>Ga0070713_100002372_pt1 | contig 12275 bp, 8 predicted proteins | sample LARL82metaG_FD_65465 | JGI IMG/M metagenome (GOLD analysis project Ga0070713, IMG submission 65465) | Corn, switchgrass and miscanthus rhizosphere microbial communities from Kellogg Biological Station, Michigan, USA - LAR L8-2 metaG | ecosystem: Host-associated > Plants > Roots > Rhizosphere ... | reverse complement strand
CTGGCGCATTTCGTCGATCCAGCGCTCCATCCGCTCGTAGTGCGACCCTTTCCAATACAAACGGAAGCAAAGCGGGCATTCGCGAAATTCGTTTTTCTGGTGGGCGATGCGGGCAGGCAGACGATCTTGAACCTTCGCCTTTTCCACGGTCCGGAGACGGCCGTTGCAGACCATGCAGCGCGTGAAGGGATCTAAACAAGGGGCCATGTCGAACCGTTTGACGATCTCAGCCGCTTGGCGGCGGCTATCTGTCTGGCGAAGCCAGTAGCCGCGTGTCACCGCGGCGTGCTTCAAAAGGCCGCGGTCCCGCGTCAACAAAATGCGGCCCTGTTCCGATGAGATGCGAACCAATTCCGGGTCCGTGGCCTGCCGATGGTATTCGGCGTCGAGCCCCAGCATGCGCAGGTAGGCGGTCAGCCTGCCCAAATGCACGTCCAACACGAATTTGAGACTGCGCAGCGGATGCGGGCGCACGCGGAGTTCTCTGGTGATATCAAGCGACTCGAACACAGGGTAAACGGCGATTCGGTCGCCATCCCGCACCAAGCGGGAAAAATCAGCCGATTCGCCGTTGATCACGATCAACTCGACTTCGGTGTGGGGAACGCCGAAGCTCTCGATCAGGTCCTTCACCGACGCTGGGACGAAGAACGACCTTTCCAACGAGTTGTATTGACGGCCGGGTGTAAGGTGGTCGTTCAGTTCGGCATAGAACCGAAACCACGCGCGCCCTGGCGAGACGCCCACGATTTCATCGTAGCTCTTGGTTGTTGCGATAACCTTCGTTAGCGCAGAACTGTATCTCTTACTCGCGTATCCTAGCCGCGAGGCCACCACAGAGGTGGTGAGGGCTGCAACAATTGTTATTCCGAGCCAGAGGCCACTCTACTGACGAAACCATGTTGAGACATCTTTGGATTGCGTTGTGTCTGACCGCATCGCCGCTGTCCGCCGATACACTGGCGGTGGCCGGCAACCCGATCCTGCAGGATACAGGGACGGGTGGCGCCACGCCAACGTACAAGGCCGCGCCGGACGCGGAGGCGATTGTAACGTCAGATGGGCACTACCTGGTGTATCTGGACGGCCAGGAGATTGTGTTCCGCGACCACAGGAACAACGATGCCCTTGTGACAACGGGAGGTATCGGAGGCACGGGCTATCCGGTAGCGGCCAAGAATCTGTGGCAAGCGCTGGCGGGATTTACGTTCAGTAATTGTGTCATCCCGTCCTGCAACTCGGAGCCGCGGATCGCACTGCTGCCGAGTCACACGCTGGGAATCACGAACGCCGACGGCGCCGTTGACACGGAGGACCGGATCATCATCGCGTCTTCGATTGGCACGCCGGGCAGCGCGAACTATGGCACGTTCGTGGCGGTCTCCAGGGACCTCACGCACGCCGCGGACCTCTCCACCTGGAGGGGCGCGTTTCTGACCGATCCCAACTTTTTGACTTGGAGAAGCAACGATTCCACTCCCTATATCGGGTTCTCGGATTCAACTGGCGTGGTGATCGAATACGTCCTCGTGAACGGATCGGGCACCGTCAACTTCACGTTTGCAATGTTCCCGTGGCAACAGATTCTGTTCACCAGCGGGGGTCTGGGCGCCTTTCAGAGCTTCGAGACGGGAGAAGGCGGCTCGTCGGGAGCTTACGTCTGCGAACAGGCGATGGAGCATGTGACCACGGACCTGGTCTGCTTGCGGCCGAATCTCGGCGAAACCACCGATAGCACGCCGATCAACTTCTTTACCCGCCACATCGGTATCAGCGGTGGTGTGTTTTCCGTATCAGCGGCATCGACACTTGCGACCGGAGACACGTATTACATGGTCAGCGGCTCGAGCTTTCCGCAGCCGGGCGGGACGGCGATCGCCGCGAGGAATGGGTGGCATACGTGGACGGTCCGGCGCCTGAATGGAATTCTTTACTGGACCATTTCGACGATGCAGCACGCGGGCGGAAGCGGCCTGGCGGGGATTCGCTGGTATACCGCTGCTGCCTCCACGGTGGTCGGGAATGCGCCGGCGCTGCTGAGCAAAGGCTCGACCTTCAGCAGCGGGACCAACATCATCGGCGCGCAAGCGGGAGTCGATTCCAGAGGCTATCTGTATATCGTTGGGAGCTCGTCCGATACAAGCAACAATTTCCGCATGGTCGCGTTCTGGCGAGCGCCGGCGGATGCCGCGGGAACACTGCGCGGGCCGGTGACGATACAGCCGGGAAGCGTCATCGCAACCTGCTCGACTACCAGTCCGCTCCGCATTATCGGATTGTATAGCGGCGTGACCCAGGAGTTGAGCAGCCCGGGACGCGTGCTGGCAACGGGCCAGGCCGCGACCAATTCGGGGAACTGCGCCTGGACGGCCTACACCGCGGAACTGAGCGTCGCGGGGCCGGCCATTAGCGCAGGGCCGAATCCACTTTTCAGCACGGAGATGCTGAATCGGACGACGCCCCCGCAAGCGATTACCGTGCAAAATACGGGCAGCGCGGTGCTGAACGTTAGCTCGATTTCGATTACGGGGACCGACGCCACGCAGTTCAGCCAGACGAACAACTGCGGGGCCACGCTGGCGATCAACGCGAGTTGCGCGATTACGGTGACGTTCACGCCAACGTCGGCGGGTACAAAATCCGCGGCGATCACGGTGACGGATGCCGTCAATCTGCCCAATTTGTTGGTGGCAGTGCCGCTGTCAGGACGGGCGCGATCGGCACGGCGTCCGCAGGGCCTATAAGCAGCGCGCTCCGCGCGCGACACAAGGAGGGAGCCTTATGCCACGCTGGGGTTACTTTTGCGTATCGACTCCGGGCCGCTGTACTTCGTAGGGCGCGCCGTCGCCGGAAGAACCAAGAAACAACTTTTGTCCGTTGGCCAGCGTAAGATCGCGGCCGTTGGCGCGATGCGAGCCGTCCTTGGATTGATAACCGTCGACCACGATCTTAGTCCCCACCTTCAGAGTGTCGCGCGTGATGCCGCGGCGCATCAGAATGTTCGGGCTCCCCGCTTCAATGGCCCAGTTTTCCACCGTGCCATCCGGTTGTTTCACATCGACGTGGATCCAACTGTGGGGATTGATTAACTCGACCTTGGTGACGGTGGCCTCCGGGAAATGGATGGGCTTCTTCTCGTCAAACTCGGCCGCAAATGCATGATGCGCGCTCACCGGGCGGGGTGCGACCAGCAACATAAGACCGGCTGCGACGACGGCTCCGGCGAATCGCTTGACTTGCATCTGACTAACCTCCTGTTTCTTCATGATCTCAAAACTTGAATCGCTTGGCTATTTCCGGCTATTTGGCAGCCGGCGGGTTACCGGAGACATAGCGCTCAAAAACTTCCTCGCCGGGCGGGATCTTCCGCGTGATATCGATATTCATCGTCCGTCCTTCCCAGTGCTTGACCAGCTGTTCTTTGCGGAGATGGCCGTACAGCGTCTCTTCCACCATTTCGACGCAGCGGAACTCCATCAACTGGGCGTTCGGCTCCAGGCGGCGATAGAGCGGCATGCGGATGGTCCACGGCCGGCTGAACACCTGGGGATCGGTAATCGTCGCTTCGTACTGAATCACATCGTGCCCCTTGGGCGTGTAGCGCTCGGTCACCTGCAAGGCATCACTATGGAAATCGCCGGCCCGATCAAACCAAGTGGCATCGGTGAAGTGCGAGACATTGACCACGAGCGTGTCTCCTTCCCAATGGCCGACCGAATAGCCCATGTACAGGACGTTCGGATAATCTTCCATCTTCGTGAGATGGATAGTGCGCTGCGCATCGTCGTATTCAAAGACCATCTGGATTTTCGCGCCGCTCTGGATGATCTGGAAGGGGTGCGGCATGTACATGGCGCGCGGAATGCCGGGTTGGAAGCACTTGATTTCAGGATCGCGATCGAGCCAGTGCTCCTGATTTTCCTTTTTGCGCGCGGCCGCCCAGGGAAGATACGGAATTTCGTTACTGTCGACCACCCCGACGCCCGGCGGAACCCAGCCAAGCGAACCCAACGCCACAACCGGGGCCGCCGATACTACCGTGTTGGGGACAAGCCCGGGCTGCGCCACCATGGGGCGCGATTCATGCGCCAGCAGGTCCCAGTTGGCGGTATTGTTAGCTTCCCAAATGCCGTTGAAATCCGGTTTGCCGGCGATGCGGCCTTCGGCGCCCACAGCTGCGGCCGAGGCAGGCTTGGCGCCGTGAAGGAGCAGAACCGCCGCCACGATGGCGGTGGCCGCCCCCACCAGCGCAGCTAGCAAATAGCCTTTGGCCCAAAATCGCATGTCGCGAGTCGTCTCCTCTCCGGTCCTGCTTGCGAGCGACGGCACGCACGAGCAGAACCCACATATATATAAAAGGGGTCGCGGTAATGTCAATGCCGCAAAAGGCCCGGTGATTTGACGCCCCGCACGGCCGGTGATATCCTCGTCGAAGTTATGCGGTCCAGGATTCCCTTTCGATCTGTGTCTCTGAGCGCACTTGGCATAGCGCTGGCGGCATTTGCAGTAGTGACGGTGAAAGGACAGAATCCGGCGAGCGCTCCGAAGGCAGCGCCCGCCAAGCAGGCGGCGCCGAAGACCACTGCGGCGGCTAAGCCTGGATCTGCGCCGAAGACCGCATGGGGTGATCCGGACCTGCAAGGCACCTGGTTTGTGATGTACGACGTGCCGCTCGAGCGGTCGGCAGCCAATGCGAACAAAGAATTTCTGACCGACCAGGAAGTTGAAGCAGCTGACCAGGCGAAAGGCATCAACCCAGGGCGCAACGCGCGCTCGGAGAATTCGAACCAGGACGTCAGCGGCGCGTATAACGCAGTTTTCAATTCCATTCTTAAGACCGGGAAGCGGACGTCGATGATTATCGATCCGCCGGATGGAAAGATTCCTCCGCTGGTTGCAGGCGCGCAGGCGCCGGGGCGCGGCGGATTTCCGGGCGCGGGCGGGGGTCGAGGTCCCGGCCGCGGCGGCGCCAACGATAATCCTGAATTCATCGCGCAATCGCCGCGCTGCCTGGGCGTACCGATGCCGTTCCTGCCGCTGAACACCGCATTCGCGCAAGGGACGATCATGCAGATCGTGCAATCGCCGAAGTCGGTGGGCATCTACATGGAAGACGACCACGCCGGCGGCGGCAACCGCGTCATCTATTTAGACGGGCGGCCGCATCTGCCCGCCAACGTCAAAACGTATCTGGGCGATTCGCGCGGCCATTGGGAAGGCAACACGCTGGTGGTGGAAACCACGAACTTCTCCCAGGGTTTTCGCGGCTCCAACCCCGATACGTATAAGATGATCGAGCGCATCACACGAGTCGACGCGAAGAATCTCAAGCGCGACATCACGTTCGAAGATCCAAAGACCTGGACCCGGCCGTGGACCGTGGAGATTGAGATGGGCCGCGCCGACCCCAACAAGCACATGATTTTCGACTCCGCCTGTCACGAAGGCAACTACGGGCTGACGGGAATCCTGGTGGGCGCGCGCCGGGAAGAACAGGCGGGCAAGAAGTAAAGCCGGTTGTGGAGATCTGACAGGCTTCCCCTCCTACTGCTGCTTTCATTCGGAAGCGGCTTCGCAGCGCTAATCTACGAGATCGTCTGGTTCCAGATGCTGGAGCTGGCGATCGGTTCGACCACCGTCTCGCTCGGCATCCTGCTCGGCACTTTCATGGGCGGCCTGTGCCTGGGCAGCCTCGCGTTTCCTCGCTTCGTCCGCTTCCGCTTTCATCCCCTGCGTGTGTATGCCGCGCTCGAGTTGGGAATCGGACTCCTCGGAATCGTCGTGTGGCTCTTGATGCCGCTGGTGGCGCGCGTGTATACCTCCTGGGCCGGCTACGGGCTCGCGGGATTTCTGACGCGTGGAATCGTCGCGGCCGCTTGTTTGCTGCTCCCGACTCTGCTGATGGGCGCAACGCTACCGGCGCTGGCGCGGCAAGTGGAGACCGCCGAAGTTTCCTGGCTCGGTTTCTTGTACGGCGCGAATATAGCGGGCGCGGTGGCCGGGTGCCTGCTTGCCGGTTTCTATCTGCTGCGGCAGTATGACGCCGGCGCCGCGACTTACGTGGCGGCCGCGATCAATGCGGGCATGGCGGTGTCCGCGTGGGGATTGGCGCGATTTGCGAAACGTCCGGGTGTGCAGGCGGCCCCGACACCTGGTGAGATCACGCCACGGCCAGATGCAGCGATTTACTTCGCCATTGCGCTATCCGGGTTTTGCGCGCTGGCAGCGGAGACGGTGTGGACGCGGGTGCTCGGCTTGCTCTTCGGCGCATCGGCTTACACACTGTCGATTATTCTGGCGGTATTCCTGGCGGGGCTGGGAATTGGCAGCTGCGCCGGTGCGCGGATTGGCCGCACGCGGCCGCGGTGGGCTTTGGGCTGGTGCCAGTTGCTGACCGCAGGCGCGATCGCCTGGGCCGCCTACAGCACCGGCGCGCTTCCCTATTGGCCGATCAATCCGTCGATCACATCCAACATCTGGTTCAACCTGCAGCTCGATGTGGACCGCGCGCTGTGGGTGCTGCTGCCGGCGACGTTGCTGTGGGGCGCCAGCTTTCCTTTGGCGCTGGCGGCTGCCGCGCGCGGTCAGGACCCCGGGCGGTTGATGGCGCGCGTATATGCGGCCAACACGCTAGGAGCGATTGCGGGCTCGCTCCTCACCAGCCTGCTTCTGGTCGGCTGGATGGGCACTCAGGACACCGAGCGGGTAATGGTCGCGGTGTCGGTGCTCACGGGCCTGCTGCTGTTGCTTTCTGAGGTGCGGGCGCGCGCGGCATTGGGCCTGGGCGCGCTCGTCGCGGGCGCACTCCTGATTGCGGCCGTCCCACCGTTTTCGAAGCTCCTGGTGGCGCACGGGCGCTACGCGGCCACCTGGGCAGGCAAAGGCGATATCGTCTACGCGGGTGAGGGCGTGAACTCGTCGGTGGCGGTGTCGCGGTTTGCCAACGGCGCGCTGACCTTCCATGTAGCCGGCAAGATCCAGGCGTCGAGCGTTCCGCGCGACATGCGGCTCCAACGAATGCTGGGACACCTCACCACGCTGACCGCGGAGCATCCGCGAACGGAACTGGTGATCGGCTGCGGCGCCGGAATCACGGCTGGCGCGGTTTCGGTCGATCCGCGCGTCCAACGCGTCACCGTCGTCGAAATCGAGCAGCTCGTCCCCCGGGCCGCGGCGCAATATTTCCGCGATGCCAATTTCGACGTCCTGCGGAGCCAGAAGGTTCAGGTGCGGATCGATGACGGCCGACATTACGTGCTCACCGCGGCGGAGCGGTTCGACGGCATCACGGTCGACCCACTCGACCCGTGGGTGAAAGGCGCGGCCAACCTGTACACGTTGGAGTTTCTCGAAGCGATGAAACAGCATCTCAACCCCGGCGGCACGGTGACCATGTATATTCAGCTGTTCGAGACCAACCTCGAGGCCGTCAAAAGCGCAGTAGCCACCTTCTTCGAGGTCTTCCCGAACGGCACCATCTGGGGCAACCCTTATGAAGGACGCGGCCACGACATGGTCCTGCTCGGGCAGGCGGAACCGCTGCACATCGATCTGGATGAGATGGAGCGGCGCTTCGGGTACCGCGAGGAGGCGAACCCGATTCCGCAATCGCTGGCGGAAGTGGGAATCAATTCGCCGGAGGATCTGTTCGCCACCTATGCGGGAAGGCGCGCGGACTTATTGCAGTGGCTGAAAGGCGCCGCCATCAATCGCGACCGGAACCTGAGAATGCAGTATCTGGCGGGCCTCGGCCTGGACGAAGACGAAGCCGCCGCCATCTACAGCGGCATGCTCGCCTACCGGCGCTTTCCCAGCGACCTGTTCACTGGATCCGCCGAGCGCGTCGACTCCCTGCGCCGCGCGCTCGACTAGCGGGGCGACCGGTCCGCGGCCGTCCCCGTTGACACCGAGTACTTTATGTCTTAAAGTACATCAATGACACAAACCAGCCGCTTTGCCCGGCATCTTTGGTGTCCAAAGGAAATGCGGCTGCCGCCTGTTCTGGATGGGGCCGTTGGGTTGCTTCCGATCCGGCCGCGCTACGCGCTGCTGATCAATCCCTTTTATCCGAAGGATCCGCACGCCAGCTTCGGCAAGCACGTGCTGACGCCAACTCTCGCGTTGACCAGCTTCGCTTCGACCACCCCGGCGCACTGGCACGTTCGCTATTGGGACGAGAACCTGCTGGACGGCCGGCCGCCTTATCGGCCCATGCCGGAAGTTGTGGGTATTACCGTGCACCTGACTTTCGCGGAGCGGGCGTTCGCGCTGGCCCGGTGGTATCGCAGCCGCGGCAGCAAGGTGATCCTGGGCGGCCTGCATGTCCTCTCGTGCCCCGAGGAATGCGCGCCTCATGCGGATGCGTTGGCGCTAGGCGATGGCGTGCAACTCTGGCCGAAAATTCTGGCCGATGTGGAAGCGAACCGGCTGCAGCCGCGATACCTCGCAACATACGAGAACGATTACCGCCAAGACCCCCCGCCGCGCCGCTCCATCCTGCCGCGAAAGAGTTTTCTCACTACCACCAGCCTGATCGCGACACGCGGCTGTCACAATCGATGCGGGTTTTGCTACCTGGCCACCGATGGCTTGCGCATGCCCTACCGCATGCGCGATCCCGCCCAGGTCGCGGCTGAGTTTCTGGCCGACGATCAGCCGTACGCGGTCTTCATCGACAACAACCTGGGCTCGAACCGGGCCTATCTGGGCGCCCTCTGCGAAGCCCTGCGGCCGCTCGACAAGATCTGGAGCGCAGCGGTTTCCATCGATGTGACCGATGACCCGGCGCTGGTTCGCTCGATGGCGTTGGCCGGATGCACCGGCGTATTCGTCGGCTTCGAGTCCCTGACGGATGAAAATCTGGCGGATGCCCGCAAGAAAACGCCGAAAACCAGCGACTACGCGCGCCGCGTGCGCCTGCTGCACGACCACGGGATTCAGGTGAATGGATCATTCGTACTGGGCTTCGACCACGACCGCAGCGACGTCTTCGCGCAAACCGCGGAGTGGATTGAAGCCAACCGGCTGGAGTGCGCCACGTTCCACATCCTTACGCCGTACCCCGGCACGCCGCTTTTCCGGCAGATGGAAAACGAAGGCCGCTTGCTGCACCGCGACTGGTCCCGTTACGATACGGCGCACGCCGTCTTTCGGCCGCGGCATATGGCTCCGGAAGAACTGGAGAAAGGGTATGCATGGATCTACCGGCGGCTGTTCTCGCATCAATCAATCTGGCGCCGCCGGCCGGAGGACTGGCGCGCCGTACCGCCATATTTGGCGATGTCTTACCTCTACAAGCGCTCCAACCGGTTCTGGCGCTTTCTAATTCGCCAACACCTGGTGCATGCCGTATGGCATCCGCTGGTGGAACTGACGCGACTCCGGCACGTGCGCTATCGGAAAGAACTCGAATCACGAGAATCCGTGCGACAGCCGCGAACTGGAATTGTGACAGCGGGAGTGTAGGGCTATGGAACCAGCGCGGCGCTGGCTTGTTCACAGGTGCCGGGCCAGCCTTCCCGGCAAGCCAGAGCATATAAGGCGGACGGATCCCGCTCACGGATTTCGCCTTTACTGCCCCGCAAGACGACCGGGTAATCGGCGATTGAAGGCGGCGAACTCCCAAACCGGCCGGCTCCCGTGGTCAGGATGGTGAGATTCTGGCATGCCGTCGCAAAGCCGAGTCCGCATCCGCGGCGGAAAGGTTCGACGGCGCGCGCCGGGTCGGTGCGGCGCAAATCCTCGCCGGAACGGGAAAGCGCGATATCCATCAGCCCGGCTTCGTTGCACGCCCAACCCGAACCTTGATGGCAGAAACCGAGTTCCAGATCGGCGAGGTAGGGGCACGCGTAAGGGCGGCCATCCAGACAAGCCCGCCGCCAGAACGGCAGATATTGGCCGGGGTGTTCGTCACCAACACCTTGCGCCGCGCTCATACCGGCGAACACCAAAGCCCAAACCGAAATGTAGGCCAGATTCCGCCGGCGCGGCAGCAGAGCGCGTCCGAGGGCGGCCGGATCGAAGAAGTGAAGAACTCGCGAACACGCCAGACGATCGATTCCCTTCACCGAAAGATTCAGTAAAGGCACCGGCAGAAGCTTATCGTAGAACGTAGGCATTCCCGCCTTGCCCAGCAGGTCGTATATCGCGACAGTGCCGAGTCCATAGAGCGCGCCATAAATGATCCGGCCGAGCTCGGTGCGCGGTGACGTCGAGGGGTCCGTGAAGAGCAGGTGCATACCCAGAAAAACGGCGATGGGAATGTACGAGTCGTAAAAAAAATAGACGCCAGTCGAGGCATGATAGATCAGCCCGAACGCGTAGGTAGCGACCACCGCCGACATGGTCATAGAGGTCACGCCAAAGAAGAACTGTCCCGGCAAGCCAATCAGGAACAGGGCCAAGTACATGTGCGGCGGATAAAATTGCGTAGTGGCGATTTCCTGGCCCCACGTGATCCGGCTGGCGCCGGTGACCAGAAGGATCAAAGAAAAGACCGCAAGTGGAAACGAGGACGGATTAAAAACATGCGTCCGTTTGCCTTCTCTCGTCCAGCGGATCAGGTCCTTCGCCGCAAAACCAAGCGCGAGCATCAAAAACTGCAGGTAGAACCAATCCGGCTTGAACCACAAAAACAGATTGGTGCTGAAGACGACCGGAAACGGGCCGAAGCCGAACGTGTAGTCGTCGCGCCGCGACCAACCGAGCAGAAAGTCGAAGGCATAGGCAAACAGCAGTTGCGCCAGGATGAGGTGCGCCGAGGCGTAGACCTGGGGCCAATACCAACCCCAGTACAAGAACACGGCGCTATGAGCGCATGCCTGCAGGTAATGCTGCTTCCGGAGGACAATCTGGATGGTGAGTTTCCGCCGGTTGCGCGCGACCAGCAACAGCAACATCAGGTTCCACGCCACCAGAACGGCCGCGGCGCCCCAAAATGCCGCGAGCAGATGGGAATTCTGGCGAACGGTAGGAAGGAAGCCAAGACACGCCAGCGCGGAGGCGAAACCCAAGGGCAACAGCCCTAACTGCAAAGCGCGGAAATTCACGCGGACACCAAACCTGCAGAATATCATTCAATCGGAAATGGCGCGGGAGAAGAGCGCGGCTAGCGCGCGCACGCGTTCAATCAATTCGGGCGGTTCGCGAACTTCGAATTCGAACCCAATTAGCGCCAGGTAGATGGCCATTCCTTCCAGGGAGGATCCGCCGGAGGACAGCAGGCAGGTCTGAGCATCGATGGGCTCGACGACGGCGACATTCGGCGGAATCCGGCCGGACACGTCCTCGGCCGAAGCATGCAAGACCACTCGGACCTGATACTTGTACGGAGCGAAGGTAACGCTGCGGGCAACGTAAGCGGCGAAGTCACCGTCGGGCGGCTTGCGCGGTGCAAAACGGGCGCCGAGCGTCAGCTTGGGCTGGATGCGATCGACGCGGAAGGTCCGCCAGTTATTTCGGCCGATATCCCAGGCGGCGAGATACCAGCGTCGGCCGGTGTGGACGAGGCGGTGTGGTTCGGTTTCGCGCTGCGACGCCTCTCCGGCGCGGCTCTTGTACTCGAAGCGGAGTCTCTGCAGATCGCGGCAGGCCGCCGCGATCGCCGAAAGGGTCCCGGCATCGACGGTCGGACCCAGGTGCGTCAAGGGAATAATCACCGAATGCAGAGCGGAGACCCGCTGGCGCAGCCGTGAAGGCAGCACCTGTTCCAACTTGGCAAGAGCGCGAACCGACGCTTCCTCGATGCCAGTAACGCTGCCGCTGGCGGCGGTTCGCAGGCCGACCGCCACCGCAACGGCCTCTTCGTCGTCGAGCAGCAGCGGGGGCAGTTTGCCGCCGGCTCCCAATTGATAGCCGCCAGCAATGCCGGAAGTGGAATTCACCGGATATCCCAGGCTGCGGAGCCGGTCGACATCGCGCCGCAGGGTACGGGAGGTCACTTTCAGCCGCGCCGCGAGCTCGGTTCCTGACCAATACCGCTGGGCCTGGAACAGAGACAGCAGGCGCAGCAGACGTCCCGAGGTCTCCAGCATTTTTTGATTGTTACACGAATTGAGGACTGAACCTGTCCGCAATTCGGCGTATGGTTGCAAGTGGAGGATCCAATGCCATTCAGCCAAACGTTACTTCCGGAATTTGAAGAAGAGATGAAGAATACGCGCAAGCTATTGGAGTGCGTGCCCGACGGGAAATTCGATTATCAGCCGCATCCGAAATCGATGAAGCTATCGCATCTCGCCACGCACATTGCGGAGATGCCGGGGTGGATCAATTTC
>Ga0070713_100002370_pt1 | contig 12280 bp, 4 predicted proteins | sample LARL82metaG_FD_65465 | JGI IMG/M metagenome (GOLD analysis project Ga0070713, IMG submission 65465) | Corn, switchgrass and miscanthus rhizosphere microbial communities from Kellogg Biological Station, Michigan, USA - LAR L8-2 metaG | ecosystem: Host-associated > Plants > Roots > Rhizosphere ... | reverse complement strand
GATCCGGCCCGACCGGAAAACCAGTATCCAGTTGGCCAGCGCGCCCGCGGGATGGAGCTGCTGCCGAAACCATACCAGCTCCTGATGCAGCGAGAGTGGAATCGTTGTGCCTGGGCCTGCCTCATGCCGGCCCTTCTCCGCGACAGACGCGGCGCCGGGACCCGGATTGTCCGGGGCAACGGCGCTGTGCGGCGACGATTGTGCAATTTTATATGACATCTTCAGACTTTCAGCGAATCCACTTTGTGCAGAAAATTCCGCACCACGGCAAGATAGTGTTGTGGTTCTTCCAGGTGCTTGACGTGCGCGCTGTTTTCAAAGATCACAAACTCGGAGCCGGGAGTTTGCCTGTGATACGCCTCCGTGCTCTCGGGCGTGATCTCATCGTACCGGCCGCAAAGATACAAAACCGGACAGGCCAACTGGCGTAACTGCTGTTCGCGCTCGTATCCGGAAAGATTTCCCACCGGAGTAAATTCTGACGGTCCCCACATGGTGCGGTACACCTGCCATCCCCAACTGGCCTGGGAAGCGACGAGCGGCTCCGGCCATTCGGGCTGCCGGCAGACGTGGCGATGATAAAAAGCCATGGTGGCAATGCTGTAGGCGCCGGAATCGGTTTCACCGGTGGCTTCGCACTCTTCAATCACACGGCGCACCGCCTCCGGCATGTCCGCTTTCAACTTCTCCATATCCGCCCGGACCCGCCGCATGCTGAGAGAAGGAGAATCCAGCACCAGGCTCGCCACCTGTTCGGGACAGGCAAGCGCATACTCTACCGCCAGCATGGCTCCCCAGGAATGTCCGAGAAGATGGACCGGAGTGGAGCCTACTTCGGCGATAACTGCGCGCAATTCCTCGACGAACCGCGGTAGCGTCCAGAGCCGGGGATCATCAGGCTGATCGGAACGTCCGCAACCGAGCTGGTCATAGAAAACCACCTCGCGCGCATCGCCCAGATCTTCCAGCGGCTTTAGATAATCGTGCGGAGAACCGGGCCCTCCATTCAATAGGACCACCGGCAAGCCCGGACCGGAGCCGCATTGCAGCATCCAGACGCGGCCGCCCGGAACAGATATATGTTTTGCTTTGGCGGTGGTTTCGCAATTCATCATAAGGCCCGCAGTTCAAACGCGGCGTTGAGCGCCTGCGCCAGTTCGTCCGTCTCGCTGTTGAGAAGGTAATGTCCGCCCTCGACCATCTTGACAGCGAATGGACCGGTCGTATGCTGGCGCCAGCCTTCAAGCTCATCCCGGTTGATGATCTCGTCCTCGAGGCCGCCAAAAACGGTGAGCGGGCAGCTCAAAGGCGGCGCAGAGCGGTAGTGATAGGTTTCCGCCAGCTCAAAATCCGCCCGCAGGACCGGCGAGAGCATGGTCTTCAGCTCCGGATTTCCCAAAACAATCGGAGGCGTGCCGCCCAGACGGTCCAGCTCCGCCCAAAGCGCGTCTTCGGGCAGGCCATGGATCGGCTTGTCCCTGTCCGGCATGTGAGGCGCTCTGCAGCAGGACGCAAAAAGATGGACCGGCTGCATGGAAATCGTCCGCTGCAGCCGCTGCGCAAGCTCGTAGCCGGCCAGGCTTCCCGTACAGGCCCCGAAAATGGCAAAGGGAACGTCAAGATACGGACAAATGGCTTTTTCCAGAGCATGAATCAGCAAGGGCATGCGCCGATAGGGCGGCTCGCCGGAGCGATGTTGGCGTCCCGGGAATTGAATCGCGCAGATTTCAATGTCCTCGGGAAAGCTGTCAGGCCATGATTGGAACGCGGAGGCATTCCCGCCCGCGAGCGGAAAGCAGAAAATCCGGAACCTCGCTAACGAATTGGGACGATGACGAACGATCCAGAGATCATCTTGCTGCATTGGCCCCTCTCGTTTCATGGGAATGTGAGGTTGCGATCCGGGCCAGTTCGGAAATTGTCTGTGTGCCGCCGCACAAGGCCGAGAGCGGCAGCTCGGAGCCCGTCAGCCGGCGGATGCGTGAGACCACCCGGGTCGCCAGCAACGAATGTCCTCCCAGCGCCAGAAACTCCTGGTCCACTCCCACGCTGTCCCGCCCCAGCACCTCGCACCAGATCTTCGCGATCTCCTCTTCCAGCTTCGTTCGCGGCTTTTCTCCCTGCACTCCTGTCACCCCAGTTGCTGCTCCCGCTGCCTGGGCGGGAAGAGCGGCCGGTCTTGACTCCGCAAACATCTGGTTTCTTTCGGCGGCGCTTAAGAGCGAATGGACCTGGATGGAAGCTCGCGGATCCTTGAGAAATGCCTCCAGGGTGCGCACATAATAATCCCCCAGGCGGCGGATGACCGACGGAGCAAATTCGTTCGCATGGTACTGGAAGCCAAGCTTCACCACGGTTGTGCGCGGATCAATTTCAAAATCCACGGCCAGGGGAAAATCGATATCGACAGGCACGGTGCGGCTTTCCGCGATCAAGGCCGGCTCGGCGCCGGACACGGCATGGAAATGCGAGTAGTTGAAGAAGCTCTCAAACAACGGAACATTGCCGTGCATCCGCTGGATATCGGCCAGCGGCAGGCGCCGGTGCGGAAGCATCTCCGCTTCCAGCTCAAAAACGTTTCGTGCCAGCTCGAGCCAGCTCTGGTTCTCCAGCCGGACGCGGAACGGCAGTGTATTGATAAACAGACCGAGAATGCGGTCGCCTCCGGGCTCTTCCGGCCGTCCGTTGGAAACGAAGCCGGTCACCACGTCCGATGCTCCGCACACCTGCCCCATCACGGCGGCGTGGACCGCAAGCAGAATGCTCTTGAGCGGAATGCCATGGAGGTTGGAAGCGCTCCACAACGCCTGGCTCAACGAAGCCAGTTCCAGCACGTGCTGCTCGGTTAATCTCGCGGGACTGCGCTCTTCTTTGGGGCCGCGCGGCAGAACGCCGCACGTGGCGCCGGCAATTTTCTCCTGCCAGAACTTCCTGGTGGCCGGGGAATTCTCGGCCTCGCGTTCCAGTTCGATGAATCGCCGGAAGGTCAGTTGCGGCGCCGCGGGGGCCGCCGCCCCGGCGCTTCCGCATTTTTGCGCGTATTTTTGCGCCAGCTCCGTAAGCGCCAGGTGCAGGCTCCAGCCGTCGAGAATGGCATGATACTCCGCCGCTACGAACTGAAACGAAGTCGCGCTCAACTTGTACGCCCGAAAACGGATCAGCGGATCCTGCTCCCAACAAAAAGGAGTATGCAGCTCTTCATCCAGCTCGCGGCCCATGGTCTTGTATTGCTCTTCCGGCGAGAGGCCTGTCAGATCGCTGATCTTGACCTTGTAGGCAACGCGCTTGTGAACAATCTGCAGCGGCTCGCTGAACTCGGCCATGTGGAATGAGGTCCGCAAAACCGGATGCGCCGCGATCAACTCGTTCACCGCCTCTTCAAACAGCGCCGGATCGAGCGGCAGCGGCACCAGGTGGGCGGTTGCATTGTGATAGGTTGCGGGTTCGCCGGTGAGCTCCGTGTGATAGATCATGCCGGCCTGCAACGCGCTTAATGGATACGCATCTTCGGCGTCCGCCGGCAATTTCTTTCTGTCTTCCGCCTTTACCAGCTCCACCACGCCGGCGTTCGCGGCAGGGGTAGCCGCCTTGATCAGATCGGCGCCGTGAACCAGCGCGCGGATGGTCTGGAACGCGAACAGATGATGTAGCTGGAAGTGCAACCCGCGCTTCTGCGCGAGCGCCTGCACCTGAATGCTGCGGATGGAGTCGCCGCCCAGCCGGAAGAAATTGTCATTCACTCCGATATCGTTCAGGTTCAGGACCGTCTTCCATATCTCTATCAGTTTTTCTTCCTGCCAGTTTTCCGGCTTTTCCGAGCCATGCTGAACGCCCATCTGGCGGGCGTCCGGCATGGGCAAATCCGCGCGGTCCACTTTTCCATGGCTGGTGAGAGGAATCCTCGGCAAAACCATATAGGCGGAAGGAATCATGTATTCCGGAAGACGCTCAGAGAGGAACTCCCGGATAGCATCCATCGAAGGCATGGCCGGCGCCACGGACGGGATTCCGCTCTCGCCCAGCGCTTGATGATATTCCGGCCGGTAGGCGTACAGGTTGTACCGGTCCGTGCCCTGCAACAGCGCGTCCTGTTCAATGAAAACTTCAAAGCCGTGGTTCTCCAGAAGATCAAGGAAAACGCCGGTGCGGCCTTCGGTCTCCGTCCCCGCCGCGTCGTGGATTTCCATGACAATCTGCTGAATGCGCGGCCAGTCCGCCTCGTCCAGGCCGCGGAGCACATCCAGCTCCGCGCGCTGCACGTCGATCTTCAGCAGATCGACTTTCTGAATTCCCAGCTCCGCGATCGTGTCGGAAAGACGCTGCAGGCGGCAAGTCGCCGTTTCCGCGCGGAAGCGGTTGACCAGCAATTCATCGATATGCTCGAGCAGGGCGGAGGATCGTTCATTTTCCAGAAATTTTTTAATCACCGTGACTTCGCCCGAGGGGTCGGCATACTCGGCCTGTCCTGACATCATCGAGTAGCCAGGATAGAAGCTGAACGTGGTCTCATGCGCATGCTCGGAAAGCCCAAAGCGAAAGAGGCGCGCCCGGGGGACATGCCGGCCCAGGTTCGCGGACAGTTTTTCGAAAATCGCCGGAATCGGTTCAAAGGCGTAAATCCGGGCCTCCGGGCACATCCTGGAGACGTACATGGAAAACATTCCGATGTTGGCGCCAACATCGAGTACGCAGGCATCCTGGGGCAGCCTCATCCCATGCTGCATGTAGGTGTGCTTGTTGAAAATCTCCTCGAAAAGATAATCGGTTTCATTCTTGTTGAACTGGGCGATCCCGGCCTTGAAGGTCTCGGCCTCCACCGCGAAGTCGTCCCGGGGAACCATGTAAGCGACAAGCCGCTCATCGCCGGGATTGCCGCGGGCCGCTACCACGGTGTCCTTGACAGCGGGATGCGTCCGCAGCACCGCTTCTATTTCCCCGGGCTCGATCCGGAATCCACGTATCTTGACCTGCTGATCGATGCGGCCCAGGAACTCGATCCTGCCATCGGCCAGGAACCGGGCTGCATCGCCCGTGCGATACAACCGCGAGCCGGGGACCGAGGTAAAAGGATCGGCGACGAACCGCTCAGCCGTCTGTTCGGGTTTTCCAAAGTATCCCCGCGCCACGCCCGCGCCGCCGATGCACAGCTCTCCCGCCACTCCCACCGGCACCGGACGCAGGTCCTTGCCGAGGATATAAATCCGGCCGTTCAAAATGGGCCGCCCAATATTGGGGGGCTGCCCGCCGGTGACCTCCTCGATCGAGGCGTTCACCGTGGTCTCCGTGGGCCCGTATACGTTGAAGAAGTGCGCCGGATGTCCCGCCAGCATGGTCCAGGTAGCGGCGTCAATCGCCTCGCCTCCAACGAGCACCACACCGGGATATGGGCTCTTCGACTCTGCCAGCCCGAGACTCATCAGCAGCTTCAGGTGCGAAGGCGTGCAGTCGAGCACATTCAACCTGCGCTCCTGGATCAACTGGAGCAGCTGCTGCGCGTCCTGACGCGCTTTTTCCGGAACAATGTGCAGACAGTGCCCGTTGGTGAGCTGGACAATCTGCTTGACCGAGGCATCGAAGGAAACCGGCGCATTCACGCTAATGGAAAGATTTTTGCCGAACCGGTCATAGATCTGCGCCTGCAGCGCACGCGCCAGGTTGAGAGCCGAACGATGCTCCACCACCACGCCCTTGGGCAGACCGGTGGAACCCGACGTGAAAATCATGTAAGCGCCATGGCGCGGTGAAACCGGCACGGCCGGGTTCGTCCGGGGCTGTTCCGCCACGCTCGCAAGGTCGAGCGCCGGAATGCCGGTCTGCGGAAGATTGTATTTGGACTCGGCATTTGTGATGACAACGCTGGCGCGCGCGCTCTCGATCAACTGGCGGTTGCGCAGGGCCGGATTGTCGGGATCGAGCGGAACATAGATTCCACCGGCCTTCCATACGCCGACAATGGCGGCCACCAGGTCAGCGCAGCGGCGCAGCAGGATGGCCACATGCACCTCAGGCCCCACCTGCAAGGTCCGCAATGCGTGCGCAATCTGGTTGCCGCGCCCATTCAGCCCGCCGTAGGTGTAACTGATCTCGGCGGAAACCACCGCCGCCAGCTCCGGCTCGCGCGCGGCAATCTCTTCGAAGGCGCTGTGCAGGCAGATCTCCGGCTCAGGCGCCTGGGAAAACGCGCTCCAGCGTCCCACCGCCAGTTCATGCTCGCTCTGGCTGATCCCGGCCAGCCGGCTCATCGGCGTATCCGGCAAGGCTGCTTTCAATGAATCCGCGAGCGCCAGGGCCATCCGGCGTACGACCTCGCGATCATAAACGCCTTCATGAAAGGTAAGAGTGCACCTGTTGACGGACCGGCCCCGGACGCATTGCAACAACAGCGGAAAATCATAAAGATCGCCCCGGATTTTAAGCGGGGAAAAACGCGCTTCACCGGAGGACTGTCCTACTCCTTCAAAGTATTCAAAGCCGGTCTGCGGGGCCTCGGCGCCGCGGACCAGGAACGGCAGCTGCTCGGAAGCCGTGGCCAGCCACCTTCCGATTCTTTCGCTGCATGCCGAGAAGCTTTCGTAGTCCGTCCATTCGATATGAACGGGAACAAACTCCGCCATGGGCCCGGCGACGTACTGCAACTGCTCAAAAACGCGGCCGGGTAAACGGCAGTGGACCATTAACTTTTTAGACTGGGAATATAAGGCCAGGACCGCCGACCAGGCCGCCAGCATCTGCGCCTCTTCGCACGGCGGACACTCGAATTCAATTTCCTCCCGCGTTCCCGGCGCAGAAATTTTCTCAAAAGGAAATGAAATCCGCTCCGGCTTGACGGATGAGTCTTTCCAGAACGCCCTGCCTGCCTGGCCTTCTTCGGAATCCTGGTTCTCATAACACCATTCCGAGTAATGCAGGAACTGGACCTCCGAGGCTTCGCGGGCCACGCCACCTTCGGCCATGCCGGCCAATTCATTCACTATATATTTCAGGCTCTCCGCATCGACCACCACGGAAGGCGCTGTCAGATCCAGAACCTGGCGCCGGTCGTCGAGCCGGACCACATCCACGTAAAGCAGCGGCCCGTTTCTCCAGTCGAAGTCCGGTGCATGCTCCCACAGCTCCGCCAGCTTCCGCTGCTGCTCCTTCGCATCCTGGCGCGACCAATCGTGCTCCGTGACGACGGCCGCCGCGGAGCTTTCAACCACCTGCAACGGCGCTTCCATGCCGGGCAATTGACGAAGCGTCACACGCAACATGTCATTGACCCGGATGATCGCCTCCAGACTGTGGGCCAGCCGCTTGCTCGCGAGCGGCCCTTCCACGGCGACCCGCAAGCGGCTCACCAGGGCCTGGCCTCCGCCCTGCTGCCTCTGCCAGATCTCCCATTGCGAGCGAGACAGGCGGAATCCGGTGATTGCCTCGACGGTCCCAATGCCATTGCTGACGGTAGTATTCATAACTCAGCTCCCTGAAACGATGTCCCTGTTTACGTACAGATCGGCCATTGCCACCAGGATGCGCCGCGCTCCTTTATAAGGTTCGCGTCCATGCACCACCAGGAAATTGTCGAGCACCATCACGTCGCCCTTCCGCCACGGAAAGGCGACGGAACATTCCTTGTAGGCGGCCCGGATTTCATCCAGCATGGCCGTATCGATGGGCGTGCCGTCACCGAAAAAGGCGTTCCGCGGCATTCCGTCGCTGCCGAAGGTCCGCTGCAGGACCTCGCGGATTTCATCCGGAAGATTGGACTCGTGGAATAAATGCGCGTGGTTGAACCAGGTGGTTTCTCCGGTCACCGGATGCTGCGCGATCGCCTGGCGTATCTGCCGGGTGCGCAGCCTACCGTCCCGCATCCACTCAAATTCGATTTTCGATTCGCGACAATACCGCTCCACCTCGGCCCGGTCTTCGGTTTGAAACGCTTTTTGCCATGTCAGGTCCAGCCCGTCGCCGTAGTTGCGGACATACATAACCTTGCGCTCGATGAACCGCTTCTTGATCGCTGGATCGAGCCGCTGGTAGAAATCGCGCTCCGAGGCGATGGGTGTGCAGCCGCCCTCGGGCGAGGGAATATCGCAATAAAAATAGATATGAACAGGCCAGTTGTGGGAATACGACATCTCGTGGTGATGCGGAATCCATTGGTCGGCCGCCAATTCCGTGGAGGTGAAGACCTTGGGCGCGACTTCCGAACGCGCCGCGGCGCGCTCCAGATAATCGAGCAGATCGGGTGTAAGCGTCCGGGCAAAGGCCGAAAATTTGTCGGGCGAGTCCACGCCGAACCCGCGAAACAACAGCCCTCCATGCTTGAGCATCTTCTGCTTGAGTTCGTCGCGGCGCGCGCTCGCCCACTGCGCCAAGTCCAGCCCCGGCTGGTTCGCCTCAATGACCAGGGGCAGAGGATTGCCTTCCCTCAGGCAGCTCTCCCGCACCATGTCCGCCTCGGAAACATGCACCCGCTTGAGCGGAGTGGACGCAAGCGACCGCGCCGGACGGAGCCTCGCACCCGGTGAATTGGTAATTGGCTTCTCAGCGCTCATAACGCCTCCTTCATCCTGCCCGCCGGACAGTATTCAGGCTTGCCGTATAAGCTCACGAACGGGTCCACCATGGCCGCCCGGATCTCGCGCCGCCCTTCAAATGGCTCGCGCCCATGCGCCGCCAGCATGTTGTCCAGCAGCAGGACGTCTCCTCTTTCCCAGGGGAAAGAAACCGTTTCCGCCTCGTAGGCGTTGCGCAGCTCCTGCAGGGTGGCATCTTCGATCCGCGACCCGTCGCCATAGTAGGTGTTGTAGGGAAGATCGGCCTCCGCGACCGCCTCCCGCAAGGACTTGCTCACCTCCGCCGGCAGGCTGGTGACGTGGAAAAAAAGAGCGTGATTAAACCATGTACGCTGTCCGGTCTGCGGATGGGTCCTTACCGCAGGACGAAGCTGGCGTGTCCGCAACCGGCTTCCATTTTCGATCCATTCGCACTCCACCATGGCCGCGCGGCAATATTCCTCGACCTCCTGCCGGTCCTGGGTCTGGAATACCTCCGTCCAGGGAAGGCTGATGCCGGGCAGATAGTTGCGGACATACAGAATGCCCAACTCCTCGAATCGATCGATGGTCCGCTGCGAAAGTCGCGCCAGAATCCTCCGGCTGTCGGCCAGGGGCGTTCTGCCCTGCTTGGCCGCCGGATATTCGCAAAAGAACATGATCCGCATCGGCCAGTTCAGGGTGTAGGATTGCTCGTTGTGCAGCACGATCGGCTGGTCCGGAGGATGGTCGGTTGAGGTGTAGACCCCTTCCGCGATCTCCGTCCGGGGTGAGGAACGTTCCCCGTACTTCACCACCTCGGAAGCGACGGCGCGTGCGAATTGCTGAAAATCCTGTACTCCGGTCACATGGAACCCGCGGAACAGGATCCCGCCGCAATTGCACAGATGCTGCTCGATCAGTTCCCGGTGCGAGCCTGCCCACTGCGGCAAATTCATCCCCGGGGCCTGCGCTTCCATCAGGGCAGGCAGCGGCGTACCCATCCAGTTGGCCTCGATCCTGATCAAAGCATCGGCATTGATGGCTTTGGGTGCTACGCGCCCAGGAAAAGATTTCAGGGCTTTTGAAGTCGACATAACTTTTTCCTCCTTCACGGACAGCAGGCTCGCCACGTCAATGTCCCGCGCCTCGGTGACGCGCTGCAAGATCCGTGTATATCTCTGGTGAAAATTCCGGATCGTGGCGGCAAGAAAAAGGTCCGTCCGGTATGTCCAGGAAATGCGCGCCGGGCCTGAGCGCTGGTCCACCCAGACCGTCAGGTCGAGGCGCGTCTGCTCGGCCCGCAATTCGCTTCCGCGGTAGCGCCTGCCGCCGACTTCAGTCTGTGCCACCGGAGCGTTCTGGACGCCGAATGCCACCTGGGCAAATGGCGTGAGTCCCGGCTCGCGCGCCGGCCGAAGTTCTTCCACAAGCCGCTCGAACGGCACCTGCTGATAGTGCAGTCCTTCCAGGGCCGTCTGGTTCACCCGTTTGAGCAGTTCAGAAAAGTTTTCCCAGCCCCTTACCTCGGCGCGCACCGGCATCATATTGATGAAGCACCCGATCGTCGCTTCGAACTCCTGGTGCGTGCGTCCGGCAACGGCGGTCACAAGAACGAAATCATCCTGTCCCGTCAACGAAGCAAACAGCGCCTGAAAAGCGGCCAGCAACAGCACATACATGGTCACATTTTCCTGTGCGGCTTTTGCATTCACCTGCGACATCAGGCCGTCATCGAGCGCAAAGGATTCGCATGTCCCTTTCGCGCCCACGAGGGCGGTGCGTGGATAATCCGTCGGCAGCCGCAGCGTGGAGGGCGCTCCGGCAAGTCTTTTTTTCCAGTATTGAATCCCTTCGCTCCAGTCATTCTCATGCTGCCAGAGGCAGAAGTTCGCGTAATCATGCGGCAGGGGATCTTCCACCCTGCCTCCGCTCTCCAGCGCCGTGTAAGCGGCGGAAAGTTCGCGCACCAGGATGGCCAACGACCATTCGTCGAAGATGATGTGGTGCGCCACTAGGCCCAGGGCCCACTCCGCCGCGGCAATCTCGAACAATCTGGCCGCAAATAAAGGCGGCGAGCCCAGATCCAGAGGCTGGTCAGCCATCTTCAAAATACGTTTCCGCAATTCTTCTTCCGGATCGGAAGCTCCTTCCGTAACGATCTTTTCCACCGGAAGCCTTAGCGAAAGCGAAGAAACAATCGATTGCGACGGACGTCCGTCGGCCACGGCAATGCCTGTCCGAAAAGCGGATTGCCGGCGCACTACTTCATTGAGAGCGCGCTCCAAAAGCAAAGGGCTGATCCCGCCCGAGATGCGAATGCAGCAAGGAACGTTGTAGGAGAGGTCCTCCGGTTTCATCCAGACGAAAAACCAGATCTGTTTTTGCGAAGCCGAAAGCGGAGCCGACTGCAGTCGCCTGTCAGAAATGGCCTTGGGAACGCTTTGCTGAGGCGCAGTGCCAAGATAAGCAGCGAGACTCCTGACCCTGGAATGTCTGAAGAACGCCGAGAGCGGCAGATCGGAGCTTGTCAGTTGGCGGATGCGCGAGACCACCCGTGTTGCCAGCAGCGAATGTCCTCCCAGCGCCAGAAATTCCTGGTCCAGTCCCACGCTTTCCCGTTCCAGCACCTCGCACCAGATCTTCGCGATCTCCTGTTCCAGTTTCGTTCGCGGCCGCTCTTCCTCCACTCCACTGGCTTTCCCCGCCCCCCCAATTTCCTCCGCCTCCGCCTTCCACTCCACTTCCGCCAGTTTCCTCCGGTCCCGCTTCCCGTTCGCCGTCCGCACCATCTTCTCCAGCCGCACCAGCCGGCTCGGCACCATCCACTCCGGCAGCTTCCTCCTCAATCCCTCTTTCAGCTTCTCCCCTTCTCCTCTTCCCGTGTAATACCCCACCAGCCGACGCTCCCCTCCTTCCCCCTCCTTCACTACCACCACGCTCTCTTCCACTCCCCACTCTTCCTCCAGCACCCGCTCTATCTCCCCCAACTCCACCCGGTACCCCCGAATCTTCACCTGTTCATCCATCCGTCCCACATACTCCAGCACTCCATCCTCCCGCCGCCTCACCCGGTCCCCCGTCCGATAGAGCCGCCCTCCGGCTTCCTCACCAAACCGGTTCGGCACAAAACGCTCCGCCGTCTCCCGCGCCTTCCCTATGTACCCTCGCGCCAACCCTTTGCCTCCCAGATACAGCTCCCCTTCTACTCCCGCCGCGCACAACTCCATCTCTTCATCCAGCACATACCCGGTGCTGCCGGGCAGCAGCCGCCCGATCGCCGGCGCATCCGCGGTTCCCTTCTCCAGCTCCGCCCAGCTGGAGTACGTCGTATCTTCTGTCGGCCCGTACAGGTTCAACACCCGCCGCACTCCCCCCTGCTTCCACACGTCCCGCGCCAATGCCGCCGGCAACGGCTCCCCCGCCAGACACACCGTCCTCACCTGCGGCCCCAATCCGCCCAGCTCCAGCAGCTCCCTCATCCCCGACGGCACCGTGTTGATCAGCCGCACCTCCTGCCGGTATTCCAGCTCCGGATACTCCAGCACGTTCTCCGCCAGCAGCACACGTCCGCCCATGCTCAGCGTCCCGAACATCTCGAACACTGACAGATCGAAGCATACCGAGGTCGACGCCAGCACCCCCGCCAGCTCTTCCCCGCTGAACTCCTCCTTCACCCACTCCAGAAACACTGCCACGCTCCCGTGCTCGATCCCCACTCCCTTCGGCCGCCCCGTCGATCCCGACGTATAAATCACATACGC
>Ga0070713_100002368_pt1 | contig 12291 bp, 10 predicted proteins | sample LARL82metaG_FD_65465 | JGI IMG/M metagenome (GOLD analysis project Ga0070713, IMG submission 65465) | Corn, switchgrass and miscanthus rhizosphere microbial communities from Kellogg Biological Station, Michigan, USA - LAR L8-2 metaG | ecosystem: Host-associated > Plants > Roots > Rhizosphere ... | reverse complement strand
CATCGGTGGCATCGGCATGAGCGGAATCGCTGAGGTGTTGCTGAACCTCGGCTACAGGATTTCCGGCTCCGACCTGAAGCGATCGTCGGTGACTGATCGCCTGAAGTCGCTTGGCGCGACCATTTTCGAAGGGCATCGTTCTGAGAACGTCGCCGGCGCTGATGTCGTGGTCACGAGTTCGGCAATCAATCCGGCGAACCCTGAAGTAGTTGAGGCCAGCAGGCTCCATGTTCCCGTGATCCAGCGCGCCGAGATGCTGGCCGAACTCATGCGCCTGAAGTATGGCATCGCTATCGCGGGCATGCACGGCAAGACGACAACGACGTCCATGGTTGCCGCAGTTCTCGCCGCAGGTGGACTCGACCCGACCGTTGTCGTCGGTGGGCGCGTAGATGCGATGGGCTCGAACGCCCGCCTGGGCCGCTCGCAGTACCTTGTCGCCGAAGCCGACGAGAGCGATCGCTCGTTTCTGAAGCTGTCGCCCATTCTCTCGGTGGTCACCAACATCGACCGCGAGCACATGGACTGCTATCGCAACATGCAGGACGTGAAGCGCGCGTTTCTCGACTTTATGGACCGCGTTCCGTTTTACGGCATGTTGGTGCTTTGCAACGACGATCCCGTTCTCCGCCGCTTGCTCCCAAAGATTCGGCGCCGCATGGTGACGTACGGGACTCTCAAAGGTTCGGACTTCCTGATCGCTACAAACAATAACGGCAAAGACCTAGCCTCGGGTCGTGCCAATCACCACGAACGGGAAGGGCACGAGTTTACTCGTGCCGAAAAGGTCCCCTCGAAAACCGGGGCTTCAGCCCCTGAGGGACTGTTGCCAGCACGTGCAGGCTCGGTGCCTCCAAATTCCTTTCGGGTGAGTTATCGGAGAACCGATCTTGGCGAATTCCGCCTCCATGTCCCCGGACTCCACAACGTCCTGAACGCTACCGCTGCTATCGCTGTCGGAATCGGCCTCGACATCCCGGTTGCCCACATCCACGAAGCGCTTAAGGGCTTCCGCGGCGTCGATCGCCGTTTTCAACTACGCGGGGAAGCCGGAGGCATTGCAGTGATCGACGACTACGGCCATCACCCGACCGAGATAAAGGCCACTCTCGCCGCCGCCCGTCAGTGTGGATACCGCAAGATCCACGTCATCTTCCAGCCCCATCGCTACACTCGCACCCGCGACCTGATGGACGAATTCACCACCGCCTTCGACAATGCGGACTCTCTGTTTGTGCTGGATATCTATGCCGCCAGCGAACAGGCGATTGAGGGGATCACAGGAAAAGCGCTGGCGACTCGAATCTCCGAGAAGAGTGGCAGAGCGGTCTCGTATGTCAACTCCTTTGACGATGCAGTCTCGGCCGCTTCGTCCGCCGCACAGTCGGGCGACATGATTCTGACTCTGGGAGCAGGATCGGTTTCACAACTCGGCCCAATGCTGCTGGAGAAAATTCAAACCTTCGCAAGTATCGCGTCACAATGAATTCCCTATTGGTAAGAATCAAGAATATCTAGTCGCGCAGCGACGTAATTTGATTAGCCCACCACGTAAGTGGTGGGAAAGCAATGAATGAGACCCGAGTCCCCGCAGGGGACGGCACATCCTTCACGCCGCGAGCACCTGTTTCTCGTCATGCGGAATGCCTGCCTTCTGGAGAAGAACCAGGAACTCCTCTTCGAAGGGTCGTTTCCGATGATGTTCGTCCTGGTTAAGAACATAAGTCCGCACCGCCCCGACCAATGATGGACTCACAGTCAACGCTGCATATCCTTTTTGCCATTCGAAAGCGAGCCCGTGCTCACCCATCCAGCGCGAAGAATTCGCTTTCAACTTCTGAACTGCTTCTGCAATGGTCATATTCGGCTTCAGCCTGAGCAGGAGATGGACGTGATCGCGGGTTCCACCAACCGCGACCGGGACAATCCCGAGGTTCTTCGCGGTCCCCTCGATGTAGGCCCATAGCTTGGGACGGAGCTCAGCGGGAATGGAGTCTTGCCGCTCTTTGGTGGAAAAGACGCAATGAAAATAGGCCGCGCTGTAGGCGTGCGACACGCGCTCATTATCGTTGATCTAGAACGACGCCGCGCTCAGATAGCGACTATCTTTGCGAACTCATTTCATTTTGGGAATGTGCGACGTGCCGTCGCCGACGGCGACTCATCTATGGGTGGGCGCCCTACCCAGCACTTACGTGCTGGGCTAATTAAATTACGTCGCTGCGGCGACTGCATGATGTTGTCATTTCCGCATCATCTCCCGTCCTTTGTCCGTAAGCACGAGAGCGACCCTCCGACCACCGCCGCCATCCGACTCCTGTTCTCGTATTAAGCCCAAATTCAACAGTCCGGCAAGGGCTTTGTCGAACTGCTCTTGATCTGGATTCCCCAGTGTCGCGGTGACAGTACCGATTGTCTCGGCGCCCGCTTCCTCAAGGGACCACACGATCTCGCGTTGCATTGGCGAGAGCCTTAGGCGAGGCATACCCTAACCCGAGTGCCGGATGTGCATCACGTCGCCGTCCTGCACGATGTAGTCTTTCCCTTCGAGACGGAGGATGCCCTTGGCGCGGGCGTTGGCCTCGGAACCCGATTCGAGCAACTGGTCCCAGCGGATTGTCTCCGCACGGATGAAGTGCTTTTCCAAGTCGGAATGGATGGCGCCGGCGGCGTTCACCGCGCGCGTATTCACGGGGATCGTCCACGCGCGGCACTCGTCTTCCCCGGCCGTTAAGAAAGAAATCAACCCCAGCAGCGAATACGTCTTATTAATCAACCGTGACAGGCCGCTTTCCTTTAGCCCATAGCTGCTAAGGAATTCGGCGGCATCGGCGTCGCTCATCTCGGCGAGCTCGGCTTCGACTTTGCCGCAGATAGCGGTAGCCCCGGCATTTGGCCGAGATGCAACCTCGTTCAATTTATATTTCGCGACCGCATTCTCGAGATCTTTCCCCAATTCCGTACTCTCGCTGATGTTCAGTACGTACAGAATCGGCTTCTCGCTCAGGAACATGAATCCGCGAAAACGTTTTTTGTCCTCGGGCGTCATCTCCAGTTCGCGCAGCGGTCGCTCGGTTTCTAAATGAGCCTTGGCTTTCTTTAGCAGCTCCAGTTCTTTTTCAAGATCGGCCGAGCGCATTTTCTTAATATCTTTCTCCACCCGCTCCATGCGCTTTTCAATCTGGCCGAGGTCGCTGACCATCAGATCGAATTCGACGTTCTTAATGTCGCGCAGCGGATCGATGGGACCGACATGCGGGATGGCGTCGTCTTCGAACGCGCGCACTACGTGGCAGATGGCATCCACCTGCCGAAGATGGCCGAGGTACGCGGACTCTTTCAGCGCCTCCTGACCGATCGCGCCGAGGTCGACGTACTCCACCGAAGCGTGCGTCAGCTTCTTCGGGTTGTACATTGCCGCAAGCTTATCCAGGCGCTCGTCGGGGACCTTGGCGACGCCCACATGCGCGTCGCGCGGATTCGACGACGCCGACAGGTGCGCCTTCGTCAAAATTCTAAACAACGATGATTTGCCTACCTGCGGCAGGCCAATGATTCCAGTTTTCATAAGGCAGCTTCTAGCTGCTAGCTCCTAGCTTTTAGCTGAACTGAATATGTGGACGGGCGCGCTCTCGCCCGTCCGGGCCGAGCGAGCTCGGCAGTTCCCCTTCGTGTACCTTCGTGCCCTTCGTGGTTGACAAAACAGGATTGCACCACCAAGGACACTAAGGTTCACGAAGGAAAGCAACCAACAGAATAAATGATTGCGCGTCTACGGTCGCACCGTGGCGAGCCGTTTCGAGGTGAGGTAGAGAAGAATGAGCCCGAGCACGAGCACCGCTCCTTCCACCCGCGTGGACCAGACATGGAGGGAATCAAACTGCACGCGAATTGGATCTCCCGGAGCAAGCTGATTGATCTCGCCTGCCGCGACTCGCAGCGATTCCATCTGCGGAATGATCCGGAACTGCGAAATTCCCGTAAGGGCCAGCATCAGGACGACGAGAACATGGCTGACCGAGAATGCCTTAACCCGCCCCAGCAGTGCACGATTGTAAATCAGCGAACAAGCGAGAAACACGACTACGCAAATGAATCCTACCGTGTGCAGCTTTAGAAGCGAGCCCCGAACAACGAGACCTGCCATGTGTGCGGAGGGCAGCGCGGAAAAGGCGGTCGCTGCAACGAACGGGAAAAAGATCAACGCCCCCAGCCAGACGGCGAGAGCTAGCAGCAGTAGGAAGCGCAAAATGGTCATACGCGAAATGGTAACTGAGAACGCCGAGCTTGTCGGCTAGCTACCTTCTACGCGATTGACACGTAGTTAGTAACTCTGTATCTTTCTTGGCAACGTAAGTACCTTCCCCAACTTGCGTAAAACGCCGGCCCATCTGTGATTCGAGTAACAATTGATTCGACGCGGGCTTACAAGGAACCAGATGAACCTCTCTAATAAGCGCGGCAAGGCGAAGTCGGTGTTCGGCATTTTGGCAACAATTGCTGCAATCGCAACAACTAGCTCGTGCGGTGGAGGCTCTTCGATCGGGCCACCGCCCCCGCCTCCACCAGTCACCGCCACCGAGACGGTGCTTCACGCCTTTCAAGGGAGCAACGGCGGGGCGACCGACGGGCTCTTCCCGAACAACAGCCCGATGCTCGATGCCGCCGGAAATCTTTACGGCACCGCCATGGAAGGTGGAACGGGTGCGCTTCCGGCTAACACGACGGGCCCAGCGCCAGGAATTGTATTCAAAATTGATACATCGAATCATGAGTCCACCCTTTACAGCTTCCAAGGGCCGTCCAGCGGAGCATTTCCAAGTTCTGCCGTGGCAATCGATAGCGCGGGAAATCTTTTTGCTACAACCCTCGCCGGGGGACCCGACACTTTCTGCGGGCTTCAATGCGGATCGACCAATGGCAGTGGAACGGTCATAAAGTTGGATAGCTCCGGAAACGAGACCACTCTTTATAGCTTTAAAGGCCAAAACGGTGATGGCCAAGCTCCGATCACGTTCATCTCGGATGGCGCCGGGAATTTTTACGGCATCACAGCAGTGGGAGGTTCGTTGCCGTGCTGGTGTGGAACGGTCTTTAAGGTGGACAGTTCAGGAAACGAGACTGTGTTGCACAGCTTCACGGGCCAGAACGGAGATGGGAATATCTCCGGCGCGGGATGGGGGCCAGGGTGGCCAGGGACGAACCTCGTCCTCGACAGCGCGGGGAATCTATATGGAGAAACGTATGGGGGAGGCGGATCTCCGAACTGTACCGTCGGATGCGGAACAGTGTTTAAGCTGGATTCCCTAGGCAATGAAACTATTCTGCACAGCTTCGGTGGCCCACCCGATGGGAAGTATCCAACCGGTTTGTTAATGGACAAAGCGGGAAACCTTTACGGCACCACCTGGGAGGGAGGGACTTCTACCAACTGCGGGCAGCGTGGGTGCGGAACAATCTTCAAAATCGATACGTCGGGCAACGAGACGGTTTTGTACAACTTCGCGAACAGTTCTAGCTCTGATGGCGAGGGTCCCGCCAGCCTGCTCATGGACGGTTCAGGAAATTTCTATGGTGTCAGTTTGTTCGGGGGCACGTCTGCTAGTTGCAATCAATACGTAACTCCCTTCACCGGGTGTGGAACTTTCTTCAAGCTGGATAGCACTGGCCAGGAAACCGTTTTGTACAACTTCAAAGGTGCACCGAGCGGCGATGGTTCTGTCCCAACAGGGTTGGTGATGAGCAGTTCCGGAAATTTCTACGGCACCACCTCGGCGGGAGGGGTGATTTGCTCCGGAGTAAATAGCGGTTGCGGGACAGTCTTCAAAATCGCCTTGCATTAAGCTGTTCAGCGCTTATTTGGCTAGCAAGTGCGCGATAGTGTAAGGTCGAGCCCTGCTGGGGGCTACACCGGCACGGGCACGGTATCCACGATCTCCTGGATCACTTCTTCGGCGCGAACGGCTTTCTTCATACCGGAAGAGTGCATTCCGTGGATGGCAACGCGGTGGGCAAAGACAGGAACAACCAGCGGCTTAAAATCTTCCGGGACGCAGAAGCCGCGACCGTCCAGAAACGCCATTGCCTGGGCAGCCCGATACAACATCTGTGATCCCCGTGGCGAAACGCCCAAAGTCAGCTTTTCGTGATTTCGTGTGCGGCGGACAATCTCCAGGGCGTACTTGATCAGCGAGTCATCCACTTCCACCTGGGTTACTGCCTTCTGCATGTCAAGCACATCCGCGCCGGTGAGAACCGGTTCCACGGTATCCAACTGCGCGGCTCCTGCCTCAGCGCGGAGGATTTCGGTTTCAGCGGTGACGTCCGGATACCCCATATGCACGCGCATCAAAAAACGGTCGAGCTGCGACTCCGGCAAGGGATAAGTGCCGTGATGCTCAACTGGGTTCTGCGTCGCGATCACCAAAAACGGCTGCGGCAAGGGATGGCACTGAGCATCGACCGTAACCTGGCCTTCGTTCATGGCCTCGAGCAGAGCGGATTGCGTCTTGGGGGTGGTGCGATTGATTTCGTCTGCGAGCAGCACGTTGGTAAACACCGGTCCCCGCTTGAACTCAAACTTCTGCTCTGCAACCGAATAAACCGAAATGCCAATGATGTCGGACGGCAGCATGTCGCTGGTGAACTGGACGCGCTGAAAGCTGCAGCCCAGGGCTTTTGCCAAGGTATGCGCCAGGGTCGTTTTCCCCACGCCTGGTACGCCTTCAATCAGAAGATGGCCCTTGGCCAGCACCGAAACGAGGGCCAGGCGGACCACTTCGTCTTTGCCACGGATGATCTTTTTCAGCTCTTTTTCGAGTTTCGCAGCCCGGTGCGACGCGGCAAGTACGGTTTCAAGCGGCATGTTAGGCGATTCTACTATGTGGACGTTGAGAGATTGAGGTTACCTTCGTCAGTGGGCAGTGGCCGGTGGGCAGTGGTCAGAAAACCAGCCACAAGCAGTGAGCTGTGAGCAAGCAAACTGCTTAGGTTTGCAGGATTGCGCGACCACAACTAGCCACTGACCACTAGCCACTGCTTTCACTGCATCGTGTACTCTGCCGGCCTGCCCGTCAGCCGCTCAATCCGCTTGGCGATCGGCGGGTGAGTGGAGAACAGGCTCATCAGGCTCTGTCCTAAGAACGGCTGAATAATGAAAAGATGCGCAGTACTTGGGGTGGCCTGCAGGGGCAGCCGCTTGGAATAGGCGTCCAGCTTAGCCAGAGCGCTGGCCAAAGCGTAAGGATTGCCGGTGTAACGGGCGCCGCTTTCGTCGGCCTGATATTCACGCGAACGGGAAACCGCGAGTTGGATCAGCATGGCGGCCAGAGGAGCGAGGATAATCATCGCTAAGGCGGCGATGCCACCACCACCGCGCTCATCCCGGTCGCGATCATAGCCACCGAAAATCATGCCCCACTTGGCAATGTTGGCGATCCAGGTAATCGCGCCCGCGATGGTAGCTGCGATCGAGCTGATGAGGATGTCGCGGTTGCGCACGTGACCGAGTTCGTGGGCGAGGACGCCTTCCATCTCTTCGTCGGTTAGAAGGTTGAGGATGCCCTGCGTCATTGCAACCGAAGCATGTTCCGGATTGCGGCCGGTTGCGAATGCGTTCGGCGAATCGGTCGGAATCACGTACATTTTCGGCATCGGGATGCCAATCTTCTGCGTCAGCCGCTCGACAATGGCATAGGCTCGCGGAAGTTGCTCGCGTGTAACCGGTTGCGCTCGGTACATCGCCAGCGCGATCTTGTCGGAGTAAAAATACGAAACGAAATTCATGACTGCCGCAAAGATCAGGGCAATCAGCATCCCGTTCTGGCCGCCGAATACCCGGCCAATGAACATTAGCAAGAGAGTGAGTGCGGTAAGAAGAAACGCAGTCTTAAATGTGTTTCCCATAAAGATCGCCCCAAGAGAATAGATGCACGGGCAGGTGCGAGGATGCACTGCTTACGAAAGCATTACTTTCCTGTCAGGAAAACCCTGCGATCTCTCTGTTTCAAGTGCTTGCAGCAATTGGCATGAAAGTAAGCGAATCAAAGGCGGTTAACCGCAAAGCACGCAAAGACCGCAAAGCGGACACTGGTTCTCTTCGCGAACTTTGCGATCTTTGCGGTTCAAGACTTGCTGAGGCTACAAGCGCACCGTCAACACTGGGCAGTTCGCCCCAACGATAATTCTGTGCGCCACCGCCGCACCAAGGTGTGTCGCCGCTTTGAGGTGACCGTTAGCTGGACGTGCGCCTAGCACTATGAGGTCTGACTCGCGCTCGGCAGCTGTCTGCAGAATAGAGTCGGCGGTCACTCCAAATTGCGCCAAAAACTCTGGTTGGTGTTCCAGGTCGAGATCCGAAGGAAGCATCGCGCGCAACTTCTTCAATGACGCTTCCACCGGGCCGGGATCTTCACTCAAATGATCGCCATAATCCTCGACCACGTGCAGCATACCCAGTTTTGCTCCGAAAGTATTCGCCAACGATGCAGCGAGGACCGCAGCCTGGTTCGATTGCTGCCGGAAGTCGGTCGCGTAGAGCACGTCCCGAATCTCAGCCGCGGAAAGCTTCGCTTCGCGTTCAAAGCGGCCGAGATTTCGCACCGCTGCACCCACCACATTGGGTCCCACTGTCAGCACTGGGCACGGCGCCTGCCGCAGGATTTCCTCAGCAACCGATCCCATAATTAGTCGGCCCAATCCAGTTCGCCCGTGCGTTCCGGCGATCACCAGATCGATGTCCAATTCTTGAACCATGTCGGACACGACATGCGGTATTTCGCCATGACGCACGTACACCTGGTGAGCGATCGATTTCACGCGCTTACTCAAGCGCCGCATTTTGTCGTGCGCGTTGCTGTGCGCATCTTCGTAGATGGGGCCGAAGACGGCCGGATCCGGTGCTCCGGGTCGGAGAAATTTCACATCCGGCAGAACGTGCGTCAGGTAAAGCTGGCTGCCGAAGTACTCGCTGAATGCGGCCGCATAGGGCAGCGCAGCTTCCGAAGCTTCCGAGAAATCGGTTGCGAAAAGGACATTCTTGACCGCAACTAAGCTTGTGGCTCTCTCGACGGTTTCCAAGACGGGCATGGCACACCTCCTCCGACCACTTAAAGGTGCCAGTTTCAGAGAGTTACAGCGGTGTGCGTTGTCACGGTGAAATGTGCGCGCCGTCACACCGCAGTACAACGATTTTCTTTAGAGTTTTATTTCACAAGGCCAATTCCAAGGACCCGAGAAGCCTGGTGAAGATGGCCAACTCGCCTCCGCGAAGCGGCGATGCTGGCGTAAGGAGGAGGAAGTGTCCGCATACATTTCCAAACCGCAGCCGCCCACTCAGGACAAGCGTTGGAAGCTGGTGGACGCGACTATGCGCCGCCTCGGGCACCAGTCTCGCGGGCTGATTGAGACGCTACACACCGTGCAGGAGGCGTTTGGATATCTGGATGAGTCCGCCCTCCGATATGTCGCAATGTCGCTTCGGGTCCCGCTGAGCCGCGCCTATGGCGTCGCGACGTTCTATCACTTCTTCACTCTCAAACCGGCAGGCAAGCACACCTGCGTGGTCTGCCTGGGAACTGCCTGCTACATCAAGGGCGCTCCGCAACTGCTCGACGCCATGCAGAAAGATCTGGATATCAAGCCTGGCGAAACAACTCCCGACGGAAACGTCTCGCTGCTCACGGCCCGTTGTCTGGGTTCCTGTGGTCTTGCTCCTGCGGTCGTCTACGACAGCGAGGTCGCCGGAAAAGTGAGTCCGCAATCGTTACGCGAACACCTCAGCAAATGGAATCACCATGAATCTTGAAGAACTGGAACAGATAGCCGCCACCGAGTTGGAAGCACGTGAGAAGGTCAAGCACGAAGTGAAGGTGTGCATGGCGGCCGGCTGCCTCTCGTGCCAGAGCCAGGGCGTGAAGGACGCGCTCACGGCTGAAGTCAAGAATCGCGGGCTGGAAGAGACGCACAAGGTGAAAGGCGTTGGCTGCATGGGCTTGTGCTCGGAAGGCCCGCTGGTCTCGACCAGGGAGAAGCAGATGTACAAGCATGTCGCTGCCGCGGACGCAGCTGCCCTGGTCGACAGTCTAGACGGCGAATCGGTGAAGCGGCTGGAGTGCCCAACCGACGTTCCGTTCTTCCAGCGCCAGAAGAAGATCGTGCTCGAAAACTCCGGTGTGATCGATCCCGAGCGGATCGAAGACTACATCGCCGCGGGCGGCTATCGCGCCATCGTGAACGCGCTCAGTGACATGACTCCGCAGGAGGTGATCTCGGAAATCACAACCAGCGGTCTGCGTGGTCGTGGCGGCGCTGGATATCCCACAGGTTTGAAGTGGAGCACGGTATCAAAGGCGGATGGCAATCCGAAGTACGTCATCTGCAACGCCGACGAAGGCGACCCGGGCGCCTTTATGGACCGCAGCGTCCTCGAGAGTGATCCGCACCGCGTACTGGAAGGCATGCTCATTGCTGCGTACGCGGTCGGCGCCTCCGAGGGCTTTATCTATGTTCGTGCCGAGTATCCGCTGGCGATCAAGCGTCTGAAGACGGCCATACGCCAAGCCGAGCGTTTGGGGCTCCTCGGCACGAACATCTGCGGAACCCGTTTCAGTTTTCGCATTGACTTACGCCTAGGCGCGGGCGCATTCGTCTGCGGCGAAGAGACCGCGTTGATTGCCTCGGTAGAAGGCAAACGGGGCACACCGCGCCCGCGCCCTCCCTATCCGGCGATGTCGGGATTGTTCGGGCAGCCAACCTTGATCAACAACGTCGAGACCTATGCGAACGTGCCGCCGATTATTCGCAACGGCGGCGCTTGGTATGCGGAAATCGGCACGGAGAAGAGCAAAGGCACAAAGGTGTTCGCGCTCGCTGGCCGCATCGAGAACACCGGGCTTGTCGAAGTGCCTATGGGAATCACGCTGCGCGACATCGTTTACGACATCGGCGGAGGTATTCCGGAAGGTCGCAAATTCAAGGCCGTGCAGACCGGTGGCCCATCTGGCGGCTGCCTGCCGTCGGATTGTTTGGACATGCCCGTCGACTACGAGTCGCTCGCGAAGGCTGGGTCGATCATGGGTTCCGGCGGAATGATCGTCATGGACGAGAGCTCCTGCATGGTCGATGTCGCCAAGTACTTCATGGATTTCTGCATGACGGAGTCTTGCGGCAAGTGTGTTCCATGCCGCGTAGGCACGTACCAGATGCACCGCATTCTGAGCGCGATTACGGACCTGACCGCGACCGAGCAGGACCTCAGGATGCTGGAAGAGCTCTGCGACCTGCTGAAGAACACCAGCCTGTGCGGGCTCGGACAGTCTGCGCCAAACCCTGTAGTCAGCACCTTGAAGTCGTTCGCCGAAGAATATCGCGCGCACATCCAAGACAAGAAGTGTGCGGCAGGCGTTTGCGGTTCGCGCGAGAATGGCAGCGCTAAAGCTGAAGAGAAGAGCAAAGCGCGCGAACTGAGTGAGGTGGGAGCATGAGTCCGACCAACGTGGTAAAACCGGGCACCAAGCCTGCGCAACCCGCCAGCAACGTCAAGACGCTGCAGATCGACGGGAAAGACTTCAGTGCGCGTCCGGAAGAGACGATCCTCGATGTAGCGCGACAAAACAAGATCTTTATTCCGCGCCTTTGCGAACTGGAAGGCCTCTCGGATGTGGGCGCATGCCGCTTGTGCCTCGTCGAAGTCAAAGGTTCGAACAAGCTGATGCCTGCATGCGTGACCCGCGTGTATGAAGGCATGGAAGTTACGACGAACTCGCCGCGCCTGGCGGCGTATCGTCGGATGATCATCGAGTTGCTCTTCACCGAGCGCAATCACATCTGCTCGGTGTGCGTTTCCAACGGGCACTGCGATCTGCAATGGATGGCGCAGAAACTCGGTCTCACGCACGTTCACTTTCCATATAGGTATCCAAAGGCGAACGTTGACGCCTCGCACGAGCGCTTCGTCATTGACCACAACCGCTGCATCCTGTGCACCCGCTGTGTCCGGGTTTGCGACGAGATCGAAGGTGCGCACGTGTGGGATGTGATGGGCCGTGGCATCGACGCGAAAGTCGTGACGGACCTGAACGAGGCATGGGGGAATTCAGAGACGTGCACGAGTTGCGGCAAATGCGTGCACGTGTGCCCAACGGGCGCGCTCTCTGAAAAGGGGCACGCCGTCGCCGAGATGGAAAAGCGGCGTCAGTTCCTGCCGTACTTGACCATGATGCGGGAGAGCCAGGAATGAAAAAGAGACTTGCTACCGTTTGGCTGGATGGCTGCTCCGGGTGCCACATGTCC
>Ga0070713_100002367_pt1 | contig 12301 bp, 13 predicted proteins | sample LARL82metaG_FD_65465 | JGI IMG/M metagenome (GOLD analysis project Ga0070713, IMG submission 65465) | Corn, switchgrass and miscanthus rhizosphere microbial communities from Kellogg Biological Station, Michigan, USA - LAR L8-2 metaG | ecosystem: Host-associated > Plants > Roots > Rhizosphere ... | reverse complement strand
CTGCTGCTCGGCACGCTGCCCGGCATCACCGTCGCGGGCGAGGCCGCCGACGGCGACGCGGCCGTCCAGCTCGTGGCGACGGTACAGCCGCAGGTCGTGCTCATGGACCTGAACATGCCCGGCTGCGACGGGGTGGCCGCGACCGCGCGCATCACCGCCGAGCACCCCGCCACTCGCGTCGTCGTCCTCACCACGTACGCCGACGACGAATCGATCATCGGCGCGCTGCAAGCGGGCGCGCTCGGCTACCTGACCAAGGAGGCGACCCGGGCCGAGATCGGCCGCGCCGTGCACGCCGCCGCGGCGGGCCAGGCGATACTCGACCCCGGTGTCCAGCAGCGGCTGCTGTCCGCCGCCGCCCGCGCGCCCGGGGCGCCCGGGGTGCCCGCGGCGCCTGGCACGCCTGGCGCAGCGGCCTCAGCGGGCGCCGACGACGAGCTGACGCCGCGCGAGGCCGAGGTGCTGCGCCTCATCGCGGCCGGCCAGTCCAACCGGGAGATCGCCCGCACCCTGTTCGTCAGCGAGGCGACGGTCAAGACCCACGTCAACCGCATCTTCGCCAAGACAGGCTCGCGTGACCGCGCCCAGGCCACCCGCTACGCCTACACCCACGGCTACGCCGACCCGTCCTGACGCGGGCAGCAGCGGCAGCGGGGTCAGCTCCGCTGGGCGGGCCGGATGATCCTGGCGGCGGCCAGGTCGCGCAGGCTGACCATGCCGCGCACCTCGCGGCCTTCCAGCACCGGGAGGTGCCGGAAGCCGTGCAGCAGCATGAGCTGAGCGGCATCCTCGACCGTGGTGTCCGGGGACGCCGGCTCCGGGTCCCTGGTCATCCACGCGGACACCGGGGAATGGGTCAGGTCGATGCCGGATGCCGCGGCGCGGAGCACGTCCCGCTCGGTGAGAATGCCGGCCAGGAAGCGGCCCTGCATGATCAGCGCCGATCCGACCCCGCGCTGGACCATGGCCGCGGCGGCGCCCGCCACCGGCTCGTCGGGGCCGGTCGTCACCACGCGGGTGGTCATCAGGTCGCGGACGGTCAGCGCGCGCCGGGGAGGGTCAGCCACCCTCGCCTACCTCGTGGAACTCCGAGTCCGTGTGCGGCGCGGACGGGCCGGACATCTCCTCGGACAGCATGCGCCACAGCGATCCTGTCCATGAGGACACCCGCGGCCAGTGCATCCAGAACAGCTGCAAGGTCGTCTCGTCGAACTCGGCGTGCGCGCGCTCGGGGGACATCGCCTCGGTGAAGTCCTCGAACTGATGGAGGAGTTCGAGGAAGCGGTCTGCGTTAGCTTCCATGTGATTACCTTCGGGCGGGCGGCGGACGGCAAACTGGGGCAGAGGCTCAAGAAACGACGGATCGCGCCGAGTGCGTGATCCATACCCCGAAAGTTCGCGCCCGAAAAGCAGCGCGGCGCGGCCTACATCCAGCTGTCGGCGGCGGGGGCGCCGGCGCCGTAGGCGTCGCGCCAGGAGATGACGGGGTTCCGCAAAATCCCCAGCTTTTCGATTTCCGCTTCGACCACGTCGCCGGGCTTCAGGTAGTTGGCGAACGGGTCGTCGGTGCTCGCCGCGACGCCCGCGACCGTGCCGGTGGTGATGAGGTCGCCGGCGCTGTAGACCTGCGGCGAGTGGTAGGCGACCAGCTGCGGGATCGACACCGCCATCTTGCGCGTGTTGGACTTCTGCCGCACCTGGCCGTTGACCCGGAGCTCCATGTCGAGGTCGTGCGGGTCGTCGACCTCGTCCGCGGTGAGGATGTAGGGGCCGATCGGGCAGAAGGTGTCGATCGCCTTGGAAAAGGAGAAGACGCCCGACTGCATCTCGCGGCGCTGGATGTCGCGCGCCGTGATGTCGTTGAAGACCAGGTAGCCGCCGATGTGCTCGGCCGCCTGCTCGGCCGAGAAGAACTTGCCCGGCTTGCCGATGACGATCGCCATTTCGAGCTCATAGTCGAGTTCCCTGGTGAGCTGCTCTGGGTAGACGATCGAGTCGTCGGGGCCGATGATCGCGTCCACGTTCTGGAAGAACACGATGCCCTTGTTGACCGGGTGCGACCAGTTGACCCGCGCGAGGTCCTCGTGGTGCTCGCGGAAGTTCCCCGCGGTGTGGAAGAACTTCTTCGGCACGATCGGCGCGCGCAGCCGCACCCCGGCGAGCGGGTAGCGGCGGCCTGTTTCTGCCGCCCGCTGGTCACGCTCGAAGAACTCCCTGGTCGAGGCGACGTCGAGCTCGATCACCTGGTCGTCGGCGATCCGGCCGACGCGATCCTGGCCGTCGTTGAAGGTCACGAGTTTCATGCTGATTCTCCTGGGAGTTCTGCCGGCGGGCTGATTCGGGCAGTCGGGTCATGGTCTTTCAGTGTGCTGAACCGCTGCTGGTGGGCGCGGCTTCATGCCAATGAATGAAACGCGCGTGGACGAAGTCGTGACGGTGATCTTCACTGCTCGCTATGACGGACTGGCTTGGACGGCGGGTGCGCGGGTGGTCGTCGACCTGACCGGGCCCGTCCTGTTTCTCTGCTCAGCGCAATCGGCGTTCGTGACGGGTCACGTCATGTACGCCGACGGCGGCCGCACTCTCGTCTAAGCGAGGATCACGCACATCATGACGTTCCCCCAGCGCACCCAGCGCTTCGCCGGAAAGACCGTCCTAGTCACCGGGGCGGGCACCGGTTTCGGTGCCGCGATCGCGGTGCGCGCGGCGCAGGAGGGCGCCGACGTCGCCGTGCATTACCGCAGCTCGGAGGCGGGCGCGCGGCAGACCGCCGCGCGCGTCGAGGCCGCGGGCCGCAAGGCGTTCGTCGTGCAGGCCGACATCGTCGACTGGGCGCAGGTCACGCGGATGGCCGACGCGGTGTGGGACCGCTTCGGGCGGCTCGACGTGGCCGTCAACAACGTGGGTGACATGGCCAGCGAGCAGATGTCGTGGCGGGACATCACCGAGGAGTCCATCGACCACACCCTCGCCGTCGACATCAAGGGCACGCTGATGTGCACGCACGAGTTCGGCTCGCGCATGCTCGAGCAGGAGGACGGCGGGTCGATCGTCAACATCGGGTCGACCGTGATCGTGCGCGGCAGCGCCCGGGCGCCGCAGTACGCGGCCGCGAAGTACGGCATCGTCGGCCTCACCAAGTCCTACGCGCACGCGTTCGCGCCCAGCGTGCGGGTCAACGTCTTCGCCCCGGGATTCATGGAGACCGAGCGGATGCTCAACCGGGCAGACTACAAGAACGGCCGCGGCGACAAGCTGCGGGAGATGACCCCGATGCACCACATTCCGAAGCCGGAGGAAGTAGCCGGCACCGCGCTGTTCCTCGCCAGCGAGGACGCCAGTCACATCACCGGTAGCTATCTTGTAGCCGACGGCGGCTACAACATGATCGGAGCCTGACATGCCGGACGACCAGCGAATTGTCTTCATCAACGGCGCCGTCTTCGATGGCTCGGGCGCGCCGCCGGTCCCCGCCGACGTCATCGTGCGCGGGTCGGTGATCGAGTCGGTCCTGGCCGGCGGCGGCGCCGAGACCCGGCCAGGCGACCAGGTGGTCGACTGCGCCGGGCTGACCGTCATGCCCGGCCTGGTCGACTCGCACAGCCACCTGACCTTCCCCTCGGCGCTCGGGCACATCGACCCGTCGTTCAACCCGCCGCTCGACGTGAGTTTCTTCCACCACATGCCAACGCCGGACGAGCACCTCCAGATCGCCAAGCGGAACGCCCTGATCATGCTCGATCACGGGTTCACCAGCGTGTACTCGGCCGGATCGCTCACGCCGGTGCCCACAGAGGTGTTCCTGCGCGACCAGATCGCCGCCGGGGACACGCCAGGGCCGCGGATGCGCGCCGCCTCGTTCGAGCGGGACAACAACCCGGTGCAGATGGGACCGGACGGGCCGCAGCCCAGGGAGACCGGCCCTGACGCGGTGCGGGCGTTCATCGCCGAGCAGGCGGCCATCGGCTTCGACAGCGTCAAGCTGCTGCTGAGCAACGACGACGTCTTCTTCGAAGGCGGGTCGATGGTCACCCAGTACAGCCCCGAGGAGGCCGCCGCGGCCGGCGAGCAGGCCAGGGAGTCGGGCGTCTGGCTGAACTGCCACGCGCAGAACCCGGCGTCCATCAAGCTGGCGGTGCGCAGCGGGTTCCGGTCGATCTACCACTGCTCGTACGCCGACGCCGAGGCGATCGACCTGCTCGAGGAGGCGAAGGACTCGATCTTCCTGTCCCCCGCCATCGGCATCATGTGGGCCAACGTGCACGAGGGCGAGGAGTTCGGTATCGACCGCGCGATGGCGGAGCACATGGGCTCGGTCAGGTCGCTTGAGGCGATGACCGCGCTCTACCCGGAGCTGCGGCGGCGCGGGCTGCGGGTCCTGCCGGGCGGCGACTACGGGTTCCCGAACAACCCGATCGGCAGGAACGCGCGCGACCTCGAGCTGTTCGTGACGCTCTTCGGTTACCCGCCGCTCGAGGTGCTGCGGGCCGCGACGTACTACGGCGGGCTAGTGACCGACACGCCGGCGGGGCTGCTGACGCCCGGGTACTTCGCCGACATCCTCGTGGTCAGCGGCTCGCCTACGACGGACGTCACCGTGCTGCAGGACCCGGAGAACCTGGTGGCGATCATGCAGGGCGGGCGGTTCCACAAGCGGGCCGAGCGGCTGGCGCTCGCGACCGCATGACCGGCATCTCCTGTCACCCGGACATCGAGTACGCGCAGATCCCCGGCTTCCGGCCGCTTGAGCTGGACCTCTACCGTTCCCCTGGAGGTATGACATGCCTGTACACCCCGCGATGAGCTCGCGTTTCCCGCTGCTCGAGGGCGTGCCCTCGATGCAGGCACTCATGGAAGACCCGCGGTACGCGCAGGTGCGCGACGAGTTCGGGGCCCACCCGGACTATCAGGTACCCGACGTGCGCGTCCGGTCGGACGCCGCGCCAGGCCCGCACGGCCCGGTGCCGGTCCGGGTCTACGACGACGGCGACGGCGCAAGCTCGAGCGGCACGCGCCCCTGCCTGGTCTGGATGCACGGCGGCGCCTTCATGGCCGGGAGCATCGACATGCCCGAGGCCGACTGGACCTCACGGGAGCTGGCCCGGCGGGCCGGCGCCGTGGTGGTCAGCGTCGACTACCGGCTGTGCAACGACGGCGTGCACTACCCGGTCCCGCACGACGACGTGGTGGCGGCGGTCCGGTGGGCGGGGAAGAGCGCGCCCTCGCTGGGCATCGACCCGGGACGGGTCAGTGTCGGCGGGGCGAGCGCGGGGGCGAACCTCGCCGCCGGCGCGGCGCTCAGGCTCCGCGACGCCGACGGGCAGCCGCCCGCGGGCCTGATCTTCGCCTACGGCGTGGCGCACTCCGTCATCCCGCCGGTGTCCGGCGAGCACGCCGCGCTGATGCGCGAGGTGCCGGCCATGCTGCAGTTCCCGCCGACGGCGACGAGCTTCTTCAACGTCAACTACCTGGGCGGCCCGGTCAGCGAGGCCAGCGGCTACGCCTTCCCGGCGCTGGCCGACCTGCGCGGGCTGTGCCCCACGCTGGTGCTCAACGCCGAATACGACGACCTGCGCGCCTCCGGGCAGGCGTTCGCGGCGGCGCTGGCGGTCGCCGGGGTCGACGTACGGCAGGTCATGGCCACCTCGATGCTGCACGGGTTCCTCAACCTGCCCGCCACGATCGGGCCGGTCAGCGCCGCGCTGGACCTCATCGCCGCGACGCTGCGCGAGCCGGCCGCGCTCCCCGCGGCCGTGATCACCGCATAACGGCACTCGGCCCGCCGAGCTGCCGGGAGATGCTCTGCGCGGCGGTCCTGACGGCGTAGCCGAGCCGTCGCGGCTGGGCTACCCGCTCGGGGAGCACGACGCCGATCGCGGCGATCGCCACCTCGTGCTCGCCCAGGATCGGCGCCGCCACGGCCACCATGGGCTCCGCCTCCAGGCGGCGGTAGATGGCCAGCCGCTCGCGGCGCACCTCGGCGAGCGTCCTGCGGAGCACCGCGGGCGGGATCAGGTTCTGGTCCGGCTCGGCCGGCAGCGACAGCGGGCGGGAGAGCACGTCCTCCTGCACGTCCACGGGCGCGAATGCCAGCAGGGCGAGCCCCATCCCGGTGCAGTGCAGCGGTATCTTGCCGCCGACGCGGTAGCGCACCGGGACAGAGCTGTGCGACGAGAACCGTTCCACCAGGGTGACCTCCAGCCCCTCACGCACGGCGAGCTGGACGTGCTGCTGGGTCACCGCGGCGAGGTCGCTCATGAACGGCAGCGCGACCTGCCGCAGACCGTGGCCCCGCGGCGCGAGCGAGGCGACCTCGAGCAGCCGCAAGCCGATCGAGTACTGGCCGTCCTCGTCGCGCTCCAGCGCCCCCCAGGCCACCAGCCGGCCGGCCAGCCGCAACGTCGAGCTCACCGGGATTCCGCTGCGTCGGCTGAGCTCGCGCAGCGTCAGCCGGCGATGGGCGGCGTCAAAGGCCGCCAGCAGCGAAAACGCCCGGTCGACGACCGGTTCGCCTTCCGGCGGGCGCTTGCCGCGGACGCGCTTGGCAGGCTGGGACGCGGCTACCATCTGACACCACCTCCGGCAACGATGAGGCCACGCTGCTGTAACGGTCCCAAAATAGCGTTCCATTCAATGGAATCATCCCCTGACCGGCGTGAGCTACGCCACCGATCCTTCTCGGCAAGCCGGGTGAAAGCGCCCGGCATGACAACTTCGAGAGGCCCCGATGACCGGCTCCCATTTCCAGCGCATCGGCATCAGCGCCCTGGCCATTGCCGCCCTCACCCTGACGGCGTGCGGCAGCGCGGCGAGCAGCGGCGGCAGCGCAGGCGGCAGCGGCACGCCGAGCCAGACGCTGAGCATCGGCTACGATTCAGACCCTGCCCCGCAGGGCTACGACCCGCTGCTGTACGGGGCGGGACAGCGGCTGTTCTACGAATCCCTGTACCAGTCGCTCTTCGTCCAGACATCCACCGGCGGCGTCGCGCCCGAGCTGGTCACCAGCTTCAGCTACAACGCGAGCAAGACGCAGATGACGCTCAAGCTAAAGTCCGGCGTCACCTTCACCGACGGCTCGAAGCTGACCGCCCAGCTCGTCAAGGAGAACCTCGACAGGCGCAGCGACGCCAAGCTGCAGTCCTACGGCGCCTTCGCCCCGGGCGGCGCCGACCAGATCACGAACGTCACGGCCCCGGACGCCAGCACCGTCGTGCTGACCTTCGCCGCCCCGCAGGCCACCTTCCAGGCGAACCTCGCGGGCGTGCCCGGCATGATCGTCGGCCAGCACGGCATCAGCGACCCGGCCGGGCTGCAGACCGCGCCCGACGGCTCCGGCCCGTACAAGCTGTCCTCGGCCGTCAAGGGCAGCAGCTACACGGTCACCCGCGAACCGGGCGCCGTCGCCGCGACCTACCCGTACGCCGCGGTCGTCTACAAGCCGTTCCTCGACAAGCAGGCGCGGGCCAACGCCCAGATCTCCGGGCAGACCGACGTGTCCGTCCTCGACCCGTCCACGGTGCCGATGGTCCAGTCCAACGGCGTGTCGGTGGTCAAGAACGGCGGCACGATCCAGACGCTGCTGATCTTCGACAAGACGGGCGTCACCGCCAAGGCGTTCGGCAGCAAGCTGGTCCGTCTCGCGCTCAGCTACGCGATCAACCGCTCGGCGTACGTGGCCGCCATCGCCAAGGGCAGCGTCCCGACGGCGAGCGCGTTCCCGCAGGCCTCGCCCGGCTATGACCCGTCGCTCAACGCCGCCTACGCGTTCAGCGACGCCAAGGCCAAGCAACTGCTCGCGCAGGCCGGCTACCCGCACGGCTTCTCGTTCACCATCACGGCGTCCCCGACCGACGAGGCGCAGCTCGAGTTCATCCAGAAGCAGTTCGCCGCGATCGGCGTCACGATGAACATCGCGGTCACCACCTCGACCGACCAGCTGTTCGCCGCCATCAACACCCAGCCGATGGGCTTCGTCCCGCTGGGATGGGCCAGCGAGATCGGCATCACGGCGGGCGTCCTCGTCGGCGGCTTCGCCAACCCGCACAAGACGCAGGACCCGGTGATCGGTGCCGCCCTCGGGCAGGCGTCCAACTCGACAGGCTCCGCGTACCCGGCGGCGCTCAAGAAACTGAACGATGCCCTGGTCAACGAGGCCTGGGTGATCCCGGTCGCCGAGCAGTACGCCTACGTCGGCTACAACGCCAAGAAGGTCGCCAAGCCGTCCTTCCCAGGCCTGGACGAGTATCCGCTGCTGACGTCGCTGCGGCCGGCAGGCTGACATGCTCACCTACCTCGCCCGCCGGCTCGCGTTCGCCGTCACAACCGTGCTGGCGGCGAGCGTGGTGAGCTTCCTCCTCGTGCACGCCTCCAGCGGCAGCCCCGGCGCGATCACCGCCGGGGCCGGGGCCACCCCGGCCCAGGTGGCGGCGGAGAACCACCGCCTGGGCTGGGACCAGCCGCTGGTCACCCAGTACCTGACCTGGCTCGGCCACGCGGCGAGCGGCAACTTCGGCGTCTCGCTCATCGACGGGCACGACATCTGGTCCGACCTGACGGCCCGGCTGCCGGTCACCGCGTCCATCGCGGTGTTCGCCACGCTGCTGAGCGGCGTCTTCGGTGTGCTGATCGGCGTCGCCGCCGCGGTCCGCGGCGGCCTCGCCGACCGGTCGGTCACCGTTGGCAGCGGCGTGGCGCTGTCGCTGCCCCAGTTCTGGATCGGCATCCTGCTCGTCTACCTGATCGCCATCAAGGCGCACCTGCTGCCGGCCACCGGCTACGTGGCCTTCAGCGCCTCGCCCGGCCAGTACCTGCAGAGCCTGGCGCTGCCGGTGATCACCCTCACGATCACCGGCACGGCGATCATCGCGCGCACGACCCGCACCGGGATGATCTCGGCGCTGCGCCAGGAGCACATCCGCACGCTGCACGCGCTCGGCACGCCGCCGTGGCGGATCCGCTACGTGCACGCCCTGCGGTTCGCCGCCGCGCCGGTCGTGTCGGTGCTCGGCATCCAGTTCATCGCGCTGTTCGGCGGGTCGGTGGTCATCGAGCAGCTCTTCGCGCTGCCCGGCCTCGGCCAGGCCGCGCAGAACGCGATCGGCACCAACGACTTCCCCGCCGTGCAGGGCGTCGTCGTCATCGCGACCGTCGTCGTCGTCATCACCAACCTGGTGCTCGACCTGGTGCTCGGTGCCATCGACCCGAGGGTGCGGACCGCATGAGGGTCCCGCGCGCGCTGCGCACGGCCGGCGGCGTCCTGTCCGCTGCCTGGCTCGTGTTCCTCCTCTTCGCATCCGTAACGGCCTCGTGGTGGCTCCCCTACCCGGTCGATGCCCAGGACCCGGCGCACACCCTTGCTGGCCCTTCAAGCAGCCACTGGCTCGGCACCGACGAGCTCGGCCGCGACGCGGCGTCCCGCATCGCGGCGGGCAGCTGGATCTCGGTGGGCCCTGCGCTGCTCGCGGTCATCGTCGCCTTCGGCATCGGCATCCCGCTGGCGCTGGCTGCCGCCGAGCACGGCCGCTGGGCGGAGCACGGCTTCAGCCGGTTCGCCGAACTGCTGCTCGCGCTGCCGTCCATCGTCATCCTGCTCGCCTTCGTCGGCGCCGTCGGCGTGCACCCCTGGGCGATCATGACGGTGCTCGGCGTACTGCTGAGCGCGCCGGTGTACCGGATCTTCCTCGGCCAGGCGCAGTCGCTGCGCACCCGGCTGTACGTCGACGCGGCGCGAGTCAACGGCGTGTCCTCGCTGCGGGTCAACCTCCGGCACGTGCTGCCCGCCATGGCGACCACGATCGCGGTGCAGGCGGCGCAGCTGTTCGCGATCAGCGTGCTCATCGAGGCCGGGCTGGCGTTCATGGGCTTCGGGCCGTCGGTGCCGTCGCCCAGCTGGGGCGGGCTGATCGCCGCCGCGTCACAGCACGTCTACGACGACCCGTGGCTGATGGTGCCGACCGGCGTCGTGCTGGCCCTCACCGTCATCGCCGCCAACGGGCTCGCGGACGCCGTCGCCGGCGGGCGCGAGCGCGAGGCCGTACCGGCCCGCCATAGGAAACCCCGCACCATCGTGCGTGCCGCCTCGGCCGGCCCGCACGATGCCGGCGGCATGCTGCTCGACGTGCGGGACCTTACCGTCGCGGTGGGCGGTCCAGACGGCCCCGCGCTGGTCACGGGCGTCTCGTTCGCGCTGCCGCCGGGGACGGTGCTCGGCCTGGTGGGCGAGTCCGGCTGCGGCAAGACGATGACCGCCCGCGCGCTGCCCGGGCTGCTGCCCGAGGGCGTCGAGGTCACCGGCGGGTCGGTGTGGTTCGCCGGCCGTGACTCTGCCGACCGTGATCTGGCCGGCCTGCCGGACAACGAGCTGCGGGCGATCAGGGGCCGCGAGATCGCGGTGATCTCCCAGGAGCCGATGGTCGCCCTCGACCCGATGTTCAGCGTCGGCTACCAGCTGACCCAGCCGATCCGCCGGTTCCGCGGCGTCGGCCGCGCCGAGGCGCGGCGGATCGCGGCGGAACTGCTCGGCCAGGTCGGCATCGTGGACGCCGGGCGCATGCTGCGCAGCTACCCGCATCAGCTGTCGGGCGGCATGGCGCAACGGGTGTGCATCGCGCTGGCCCTCACCGGGTCGCCGAAGCTGCTCATCGCCGACGAGCCAACCACGGCGCTCGACGTGACCGTGCAGGCGGAGATCCTCAGCCTGCTGCGCGCGCTGGTGCGGACGACGGGCCTGTCGGTCATCATCGTCAGCCACGATCCCGGCGTCGTCGCCGACCTGTGCGACGAGGTGGCCGTCATGTACGCGGGCCAGGTCGTGGAGTCCGGGACGGTCGCCGAGGTGCTCGGCCAGCCGGCCCACCCCTACACCGCCGCGCTGCTCGCGGCCAACCCGCACGTCGCCGAGGGCCTGCCAGTGCCGGAACGGCTCCCGTCGATCCCCGGGACCGTGCCCGCACCGCCGGACTGGCCGGCCGGGTGCCGGTTCGCCAGCCGCTGCTCGCTGGCCACCGCCGAATGCGCGGCGCCGGTGCCGGCCACACCAGTTCATGGCGCAGGGACGGTGCGCTGCGTCCACCCGCTGAGCTCGCCGGCCGAGCTGCCCGTCCCGCACCCCGTCGAGCGCGGAGTTCCCTCATGAACGCCCTTGTCCCCGCCCCGTCCGTCCCCGCCCTGTCCGTCCCCGCCCTGTCCGTCCGTGACCTGACCGTCCGCTACGGCCGCGCCGGCAAGACGCTGCCCGCCGTCGACGGGGTCAGCTTCGACGTGGCGCCCGCCGAGACCCTCGGCCTCGTCGGCGAGTCCGGCTCAGGCAAGTCGACGATCGGCAAGGCCATCCTCGGCCTCCAACCGCCCAACGCCGGGCGGATCCTGCTGCACGGCACCGACATCACCGGGGCGTCGCTGCGGCAGCGCCGGGTCACCGCCATCGACCTCCGCGCCGTGTTCCAGGACCCTTACTCCTCGCTCAACCCGGCGCAGACCATCGGCCAGACGCTCATCGAGCCGCTCCAGGTGCTGCGGGTGCCCAAAGACCAGCGGCGGCCGCGGATCCTGGAGTCCCTGGCGGCGGTCGGGCTGCCCGCCGACGCCGCCGACCGCTACCCCGCGCGGTTCTCCGGCGGGCAGCGGCAGCGGATCGCGATCGCCCGCGCGCTGGTGTGCGACCCTCAGGTCATCGTGCTCGACGAGCCTGTCAGCGCCCTGGACCTGTCCACGCAGGCCCAGGTGCTCAACCTGCTCGCCGACCTGCGCGACTCCCGGCAGCTCGCGCTGCTGTTCATCGCCCACGACCTCGGCGTCATCCGGTTCCTCGCGCAGCGGGTGGTCGTGCTCTACCGCGGCCAGGTGATGGAGGCCGGCGGGGCCGAGGATGTCACGCAGCGCCCCCGGCACCCGTACAGCATCGCGCTGACCGCGGCGGCGCCGGTGCCCCAGCCCGCCGAGCAGGCCCGCCGCCGCGCCGCCAGGGAGGCCCTCGGCGTCGGGACGGCGGGCGCGACGCCGCCCGCGGCGGCCGGCTGCCCGTTCGCCACCCGCTGCCCGCTCGCCACCGACGTCTGCCACCGCGAGCGCCCGCCGCTGGTCTTGGGAGTCGCCTGCCACCACGCTGACCAGGTGGCCAGGCTCCGGTTGCCGGACAGAGCGGCCTGAGACCGTTCCGGATAAAAAGGAGATTTCTGTGCAGCAGTTCCCCGACGGCTTCCTGTGGGGGGTGGCCAGCGCCGGCCACCAGAACGAGGGAGGCAACGTCCACAGCGACACCTGGTTCGCCGAGCACGTGCGGCCGACCGTCTTCCGGGAGCCG
>Ga0070713_100002365_pt1 | contig 12304 bp, 11 predicted proteins | sample LARL82metaG_FD_65465 | JGI IMG/M metagenome (GOLD analysis project Ga0070713, IMG submission 65465) | Corn, switchgrass and miscanthus rhizosphere microbial communities from Kellogg Biological Station, Michigan, USA - LAR L8-2 metaG | ecosystem: Host-associated > Plants > Roots > Rhizosphere ... | reverse complement strand
ACCGCATCGAGCAGCGGCTGAATACCTTTGTTCTTAAAGGCGGAGCCGGCCAGAACCGGAACAATCTTGAGCGCCAAGGTCGATTTACGAATCGACTTGCGCATTTCTTCCAGGCTCAGCGTACCTTCGGTAAGATACTTGTCCAAAACTTCGTCATCGTGTTCGGCAATGTATTCAATGACTTTGTTGCGATGTTCGTCGTAGAAGGCCTTGTCAATCGCGGAGCCTTTTAAGGCAGCGGCCACATCGGCGCGCGAATCGACGAATGCCTTGTCCCACAATTTTTCAACTTCGAAAATTTCGAATTTGGCGCCGAGCGTTTCTTCGAGCCACACCACTACTTTTTGTTCTAGGAAATCGATGATTCCGACGAAATTATCTTCGCGGCCGAGAGGAAACTGGAGGGGAACAGGATGCGCGCCGAGGCGCTGGCGAATGGTGCGGACCACGTGGTCAAAATCGGCGCCCATACGATCCATCTTGTTAACAAAACAGATGCGCGGCACGCGATACTTGTCGGCCTGGCGCCAGACGGTCTCCGATTGCGGCTGCACGCCGGCAACGGAATCAAACACGCAAACTGCGCCGTCCAAAACGCGCAAGGAACGTTCCACTTCCACCGTGAAATCCACGTGTCCTGGCGTATCGATAATATTGACGCGATATTTCTTGCCGAAGCGATCCCAGGAAGCCGTCGTCGCGGCCGAAGTAATCGTGATGCCGCGCTCGCGCTCCTGTTCCATCCAGTCCATGGTGGCGGTACCTTCATCCACCGAACCGATCTTATAAGTCACACCCGTGTAGAACAGGATGCGCTCCGTTGACGTGGTCTTTCCGGCGTCAATGTGCGCCATAATCCCGATGTTGCGCGTGTCATCGAGTTTGAATACGCGAGCCATGGTCCCTGGACTAGCTTTCTTTTCTCCCGATCGAATTACGGCTGCTTCTACCACAACAGAACCTCAACTTCTTACTTCCTTAAATTTGTTACCGGCGCTTGTCAGCGCCCTTGCCAACTGGGTTGACCAGCGCCATTTTTACCAACGATAGTGCGCAAATGCCTTGTTCGCTTCCGCCATACGGTGCACATCGTCTTTCTTCTTGATGGCCCCACCGCGCGCGTTAGCAGCGTCGATCAATTCATCGGCCAGCTTGTCGACCATGGTTTTGCCGGCACGTTCCCGCGAATACTGCAGCAGCCAACGAATCGCCAACGACTGGCGGCGGAAAGGATTCACTTCCACCGGAACCTGATAGTTGGCGCCACCTACGCGCCGCGTCTTTACTTCGAGCAGCGGCTTGGCATTCTCAACAGCCTTCTTAAAAAGTTTCAGCGCGTCGTCATTCGTCTTCTTCGCCATCTGGTCCATCGCGCCGTAAAACACGCGCTGCGCGGTGCTCTTCTTGCCGTCCCACATCATCGAGCAGATAAACTTTTCAACCAGGTCATTGCCATAAACGGGATCGACTTCCTGCTTGCGGCGGCTGACGAGTCCTTTGCGTGGCATTGCTCTTTGCTCCTAAGCTTTCAACGTTTTTCTATTTTCTAATTTCGAGTTTCCAATTTCCCTTTTCCGCTACTTCGCTGCTCCAGCCTTCGGACGCTTCGCTCCATATTTCGAGCGGCCCTGCTTGCGATTCTCGACTCCCGCGGCGTCCAGCGTGCCGCGCACGATGTGGTAGCGAACTCCTGGCAGGTCCTTCACGCGGCCTCCACGCACCAGCACGATGGAGTGTTCCTGCAAGTTGTGCCCGATGCCGGGGATATAGGTGGTGACTTCAATCGAATTCGTCAAGCGCACCCGCGCGACTTTGCGTAACGCGGAGTTCGGCTTCTTCGGCGTCTGCGTATAAACGCGGATGCACACTCCGCGCTTTTCCGGACAGCCCGCCAGAGCAGGCGACTTCGTTTTGATGCGAATTCCTTCGCGTCCCATTCGAACCAATTGCGAAAATGTCGGCACAGTCTTTCCTCTTTTAGCGCGTCTGTGACAAATACAAGACCCGCAAACGCGCGCACAAATTTTCGCGTCGCTCGCTCTGCGCGCAGACAACTGCAGCGAACGCACACCAACGCTGAAAGGTAAACTGCGAATCCGGAGAGACCAGCAAGAAACTCCGCACGCACTCCAAGAGACAGAACTCCGCTCTTGGCATCGATTTGGAGAGGCTTACTCGGCTTTGCGGGACTGGCGTCCCATATCCGGCCGCTCCTCGCTCCCAATCCGTCTTACAATGTTCCGGGAACGAAGATCCTTCCAACTACGCACGGCATAACGAGATAGAACAATGCCGCGCTACTGCCCGGGCAAAAAATCCCCCAACGAAACACCGAGTATAGAGAAGAAAAACTGATGTGTCAAATTTCTTTCAAAACGCACCGAGGAAAAAACCTGCGCGAAAATGCCCGAATTTAGGTGCTCTTTCACTGCCCTCAGATGCAAACCTTATCGAACCGATTCTAGTACAGACTTGGGGTTGCGAGCCGGCCCCCTGAGCGGTTTGGTTGTCGTTGTGCCATGCAAAGTTATTAATCCAAGCTCAACAGAATCAATTACTTGGTGGCGTTTTTGAATCCGACCCCAGGTCCCCAAACGGCCAAAGGTCGAACGCCTTCAGCTCGTCATATTCCCCTTTGGCGCGCAGCATCCTTGCCGTCCGTTCTGCAGGCCACGGGCTCGCGAACCGGTCCGGACGGTCCGCAATCCAAAACGCAGTCATAGCCATCAGGGTGGCGTTTTGCGTCAGCACATCAGGCTTTTGTGCTTCCAAGGAATCCGCAGCGGAATGATGCGTGTACTTATAGTCGGTAGTGTCCTGATTCATGTTGATACCAGGCAGACCGGCAATCGAAAACGGCAAGGTATCAGTTCCAGATTCAACCTTATCGTTCACTTTGACTGACCGTATATTCGCCAGCGAAGATGCGAAGGGTTGAAATGCCGGAACCAGGTCGTCACGTCCGCCAAGCATAAAATCCGTGACCGCGCCTTGCCCCTCATCAAGGATCAAATCACCAAGATGATTTGGCAGTTCAGCCGCGTGTTGTTTCACGTAGGCGAACGAGCCATCCAGTCCCTGCTCCTCGCCAGTGAACAAAACGAAGCGAATGGTGCGCCGCGGTTTTTGCCCGGAACGCATGATGGCTTCCGCCGCTCCCAACGTGGTTGCGGTTCCTGAACCGTTATCCGTGGTTCCCTCGGCCAGATCCCACGAATCCAAATGCCCGCCGACGACGAGGATCTGCTCGGGATGTTCGCGCCCGCGAATTTCGCCAACCACGTTTGCCGTCTCGACCGGCCCGCTGGTCAACGTATTCTGCACATTGATGCGAATGCGCGGCGTGATTCCTCTCGCAATAAAACGCTCCAGCTGACCCTGATCCTCTGCGGTTATGGAAACCACGGGAATGGCGAAGTCCACATCAAATCCCAAAATTCCCGTGTGCGTCAGGTTCATGCCGCTCGATTTCGAACCGCCCTGGCCGCCTATCACCGCGACGGCGCCTGCATCATGCGCAGCCTTCAGAAAATCTCCGAAGCTTGCAAACAGCATCATAAAATTCTTTTTCGGCTGGCCTTTCTGCACCACCAAAATGATTTTGCCCTTCAATCTGGAGGCGTGCTTAATTTCGTCATCGATGTCGAAGAGATTCACAGTGGCTACATCGCCTTCCGCTCCGCCTTCTACTGTCGAGCCGGTCCAGCCCATCGCGTCCACGTGGAGTCTGTGCGCTGTGGGCGCAAGTAGCTGCGCCTGGGCGGTCCCTCGCGTCCAACCCTTCCAGATGGTGTATTTCTCGAGATGGACGTTCTCCAGGCCGATGGCTTTCATTTTTGCCGCGCCCCAGTCTTCCGCTTTTCGCTCAGAAGGAGAGCCCGTGACGCGCGCTCCAATGTCATCGCTCAATTCCGTTAAGTATTCGAACGCGTGAGAGTTCATCAAGCCTTCGCCGGCAATACGCGTCAGCGCGGGCTTGGTTCCATCTTCATCGGGACCCTTCGGCAATTCGTCCGGCAACGCGAACGTCCCAGCGCCCAAAAGGCCCATAACCATCAGTCCCACAAGATACTTACGCACTCGACCTCTCCTCATTTGGCCTCGCAAGTCAGCCCCGCACGATTGCACTTCACCGCGCATTCGAGCACACGAAAGCCTATCATTCAGACGGAAACGAACACATTTCGTTTCGCAACCTGACCCGAAACGTTTATTCGAAACTTGCCGCAATGCAATTGTTTACCGAATCGCGGCGGCTTGCCTACACTTACCATGAGGCTCACGTGAAGCGATCCGGTGTCTTCGTCTCCTATACATTGAGAATCAGTGCCGCTCTGGTTTTCTCGATTATTGTCAGCGCATACAGCAACTCACAGGTCGCAAAGAATCCCGAGAGGAACATCGAAGCGTCAAGGCCGGCCGAAACTGAAAAAAATGCTGCGCAGATCGAGCTTCTCGAAACGAAATACCGCTTCGAAACAAACGGCGACTCTCGAAAAGAAGTCCGCACGCGAGTCCGCATCAACAATGAACTCGGGGCACGCCAGTTTGCCCGTCTGAGTTTCGATTTCAATCGCAGCTTCCAGTCGGTAGAAATCCCGCAAGTGCGCATCACTCATCCCAGCGGGGGGATCGCCGACATTCTCCCCAGCGCCATCACCGACAATCCTAATCCTGCAGTTGTCGATGCTCCCGCTTATCACGACGTGCGCGTAAAATCCGTTCGCATCCTCGGTCTACAGCCCGAAGATCTGCTGGAATATCGCGTCATCACCACTACCACGCACCATCCTCTCGCCCCCGATTTCTGGCTCGACCATACTTTCGATCGCTCTTGTCTGGTATCCAACGAATCTTTCCAATTGGATCTGCCCGCATCGGCAAACACAAATGTTCGGTACAATCCCAAAACGCCTCCGGATTCAACGCCATCTTCCGCGTCCTCGACCGATCAACGCATTCATTATCAGTGGACGAGAAGCCAGACCTGCGTCAGCATAGCAGCCTCAACATCCGCGCAGCATAAACCGGACGTGACGGTGACTACCTTCACTTCATGGAATCGGCTCGCAACTAGGCTTGCGGCCGTTCTGATTCCGACTGACGACGATTCCCGTGAGCTGCGCGAAAAAGCTGCTTCTCTAATGGTCCCCGACAGCGATGCGAACTCGAAAATCTCTGACCTATACGACTTCGTCTCGCAGAGAATACATACCGTCGACCTGCCAATCGGCGCAAGCGGTTTCACAATTCGCAGGCCTGCCGAGACTCTGGCTTCGGGATACGGCAGCCCGGAAGATAAGTTCGCGCTCTTCGCTGCGCTCGCAAACAACTCTTTCGGACCGGCGCGGATCGGATTTGTGAGCAGCACTGATCAGGTCAGCGAAGCCGATCTTCCTTCGCTCGCGAATTTCGATCATCTGCTGACGATGTCCGGCTATCCTTCAGTGAATTTCTGGATGGACCTTAACATTGAAGTTGCGCCGTTTCGAATGATCGCGGAAAAATTTAATCGCAAAACCGCGTTCGTCGTGGGCCCGGCAGTTCAGGATCGCTGGCAACTCGTTCTAAGTTCGTTTCCGTCTCGCGCAAAACAAAAAGTTGCCGTTGCAGGCGCAATTGACGTCGATGGAAGTCTCACCGCAAAAGTTTCTTACGCCATCCGAGGTGACAATGAACTCATTCTTCGCTTGGCGTTCCACCAGACGAAGAGGGATAAATGGAAGGAAGTTGCGCAGGTGCTGGCAATCTCCGACGGTTTTCGCGGTGACGTTAAAAACGTGACCGCTTCAGACCCGTATGCCACAAAAGAGCCGTTTGCGATCGAATATGAAATTTATCAGGCAAAATTTGTGGACTGGTCAAAAAAGCCAACGCGCATCCCGGCACTCTTGCCAGCCCCGGGTCTCCCCGATGCGACACCAGCTTCCCGTGCAGACCCAACCAGTACCTCGGCGCAGAAATTCATCGATCTTGGCACACCGCTTGAAGTTGAACTCGAGGCCAGCGTAAAACTGCCCGAAGGAACGACAGCGCAAACACCCATCGGCACCTCCGTCGAGCGTGACTATGCGACATTTTCAGCCAGGTATTCGGCACAGGGGAACACACTTCGCGCGATACGCAAACTTCACTTCATCTCGCCAGAGATTCCCGCCACGCGCGTCGCAGACCTGAAGGCTTTTCTGCATGCCGTGCAGGCCGACCAAACGCAACTGTTCACGCTGCAACAACAGCTAGCAAAATAACGATCGAAACGATAGCGCTGCGGCGCGGAGAACGCTGAGCGCTCGCACGGAAGGGATAGTACCGCTCGTCCAAACTCCTGATCAGTTAAAAAAACAAACCCTCCAGGGAGCAGGGTTTCGACTTCCGACTTCCGACTTCCGACTTCCGACCTTCGAACCCGAAGCCTCAGCAAAGTAGTTCGCAACGGAATCACCCAATAAATGCAAAACCCTCCGATGGCGGAGGGTTTTCTCGTCACTTAAACTTAGTTACTTACAACTTAGTACTCTACATCACTTAATCTCCATCACTTCTTTTTCCTTCAGCGCGCTCAAATCTTCAATTTTCTTCGTCTCCGCATGCGACACCTTCTCGAGCTCTTCCAGGGAACGCTTCTGCTCGTCCTGGCTGATTTTTTTGTCTTTTTCCAGTTTGTCGATGGCTTCTTTGATGTCACGGCGAACGTTGCGCACCGCCGTGCGGTGATTCTCCAACACTTTATGGATGTGCTTAACTAGTTCCCTACGGCGCTCTTCGGTCGGCGACGGAATCGGCACGCGCACGACTTTGCCGTCATTCGTGGGATTCAATCCCAGATCACTGGCGCGAATCGCTTTATCGATCAACGCCACTACGCTTGGGTCCCATGGCGAAATCACCAGCATCGTGGGCTCCGGTATGGTAACCGTTCCCAGCTGATTCACCGGCGTCGGTGTACCGTAAAAATCCACGCGAATGCTGTCCAGCAGCGCAGCGTTGGCGCGCCCGGTGCGCACTGTGGCCAACTCTTTTCGAAAATCGTCCACGGCTTTTTCCATCCGTGTTCTGGCTGCGGCTATCGCTTCTTTCGTTGTCGCAATCGTCGTCATCTCAAAAGCTCCAAAAATTTCTAACTTCCTAAATATTAAGTACTACGCCGCATAGTCGCTTCTTGGTCATTCAGTTCTCGACGCAAATTGCAACGTGAAAACCATCTTCTATTTTCACTCTTCCATTTTTCCGCTACTTGCTACTTACGACTGACCTTCTCACGCCGGCCTCACCGTCGAGCCCACACGTTCTCCCATCACCACGCGCTTGATGTTCCCAAACTGATTCATATTGAACACCACGATGGGCATGCCATTATCCATGCACAGCGAAATCGCCGTTGAATCCATCACTTTCAAATCCTGGTGCAGCACATCACGGTACGTGATCTGCGCCATAAATTTCGCATCGGCAAACTTTTCCGGGTCAGAATCGTAAATGCCTTCGACGCGCGTGGCTTTTAGAATCACGTCGGCCTTGATTTCCATCGCGCGCAATGCCGCCGCAGTATCGGTCGAAAAATACGGGTTGCCGGTGCCAGCGCCAAAAATTACCACGCGGCCTTTTTCCAGATGGCGCATCGCGCGGCGCCGAATAAACGGTTCGCAGACCTGATGCATTTCGATCGCGCTCAACACGCGCGTATAAACGCCAACCTTTTCCAGCGCATCCTGCAACGCGAGCGCATTGATGACCGTCGCCAGCATGCCCATGTAATCGCCGGTAGTGCGATCGATGTCAAATCCCTTTTGCCGCCCGCCGCGAAATATGTTTCCTCCGCCCACCACGATTGCAATCTCTACCCCAAGTTCGGCCACTTCTTTTAGTTCCCTGGCGATGGATTGTAGCGTTTCGCCATGTACCCCCAGGCTGAGTGGCCCCTGCAGCGATTCTCCGGAAAGCTTCAGCAGAATTCTGTTGTACACCGGTTTTTTTTTGGAGCTCTTCTTTTCGATCTTTCGCGCAGCCATGTCGCTCCGTTCTGTCTTAGTTCAAATCCTCGGAATTGTAACAAACTCGGTGCGAAGTAGCACCGCGACGCATACGAATCAAGCGCGCACTGCGCGGCGGCGCGGGACACAAAAAAAACGCCTCGATTTTACCCGAGGCGTTTCGAAGCTTTAGAAAAGCATTCAAGCTTTAACTGGCACCGGCGTGGCAGCCGCGTCCGGACCGCTCGTTCCGGTCACTTCGCCAACCTTAAACCGCGCGAACCGCTTGATGCTGATGTTTTCACCCAACTTGGCTACGGCACTGGCCACCATCTCGCCAATCGTCGTGCCCTCGTCCTTGATGTAGTGCTGCTCGTACAGGCAATTTTCTTCGTAAAACTTTTCCATTTTGCCGGCGACGATCTTCTCCACCACCGGTTCGGGCTTCCCGGTTGCCAGCGCCTGCGCGCGGTAAATTTCGCGCTCCTTCTCCAGCATCTCCGTGGTGACTTCCTCGCGCCGCACATACTTCGGATCAAGCGCCGCGATATGCATCGCGATGTCGTGGCAAAGTCGCTGAAAGGCTTCGGTGCGTGCGACGAAATCCGATTCGCAGTTCACTTCCACCAGCACGCCGATTTTTCCGCCGGCGTGGATGTAGCTTCCCACGAGTCCTTCTGTCGCTTCACGTGTCGCTTTTTTCGCAGCCGCCGCTTGTCCTTTTTTGCGCAGAACCGCGATGGCCTTCTCAATGTCTCCGCCCGCCTCAACCAGCGCTGCGCGGCAATCGTTGAATCCTGCATTGGTGCGGTCCCGCAATTCTTTTACGAGCTTCGCTGGAATTTCCATGGCTGTATTCGGTGTACTCATCCTTTTTTATGTCAGGGTTTGCAAACTTGCCTGCGGCAGGCAGGTACGAACCCTGAAACCCTTTCTTTCAGTCTCTAAATCTCGCCTCTAGGCGGCACCTGCAAAACGGCCCGCTCCAAGTCGCCTCGGAACGGGCCTGATTCGTTCACTGCCCGTAGGCTCTCTTATGCTTTGACGTCTTCCGGTGGGACGGTCGCTTCCGCCGGAACAGCGGTTTCTTCCGTCGTGGCTTCCACGAAATCGCCTTCCTGCTTTTCGTATTGTTCGTAGGCGCTGGTATCAACGTATTCCACGCCATCCGCCAGGGCCTGATCCGCCGCGGCCTTGTGCTCGCCAACTTGCGATTGCTCGTAAGCGGCCTTGCCTTCCGCGACCGACTCGGAAATTTTTGAAGTAAACAAACGAATCGCGCGCAGCGCATCATCGTTGCCTGGAATAATCCAGTCAACCACGTCCGGATCGCAATTCGTATCCACCACAGAAACCACTGGGACGCCCATGCGGCGCGCTTCTTTTACCGCAATCTCTTCCGCGTTCGAGTCAATCACAAACATCGCATCGGGAAGCTGCGTCATGTTCTCGATGCCTTCCAGGTTCTGGAAAAGGTGTTTCATTTCGCGATCCAGCCGCGCGCGTTCCTTCTTTGAAAGCTGTTCCATGCGGCCATCTTCCGTCATTGCCTTCAGCAATTTCAGCCGCTTAATGGATTTCTGCAACGTCGCCCAGTTCGTCAGCGTGCCGCCCAACCAGCGGTGGTTCACAAAGAACGCTCCGCATTTTTTCGCCTCTTCAGAGACGGCTTCCTGGGCCTGACGCTTGGTGCCGACAAACAAAACTGATTTGCCTTGCCCGGAAAGATCGCTCACGAAGCGGCTCGCTTCGCGAAACATCTTCAAGGTTTTTTGCAGGTCGATAATGTGGATCCCGTTGCGCTCGCCGAAGATATATTCCTTCATCTTTGGATTCCAGCGCCGCGTTTGGTGACCGAAATGAACTCCGGCCTCCAACAACTCTTTCATAGTAATTTCTACTGCCACTATTCCTCCTTATTGAATGGCTGCTTGCTGCGGCTCTTCGTAGCGGCCACCTTTAAATGGCCATCTCCTGTCGCTCTCAATCTAGTGCCGGGCTTCAGCCCGGCTCTTTCTTAAAAGCGCTTGCGCCCCAGAACAGCCTCTTGCCGGCTTCTTGCCGGCCGTGATCTCGCTCCGACCAAGGTCGGAGCGGAGTTCGCCGCGGGCTGCAGCCCGCGCCCATTCCCAAACGCTTAGCGTTTGGTGAACTGGAATCTCTTTCTCGCGCCCTTCTGACCGTACTTCTTGCGTTCCTTCATGCGCGAATCGCGCGTCAGAAAACCATTCTTGCGCAGCGCTGGGCGCAGTTCCGGGTTAAAACGCGAAATCGCACGCGCCAATCCCATCCGCACAGCTCCTGCTTGACCACCCACACCGCCGCCATGCGCCGTAATCACCACATCCACCTGGTCCGCCAGGCTGGTGAACTTCAATGGCTCGATCGCGTCATGCTTCCACGCAAAGTTCGGGAAATACACATCCACCGTCCGCTTGTTGATGGTGAATTTGCCGCTTCCCGCGCGCAGGAAAACGCGCGCCACCGATTCTTTGCGCCGGCCGGTGCCGTGAAACCATGTCTTCGAAGTTGCTGGCGATTCAGTGCTCAACTGTCCTCCTAAATTTCCAAACTGTTCCATGTCGACCGCTTGCGGTCGTTCATCGCATTAACCGCATGTGCTCGCGTTCGCGTCGGCGCTTGCGCTGCACTTACCAGCGTCCCGCTTCGCCGGGCACCAAAGAGACAAAATCGCGCGTCTCTAGAACAACTTTTCTCAAACTTCGCGTTCGGATGATTCCCTGCTAAGGACCACCAAAGTGCGGAAGTTCGCTGAACAAACCTGCGACCCCAAAACCTACGAAACCACGACCATCGCAAAATCTTCACAAAACGTGAGTGCCGAGCTTAGACCACGTTGTACTTTGTACGCCGTTCTCTTACACCGCAAGTGGCTTGGGCTTTTGTCCTGTGTGCCGCGAAAGACCTGCCGCATCGCGATAGACGCGCAATTTCTTCAATCGCCGCGCGCGCAGCTTGTTCTTTGGCAGCATACCGATGATTGCCTCGCGAACCATCCATTCGGGCTTGGCTTCGCGCACGCGCTTTGCCGGCACTTCCTTCAGTCCGCCCGGATACCCGCTATGCGAATAGTACACCTTCTGCTCCAGCTTGTTTCCGGTCATGCGAATTTTGTCGGCGTTAATCACCACCACGTGGTCGCCAGAATCCAGATAAGGAGTAAAACTTGGATTGTCCTTGCCAATCAGCGCCCGCGCCACGCGCGTTGCCAGACGGCCCAACACCTGGTCCGTCGCATCCACCACGAACCAATTCGCCCCTACCTTTAATGCTTCCGCTTCTTCGCCTTTCGCTACGTACGTCCTCATTGCAACAGTCACACCTTTCCCTGTAGAGACAAACAATGATTCTATGAGGCATCGCCAAAAATGTCAACGAAATGGGTAAGTGCCAAGTCCTGGATTCTAACTTAGATCCGTCAATTTCTGGTTCTGGATTTTTCTCGACTCGGGATTCTTAGCGGATTGCGCCCACGCTCCGGGTTGTGAAAGCGTGGGCCCTTGTGCGCGTTTGTTCTCGCTGCCTCAATCCACTGTTATTCGCGTACCCGCCGTTGTGCCTTTCACCTCGATCACAACATTCCCACTCTGGTCAAAGATCTTGAAATCGAAGGTCCCTTTAGGTCTTGTTGTCCGTCGCGACGGTATCCGCTTCATCGACGGTAAAGGTGGCTTTAATGCTCCCGTCAGGGTTAAACATCAGCCCGATATGGTGCAGCTTGACGCTCAGGCGGCCGGTTTCCTTCCACACGCCAAAGCAGATGTTGCCACCCACCGGTGGCAAAAAAGCATTCTCAAACTCCGTTCCGTCCGCATGCCAGGTCTTGAAGGATTCCAGGAATGCCGACCCATCGTCTGCGGTGTACTTGAGATGCCACAAACCCACAATCGTGGGAGGGCCGTTCGATTCGCCCTTCCCTTCATGCTCTTCGCTCTTCCCTCGATGCTCCATCCAAGACAGCACCGTACCAGACCGTGCCTTAAAGGGCTCGCCGCATCCAGCCCTCGCTCCCGACGCGCTGAACAGCGCGACCACCGCTGCCGCAGCAAGTGCGGTGAGCGGGACTATCCGAATCATCCTCGATACATTTCCCAAACGTTTAAAAAGCTGCCTCATGGTTGCGCTCCTCGTTGGCCTCATGGTTGGCCGAATCGCGAATATGCTCTCTCCGGACCCGCGAGGGCGGAGCGAGTTCACGCAATTTCATTGGAGCGGGCCGCGAATGCAATGCTCGGAAGGTCACTTTGGGCTCAATTTTGGTTCACCAACTAAGTAACTGACTATCTTCGAGTTAATGCACAAATTTTGCCGTT
>Ga0070713_100002363_pt1 | contig 12308 bp, 8 predicted proteins | sample LARL82metaG_FD_65465 | JGI IMG/M metagenome (GOLD analysis project Ga0070713, IMG submission 65465) | Corn, switchgrass and miscanthus rhizosphere microbial communities from Kellogg Biological Station, Michigan, USA - LAR L8-2 metaG | ecosystem: Host-associated > Plants > Roots > Rhizosphere ... | reverse complement strand
TGAACACGCCGAAGCCGGCAATCTTCTCGGCGCGCGCCGTGCGCAGTTGATCGCGCGGCACAGCGTCGAGCTCATCGAGATGACGGATGAGCGCCGTCTTGAGACTGGCCGCCATGGCCGCAGGATCACGATGTGCGCCACCGAGGGGCTCCTCGATGAGCTCATCGACCAGCCCGAGCTTTTCCAGCCGGTCGGCGGTGAGGTTGAGCGCCTCGGCCGCAGCCTCCTTCTTGTCCTGGCTCTTCCACAGGATCGACGCACAGCCCTCGGGCGAGATCACCGAGTAGGTGCTGTACTGGAGCATGAGGAGCCGGTCGCACACACCGATGCCGAGCGCACCCCCCGAGCCGCCCTCGCCCGTCACCACGGTCACGATCGGGATACGTAACACCGACATCTCGAACAGATTCCGAGCGATCGCCTCGCTCTGCCCGCGCTCTTCCGCACCGACGCCCGGGTAGGCGCCCTGCGTGTCGATCAGCGTCACCAGCGGCAGCCCGAATCGCTCCGCGAGGCGCATCAGGCGCAGTGCCTTGCGGTAGCCTTCGGGCTTCGGCATCCCGTAATTGCGGCGCACGCGCTCCTTGGTATCCCGGCCCTTCTGGTGGCCGATGACCATGAGCGCGCGGTCCTCGAGGCGCGCCAGGCCGCCGACGATGGCGCCGTCATCGGCGTACATGCGATCGCCATGCAGCTCGTTGAACTCGCTGCAGATGGCGTTTACGTAATCGAGCGTGTAGGGACGGTGCGGATGACGGGCGAGCTGCGTGATCTGCCACGGCGTGAGACTCGCGAAGATGCTCGAGGTGAGCTGACGGCTCTTCGCCTGCAGCCGCGCGATCTCGTCCTGAATGTTGACCTCGGAGTCCGAGGTGACGTGCCGCAGCTCCTCGATCTTCGCTTCGAGCTCGGCGATCGGTTGTTCGAAATCGAGGAATGCGACGGCCATGGACTACAGCGTAGCCTAACTCGGGCCGTCAGCGCAGGTCGGCGGAGACGGCATTGCCGGTGGGAGCCGCCGGGGCGCCGTACAGCACTTGCACCGCATCGTGTCCGAGCAGTCCCTCCAGCTGCTCGAGCAGCTCGCGGCTCGCGCGCACCGACCACTGCGCACCGAGATTGAGCGCGCCGGCGGCCGAGCAGCCCAGATACTCGACCGTGATCGGACAGGGTCCCGGCCGCCACGGCGCGAGAATGGACTCCAGGCGCTCGCACAGCCGCGCGAGATCGACCTGCGCGCAGCGCAGTACCAGCCGCCGTGCCTCCTGCTCGCGCAGCTTGTCGAGCTCGGTGATGCGGCGCGCCGCGAGCCGCCAGGCGTCGCTGAACTCATCGAACCGCAGCAGGCCCTCGACCACCACCAGCGCGTCCTTGGCAATCAGGTCGCGGTGCTTGTGCCAGGTCTCCTCGAACAGCATCGCCTCGATGCGCCCGGTGCGATCGTCGAGTGTCAGGATCACGCGCGCTCCGCGCTTCTTCACCTCATCGATGAGCCCCGCGATCGTGACCGATTTGCCGCCACCGAAGCGCCCGGACTCGAAGCCCGCGAGCGGCCGGTCGCTCACGAGGTCGCCGATGCGGTGCGAGACGAAGCGTGACAGCGCCGACTCGAAGCGCGCGAGCGGATGCCCCGTGAGATACAGCCCGAGAGTCTCGCGTTCGCCGGTGAGACGCACCGCTTCGCTCCACTCCGGCAGGGAGCGCGCGGCGCGCAGCTGCCCGGGGACGGCGCGCTCCTCGCTCGCCAGACCAAACAGGTCGTTCTGACCGGCCTCGTGCGCGCGGCTGTTCTGATCGCCGAGCTGCATCGCGCTCGCCAGGCGATCCATCAGCGTGGCGCGGTTCGCGCCGAGACCATCGAGGCTGCCCGAGCGCAGCAGCGCCTCGAGCACGCGGCGGTTGACCTTCTGCAGGTCGAGGCGGCGGCACAGCCCTTCGAGGCTTTGAAAGTCGCCGTGCGCCTCGCGCTCGGCGATCAGCGCCTCGACCGCGCCGCGACCGACACCACGGACGGCGCCGAGCCCATAGCGGATGCTGTCCTCACCGCAGGCAGTGAACTCATAGCGCGACGCGTTGACGTCCGGAGACAGCACCGCGAGCCCCATGTCGGTGCATTCCTTGATGAGCGTCACCACCTTGTCGGTATGGTCCATGTCCGCGGACAGCACGGCGGCCATGAACTGCGCCGGATAGTGCGCCTTGAGATACGCAGTCTGGTAAGAGAGCAGCGCATAGGCGGCGGAATGTGACTTGTTGAAGCCGTAGCCGGCGAATTTCTCCATCAGGTCGAAGATGTGCGCCGCGGTGTGCGGCGCGACGCCGCGGCCAACCGCACCGTCGACGAACACCGAGCGCTGCTGCGCCATCTCCTCGGGCTTCTTCTTGCCCATGGCTTTACGCAACAGATCGGCGCCGCCGAGCGTGTAGCCCGCCAGCACCTGCGCGATCTGCATCACCTGCTCCTGGTACAGGATCACGCCGTAGGTAGGCTTGAGAATCGGCTCGAGACTCGGGTGCAGGTAATCGATCGGCGCAGCCGCGCCCGCGTGCTTGCGGTTGATGAAGTCATCGACCATACCCGACTGCAGCGGCCCCGGGCGGAACAGCGCGACGAGGGCCACGATGTCCTCGAAGCGGTCGGGCTGCAGGCGGCGGATGAGATCCTTCATGCCCCGCGACTCGAGCTGGAACACCGCCGTGGTGCGGCAGGAGCGCAGCAGCGCGTAGGTAGCGGGGTCGTCCATGCGCAGCGTGCTCATCTCGAGGGCGGCTGAGCCCGGCGCGCGAGCGCGATTGATGAGGCCAGCCGCGCGATCGATGATGGTGAGCGTGCGCAGGCCGAGGAAGTCGAATTTCACCAGGCCCGCGGCCTCGACATCATCCTTGTCGAACTGCGTGACCAGGCTCCCGCCGGCGGCATCGCAGTAGAGTGGCGCGAAGTCGGTCAGTACCGAGGGTGCGATCACCACCCCGCCCGCATGCATGCCCGCATTACGCGTGAGCCCCTCGAGCGAGCGCGCCAGATCGATGAGGTTACGCACCTCATCCTCGCCCTCATAAAGCCGCTTGAGCTCCGGCTCCTTCTCGAGTGCAGCGTCGAGGGTGATGCCGAGCTCGAAGGGGATGAGCTTGGCGATGCGGTCGACGTAGCCATAGGGCATGCCGAGCACGCGGCCGACATCGCGCACCACGGCCTTCGCCGCCATGGTGCCGTAAGTGATGATCTGTGAGACGCGCTCGCGGCCGTACTTCTGTGCGACGTAGTCGATGACCCGATCGCGCCCGTCCATGCAGAAGTCGATGTCGAAGTCCGGCATCGACACGCGTTCCGGATTGAGAAAGCGCTCGAACAGCAGGTCGTAGCGGATCGGGTCGAGATCGGTGATCGCCAGGCTGTAAGCGACCAGCGAGCCCGCTCCCGAGCCGCGTCCCGGCCCTACCGGCACGCCGTTTGCGCGCGCCCAGCGAATGAAATCCGCGACGATGAGGAAGTAGCCCGCAAAGCCCATCTGGCAGATGACATCGAGCTCGCGCTCGAGGCGCTCGCGGTACGCCGCCGGTGCCTGCGTGGCTTGCGGGAAGCGCGCGATCAGCCCGCGCTCGCTCTGCTCGCGCAGGAACTGCTCGGTGGATACGCCCGCCGGCAGCGGGTATTGCGGCAGCCGCGCCTCGCCGAGCGTGAGCACCAGACTGCAGCGGCGCGCGATCTCCACCGAGTTGGCGAGCGCCTCGGGCACGTCCGCGAACAGCGCCGCCATCTCCTGCGGGGTGCGCAGGTACTGCTGGCGGGTATAGCGCCGCACACGCCCCGCGTCCGCGAGCAGCGCGCCGTCGTGAATGCACACGCGTGCCTCGTGCGATTCGAACTCCGCGTCCTTGAGGAAGCGCACGTCATTGGTTGCGACGACCGGCACGCCGCGCCGGGCGGCGAGCGCCACCGCACTCGTGATATAGGCCTCCTCGAAGGGCTTGCCGAGGCGTTGCAGCTCGAGATAGAAACGACCCGGCATGAGGCTCAGCCAGGCATCGAGGGCACACTCGGCTTCGCGCTCGCGCGCGTTCACGAGTGCGCGACCGATGTCGCCGTCGGTCGCGCCCGAGAGCGCGATCAGACCCTCGAGCGTCGCGGGCGACAGCCAACGGCGCTCGATGCGCGGAGTGCCGCGCTCCTGGCCCTCGAGGTAGGCGCGCGTCAGCAGCCGTGCGAGATTGCGGTAACCGGCCTGTGACTGGCACAGGAGCGTCAAGCGCGACGGCGCGGCCCGCTCACCCTCCTCGCGCACCAGCAGGTCCACGCCTACCAGCGGCTTGATGCCACAGCGCAGCGCCTCGCGATAGAACTTCACCATCGCGAACAGGTTGTTCTGGTCGGTGACTGCGACCGCGGGCATGCCCGCTGCAACCACCGCGGCGGTGAGCTCCGGCACGCGCACCACGCTGTCGCTCAGCGAGTACTCGGTGTGCAGCCGCAGATGGACGAAGCCCGCCGACATCGTCAGGACTCCTCCTCGATCCCAAGCAGCTGCAGCACCGCCTCATCGTCCTCCTCCTCGCTCGTGCAGCTGCGCACGGGAGCGAAGGAGCGGCGGTGCAGCGGTGAGGGTGCGCGGCCCGCGAGGGCGTGCAGGTGTGCCCGCGTGCAATAGCCCTTGTGCGCCGCCAGCTCGAAGCCCGGATAACAGGTGTCCAGCGCCTGCATCATCGCGTCGCGACAGGTCTTGGCCAGGATCGAGGCCGCGCTGATCGCCCCGACGCGCGCATCACCGCCGACAATGGCTTCGAAGCTGCACTCGAAAGGCAGATCGCTCAAGCAAGGACAGCGGTTGCCATCGACGCGCACGTGCGTCGGCGCGACCGGCAGCGCGAGCAGCGCACGCCGCATCGCGAGCATCGTCGCCTGGAAGATGTTCAACGAGTCGATCTCGTCGCGATCCGCCCAACCGATGCCGAAGGCGAGCGCACGGCTGCGGATGATCGGCGCCAGCCGTGCACGTTCGGCGGGACTCAACACCTTTGAATCGGCGAGCCCGCGGATGCGGCGACGCCGATCGAGGATGACGGCTGCCGCGACCACCGGACCTGCCAGCGGCCCGCGTCCGGCCTCATCGACCCCGGCAACGCGCGACAGATCCCTGACTGCCACAGGACGCATCATGCACCGGCACCGCCGACGAGTGCGGCCGGCCCACCGTCCCAGCGGACACATTTGAGAATCGCCTCCGCGGCACGTGCTGCACCCCCGCAGCGCAGGCTGCCGTGGATTTCGGAGAATGCAGCGAGCAGCTCACGCACGTGATCTGGGTCCTCGAGCTCTTTCAGCAATGCATCGCCCAGCGCCGCGCCCTGCACCTGCTCCTGGAAGAACTCGGGTACCAGGCGGCGGCCGGCGAGCAGGTTCGGCTGCGAAAAGTATGGCACCTTCACAAGCCTCAGGGTTCGCAACAGGAAGGCCGTGAGCGCAGTGACGCGGTAGGCGACCACCATGGGGCGTCCGGTAAGCAGCGTCTCGAGGGTTGCGGTGCCCGATGCCACGATCGCCGCATCGCACGCCGCGAGCGCGCGCTGTGCCTCGCCGTCGAGAATCTGGATGCCTGGCGCATCGCGCACTTGCGCGACTTCCTTCACGAACGCCGCATGAGCGGCCGACGAGGCCATGGGCGCGATGAACTGCCAGCGCGGGTGGAGCAGCGCGATGCGCGCGGCCGCCGCTGCGAACGGCGCCCCGAGACGCGCCACCTCAGCGATGCGGCTGCCGGGCAGCAGCGCGATGACCGGCGTGAGCGGAGCGAGCCGCAGAGAGCGGCGTGCCGCCTCGCGATCGACGCTGAGTGGGATCTGATCGGCGAGCGGGTGCCCCACGAACACCGCAGGTACGCCGTGCCGCTGATAAAACTCGGTCTCGAAAGGCAGGAGACACAGCACCAGATCGCAGGAGGCGCCGATGCTGCGCACACGTCCCTGCCGCCAGGCCCACACTTGCGGACTCACGTACTGCACGGTGCGTACACCGGCCGTCTTGAGGCGCCGCGCAAGTGGCAGATTGAATTCCGGCGCGTCGATGCCGACGAACACATCCGGGCGCGCGGCGCTGAAACGCCGCCACAGCTCCCCGCGCAGCCGCAGCAGGCGCGGCAGATGGTGCAGCACCTCCGCCAGCCCCATGACGGCGAGCTCCTCCGAGCGCGCCCAGCCTTCGCAGCCCTGCGCGATCATCTTCGGGCCCGCCACCCCGAAGCAGTGCACGCCGGCGGCGCGCTCGCGCAGCGCTTCAATCAGCGCCGCGCCCAGCTGATCGCCGGAATGCTCGCCCGCCACGATGCCGACGCGCAACGGCGCGGCCAGCGCACCTGCGCGCCCGTCGGCCGCGCTCATCGCACCAGGCTGCGCGTGGAGCCCTGGATGAACTCGACGAAGGCGCGGATCTCCGGCCGTTGCTCCGCGAGCGGCGTGAGGCGCGTTAGCGCCTCCGCGAGCTTCAGGTCGGAGCGATAAAGCATCCGGTACGCCTCGCGGACATGGCGGATCTGCTCCTCGGTGAAACCGCGTCTGCGCAGGCCTTCCGCGTTGACGCCGTGGGGCACGGCCGGGTTGCCCGCCACCATCACGTACGGCGGAACATCGCGCGAGAGAATGGCGCCGCCGCCGAGGAAGGCGTGCGCTCCGATCTTGGTGAACTGGTGGACCGCCACGAGACCGCCGAGGATCGCCCAGTCACCGACCTCGACGTGGCCGCCCATCGCCACGCTGTTGGCGAAGACGGTGTTGTCGCCGATGATGCAGTCGTGGGCCACGTGCGCGTACGCCATGAAAAGGTTGTCGCTGCCGATGCGTGTCATGCCCTTGTCGTGGGTGGTGCCACGGTTGATCGTGCAGCTTTCGCGGAAGACGTTGCGGTCGCCGACGATCAGTTGCGTCGGCTCGCCGCGATACTTCTTGTCCTGCGGCGCATCGCCGATGGAGGCGAACTGGAAGACGCGGTTGTCCTCGCCGATGGTGGTGGGACCGTTGATGACCACGTGCGGCCCGATGACCGTGCGTGCGCCAATGCGCACCTGCGGGCCGACGATGCTGAAAGGTCCGACCGTTACGTCGGCGGCGAGCTGCGCCTCGGGGGAGACGATCGCCCGCGGATCGATCACGCCTCGCTCCCGGGAGCGACCATCATGTCCGCCTGCGCCACCTGCTGGTCCCCGACGTGCGCCACCGTGGAGAAGCGCCAGATGCCGCGCAGCGAGCGCTCGAGCTGCGCGCTGAGCAGCAGCTGGTCCCCGGGCACCACCGGGCGGCGGAAGCGCGCCTTGTCGATGGCAACGAAATAGAACCGCGTATCCTGATCGGGAATCACGTTGGCGGTCACGAAGCACAGAATGCCGGCCGCCTGCGCCAGAGCCTCGATGATCATCACCCCGGGCATCACCGGTCGTCCCGGGAAATGTCCGGGAAAAAAGGGCTCGTTGTAGGTGACGTTCTTCAATGCACGAATGCTCTCGCCTGGGCGGCATTCGAGCACGCGATCCACCAGCAGAAAGGGGTAGCGGTGCGGCAGGCGCTCGAGGATCGCCTGCATGTCGAGTTGGACCGGCTCAGTCATGACCCTCCTCGGGTGCCTCCATCGGCGCGCTCTTGATGCCCGCGGCGCGCTCCAGGCGGCGCAGCCGCTCCTCGAGGAGGCCGCTGCGCTTGAAACGCGCGACCAGTCGCCGCCAGGCGTGGGCTTCCTCCGTGGGAAGGGTGCTGGAGTATACGCCGGCGTTCGCGATCGAGTGACTCACCGACGATTTAGCGGTGATCACCACATCGTCGGCGATGCTGAGATGACCGGCGAATCCGACCATGCCGCCGATCATGCAACGCCTGCCGATACTGGTACTGCCGGAGATGCCGGTGCACGCGGCGATCGCTGTGTGCGCTCCGATGCGTACGTTGTGGGCAATCATGATCAGATTGTCGAGCTTCACACCCTCTTCGATCACCGTGTCCTCGATGGCGCCGCGATCGATGGTGGTGTTGGCGCCGACCTCCACGTCCGCGCCGAGCCGTACGCTGCCGACCTGCGGCACCTTGAGCCACGTGCCCTTCTCGGGGGCGAAGCCGAAGCCATCGGCACCGATCACCACGCCTGGTTGCAGCACGCTGCGTGCACCAACCTGGACGCCATGCCCGAGCGTGACCCGCGCGACGAGCCGCACGTCCTCGGCGAGCGTCACACCCACGGCGAGCTGGCAGTGCGGGCCAACGAACGCGCGCGCCCCGACGCTCACCCCCGGAGCGACGCTGCTGTAGGCACCGATCTCGGCACTCGGATCGATGCGCGCGCCCGCGCCGATGAGCGCGGTCGCGTGTACTCCCGGAGCAAGCGGCGGCGGCGGATGCAGCAGCGTGGCGATGCGCGCGTAGGTTGCATAGGGATTCGCGCACAGCAACAGCGAGGCCGGACAGCCTGCCGCATCGCGTCCACTCAACACCACGGCCGCGGCGTGCGTCTCGGCGAGCTGGGGACGGTAGCGGGGGTTAGCGAGGAATGCGAGCGAGCGCTCGTCCGCATTCGCGAGCGTCGCGACCCGCTCGATGCATCTGTCGGGATCGCCGCGCAGCTCGCAGCCGAAGCGCACTGCGAGCTCCCCGAGCGACACCGGCATCGTCGGCAGCCTGGCGCGTGGTCGCGAGCGCGGGCCGGCCTACTTCGTCGGCGGCTTGGCCGGAGCCGGCGGCGGCGCCGCTGCCGGCTTGGCCACCGCAGTGCTGCCGCCTTTTGCCTGCAGTGCGGCGAGTACCGCCGGAGTAATGTCCCCGGCGGAAGCGTTGTAGATCACACCCTCCTGCGCGAGGATCAGGTCGAAGCCCTGCGCCTTGCCGTAAGTGCGCACTTCCTCGACGATAGTACGTTGCAGCCGCGAGAGCTCCTCGTTGCGCCGCGCATTCATGTCATCCTGGAACTCGCCCTTGGCGCGCTCGAAGTCGCGCGCCCCATCGCGCAGGTCCTTCTCCGCCCGCGCGCGCTGCTCCTCGCTCATGGTCGCGCCGTCCTTCTGCAGCTTCTCCTCCTTGGCCTTCACCGCCTGCCCCTGGGCCTGCAGCGTGCGCTCGCGCGGGGCGAACTCCGCGCGCATCGACTCCATCACCGCCTTCCCTTGCGGCGACTCGATGGCGAGACGCTGAAAATCGACCACACCGATCTTCGGTTCGGCCGCCATGGCCGGCAGCGCCGCGAAGGCCGCGCTCGCTGCCATCACCCACACCCCCACTCTTCTCTGGATCACAGGATTCACGGAACTACCTACCTCGTGTAAAGCCGCATCGTTGCGGACGCGAGTCGCGTCCGGCCCAAACGCCTAGTATCGCGTAGAACGCGCGCGAGCGCGATGCTCGGATCTTTTCCCCACCGGGGTCCCCGAGAAATTGCGCATCTTGCCAGACGGCGGCTGTGGCCGATCGCGTCAAGCGCAATTTCTTGGCGTGGTTCAGAAGGCATTGCCGACCGAGAACTGGAAGCCCTCCTTCTCGTCGCCCCAGGTTGTGATGCCATCGCCGTGCTGGGCATTGAGCGGCACCCCGTAGCTGAATCGGAACAGCCCCAGCGGCGCCAGCCACTGCACGGCGATGCCGACCGAGCGGCGCAGGCTCGACCAGCCGTGTAACCCGTAGTCGATCGGGGATATGTTGTCGGGTCCGTAGAACTTGATCTTGTTGCCCTCGTAGTAGACCCCGCCGACGTCGAAGAACAGGCTGACGCGTGCGGTCTGCGCATACTTGGAGGGCATGGGAAAGATCAGCTCGTTCTGGCTGGTGACGCGCAAATTTCCACCGTACGGGTTGCCGAACTGGTCCTTCGGTCCCAGCCGGCTCTCGCGGAAGCCGCGCACATTGTCGGGGCCACCGCCGAAGAAGTTACGGTAAGGCGGGATCGCAGTGGTATCGCTCAGCGGCACGCCGTAATCGACGCCCTCGAGGAACGAGAAGAAGAAGCCGTGCGCGATAGGCAGGTACTTGACGAACTGGTAATTGGCGATCAAGTACTTGACGCTACTGAAGGGGAAGGTGACCGCCGCGGAGATCGACTGGCGCATGCCCCGGTCGGCAAACAGCGTGCGGTTGCGCGTGTCCCAGTCCCACCCCAGCACCGCTTCGGTGGTGGTGAAGTTGGTGCCGTAGAAGATGTACTCGTTGTTGGTGGTGTCATCGTGGGCGAGGCGAGCGTAGGAATGGCCGTTCTGCTGCACCCACTGCTGGGCCTGCTCCGCGCTGCTCAATGAGTTGGTGAGCAGGTGCGAGTCATTGAAGGCAATACCCACGCGCATGTACATGAATTCCGTGATCGGGTACGCCCAGGTGGGCCCGACGCTGACTGTCTGCGACGAGAACGTAGAGGACGATGACACGAACTGCGTCACATCGCTGTAGGTCACCGAGATGGTGCGCTGCAGATTATCGATGTTGGTGTACGGGTTGGTGTGACTGATGCTGTACACCTTGCTGAAGGCGCCACCGTTGAGGTTGACGGCGATGCGCTGCCCGGTGCCGAGGAAGTCGGCATCCGCGTAGCTCGCGTTCAGCATGAATTTGTAGGTCTCGGACCAGCCGATGCCGCCGGAGAGCTGCGACGCCGGTCCCTCCTCTATCTTGTAGTTCACGTCCACCAGGTCAGGTGCCCCTGCGACCGGCGTCGTCTCGAAATCGACCGTCTTCACGTACGGGAGCCGCTGGATGCGCTGCTTGGAGCGCTCGAGCGAGGTATTGGAGAGCCAGCCGCCTTCGAGCTGGCGCAGCTCGCGGCGCAGCACCTCATCGTTGATGCGGTTGGCCCCGGAGAAGGTGATGTTGCGTACATACACGCGGTTGCCCGGATCGACAAAGAAGGTGAGTGCCACGGTGTGGTTAGCGTTGTCGGCGGTCGGCACCGGCTCGACCTTGGCGAAGGCATAGCCATCGCGCCCCATGCGGTTCTGCATCAGCTCCTGCGAGGTGGTGATGCGCTTGCGGTTGAAGGTGTCGCCCGGATGGATCACCAGCAACTCCTCGAGCTCCCTCCTGGGGACCACGAAGGTGCCTGCGAGTTTGATCTCCGACACCTTGTAGACCTGCCCCTCCTCGATGTTGACGGTGATGAAGATGTCCTCTTTCTCGGGCGTGATCGCCACCTGCGTCGAGGCGAGATTGAAGTTCGCGTAGCCGCGATCCATGTAGAAGTTGCGGATCTTCTCCAGATCGCCCTGCAGCGATTCGCGCGAGTAGCGATCGTCCTGCCGGTACCAGGACAGCCAGTTGGGGGTTTTCAGCTCCAGCGTGTCGAGAATCGCATGCTGCGGATACTTGGTGGCGCCGACGATGTTGATCTGGCGGATCTTGGCGCGCGAGCCTTCCTTGATGTCGATCTTGATCTTGACGCGGTTGCCGGCCTCCTCCTCGACGGTGGAATTGATCCTGACGCCGTACTTGCCGCGGGCGAAGTACTGGTCGGTGAGATATTGCGTCACATCCTCGAGCACCGAACGATCGAAGGTCTTGCCGGTAGCGAGTCCGACACCGCGGAGCGACTTCTGCAGGTCCTCGGTCTTGATGTCCTTGTTGCCCGTGATCTCGAAGCTCTCGATCGAGGGGCGCTCGAGCACCACGACAACCAGGGTCTTGCCGTCGCGACGCATCTGCACGTCGCGGAAGAAGTTGGTCGCGTACAACGCGCGGATCGCCTCACGCACCCGCTGCGGTGTCAGGTGATCGCCGATGTTGACGGGCAGGTAGTTGTAGACCGTGCCCTCGGAGACGCGCTGCAGTCCTTCGACTTTGATGTCACCGACGACGAAGTCCGCTTCACTGGCCGCGGCCGTGGTCTGCGCGAGCGCGGACTGCGACACTGACAGCGCAGAGTGCACGAACAGTGCGACAGAGGCCAGAGCAAGGCGGCGCTTCATGCTTCGAATCACTTGTGTCTTGCTTTGCAATGTTCTTTACAACTGTTGTTTACACGAGGCCACCGGAGCTGCTGCTTCGCAGCAGCTTCGTAGGGCTCGGGATCCCCTAAAGATTCAATTATCCGGAAGTCAACTAAACTGGCGCGCGATGTCGTTGAAGAGCGCCACACCCATCAGAAGGATGAGCAACGCTATGCCGACCTGCTGGCCAAAGGCCTGCGCCCGTTCGGATAGCGGGCTGCCCTTCAGCCACTCGACGGCCTGAAAAACGATCTGCCCGCCGTCGAGAATCGGTATGGGCAGCATGTTCAGAAATCCCAGCGACAATGAGATCAGGACCAGGAATTCCATGAAGGATTCCGTCCCCGCCTCGGCCGACTCGCCGGCGTACTCGGCAAT
>Ga0070713_100002361_pt1 | contig 12312 bp, 10 predicted proteins | sample LARL82metaG_FD_65465 | JGI IMG/M metagenome (GOLD analysis project Ga0070713, IMG submission 65465) | Corn, switchgrass and miscanthus rhizosphere microbial communities from Kellogg Biological Station, Michigan, USA - LAR L8-2 metaG | ecosystem: Host-associated > Plants > Roots > Rhizosphere ... | reverse complement strand
GGCCATCCGCGCCGTGCCGAGCTTGAAGAGCTTATCGGCTGGGTCAAACCGAAGATTCTCATCCCCGTGCACGGCGAGGCGTTGCACTTGCACGAACACGCGGCGCTGGCGCGCCGCTGCGGCGTGCCGGAGGTTCTCCAATGCCGTAATGGCGATCTCATGCGGCTTGCGCCCAAAGCAGGGCTGATCGACGAAGTGCCGGTGGGCCGGCTTTACAAAGACGGCATGCTGCTGGTCGATGCGGATGCGCGTACGGTCGCCGACCGCAAGCGGCTGAGTTTTGCGGGGACCGTATCGGTTGCGCTCGCGGTCACCGACAAAGGTGAGCTGGTCGATGATCCCTCGCTGGACATGATCGGCATTCCCGAACGCGATCGCGATGGCGGCTCGATCCACGAGGCGGCCTACGACGCCATTATCGAGACTTTCGACTCCTTGCCGCGCGCACGCAAACGCGATCCGGACGCTATTGGCGAAGCCGTGAAACGCGCCGTTCGCGCTGCCGTCGCGCAACGCTGGGGCAAAAAGCCGATGTGCTACGTCCATGTCTTGGACGTATGATAGCCAGCCGGAAACGAGGACAATCATGATCGGTCGTCTCAATCACGTTGCCATTGCCGTGCGCGATATTGCCAAGGCTACGGCCGTATACCGCGACACATTGGGCGCGGAGGTTTCGGCCAAGGTGCCACAGCCCGATCACGGCGTTTCCACGGTTTTCATCACGCTTCCCAATACGAAAATCGAATTGCTTGAGCCGCTGGGCGAAGGTTCGCCGATCGCCAAATTTCTTGAGAAAAATCCCGACGGCGGGATTCATCACCTCTGCTATGAGGTCGATGACATTCGCGCCGCGCGCGAGACGCTCAAGCGCCAGGGCGCGCGCGTGCTCGGTGACGGCGAACCGAAGATCGGCGCGCATGGCAAACCGGTGCTGTTTCTGCATCCGAAGGATTTCTGCGGCACGCTGGTCGAGCTTGAGCAGGCATGAACAAGCAACACGTCACAGCGGGGTTCGCCCGCTGACGCTGGCGCCCCGGAATGACAAAGTCATAGGCCCACGAGCGCAACAATGAGCACCAGCACGGCAATCGCGATCTATTTTCTGGTTTGGTGGATAACGCTGTTTGCCGTGTTGCCGTGGGGTGTGCGCAATCAGGAAGAGAGCGGCGACATTGTGCCGGGCACCGATCCCGGCGCGCCGGTCCTGCACCGGATGTGGCGCAAGCTCGGCTGGACCACGGTGTTTGCTACGATCATCTTCGGAATTCTCTACGTGATCTACACGCAGGGCCTAATTCCGTACGACATGCTGATGGCGATTTCCGGCCCGCCGCGCCGTTGAGCCTCTGCGATAAAAAAAGAGCAGGGCGCGAAGCCCTGCTCGTCGCATTTTTGAATCCTTGCCCCGGTGTTTATCTATTTTCCGGGTGGCAGCGATACCCGCGCCTAGGACTCACTTCCCTCCCAAGACTTGGACCGCATTTTGGAGCCGGTCTTGTTGCCGGGTTCCGCTCTTACGGGCAAGGCGCACGCTAACCGATCATCCGAACGCTGTCATCAGTATTCGTGCCGTCAGCGCTCAATGACGACGGGCGCATCGAGCACAATCGGGTCACCCGCCGCGGGTTGAACAATCACTCGGGTTGCCCAGATGCCCGACGGCGCAAGCGTTAAGTCATTGACCAGCCAGCTGCCATCCGGTTGTTTGACCGCGCCGCGCTCGATTGTTCGGCCGCCGGCAGTTGGCGGATCGATCTCCAGGCGCACGTCCTTTGCCGGGTAGTTTGACGAATCTTCGCGCGAGACGCGTATCGTGACGTCAGTGCGTCCGGCCCGGCCTGGCTCGATCATTACATCGGCCATGACCTCGGACGTATGGATGTGCACAAAGGCAGCATCCGATGGAATGCCACCTGAAGCGGCGTGGACATGCACGGAGGGCGGTAGCGTTCCAAGCAGCGCGACGAAGGTGAGTACAACGAGCCCAAGACCGATTTCTGCCAGGCTGTTGCGCAGGAGCGCATGTAGGGCATCCGGCTTTGGCAGGCGCGGTGTCAGGTAGAATTTATTGACGGCCGCGATTGCGACCATCGCTCCGAACAGGGCGATCTTGAGGGCGACCAGACGGCCATAGTCTGACGCTATCAAGTCGCGTGGCCCGTTCAGCAGGCTCCAGCTGTTGAGCAGACCGCTCGCCAGTAAAATTCCGACGCTGAAAACGCCGAGCAGAGAGAACCGGCCGACCACTCGGATCGCCTCCCGGCCGCGTCCAGCGGCGCCACGCTCTCGCCAGAGGAGGAATGCGAAGGCCGGCAGGCCACCGAGCCACGCGCCTGCGGCGAGCAAATGAAGCATATCGGAGATGAGATGGAGGTTTCCCGCCAGTCCCGGTCTAGCGCCTGCGTGGCCGACCAATGCAGGCAAAGCGAGAAACACCGACGCGATGGTAATTTGTAACCATCGCGTCGCGATCCACGGCAGGAGCCCCGCGAGCGACAGCGCCAACGCGAATCGGATGCACCACACAAGTCCGAAGCGCGTATCCGCGAGCACCGGCCAGGCGCCACCGTGCAGGCACACGTCAGCAATCGATGCACCCAAGAGGCCGGATGCCAGCAGAACCAGCCAGACCGCACCGGAGATCACCGCAACGACGAGCGCAAACCAGACCCACAGGGTCAGCTGGCGGTACAGCGCTGCGAACCTGGTCTTGCTTGTGGCGGGTTCAGCCACAAAGAATATAAAACCGGTCGTGCCCGCCGCGAGCAGCGTTGCGGCGAAATGTACGCCACGCACCAAAATTAATGGATCGGTCGTCACGACAGGTCTCGTGTGGACGTGTCAGGGGCCGACACGGAAGGTGAAATCACCTTGCGTGCGGTGGGTGTCGACCGACATGACTTGCCAGATCACCTTGTAGGAGCCCGGCGGCAATGCCTTGAGCGATACGCGCAACTGCGTGCGATCGCCGCTAACTGTCGCCTTGCCGGCTTGCATGGCTGTGCCTTGTTCGCTGAGCACCTCGATTGTACTGAAGGCGCCTTCGAGTTTTTCGGTAAACCACAGCACGACTTCCTGCGGGGCCGGCGACACGGTGCTGCCGACTTTCGGACTGGCGTGGTCGAGATGGGCATGGGCGAATGCGCCGCCTGAGAGAGCGAGAAGGAGAGCGATGGATGCAGCAATAGTGCGCATGACTAGCGGCCGAATGTCGGCCTCCCTGTGTTGATGTTGTTGACAAAGATCGGCCGCCCAAGCGTGGTCGGGAAGATATCGTCGAGAAAGAAATGCAATTGTCCGATGACGCCGACACCGGTCCCGCTCTCGCGATTGACAGGAATCACCGCCTCGATCGCAACCTGGAACGTGTTGCCCGCATAAATGATGCCCGGGTTGATGGTTCCGGTGGTCACAGTACCGGACGTCGCGGTGTTTGAGACCGGCGTTTGCATGGCTGCCTCGACGATCGGGATCAGCCGGTTGACGAAATCAGGCAGGCCGAGATCGATCACCGCGGATTTCAGATAGGGCATGCTGTACTGGATCGTGGCGCCCCAGTTGAGTACGCGCGGGTGAAATTCCGTGTCGATGTTCTGCTCGCCGGTGTCGGGGTCAATGCTGGCTGTTGTCGTTTGCGATACGCCGGGGATCGCGTAGCCCACTTGACCCGTGATTGCGAACGGCCGCGCCCAATTCAAACTGGCCGGCAGGTCACCCAGGCCTTTGCCGAAATAAAGGGTCGGCGTGTAGACGGTGAAACGTTCGGCGCCCACATCCTGCGCACCGCTGCCGCCCCATTCGATTTCCAGTCCCGCCGACATGACAAATTCGTGTTCGGGATTTTTGAACAGCCGATACTTGAATGTCGTTTCCAGGTTTTGGAATCCACGGGCGCCGTTCATGGCAGGACCGCCCGGCCCAGAGAGACGCGACCATGTCGGTGCAAAAGATATGGCAAAATCCTCGGTGATGCGTTTTGAGAATTCTGCCGATACGTCGCGTTGCTTGAAGGACGGATCGTCACCGGTCTTCGACACGGCGATCGTCGGGAAGGCAAATTCGTCGTTCACGCCGGGGTCGTCGATCGCAAGCGTCGCGGGGAAGAAGCGGTTGCCCACGATCTCGTGCGCCTGCGCAATTGGTGCCGATGCCGCGAGAGCGGCGGCGAGCATGGCCAAGCTCCACGCATTGGGCCATGAATTGGCCCACGCATCGAGCCACGAATTCCTGAACATGGAAAGCTCCAGAGTCGCTGTGACAGTATGTCTGGCCGCGCAATGGGCAGCCGGCTACGTCAGGCGAAGTCTGGAGGGCCGCGGGCAAGCTTGGGATCGGCGGTGGCGTCGCGATGAGGCGTAACGGCAGCCGGACGCAACACCAGGAGGCCGCGCGCGGGCGCGAGGATCGCGAACGGCGCGTTGAGCGGCACAGGCGGGGCGATTGCGCTGCAGAGATTGCAGTGATCACAGGCATGCGCCGGCGGGAGCGCGCCGTTGACTGGTGTCTGGTCAGCGGGCGCCGATGCCTCGCTGTGGCAGATGACGGTAAAAGGATCGACGCTCGGCGCCGCGAACGGCGCGACGGCAGCCCACAGAATCGTGTGCAGGGCGATCGCAATGGTCGCCGCCACCCCCGCAATCCGTCTGGTGCCTGCCCGCATGGCTTCCTCAGGTTCGTCCAAGCAATCTATCACAAATATTAGATGCTGCATGCGGCGATAAATTCCCGAAAATCTGGCTCGGGCCTTGTGTTTTTGCGGCCGATCCGCTTTCACTCTGACCTCGTCACCTCGAATCTCTCAAGGATTCCATGCGCCTGTCCCGTTATTTCCTCCCGATATTGCGCGAGACGCCGAAAGAAGCCGAGATCGTCTCGCATCGGCTGATGCTGCGCGCCGGGATGATGCGGCAGGAAGCAGCGGGCATCTATGCCTTCTTGCCGCTCGGTGTGCGTGTGCTGCAAAAGATCTGCCAGATCGTGCGCGAGGAACAGAACCGCGCCGGCGCCATCGAAGTGTTGATGCCCACCATCCAATCGGCCGACCTATGGCGCGAGAGCGGACGCTACGACGCCTACGGGAAGGAGATGCTGCGGATCAAGGACCGGCACGAGCGTGACATGCTGTACGGGCCGACCAACGAAGAGATGATCACGGAAATCTTCCGCGCCTATGTGAAGTCGTACAAAGACCTGCCGCTCAATCTGTATCACATCCAATGGAAATTCCGGGACGAGGTTCGTCCCCGTTTCGGCTTGATGCGCGGGCGCGAATTTCTGATGAAGGATGCGTACTCGTTCGATCTCGATCAGGCAGGCGCGACACATTCATACAACAAGATGTTCGTCGCCTATTTGCGCACCTTTGCGCGCCTCGGTCTCAAATCAATTCCGATGCGCGCGGAATCAGGACCGATCGGCGGAAACCTGTCGCACGAATTCATCATCCTGGCGCAGACTGGAGAGTCGGAAGTCTTTTGCCACAAGGACTATCTCGACATGGCGGTGCCGCCGGCGGATGTGAATTTCGACGACGTTGCGGGTTTGCAAGGCATCGTCGACAAATGGACATCGCAATATGCCGCCACGTCGGACATGCACGACGCGACGGTCTTCAGCAAAGTGGCGGCCGACAAACAGGTGTCGGCCCGCGGCATCGAGGTCGGCCATATTTTTTATTTCGGCACCAAATATTCCGAGCCGATGAAGGCGACGGTGACCATGCAGGATGGCAAGGAGGTGCCGGTGCATGGCGGTTCCTACGGTATCGGTCCGAGCCGCCTGGTCGCCGCCATCATCGAGGCCTCGCACGATGAGGCGGGAATCATCTGGCCGGAGCCGGTTGCCCCCTTCAAGGTCGCGATCCTCAACCTGAAGCAGGGGGCATCGGAGACCGATGCGGCCTGTGAGCAGCTCTACCGTGACCTCACGGCCAAGGGAATCGAGGTGCTCTACCACGACCTCGACGAGCGGCCGGGCGCCAAATTCGCTGCCGCCGACCTGATTGGTATCCCCTGGCAGGTGCTGGTCGGACCCAGGGGCCTCGCCGAGGGAAAACTCGAGGTCAAAAAGCGGGCCGACGGCAGCCGGGAAAACCTCAGTCCGGCCGCTGTGCTGGACCTTCTAACGCGCTAGGCTACGGAATCGCCGCGTTATATGCACGCGGCGCGCGAATTATCCTGTGTGTGACCGATGGCCGGAGTCTCGCGCCTCGGGCACGAATCCGCCAAAATCATCTGAACAGTCGAGCGCGGGAACCCATTAATGACCGAGCCCAACGGGACGCGGCCCTTTTCCCCGTTCGAATGGATGCTGTCGCTCCGCTACTTACGCGCGCGGCGCAAGGAAGGATTCATCTCGGTGATTGCCGGGTTCTCCTTCCTTGGCATCATGCTCGGCGTTGCGACGCTTATCATTGTCATGGCGGTGATGAACGGCTTTCGCAAAGAGCTGCTCGACAAGATCCTCGGCCTCAATGGCCATTTGCTCATCCAGCCGCTGGAAAAGCCGCTCACCGATTGGGACGAGGTGGCTGCCCGCGTCGCCGGCGTCAAAGGCATTCGCCTGGCCGCGCCGATTGTCGAAGGCCAGGCTCTGGCATCTTCGCCGTTTAACGCGGGCGGTGTATTGATCCGCGGCATCCGCCTGATGGATCTCGAAAAGCTTCCCTCGATCGCCAACAACATCAAGCAAGGCACGCTCAAGGGCTTCGATGAAGACATGGGCGTTGCGATCGGCCGCAGGCTTGCCGATCAGCTGTCATTGCGCTCGGGTGACAACATCACACTGGTGGCGCCGCGCGGCGCGGTCACGCCCATGGGCACGACTCCGCGCATCAAGGTCTACAAGATCGCCGCGGTCTTCGAGATCGGCATGTCGGAATACGACAGCGCCATGGTGTTCATGCCGCTGAGGGAGGCGCAGGCCTACTTCAACCGTTCCGGCGATGTGACGGCTATCGAGATTTACACGGACAATCCCGACCGCGTCGACCGCTACCGCTCGGCGGTGCAGGACGCCGCGCAACGGCCGATCTTCATGATCGACTGGCGACAGCGCAATGCGACGTTCTTCAATGCGCTGCAGGTCGAACGTAACGTCATGTTCCTGATCCTGACACTGATCGTTCTGGTGGCCGCGCTCAATATCGTTTCGGGCCTGATCATGCTGGTGAAGGACAAGGGGCAGGACATCGCCATCTTGCGCACGATGGGTGCTACCCAAGGCGCGATCATGCGCATATTCCTGATCACCGGCGCCTCGATCGGCGTGGTTGGCACCATCGTCGGTTTCCTGCTCGGGATCGTGATTTGCCTGAACATCGAGAGCATCCGGCAATTTTTGTCATGGCTCACGAATACGGAACTGTTCTCGCCCGAGCTCTATTTCCTGTCGCATTTGCCCGCCGATATGGATTCGGGAGAGACAACAGCGGTAGTGGTTATGGCGCTGATGCTGTCGCTGCTGGCGACGCTCTATCCGTCCTGGCGCGCCGCGCGCCTCGATCCGGTGGAGGCGCTGCGCTATGAGTGAAGCCTATACTGCCGTGAAAGTGGAAATGGTCGACCAGCAGCAACCACCGGCACAGCTCAAGGAAGAGGAAATTCCCCTCCTGTTCCTGCATGGGGTCGAGCGCCATTATCGGCAGGGTGACGAGACGGTGAATGTACTCAATGGCGTCGAGCTTGCGCTGTGGGGCGGCCAGTCGGTTGCGCTTGTTGCGCCCTCGGGTGCCGGGAAATCGACGCTTCTTCACGTGGCGGGTCTGCTCGAACATCCTGATCATGGCGACGTCTACATCGACGGCCGCTCGACCGCGATATTGGCCGATCACGAGCGCACCCGCATTCGCCGCAACGAGATCGGTTTCGTCTACCAGTCGCACCATCTGCTGCCGGAGTTCTCCGCGATCGAGAACGTCCTGCTTCCGCAGATGATCCGCGGGCTGACGCGAACCGAAGCCAGCGCCCGGGCAGTCGAATTGCTGACCTATTTGGGCCTGGGCGCTCGTCTCAATCACCGGCCCTCGGAACTGTCGGGCGGCGAGCAGCAGCGGGTTGCAATTGCGCGCGCGGTCGCCAATGCCCCGCGTATTCTGCTCGCCGACGAGCCCACCGGGAATCTGGACCTGCACACGGCCGAGCACGTCTTCCGGGCGCTGGCGCAGCTGGTGACGGCCTCCGGGCTCGCGGCTGTCATCGCCACGCACAACATGGACCTCGCGGCCCGGATGGATCGACGGGTCACGCTGCGGGACGGAAAGCTGGTCGAATTGGATTGACCGGCTACCGGCAGCTGCGGCTTTTCCTCATATATTTCACGAGGATAACCCCTTAAGTACCCGATAAAATTGGATTACCCGGGTTCAAACCTAAGCCCTTGACTCCAGAACAAACACTGAACTATGTTCTCTCTCTGTTCCGTGGGAGAGAAGCTGTGAAATCAATGTTCAAAGCCGTTATCCAGGAGGCTGCTGCCCTGGCCTCGCTGTCGTTGTTCGTTGGAATGATTGCCATCTGGACGCAGGTGCTGGGGAAACTTTGAGGACCAGCACGCCGCCATTCTGAGGTGTGTGCCAAGGCGCACCTTGGCGCTTCGAAGGATGACGGGGAAAGGCTGATCCGGATCAAGGTCAGCGGTGGACAGAGCAGGGCCGCGTCCGCACTCTGGCGGTGACAAGGAATCACCCAACCTTCGAGCACATATGGCCGGCCTCGATTTCGTGCACTTGCACGTGCACTCGTCCTATTCGCTGCTGGAAGGCGCGCTTCCCATTGCGCGCCTGGCCGAGCTGGCAAAGGCCGACCGTCAGCCGGCGCTGGCGCTCACCGACACCGACAACATGTTCGGTGCGCTGGAGTTCTCCGAAAAACTTGCCAGCTATGGCATCCAACCCATTGTCGGCTGCGCGCTCGCCATCGATTTTGGCGACACGGATCATGGGCCGCGTAACGGCAATATGCAGCCGGAGCGCACGCGCATCGTGCTGCTGGCGGCAAATGAGCAAGGCTACCGCAGCCTGATGCAGCTCAACTCCCGCGCGTTCCTGGATACACCGTCGAACGAACCACCGCGGCTCGAGCTTGCGTGGCTCGCGGGAGAAACGGACGGCATCATCGCGTTGACCGGAGGGCCGGGCGGCCCACTTGATAGCGCGATTGCCGCGGGTCAGAGCCATCTGGCGGCCACCCGCCTCGACACGTTGATCAAGCTGTTCGGCAACCGACTTTATGTCGAGCTGCAACGCCACGGCACCGCGGCCGAACGGCGTAGCGAGCCCATGCTGATTGATCTCGCTTACGGCAAAGGCGTGCCGCTGGTGGCGACCAACGAACCATATTTTGCGACCGCGCAGGACTACGAAGCGCAGGATGCATTGATCTGTATTGCCGAGGGACGGCTGCTCTCGGAAAGCGACCGGCGGCAGCTGACGGCCGAACACCGGTTCAAGAGTCGCGCGGAGATGGTCGAATTGTTTGCCGACTTGCCGGAGGCTCTTTCCTCGACGGTCGAGATCGCACGACGCTGCGCCTTCCGCCCTCGCATCCACCAGCCGATTTTGCCGCGTTTCTCGGTCGGCGAAAATGGCAAGGCGCTCGACGAGGCGAGCGAGTTGCGCAAGCGTGCGGAAGAGGGGCTTGAGCGACGCCTGCAAACCGCCGGCGTGGCCGCGGGTCACACCGTCGATGAATATCGCGAACGGCTCGATTTCGAGATCGGCGTGATCGCGGGGATGAAATATCCCGGCTACTTCCTGATTGTGTCCGACTTCATCCAATGGGCGAAGAAACAAGGGATACCCGTTGGTCCCGGCCGCGGTTCGGGTGCAGGCTCGCTCGTTTCCTATGCGCTGACTATTACCGACCTAGACCCGATCCGTTTCGGCCTGTTGTTCGAGCGTTTCCTCAACCCGGAACGCGTATCGATGCCGGACTTCGATATCGACTTCTGCCAGGAGCGCCGCGACGAGGTTATCCGCTACGTGCAGGAGCGTTACGGGCGTGACCAGGTGGCGCAGATCATCACTTTCGGCACGTTGCAGGCGCGCGGTGTGCTGCGCGACGTCGGCCGCGTCCTGCAAATGCCATACGGGCAGGTCGACAAGCTCTGCAAGCTGGTGCCGCAGAATCCGGCCGCCCCGGTCTCGCTCAAACAGGCCATCGAGGGCGAGCCCCGCCTGCAGGCAGAGCGCGATGGCGATGCGGTGGTCAAACGCGCCTTCGACATCGCGCAGAAACTCGAAGGTCTCAACCGCCACGCGTCAACGCATGCCGCGGGCATCGTGATCGGCGACCGTCCGCTGTCCGAACTGGTGCCGCTCTATCGCGATCCGAAGTCCGACATGCCGGTCACCCAGTTCAACATGAAATGGGTCGAGCAGGCGGGGCTGGTGAAGTTCGATTTCCTCGGCCTGAAAACCCTTACCGTTCTCCAAACTGCCGTGGCGCTCGTAAAACGGCGCGGCATCGATATCGATCTCGCGGCCATCCCGCTCGACGACAAGAATACCTACGACTTGCTGGCGCGCGCCGAAGCAGTTGGCGTGTTTCAGCTGGAAAGTGCGGGCATGCGCCGCGCGCTGCTCGATATGCGGCCCGACCGTTTCGAAGACATTATCGCGCTGGTGGCGCTGTATCGTCCCGGCCCGATGGCGAACATTCCGACCTATTGCGCGCGCAAGCACGACATGGAGAAGCCGGACTACATCCATCCCAAGCTCGAGCCGATACTCAAGGAGACCTTCGGCGTCATCATCTATCAGGAGCAGGTGATGCAGGCCGCGCAGATTCTGGCCGGCTTCACGCTCGGACAGGCGGACCTGCTGCGCCGCGCGATGGGCAAGAAAATCCGCAAGGAGATGCAGGATCAGCGCAAGCATTTCGTCGCCGGTTGCATCGAGCACGGTGTCGAGCGTCACCAGGCCGACGCGATCTTCGATCTGCTCGAACGATTTGCCGAATACGGGTTCAACAAAAGTCACGCGGCGGCTTATGCGCTGGTCGCCTATCAGACCGCCTACATGAAGGCGAATTTCCCGGTCGAATTCCTGGCCGCGACCATGACGCTCGACATGGGCAATACCGACAAGCTTGCCGAATTCCGCGCCGAAGCCGAGCGCCTCGGCATCAAGGTTGATCCACCGTCGATCAACCGGTCCGCGGTCGATTTCGAAGTCGACGGCAACACCATCATCTATGCGTTGGCCGCGCTCAAAGGCGTCGGCAAGCAGGCGGTGGAAGCGATTATGACCGCGCGGCAAAACGGCGCCTTTGCCGATCTTGCCGACTTCGCGGCACGTGTTAATCCGCGCGCGGTCAACAAGCGCGTGCTGGAAAGTCTCGCGGCGGCCGGCGCCTTCGATGCGTTCGAACGAAATCGCGCGCGGATCTTCTGTGCGGTCGACGCGGTGCTCGGCCGCGCGCAGCACGCGCACGACACCGCGGCCATGGGTCAAAGCGAATTGTTCGGCGGCGGCGGAACGCGCGAGCCGATCGCGCTGCCGCAGATTGAAGCATGGCTGCCGGCCGAACGGTTGCGCCGCGAATATGAAGCGGTCGGCTTCTTCCTGTCAGGCCACCCGCTCGACGATTACGCCGCGGTGCTTAAAAAATTGCGCGTGCAGCCATGGGCGGAATTCGCCCGCGCCGTCAAAGGCGGCGCGACGGCGGGCCGCGTGGCCGCCACCGTTGTGTCGCGCACCGAGCGGCGCACGCGCATGGGCAGCAAGATGGGCATCATCGGCCTGTCCGATCCGAGCGGGCATTTTGAGGCCGTCATCTTCTCGGAAGGGCTCGCCGAACATCGCGATTTGCTCGAGCCGGGAACGGCCGTGCTGTTATTCCTGTCGGCGGAAGTGCAGGGCGATGAAGTGCGCGCGCGCATCCAGTCGGCCGAGCCGCTCGATAGTGCCGCGGCCAATCTGCAAAAAGGTTTGCGCGTATTCCTGCGCGACGGTGCGCCGCTCGATGCCGTGGCCAAGCGCCTGGAGGCGGCGCCGCGCGCTGCCCACGCGAACGGTGATGGCGAGGTGAGTGTCGTACTGCTGCTTCAGCGCGGCACCGAAGTCGAGGTGAAGCTCCCCGGCCGCTTTAAGGTCTCTCCGCAGATCGCCGGCGCCATCAAGGCGGTCCCGGGCGTCGTGCAGGTCGAGGCGCTGTAGTTCGCGCGCCTGCGTCCACGTATGAGCCGCCGCCACTTGACTTTATTCCTACTATAGAATATAGTCCTATCCGTCCTGCTCAAGCGAGGGCGTCAACTAGAGGCGTCTTGGTGACGGAGCAGGATGCGGCGCCCGCGGGCGGGAGACGAACG
>Ga0070713_100002359_pt1 | contig 12318 bp, 15 predicted proteins | sample LARL82metaG_FD_65465 | JGI IMG/M metagenome (GOLD analysis project Ga0070713, IMG submission 65465) | Corn, switchgrass and miscanthus rhizosphere microbial communities from Kellogg Biological Station, Michigan, USA - LAR L8-2 metaG | ecosystem: Host-associated > Plants > Roots > Rhizosphere ... | reverse complement strand
TTTTCCGGATTTCAAATGAGTCATTGCGGAAATTCGCTGGCCCATTGGCTTCGACACATCGATCGCATAACCGAGTCCGCCGCACCGCACCATGTCGCCGCCCTGCTGATAATAAGGATCGGGATTGAACAAGTTGTCGGCAACGTCCTCGAGCACGTCCTTCAACCGCTCGCCCGTCATCGAAATGCGATAGACCTGCGGATAGGTGATGGCGGTCGCATTGTGAATGTCTTCGATCGTGATCGGCTGACCGGGCAGAACACTGGTGCCCCACCGAAATCCCGGCGAGAGCACGATCTCCGCGTCACGCTCTTTCAGAAGCGCGTTGCATATCAAGTCGTCAAATGTGCCGTTGAAGCTGCCGCGCCGGTACAACAATGACTCCGAATGTCCGACCACGCGCTTAAGCTCATCGCCGAATGGCGCGCGCGCCTTGGCCACCGCCGCGGTCATCTCCGCATCGGGATTGATGACGTCGGCGAACAGCGGAATTAGTTTATAACTGAAATCCCTGATCGCACCGCCGCTGACATCGAGGTCCAGCCGCGAGATAAACTTACCGTGGCTGCCGGAAGCAACAAGCAGGGTATTTCCGACCTTAATAGTCTCAGGCAAAGCATCATGTGTGTGACTGGTGAGAATAACGTCGATGCCCGACACGCGGGTCGCGAGCTTGCGGTCAACATCAAAGCCATTGTGCGAGAGCAGCACGACAAGCTGGGCACCGGCCTTGCGCGCCTTCTCGACATTGGCGCGGATGTCTTCCTCGCGGATTCCGAACGACCATTTCGGCATCATCCAGCGCGGATTGGCCACCGGGGTATAGGGGAACGCCTGCCCGAGCACCGCAATCTTGACGCCGCCTTTCTCGAACATCTTCATCGGTTCGAAAGCCGGCTCATTCCATTCGGTGTCGCGGATGTTGAGCGCGAGAAACGGGAACCCCAGCCCCTCGACCAGCTCCTTCACGCGCGCTTCACCGTAAGTGAACTCCCAATGGCCCGTCATGGCGTCAGGCTTCAGCAGCGCCATGCAGTCGACCATGTCCTGGCCCTTGCTGCGGTTCGCGCCGAGTGAGCCTTGCCAAGTATCTCCGCCGTCGAGGAACAGGACTTTATCGTTGCCGCGCTCAGCGCGGACGCGCTTGACCACCGCGGCGAGCCGATCGAGGCCGCCAATGCGGCCATAGGTCTTCGCCAAGGCCTCGAAGTCCTGGTCGGTCAGCGCATAGGCCGCGGCCGACTTCTCCGAGATACCGAAACGCTGGAGAAAAGCCTGGCCGGTGAGATGCGGCGGCTGTCCTTTCGCCTCTCCCACGCCGGGATTGAGCGACGGCTCCCGGAAGTAGACCGGCATGAGCTGCCCGTGAATATCAGCGACATGAAGCAGCGTAACGCTCCCGACCGCATCGAATTTGAGCAGTTCGGCTTCGCTCAGGCCCTGCTGCGCCATCACACGCGAAAAGGCGCCGCCACCCGCGGTCAGCGCCGCAGCTGCGACACCGACCTGCAAGATTTCGCGGCGGGTGATCATCGATCTAAATCAGTGTCGAATGCCGGGTACACTCAGCTTCAACCCATCATTCTGTGAGGCGAGATAGAGCTCGAGGTCGCCATATTCCTTTGCGTCTGGCGGCAGCTCATCGGCGCGGATATTGACCTGGCACCATTGGAACCGCTGGCGAATGTCCCAGATCGCCAAAAGACTCGTGCGCCAGGTCGGGAAATGATCGTACTGCCCCTTGGGTTCACCCAGCCACTGCCCGCGGATCCAGTGGTTTGCCGATTTGCCGTGGCAATCGGTGCAGGCAAAATTGAGTTCACCCAGCTTGCGGCTTGCCAGCGCCTTGCCGCGCTCGATCGCCGCTTTTGAGTCCGCGCTGCTGGTGTCCACCTGTATTGGTGTTCCGTTAGCGAGGAAGTGCAGATAGACCGACATGGCGCGGTTCTCGTCCGTTTCCATCAACCAGTCCGCGCCGGTGGTTGCCTTGGCATGGCGGGTGACGAATTCCTCGACGCCCAAAACCTTGTTGAGTCGCGGCTCCCATTTCGGCATCGAGGCCGCCCAGGTTTTGAATGATGCGCTGGGGTCGCTATGGCACGTGGCGCAGGCCGACCCGGCAGCGCCGTTCTGCTTCCAAAGCTCCTGTGCCTTATCCACGGCCCACATACCGGGATTTTCGATTGGATCGAGGTTTTCGCGCTTCTCGACAGGAGCCGTACGTTTGTCCGGATTGTCGAGTTCTGTTTTGAATGCTGCTGGAGATTTCAATGTCTTGAGGAATGCGACCATGTCGCCGATTTCCTCGTCGTTGAACACGCCGTGGCCGCCCCAGGGCGGCATAACAGTCTCCGGATTATAAACGCGTGCGTCATAAATGTAGTTGAACAGGTATTCGTCTTCTCGGCCCGCGTTACCCACTTCCGAAAGATCTGGACCGACATTGCCTGGAAGGTTGGCGCCGCCCGCAGGTCCCATGACATGGCACGCGAGGCACGATCCTCCGCGATTTCGATCGGCCACCAGTTCCGCGCCCTTTTTCGGATCGCCGGTAATAGGGCCTGGCAATTTACGAGGTGAATTCGGCGCCGGTGACGATGAGAGGTTGGCGAGCGTACTCCATTTCGATTCGTCGCGCGCCGGCCATCCAGCGTAGCGCTTCCACGGCCGCGCCGAAGCATCACCCTTTGTCTCAAGCGGCGCTTCCTTTTTAGCCTGGGCATTTCCGCTCGACTGGCCGACAACGATCAAAGTGCCCGCAACAAAAAGCGCGAACGCTGTGCCGCTCCCCAGAATCCCTCCACGAGTCATCGGCTCCTCCCAATCAACTTATTATCATTGCCCGCCCTGCGCGTTGCCGCGCGGGCCGGGTGTCAGGTGACCGTTATTGTCTCTTCCGCCGTGGTGACGGTGCCGTCATCGTCGGTCCACGTGAACTTGAACGTGCCGCTTTCTTCTACCTTCGCATGGAACTGCATGTAAGGATTGGCGGCGATCGCCGGATCGAGATTGGCTGTGAATACGGGCTTGCCGTTGAACTCGCACGCGAACTTGTTGATGATTTTTCGCGGAATGGTTTTTCCGTCTTTATCCTTCCGCTGACCCGACTCCATTGTGTGCGGCAACAGCGTCTTGATTTCGATGAGCTCGCCTTTCTTGGCTTCCTTGGGAAGCTTGAGCCGTGGCTTTTCCGCCATTGGTATTCTCCTGAATCCTGGATTGTTGACGGATCAGCCGCCGCAGCCGCCGATAGTGACCTTCACCAGCTTCTGGTTTGTGTAGAACTCACCTTTGCTGGTCTTGGCGGTCACAATGATGTTTTGGGTGGTCGCGAGGCGTATGCGCGTGGAGGCTTCCGCCTTGCCCGCCAGCGGCGAGAACTGAAACAGTGCGACGCCCGGATTTGGGTTGCCGTCAGCAACCACGAGAATTTCGTTCACGTAGTTGTCGGCAGTCATTGGAGCGTCGACTGACACCAACAATGGGACCGTGTTGCCGTTTTCGGCGATCTCGGGCAGCTCGATCGATATCTTGCCCTTCTCCGCTGTCTTGCCGCCGGTGAATTTCTCAATTTGCTCCGCCGCTTCTTTGGCGGCAGCCGAGGCGCTCTCGCCCCAGCCGATCAACGTGAGCGCTGCGCCCGAGGCGCCGAGCGCCAGTGTGTCGCGGCGGGATAAGGGTCGCATCAGTGAATCCTCCCGGATGAGCGGTTTGGGGCGGCCGCAACCGGCCCAACAGGACCATAGCGACGGGACAGGGTTAGTTCAAATCGCATTCACAACGCAATATATGTGTTTCAGGGGGTCAGCTCGGCAATGACTTCAGATAGTCGCGAAAGCTTTTGGTCTCGTAGCCTTTTTCACGCACGTACCGGAACAGCGCGAGAAAATCGTCGGGCAGCATATATCCGGGAGCCCGCGCCACTTCGCGCTTGGCCGGCGGCAAGCTTTTGAGCGGTGAGGTGCCCTCCCCGAAGAACTGAAACGTCGGCGTGAACCGCACGCCGTATTTTGCCGCCAATTCCTTTTCCGAAACTTCGGCGCCGTCGAAATCGGTGACCCTGCGCGATCCAATGATGTTGAGCTGGAGCACCTCAAAATTTTTCTTCACATAATCCGAAATGCGTGGCTGCGCGAAGTTTACGAAATGCGTCTCCTTGCAATATGGACAACCTTTGAGCTCCCACATGACGACGAAGCGCTTGCCCTCTTTACGGGCGGCTTCAAGATCGTCGGCAAGGTCGAGAAAGCTCTCCAGGAACCAGGGCTCTTTGTAGAGACCGTCGTCCGTCAAAATCGGACCCTCGGCTTGCGCAGGCCGAGCGGAAGCGGCCGCAAAAGACGCGGCGCCAATCAACATAATCCGGCGTGTAATCATGTGCGTAATCCGTAAACCACACGGGCAAGCTGACCTCGCTGGCAGCCGCGACGAGACATATAATTACAATTATACGGACGTTCGCGTCAAAACCCGGTGAAATTCATGCTGTTCTGGTTTGCCCGCATTGCATGTCTCGCCTCGGCTCTCCTGGGCACCTCAGTTGCCGCCCGAGCCGATGACCTTGCGGATTTCAATGCCGCCGTCGAATCGGCGAGCGCCCACAACCGGGTCGCGATCGGTTATCTGCGCACCGGCAATGAGGACCTCGCCTCGGTCGAAATCGACAAGTTGCGCGACGCCTGGATCAGGCTGACGGAGCGTTTTTCCGGCAATCGGCCCGACGTTTTCGCGAACAATCCCCTTTACGGCAGATTGTTTACCGCCGTCAGCGCGCGCCTGGTGGGCGCCGATCTGATGCTCAAGACCGGACGCCTCGACGCAGCAAGGAACTCGCTCGATGCGATTCGAGGCGACCTCTACGAGTTACGCAAGGCGAGCGGAGTTGTGGTGCTGGCCGACTGCGTGCGCGATGCCAACACGGCCATGGACGCGCTGATGACCTACAATGACCACGCGCTCGACTGGAGCAAGCCGGATACGGGCACCGCTATTGCCGGCAAATCGTCGATGTATGGATCGATCCTTGTCCGCTGCGATGGCCTCGCGAGCGAGTCCATTCATAGCTCTCCGGAATTCCGTCGACTTGTTGACGGCGCCAGAGCAAGTCTTGCGCTGATCCCCAAAGCCATCGCCACGCAGGACACCGATCTCTTGCACCGCGTGCTGATCGAATTGCGCTCGTTCGATAATTTATTGGCGTTCCGATTCGGCTGAGCGGGCACCCGCCATTCACTCTCGTACATCGACATATTCGATACTTTTGATATATTTCTCCGCGTTTCGATGCGCGCATTTCAATGCGCTTTGCATGAGAGAATGAAGTTAGTGAATTTTCCGCGCACACGACACTTTTCTTCTCGCGTTGCATTGTTTAGCGCGATGATTGTTGTTTCGACGTTTGCAAAGGTCCAAGCCGCCGAACTTGTCATGTTTGAGCAGGCCGCCTGCACCTGGTGCGAGGTTTTCGACCGCGAAATTGCGCCGATTTATCCGAAAACGACCGAAGGCCAGCGCGCGCCCTTGCGACGCGTGAACATTGATCGTGCTCTGCCGCCGGATTTGGCCTTTATCGACGTGGAGCGGCTCGCACCGCTTTTTGTGCTTGTGCAAAATGGCCACGAAATAGGCCGCATTCGTGGTTATCCCGGCGAAGATAATTTTTGGGGACTGCTCGGCGTACTCATCAAGAAACTGGACTCGACGGGAACGAGTGGGGAACGAACTCCGCTCCGCGAAAAATCATTGCACGTTGCGAGTTGATCGTCTGTATTCATCCCACGGCGAAACGTAATCGTTGGTGTACGAATGGAATTGCATCACTTCGAAGGTCGCGCGCGCTCGAATGAGCTTGACCGCATGGTCGAAAATGCAAAACGCGCGAGCGATTTTCTCAAGGCGCTGGCGCATGAAAGCCGCCTGATGATTCTTTGTATTCTCGCTGAAAGCGAGAAGTCCGTCAGCGAGCTGGAAGACCTTCTCAGCTTGCGTCAGCCGACCGTATCGCAGCAGCTCGCCCGCTTGCGTTCGGACGGATTGGTCACCACCCGCCGCGACGGCAAGGCTATTTACTACCGACTCGCGAGTGACGAGGCGCGTACCGTCATCGGTGCGATCTACGACGTCTTTTGCCGCAAGCTTCGCAAGCGATAGAGAAAGCCCTGCCGTCGGTTGCCGTTATGGCGACGGGAACAGGTTAGCCGTCCTGCCAGTCATCCAATATGCCAACAGACCAATCCATTCAGACGCCGCTCCATCGAGGCGCGCCAACCTTTTTGCAAAAGACCGGTCCGGCAGTTCGAGCGTTCGTTCGGTACGCCAGCCGACCGGATAAGCCTCCACGAAAAAGCCCACTTTGCGGAAACAACCGATTGCGCGCGGCATGTGCAGGGCCGATGTCACCAGCAGCCAGCGCTCGACCGGCTTCGGTGTGACCAGCTCTTTCGTGTAAGCGGCATTTTCGGCAGTGTTGCGTGATCGCGACTCCAGCACCACCCGTGCTCGTGAAATTCCGAGATAGTCCAGCAACGGCGCCGCAAAATTCGTCTCGGGCGGTTCACTACCGAACAGACTTGCATCGCCCCCAGAATACACGATGCGTGCGTTTGGATAAGCGCGCGCTAGCTGCGCCAGCGCAACAATACGCGCGCCACTGTCGCCAATGACCGGCTTGCCACGCTCCTGCGAAAGGCCAGTCGCAATTGCTCCTCCCAACACCACAATGCCGTCCGGCGCACCGCGACTTGCGTCCCACTCCGGAAAACGATCTTCGAGCGCGCGACCGAGCAGATCGCCCAACGGCAGGACGCTGGCCGCCGTCAACAACACAATGCTTAGGGCGGCCACGAACGCGCCGGCGCCTTTTCGGCGCGTCAGCATGAGCGCGACCCCAGCGAGGCCAAGCAATATCAGGAAATTGGAGGGTAAAAACAGAAGGGCGAGAGTCTTCGACAGAACGAAGAACATCAGCGCGTCTTCTTCCAATCCTCGTACCGTTTCTTGTTATCCTCATTGGGCGGGTAAAGACCGGGCAGCTTGGCGCCCTTCTCGACCTCCTGCACCAGCCAGCTTTCCAGCAGCTCGTGCTCCGCGCCTTCATGAGCGACGAACTCCACCAGATCTTTCGGGATCACCACGGCGCCGTCATCGTCGGCGACAATGATGTCATCCGGAAAAATCGCGCAGCCGCCGCAACCGATCGGCTCGTTCCAGCCGACAAACGTCAGTTGATTGACCGACGCCGGCGCGGCAACGCCCGCGCACCATACCGGCAGGCCCGTCGCCAGCACGCCGTGTTTGTCCCGCATCACGCCGTCAGTAATGAGTGCCGTGACGCCTCGTTTGACCATGCGCATGCACAGGATGTCGCCGAATATACCGGCGCCGGTCACCCCCATCGCATCGGCCACGACAACGCAATTCTCCGGCATGGCCTCGATCGCACCGCGGGTGGAAATGGGTTTCGACCAACTCTCTGGCGTTGCGAGATCTTCGCGCACCGGAACGAAACGGAGTGTGAATGCCGGACCGACCACGCGTTTTCCGGTAAATCCGAATGGCATCGCGCCGGCCATCCAGGATCGCCGGATGCCCTTCTTCAGCAACATCGTCGTGATGGTGCCAGTGGTGACGTCACGCAGGATATTGAGAACAGATGACATGATCGGCCTCACGCAGCATTTAGTCCCAACCGCTCGTCGCGGCGGCGCAGGAACGCGACAAATGGTACCGCGAGCAGCACCATCCAGAGCTTACCCACAATTTGACCAAGGAGAAATTCCATCGACCCGAATGCGAGCCACAGAAATACGATTGAATCGACGACCAGCCCGACAACACTGGACGCGATCACCGCGGTAACGAGCCGCCGCCGCGCAAGCGGGGTATAGACCGCAAAATCGGCAAATTCCGAAAGCAGGAACGCAGCCGCCGAGGCAATCACAAGAGAAGCAGGCGCGAGCGCAGCCGATATCATCGCGCCCACGATAATCGCGCAGATCCCGAATTCGACGCCGAGCCGCCGCTGCACCAGATCGCGCAGCACGAGCGCCGCTCCGACCATAAGAACGCCTGACGGCGCCATGATGCCGGGCGCGACCGGCACCAGGCACGGGCCATTGGGCACGCACACGCCGCCAACATGGCCGATCATCCAGTTCGCGGCAGGTATGGTCAGACAAAACAGCACAAGAAAGATACTGCCTTCGATGGTCCTGCGTTTGTCGTTATCAATCATGACTTCATTCGACCCTTGAATTTGGCAAACCCCTTGGCCCGCAACTGGCAGGCCGGGCACTCACCACAACCAAAGCCCCACTCATGGCGCTTGCTGCGGTCGCCCATATAACAGCTATGGCTGTCCTCGATAACGATTTCAAGAAATGCTTTGCCGCCGATTTGCTCGGCCATGGCGAACGTGTCCGCCTTGTCGATCCACATCAGCGGCGTATGAATGGTGACGCGTTTATCAAGCCCGAGCGTAAGTGCGACCTGGAGGGCTTTTATGGTGTCGTCGCGACAATCCGGATAGCCCGAGTAATCGGTCTCGCACATGCCGGCCACCAGATGACGCGCGCCGCGCCGGTAGGCCAGCGCGCCGGCAAAGCAGAAAAAGATCAGGTTGCGGCCTGGGACAAATGTCGTGGGCAATCCGCTATCGGCCATCTCGATGGCGGTGTTGCGGGTGAGCGCTGTCTCGGAAATCGCCGCCAGGGCATCAAGCTTGACGAGATGGTCGTCGCCAAGACCTGCCTTCCAGTCAGTCCGCAAGGTCGTCATGCGGTCCCGAAGGCGCGCGCGAACGCTCAGTTCAACCGCGTGACGCTGGCCATAGTCGAAGCCGATCGTTTCGACGCGTGAAAATTGCTGCAATGCCCAGGCAAGGCAGACGGTCGAATCCTGCCCGCCGGAAAATAAAACAAGGGCCGTATCGGGGCTCATGTCCCTTCCCTACAACATTTCTTGCGCGCCATGCTAATCAATGGGCCGGAAAGTGAAAGGAGTGGCGGAGCCATGGTTGGACACGGACATGCGCACGGAATGATCGGCGTCGACAAAATGGGCGCTAAAATCCTGTTCATCGATCCGGTCACCTACGATACACAAAAAGTGCTCGAGGGGTTTCAACGGACGGTCCACGAACTGCTGATCGTACCCGACACTGGTCGCGCCTACGTGCCGATCTATGGCGACGGCATCCATGGACGCAATCCAAATCCAGGTCACACACTCTGCATCATCGACCTCGCCAGACGTGAGCATGCCGGTGACATCGACCTGCGCCCCTACATCGCGCCGCACACCCTTAAGCTGGGACCGGATGGATTGATCTACGTCACATGCGAAAACAGCGCGGTGGTGGCCGTCGTCGACCCTAAGGCACTCAAGGTGGTCGAGGCGATCGACTCGGGCTCGACTAATGCACACAGGCTCATTATCTCGCCGGACGCAAAACGGCTCTACACGGAGAACGAGGAAGATGGCGAAGTTTCGTTCATCGACCTTGCGCAACGCAAACTGCTCGGCAAGATCAAGACGCCCCATCCGCTGGCCGGCATCACCATTTCAGGTGACGGAAAGACTGTCGTCGTCGTCTCGGATCAGGAGCCGGTGCTATTTCTGATCGACACCACGACCGAACGTGTGCGCGAGACAGTGCCGCTGAAAGATGTCGCCAAGCCGGCTCAGATCGCCCGTTATAGTCCCGACTGGAGTTTGCTGGGCGTCACCAGTTTAAACAGTGACACTGTCAGCTTGATAGCGCCGACGTTCCGCGAACAGACCGCTGTCAAAGTCGGCAGCCAGCCCATGGATATGGCCTACCGTGGCGATGAATTGTTCGTCGCCTGTCAGGGCGACGGCTCGGTGCATGTGATCGACATTCCCGCGCGGCGTTGGAAACAAAGCTTCAAGGCAGGCACCGGCTGCGAGTCGCTCGGTTTCTTTTAGGCGTCAATCCCAATGCGGCGACCAGGTCCAGTCCACGATGCGGCCGCCCCGTCTCGCAAGCCCGGCAATCTCGCGCATTTCGGAATCGCTTAACTCGAAATCGAACAGCGCCATGTTCTCTTCAAGCCGTTCGATCTTGCTGGTGCGCGGAATCACCACAATCCCTTGCTGAACCAGCCAGCGAAGGCAGACTTGAGCGGCGGTCTTGCCATGCGTTTTGCCAATCTTTTCCAGGAGCTTGTCGCCCTTGGCGCCGCCGCGCGCGATTGGGCTATAAGCCACCACCGCCATGCCATGTTTCCGGCAGGCCGCGACCACCTTGTCCTGGTTCAAAAATGGGTGACATTCAATCTGGTCGCAGACCAGTGGTTCGCTTGAAATTTTATTCGCGTCGTCGAGCAGCGCCACTGTGAAGTTGGAAACTCCAATCTGCCGCGTGTAACCCTCGTGCTTCATCTTTGCCATGGCGCCGAGCGTCTCGGCGAGCGGCACGCGCGGATTGGGCCAATGGATCAGCAACAGGTCGATGACATCCAGCCGCAGCCGCGCCAGGCTTTCTTTCACTGATCGCTCGAGATCGTGCGGCGCGAGCAGCGTCGGCTGCACTTTGGTGGTGACCATCACTTCGGCGCGCAGGCCCGAGGCGCGGATGCCCTCACCCACCTCGCGCTCATTGTCGTACATCTGCGCGGTGTCGATGTGGCGGTAGCCGAGACGGATCGCCTGCTCGGTCAGCCGCGCGCAGTCACGGCCGCGCAGCGCCCATGTGCCGAGCCCGACAATAGGAATTTTGAAGCCTTTGGCCTCGACCGTGCGCATCTCGCCGTTCATTTTCTGTCAGCAATATCGTCGGCGAAGCCGCGCAGATACAACGCCTGCATGCCGGTGGCGCGGCTCAGGCAGTGTGCAATCATGGGGTTCGCCATGGTTCCTTGGAAATAATCGTAGAGGAACATGCAGTTCTTGTCGCGCGACGCCATCCAGGCGCGCTGCATCTCGCGCAGCTTGCCTTGCTGCTCATCATCCAGCGCTTTGAGCAGCGTTTGATAAGACTTGTTGAGGATGTCATCCCACACAGCTCGCTCGCGGTCGCCACAAGCGATCACTTCGTGCGATGACATCGAGCCTTCGTCCTTCGAACACGGCTGCGAAATCAGGCCGATACATTGTTCCCACGCCCAATGGCGCGCAGTCTTGGCCTTGATGCATTTTTCGATCGCGGCGGCGTCCTTGGCGCTGGGCCTGTCCTGCGCAAACGCCGGCGTTGTTGCCAGCGCCGCGAGGAAAGCAAAGACGCCGGCGATGCGGATCATGGCGTGTCCCAGACCGGCGCATGCGGCGGATTGACCACGCGCATATTGGTCGCGTTGAGTTTCTTGAGTTCGGCCATTTCGGCATCCGACAATTTGAAATCGAATATGTCGATATTGGCCTTCAGATGATCCGGCGTCGCGGTGCGCGGAATGGCGCAGACGCCCAACTGCACCAGATAGCGCAGCGACACTTGCGCCGCGCTCTTGCCGTGCGCCTTGCCGATGCGCTCCAGCGCGTCGGCGCCCGGCACCTTGCCGCGCGCAATCGGGCAATAGGCGACGATCGCCATGCCATGCTGTTTGCTCTTCGCGACCACCTTGTCCTGATTGATGAAAGGATGCATCTCGATCTGATTGCAGACCAGCGGCTCGGTTGTTACCGCCCAGGCATCGTCCAGCATCTGAGTGGTGAAATTGGCAACGCCGACATGCCTGGCCTTGCCCTCTTTCTTGGCCTGGCAAAGCGCGGCGATTGAGACCTTGAACGGGATGTCCTTGTTGTTCCAGTGGATCAGCAGCAGGTCGACGTAAGGCAGCTGCAAATTGGCGAGGCTCTGGTCGCGCGACTTGATGAAGTTTTCCGGCAGCAGATTGTTTTCGCGCACTTTGGTGCAGATGAAGACGTCATCGCGTTTCACGCCCGACGCCCGCAAGCCCTCGCCGACTTCCTTTTCGTTGCCGTAAAACATAGCGGTATCGAGATGGCTATAGCCAACCTGCAACGCGGTTTTGACCGCCTGAACACAGACGTCCTCTTTCAGGGTCATGGTGCCGAGGCCGATTTGGGGAATGCGGGCGCCATGGGCTTCAACAAATTGCATTACGATCTCCTTGAATCTGCATTTGGAACGGGTCGGCGGCGGGTCCGGAAGAATGCCCCGTCACTGCAGCGCTGCCAACCCGGGTTCCATGAGCCGGGTATGGCCCCCAAACCGTTGCGGCGAAAAATCGCGCAAATTTTTGCGCTGGCGCAAAACGGGACATTGCTTTGACAGGCAAGGTGTTCGTGGCGGTTCTTACATTGGAATAATTCAAGAGAAGAAAAAAGCAGTTGCATCAA
>Ga0070713_100002358_pt1 | contig 12319 bp, 6 predicted proteins | sample LARL82metaG_FD_65465 | JGI IMG/M metagenome (GOLD analysis project Ga0070713, IMG submission 65465) | Corn, switchgrass and miscanthus rhizosphere microbial communities from Kellogg Biological Station, Michigan, USA - LAR L8-2 metaG | ecosystem: Host-associated > Plants > Roots > Rhizosphere ... | reverse complement strand
CCGTACCGCTCAGGGTCGCGAACTTGATAGCCGAAAATGCACGCGCCACGCTCGATGGCGAGCGCCTCGCGATAGAAGTCGAGTTTTCCGTAGAAAATGTTGTCGCCTAAAATCAGCGACGCGCCGGAATCGCCAACAAATTTCGCCCCGATCAGGAATGCCTGGGCGATTCCTTCCGGCTTCGCTTGCTCGGCGTAATCGATTCGAACTCCGAGCTGTGTGCCATCGCCCAGATAATGTTGGAGCATCGGCAAATCTTTTGGCGTGGAAATGATCAGCACCTCGCGCAGACCGCCGAGCATCAGCGTCGCCAGCGGATAACAAATCATCGGCTTGTCGTAGATCGGGAGTAGCTGTTTGCAGACGATTTTGGTCAACGGATAAAGACGTGTCCCCGCACCGCCGGCGAGCAAAATGGCTTTTTTCATTTTGGATTTTCGATTTTCGATTTTCGGTCGTTACCGCTCCAGCGCAAAAGCAGTTCCGCCCATTGCTGCCAAAAACGCGAGCCTGTCGTCAAATCGATATGAGTCTTTTGAGTGATTTTCCCGAGCGTTTTCTTCGGAGCAGAACGGAATGTTGTTTTGTCCAGAAAGAACGCACCACCGAGTTGCTCGACCAATTTCCGATTGCTCAGTCGCCCGCCCTCACATTCGGACAACGCGTTCTGGATCCACTCGCGCGATAACTCCGATCGCGGCTCGATCGTCGCGCTTACTGTCAAACTGAGGAGCTTCTTTAACATGAGCGCGCAGACCAGCGCACGGGAACTCGTAGCGTGAAGGTGCGATACGTTTTTTTCTTGAATTAATTTCCGTAGCGCGAGCGCAAACCGCCCCTGACGTAGGAAAATTGCGCCTGGGGCGCGGCTGCTCTGCTGCGCGCGGTCTTCCTCCAACTGTTGCGCCAGAGCCGGGTTTGTCCGCCATTCGGCTTCCAACACCACCGCATCCGGCAGAAATTCGAGTAAGGGCGCGATCCCCTCCACGGCGCCATTGAGGCTCGCACTGGAATTCAATTCGCAGACGAACGGGAGAATGGGCACGTTCCGGCGTTTCATTTCCTCAATCTCGCGTTCCAAGAGTGGCAATTCGTGGTCAGGCCATCGATCTATCAGATACGCGATTTCTGTAGCCGCTTCGCTATGCGAAGCGCGACGACGATTGGATTCGGTCCCAGGCAATAATGACGATCTCGAAGCGCTTGCGTCGCCCGCAGGGCGACGGCGACAACTTCGCTCGAGCATCTCGATCAGCGGGGCGACCGTCTGCTCAATTCGGAAATGCCGTTCGATCCGAGCCCGCCCGGCATCCCCAAAGCGCAATCGAAGCTCAGGATGGCGCAGCAACTGTTCAAGTGCGTGAGCAAGCGCAGTAGAATCGCCGGGCGGAGTTAACATTCCGGTCTGGCCGTCAACGACTAATTCGGGAATTCCGGCCAGACGAGTTGAAACGACCGGCCGCGCCGAAGCCATGGCTTCGAGAATCACAGTAGGAAAAACATCGGTGGCTCCCTGTGCGTCAGTAGTAGAAGCCAACGCGAAAATGTCAGCTGCCTGAAGTTTTTCCAAGACCGCGCCTTGTGATAGTGAACCGAGCAAATTCACTCGTGACGAGAGATCTAGTTGCTCGATCTTCGCCTGGAGCGTCTCGCGCAACGGACCGTCGCCAATGATGTCGCAGACAAAATCGATTCGGCGGCGCGCGAGTTCGTCGCAAGCGTCGATGAGATCGTCGAAACCTTTGAATGGAACCAGGCGACCGACGCTCACGATCCGCGGGATGCCATCACCCTTACAGGAGCGGGGCGCCGGAAAACGTTCGAGATCGACGCCATTGTAGACCCTGTGAATTTTCGCCGCGGAATTGGGACAACGCTGGCGGAGCAAGTCGCGGCTGTAATCGGTTTCGGCTGCGACGAATTCCGCTGCGGCGCAGATCTCGCGTAGCAAATCGTCGCTGCCGAGGTCTTTCATAAAATCTTGCCCGTGCGCTGTGACGCTGAACGGAATCCCTGAAATCTCCTTCAGGAAAACCGCGGTGTGCGCTGCACGATTTGCGAAATGCACATGCACATGATCCACGCCGCTGCGGGCAAAGAACTCGGCAAAGTACAACGCATTGCGCGCGCGCTGTTCTGCCTTGGCCACCGGCCCGTATCTACCCTCATGTTGCTCGACGAGATCGCGGGGCCATTTGCGGGTATTTTTCGCGTTCCGCTCAAGGATCCTTAAAATCTCCTGCGGCGGCGCGTAGTGAATCGGCGCGCCTAACCTTGAGATGTATTCGTGGCGCAAACTGGTCAGCGGCGGATACACTGAGCCGATCACGAGTTCGATCCCGTGCCGTTCCAGCGCGAGCATCTCCGCGTCGCAAAACGTTTGGGAGATTACTGGATAGCGGGAATACAGATAACCGAGCCGCATTGAGATCGATGATTACGCGTAGCGCGTCGAATAGCAATGACCTGTAGTGACGGGCGCGCCGCCTGCTCCTTCAACACCACAGTCGACACGGCTGCCGTTACAATCACGAAAACCGCACGTCTTTTCCCGGATCCATCTCGAAATCGAGCACCAGTGAATCTTCCGTGTTGGGCTTGATCACTTCCTCCACAAACTTCACGTAGATCGAGTCTTCTCGGAACATGGCGAACTTATCCATCGACTCAAAATCGATGGCGATGAAAAATGGCCAATCTGTTTCCGGGTCGATTCGCTTGCCGCATTTGATGCTCAAGACCTCGGGGATCTTGAGGAGCTGCATCCGCGTGTTCATCATCATCTCCTCCACGCGGGCAGGGGTGACCTCAGACTTCAATCTGTAGAGAACGATATGGTGAACCATGAGGGTAAAGCTAATAGGCGTTTCCAACGCCGCGTGCAAGTGCGAATCCATGCCTCGGAGAACGATGGCGTCCGCTCACGAATCTGGTGTGATTGCCGCAAGAGAGAATGACGCTAATCTTCGGCATGGACAACGGTTCTGCAGGCGAGTCGACGGGTTTTGTCGTTTTGCCGCTCGACACAGAAAAGTCACATCGCTGGGAGAGATGATTTCACAAGAAAGCACCGGAAACGTCTCTGCCAAACTTGAGTATCCAGCGTGCCTGGTATGCGGCAGCGACCGGCGCGAGTTTCCGTTTCGTTTGCACGACCCGTACAGTGTCGTGCGCTGTTCAACCTGTGGATTTTATTATCTTTACCCGCGCGTAATCGAAGGCGCGATGCAAGAAGCCTATCGCCAGCCGTCGTATTACGAAGGCGGTGCTTGTGGTTACGCGGACACGAGCTACACGGCGCAGGAATCTTCATTACGCGCAACGTTCAAACGCTTGCTGCATAATCTTGCCGACCGCCGATTGACCGGCGGCACTCTTTTAGAGGTCGGCTGCGGTTATGGTTACCTCCTTGACGATGCCCGGGCATATTTTGATCGTCGCGTTGGCACGGAATTTTCACTAGATGGCGCAGAAATCGCCCGCGCGACAGGTGCAGAAGTATTTGTTGGAGGCATCGAACAGATTTCGGCAGAACGTAAGTTCGACACCGTCCTTGCTGTCCAGGTAATCGAACACGTCTATCAGCCGTTGGCGTTTGTTAAGCAATTGATAAATCACACGCTACCAGGGGGGCATATTATCATCGCGACGCCCGATATAGGAGGCGTATTGCGGAAGGCCATGGGCCGACATTGGCCATCATTTAAGGTGCCTGAGCACGTCGGTTACTTCGATTTTAGGACTTTAAGCCGGCTAATGGAAAAGGCTGGATTGAGTGATGTTCGCCAACTGCCTTACCCTCACGCCTTTCCATTGGGTCTGATAACGGCTAAGTTTGGTTTGAATATACCTTCTGCGTTTGGGCGCCTTAAGATATGGGTGCCTGCTACCACTGTTGCCGTTTATGGACGAGTCTCGAGAGATTAGGACGGGCCCAAGGCTCCCGCTCCTTTCAATTGTTATGCCGGTTTTTCGCGAAGGCGCTCAACTGGCCGGCTTTCTTTCGGCAGTTCGTAAGGCTGCGCAACAGTGTAACCTCCCGTACGAGCTTCTCCTTGTCGACGATGGGTCACCGGACGACACCTGGCGGGTTATAGAAGGGGAGGTTACAAGTGGTCGGCGGTTGCGCGCCCTGCGCTTGACCCGGAATTTTGGCAAAGAATCGGCGTTATGTGCAGGACTAGAGCACGCGCAGGGCGACGCAGTGATCGTTATGGATGCCGACGGCCAACACCCACCGTCTCTGATACCGAACATGGTTCGCCTTTGGCAGAGTTCTGGAGCTGATGTCGTCGAAGCAGTTAAGCAGAGACGTGGGCGGGAATCGCTATCAAGCAAATTGGGCGCCCAGCTATTCTACTTTATCTTAAACAAACTCTCAGGATTTCATTTTAAGGGCGCATCCGATTTTAAGCTGATAAATCGCAAAGCTGTCGATGCCTGGTTAAGAATGCATGAGCGCAACGTGTTCTTTCGCGGAATGACTGTCTGGATGGGGTTCACTACCGTACAGATTCCATTTGAAGTGGCGCCACGCTCAGCAGGTCAATCCACCTGGTCAGTCTTGAAACGCCTAAAGCTAGCTCTGGTCGGAATTACTGCTTTCTCGTCGTTCCCGTTACACCTTGTCACCTTTGCTGGCGTCGTTTTTCTTGGAATATCAGTTCTCTTGGGACTGCAAACGTTATATCTGAAGCTGGTGGGCCGTGCTGTCAGTGGTTTCGCCACAGTCATTCTGTTGCAGCTGATCGTCGGAAGCCTGCTAATGATTAGTCTAGGTATTATCGGCGAATACCTGGCTCGTATTTACGAGGAGGTAAAAGGTCGCCCACGATATTTGGTGCGCGAATCGATCGAATCTAACCAGATCTCGTCCGGGAAAGAGACCTCAGACAGAATACTTGGTCTAGAACGTCACGATTGTTCATGAGATAATTCCACCCCGCTAAGCATCTGTTCTGCAGAATTGGACTCGTTGAAACGTTGTGGTTCTCCTATGCTTTCATTTCGGGCACCCATTTACAGATCAATTATGCTGACTCGGTTCCCCTCCATGTTCAGAACGTAGATTTTTCCGTTGGCCAAAGCGAGCGCGGACGGCCGCTCAAGTCGCTCTGGAGGTTTTGGCGTCAAACTGCCAACCCTTTTACCGTTCAAATCAAACACGAGGATTGAATCCATGTTTGCACTGGATGCGTATAACCGACCTGTCTTTGTGTCTACCCCCAGATCTTCAAAGCCCTGAGGTTGTCCCCATTCTGGAACCGACCATTTGGCTAGAAACTTTCCATTTGAATCAAATATCTGAATCCGCCTGTTAATTGGGTCAGCCACATAAACCTTATTGGTCGTAGAATCGACAGCGACTGAGGTAGGGTCATCAAACTGGCCGTCGCCAGTTCCTTTGCTGCCCCAGGTCGATAACACTGCTCCGTCGGGGCTGAACCTGATGACGCGAGTATGGCCTTGATCGACGACATAAACTGAGTCGTCGGAACCTATAGCGATCCGCCGCGGTCCGTAAAATCCGAGTTCCGCCTCTTTCCACTCGGCGCCGAATGTGCCGTTCGGAGCGAGTTTCTGCACACGGTGATTGCCAGCGTCCGCGACATAGATGTGGCCAGCGCGATCAATGGCGACCCCACTTGGCCGGGATGATTCGCTGTGGTTTCCCTCGGTTCCTATCGTGGTTACAAACGCTCCAGTGGGAGAGAATTTTTGGATCCGACCGTTACCGGTGTCGGCTACGAAAAAATTCCCGCTGCTATCTATCGTAATTGCAGTTGGAGAATCAAATTGTCCGTTACCGCTTCCCTTACCGCCTCGAAACATGTTAGCAGTTTGTGTAGGCATGGAGGTCAACCCTGGAGCAGCAGGGAATGATCTGACGCGCTCCTGAAGCTGGCGAATCTTTGTGTTAGGAATATTCAAGACATAAAAGCGCCTCATTCTTCCGCCAAAGGAAAGCGAAAGAGAGTCTTCTGTTCCGAGATCGCCTACGGATTGGAACATTCGGATTATCCGTTCCGTCTTTGGATCTCTTTCCCAGATCAGCTTTAGATCCTTATTGCTAGGAACGTAAGTTGAGACAGCCTTTTTGTTTGCGTTCCACACGTCCTGCTCGGTCATGACGAAGAAAAACGGGTACCCACCACAAAAGGACAGAATCTTGGCATCATCGTAATCACGCAAAAACAGATGAATAATTGAATAAGCGTCATCCTGGCAGACGAATGTGTCATATGTGGCATCCGGAATTCCTTCAATCCGGTTGAACTCGTTGTGCTCCAGGTGAGGAGGAGCGGGATGTTCCTGTCCGGCAACGACATGTCTTAAGAAACGCGAGACAGCGACCTCGTGTTGCGCGTAGTAGCGAATCGAAAATGGACTCTTGGTCTTACTGTAGATGTACCGAACGGATGGGACCAGCCCCTCCAACAGTATTAGCGCCGCTACGGCGCCGACAACTATTTGCACGCCGGGCCACGGCCGCAGCTTTAACAGCCATGCAACCGTGAAGCTCATCAGAATCATCCAGAATGGGATGGGTAGAAGCAGCCGGTTCTCTATAGCCTTTGTGATGAACGCTCCGACAACCGGAATTGTCGCCAGGAGCACAATTTCGAAGCGCTTCTCCCAGACTGCGAGCACAACTCCTGGAACTAAGAACCAATAATACGGCAGAGGTATAGGCAGAGTATCTGGAATAAAGAACCGGAGAGCCGGGACACTAAAAAAGCAGCTCCGAAGCTGTTCGATAAAAGGCCTGATTCCGATTGGAAACGGGGCTGACTGCATAGCATGCCCGAAATCGCGCAGAAAGCTGGATTCATAGAAGGTGTAGTTCTCGCGGTTAAACATGATATAAAGGAGGATTGAGGCGGCGCCCGCTAGAAAGCCATACGCGACCAAGGCCAGCGAGCTCCAAGTACCGCTTTGCTTTAAGCGCCTCCAATAACATAAAGCGTACAGCGGCGCAGCAACCGCCAGCGCCAGGAGATATTGCTTTCCGGATATGGAGCTGGCCAGGCAAAGGCCCGCAGCGATGCCGCCCAGCGAGAGGCAAAATGGCGAGACGTTCCTAAACCCTACGTGCAGAAAGTAGAGAGAGACAACAGCCAAAGCCACCGCCATCGGATAGCGGTACCCGGCAAAGGTATAAATGAACGCAAACGGCAGAAAATTAAAAACGAGTGCCGTAACCGAAGTGACAATATAAGAACGAAAAAACAGATCGACGAGGAGGAGAGTGAATAGAAACGTCGTGAACCAAATAACAAACAACGCCGCTTCATACGACAAGATGTTAAATCCAAACAGGCGAAGGAACCCCAAAACATAGTAATGAAATAGCGTTTCCCGGGAGATAGGAGCATGAAACCAAGCCGGCTGGTACGGATGACCGATAACATAAGTTTTTAGATACCAGAGGTCCCAGCCGGACTCATCAAAAAGGGCGTCTCCGTTCCAAGGCGCAGTGCGGAAATTCCAGAGGCGCGAGATTACAAAAAACAAGGTCCAAAACAGAAAAAATGCTGCTTTTGGATTTGCCAAAGACTTGAAACGGCCAGCCAGCTCCCGCGGGCTTGCTGTAAAAGCAGCAAGCAAAAAAAGCATGCTGAGCAGCCACCCGACTGGCTGCCATGGGTCTCCCCAACTCGCTTTTCGATAATGCGCGGTAGCGCCAACGACGCAGATCACCAGACTGATTACTGACGAGGCGAGCAACAGAATCCTCGTCGTGAAAAGTCGTGATTTTCCGTGCGCTAATTCCACAAGTCTGCGGATCTGTCCTGCCCAATGAACCCGCTAAGCCATAACGATTATACAGCTGATGGCTCGCTATTCTGTTTATAGATCAATGACACTAACGCGATTCCCCAGCATGTTCAGGACGTACAGCTTCCGGTTTGCCAACGCCAACGCTGAAGGTCCGTCGAGCCGCTCGGGAGGCCTTGGCGTCAGACTGTTAATCCTATTGCCATTCAAATCATACACGAGCACTGCGCCTATGTTTGCACTGGATGCGTATAATCGACTTTTTGTCGAATCTATAGCGAGATCTTCGAAGCCATGTGTGCGTCCCCACTCCGGAACCGGCCATTTGGTTAAAAACTTTCCATTCGAGTCAAAGATCTGTATTCGTCTGTTAATTGGATCGGCCACATAGACTTTGTTGGTTTTCGGATCAATTGCTACAGACGTCGGATCGTCAAACTGGCCATCCCCACTTCCTTTGCTGCCCCAAACTGTCAAGACCCCGCCCTCGGCGCTAAACTTAGCGATTCGCGTGCGACCTTGATCGAGGACATAGACCGAATCATCCGGGCCGACAGCGATTCGGCGCGGGCCGTAGAACCCAGGCGCTGGCCCCTTCCACTCGTCGACGACAGTGCCGTCGGACGCCAGCTTCTCCACAACGTGCTTGGAAGCGTCGGCCACGTAAATGTTGCCAAGTTTGTCGATGGCGATTCCGTTAGGTGCGCCTAACTGTCCATAGCCGATTCCCTTGATTCCCATTGTGCTGAGAAAGGTCCCAGTCGGGGAGAATTTCTCGACTCGGCCGTTATTCGTGTCGGAGACCAGAATGTTTCCGCTAACATCAGCGGCAATTCCCGTTGGGGCATCAAACTGCCCCCTGTCGCTCCCCCTACCACCGTCAAACATGTTAGTCACACCCTCAGGCAGGGCGCTCAGATTGGCAGGCGGTGTATCGGGTACCTTATAGATGGTCAGTGAATTATATTTGTTCTGTTTGTCCTCAAAGACCTTGGGAAAGTAAGTGGCGTAAAGCTGTTCGTTCGGTCGTTTGATGAATGAAGCCTGGCGAACAGCGCCATCGAACCCTACGTACTTGATGCTATTCTCTTTCAACAGGCGATACAGTTTCCACGGATCCCTGCTTTCGAATAACTCGGTGTAAACTCTGTCGCGTTTACTCGCATCAAAGCCGGCCGACCATGAATAGTAAGGCCAGCCGTAAAACACGCGCCGGCCCGCCATCAAAATAGGATGATTGACAAACCGATCTGTTAGAAAAATCTCCCGCGGCGTAGTGTTTTTGTTGAGCCAGTCAATCAATGGATCGTTTCGGTATGTCACCTCGCTCCAACCGTTGTTGTGGACCGGAAAGAAATCGATGACGCCGCCCGGAATGATTAACAGGATGGTAACAATCGCTGCGAATTTTCCAGGCAACGTGGTCCCGCCCAGCGAAAGATGCCACAAACGCCACAGCGCAAAAGCGACAAAGAGATTCGCGATAATGACCCAAATGTGGATGAACTTTTGGTTACCAAGAGTCTCAATGGTGAACTGGAAGCAAAAGGCAACGGCAATGAGACTCAAAAATGCCAGGAAAAATCGCCTTTGCAGATTAGTCGCGAAAACCAGAGCCAGCGCAATTAACAACCACTTGAAGCCAAAGGTGAACCCAAGGTACTTCGTCACATTCGCGACGGTAGGATGATCTATCGTGTAGCCCCAATGAAGAAGCTTTGGCATTTGCGCTCTTCCGCTGCCCGTCGCCAGAAAGAGCATCTGTGGCAATGCCATCAATCCTGCTGTAACGGCTAGCGCCAGCATTTGAAGCCGCTGCGGACACAGGATGAATAACAATCCGAGAATCGCGGCAGCCGCTATAAACACCGCGCTGTTCCACATCGGCAGTAAACCCAGAAGGGCACCGGAAAAAATGAACGGTCGTAAAGTAGCGATAAAAGGCTCTGCAGCGATCCCAGTTTCCTCTGTCGACTGCATGGCTACCGATACCGAAGACATCTCGGCTTGCGGTTCTCGGGCAACAACTTCAGGTTCATTCGGATTACCGGTAACCGAGATCCTGCCGTTATCGGGTGATCCGTTTGCCTGGGCGATGGTCGTGTTAGTAGAAGCGCGTGCCTCCGCTCGCTTAGCCGCCACCGCGCGGTAGCGGATCACGAGAAAAACCAGGACGAGGAGTAGTATCCCGATCGCGCTGGCGAAGTGTCGCTGATTGAGATAAGTCACCTGAGACCACGTACCCCAGGCTTCACCGCGATACGGGAAAATCGTCTGAAGATAGTCCCGTTGATGTGTAATCGCTTGAATCGCCGCCCGAACTGAAGCTTGCTTTTGAAGAAACGGGACGTAAGAGAGCGACCCGAAAAAGAAAAAGAGCACCGAACCAAGGCGGCCGACTGCGCGCGAATTGAAAAGCACCTCCCCGAGTGTCATCACGATCACGAGCATCGCCACGAGGGTGGTTATACTAAGTAGATTCAAGCTCCACGCTGGATCGAGTCCGAGGAATTCCAGATTGCCCGCCTGAAAATAAAACAAGAAGTGGTAACGGATCCGGTCGCCGGAGAAATGCGGATATTCCGTGGGAAAATTGTGTCCTACAGCAAAGCTCTGTATCAAAGCTGTGTTTGGACCGAAATCGCTGTACTCAGGGTTGGCGATCTGAAGTTTGCCCGCCTTGGTGTTGAACGAGGCAAACATCATCCACGAGACTAGGGCCACGTATCCTGCTATAAGTAGCCAATCGGCTATGCTCGACCCCCGAGGCCGTGGGAGAAACAAATTCGATCGCTTCAGATAAGCTTCTTCCGAAGAGCTTTTAACAATTCTGCCTTTCCATTTAGGCCAGGACAGAAGTGCGACCGCTGCTACAAAAAATAATAAATTCGCCCACAAAAGAGGTTGTGACGTCCAGAAGAAAGCCAGGCCCGACAGGTATGTGAACCATGAGCTTACCAGTATTCCCACGAGGATTGCTGCCGCACACCGGTGCGCAACGGACTCGAACTGGTAAAAACGCCGGCAAAGAAAGTCACCGACACAAGCAACCAGTGCAAAATAAATCAGAGCCAGCATTCCGAAGTCCTCGCTGATTTACCACCCGCACGCGTGCTCGCAGGAGGCTTTGGCCCGGCAATCATAGGCGCAAATCGTAAACGCTCGGTTTTTTTCGTCAAACACGTCCGCATTTCTCCGCAGATGGGACCCGTAAATGATGCGACCCTACAACCCGACATTTTTTGCTACGGCTGGATTTTGTCGGTCCACAAAAATAGCCAGGTAGCGGTTGCGTTAATCGCGACCGAAACTGCGAAAAGTGAAATCTCCGTGACACTTATCGTGGGCGGCCCGTTTCCTGTGAGCAAAAGGAACATCCACGGGAGGAGAATCATGGCGTAGCGATACGAGAATTGCCATCCACCAGGATTTCCGTGGCACCAAAGAATGAACGTCAAAAGTCCAATCGCAACCCAGCATAACACTTTGTATTTTCCGCCGTTTCTGAAAAGAAAGAAGAGGAATGGACTGCTCAGAAAGATGGAACATCCAAATGGGGGAAAGGTAAGGAAAGGAAAATCAGGATTGTCGGGAAAACCTTCAAACAACATTTGGTGCACGTTCCAGGGAATCGAGTGGACCGAAAACAGCCCGTGTGCGTACCAAGGTTCGTCGCGCACTTCAGGGATATGAAAATAACCAAAATCAAAGATTGAATGAAACCGGGCGAAATTATAAGCGGCAGTCAGCAGTACCAATGCTACCGGCAGAGTTAAAAAGTCGATAACCATTTGTGCGTTCACACGAAGCCCTTGTTTTATTCGAGTGGTGCGCGACTGGCCGGCAGCATTTTCGTTTGAGCGGTGCCAGAAAAGATAAAGGTAGAAAGGTGCTGTCATGAGCAGCTCTGTCCGGTTTCCAACAGCAAGCGCGAAAAAGGCCCCGGCGATGAACGGCGACGGTCGCACCAACGTGAAATAGAGAGCTGCGGTTTCTCCCAATAACGCGAGGCCAAGAGCGATTTGCCACGCACCGCCCATTCCAAGGTTGCACCATGTCCACGTTGCAAAAACTGGAAACAGCGCCAGGAGAATCCGCCGAGTCAGCGGTTTCGGTTTCAAGGTAGAGTAGTCAGCTCCGAATGCTTTCGCGAGCTCAAAGAAGAAATAAGCGCAAGCTCCGGCAATCAAGGCCGCCAGAATGCGTGCGGGAAAGTTGTGGATCAGTGACGCTTTTTGTAGCAGTGCAACCGGTACCATGCTAAGCACGGCGCCCAGCGGAAACGCGGAATAATATTTATTCCCGTAAGAAATCATCTCGTTGAGCCACTCGGGCGGCTTTTCGCGGAGGCCTAGGTCGCCGCGCAGAAATGCCGAGGCGATCTCGGCGGTGTAATCCAGATCCTTTAGCGTCGGGTTGGTTGAGAAGTAAAAGGCGAGCGCCGCGGCGAGTGAGAGTCCGATCGCCACCCAATGCTGGTGGCTGCTCGGCTTTTTCGGTGTCTCGGCCTCCATTAAGGGAAGTCGTTGGCGATCATTTG
>Ga0070713_100002356_pt1 | contig 12319 bp, 12 predicted proteins | sample LARL82metaG_FD_65465 | JGI IMG/M metagenome (GOLD analysis project Ga0070713, IMG submission 65465) | Corn, switchgrass and miscanthus rhizosphere microbial communities from Kellogg Biological Station, Michigan, USA - LAR L8-2 metaG | ecosystem: Host-associated > Plants > Roots > Rhizosphere ... | reverse complement strand
GTGCTGATGCTGCACAGTATCGACCAGGCGACCGCACCCACCGCCGGTATCAGCGGCGGCGGCGAATTGCTGGTCTGCGCGGACGGTCGGTAGCGGGGCCCCGGGTGCCGGCGGCTCACACGACACCGCACGGGGTGGCCTTGCCGTGGCGCCTACCGGTCCTGGCGGTCGCCGCCCTGAGCGGCGGTCGTGCTTGTCCCTGCCGGGCGCGCCGGGACACTACGCATGGCCGGGGTGACTCCCCCGAGTCCGACAACGGCGGACGACCTCGGCCCCGGACCTTGGTGAGAGCATCCGCGACCGCGGCGGCGGCGGGTCTTTACGACCTTCGGCTGCCCTCCGGTCGGCATCTGACGGGGCCGTCCGGTATCAGCAATTGCAACTGTTCGGCCGGGACGGCGCGCGAGTAGTACCAGCCTTGGGCGGTGTCGCAGCCGGCGTTGCGCAGCCAGTGGGCCTGGTCGGCGGTTTCGACGCCTTCGGCAGTGACGGTGAGGCCGAGGGTGTGGCCGAGGTCGATGAGGCTGGCGGTGAGGTGCTGGTCGAGTCGATCGGCGTCCGGGCCGCCCACACGGGTGATGAACTCGGCGGCGATCTTGAGTTCGTGCAGGGGTAGTCGGCGTAGGTAGGTGTGGTTGGCGTTGCCGGTGCCGAAGTCGTCGATGGCGATGCGGATGCCGCTCTCCGCGAGGGCGTACAGGGTGGTGAGGGAGCCGTCGGCGGGGCGGATGACGGCGGTCTCCAGGACCTCCAGTTGGAGCCTCGCCGGTGGGAGGCCGGTCGCGTGCAGGACGGCGAGGACGTCGTCGACGAGACCTGGGTCGCGGGTCTGGGCAGCCGCGATGTTGACGCTGAGCAGCGGCGGGTCGTGGGTGAGGTCGGACCAGGTGGCTGCCTCGGCGCAAGCGTCGGCGAGGACCTGCCGGCCGAGCGGTACGACGAGTCCGGTTTCTTCGGCGGCGGGGATGAAGCGTCCCGGCGCGACCAGGCCGTGCCGAGGGTGTTGCCAGCGGACGAGCGCCTCGATGGCGTGCAGCCGTCCGTCGCGGAGGCTGATCATGGGTTGGTAGTGCAAGATCAGATGGCGGGCGCGGATCGCGGCGGGGAGCTCGGCGGCGAGGTTCCAGCGGGCGGTGTCGCGTTCGTTGCGGTCGGGGTCGAACAGGGTCCACCGGTTGCGGCCGTCAGCCTTGGCCCAGGTCAGGGCGATGTCGGCGGTGCGCAGCAGTTCGTCGACCCCGATGTTGGTAGCGGCGCGTTCGACGAGGCCGGCGCTGGCGGTCACGATCAGTGGGGTCGGGCCGACTTGCAACGGTTCTTGTGCCAGCGCGTCGAGCAGCGCGGCGGCGGCCTTGACCAGGTCGTCAGTGCCGCTGGTTCCGGAAACGAGCAGGGCGAATTCGTCGCCGCCGAGGCGGGCGAGGAGGTGCCCGTCGGCGTGGTCGCCGAGCCGGTCGGCGACCGCTGCCAGTAGCCGGTCGGCGGTGTCCGGGCCGAGGGTGTTGTTCAGCGCGTGGAAGCGGTCGAGGTCGAGCACGCAGAGTCCGACCCGATTGCCTGGCACGGCCGCGGTCAGGACCTCGCCGAGCTGCTCGGTGAAGCCGAGCCGGTTGGGCAGGCCGGTCAGCGGGTCGCGACGGGCCTCGGCCCAGCGGCGCTGCTCGCTGTCTCGCAGGGCCCGCTCGGCCTGCTCCTGGGCGAGGTACGCGGCGCGCCGGATGTCTTCCTGGTCGTTGAGGGTCTGGTCCCGCAGTGCCCGCGCGAAGCTGGTGGAGATCGCGCCGAGCGCCGCCGCCAGCCGGGTGCGGTACTCGGGCGTGTCCAGATCGAGGTCGGGAAGCAGCCGGCCGGCGAGGATCTTGATCAGCCGGCCGGACATCTCTGGTCCGGTGAAGTGCGCGGCGACCAGCTCCGCGCCTGCCCGGTACGCGGCGTCGGTGGAGAACGGCTCCGCGACCAGTGCCTGGACCACGCGGGCGAGGACGGCCTGCAGGTAGCCCTCGAGTTGTCGGCGGTCCATCGCGACGTAGCTGGTTTCCCGGGCGGCCCGCGCCAGGTCGCGCACGCAGGCCAGCAGTGCCGACTCCCGCCCGGCTGTCAGCCTGGAAGCAGCGTCCGTGCTGGCCGGTGGTGCCGGGCCGGGGTCCTGCGAACGGGCGGGTTCACTCATCCGAGCAGGCCGACCCCGCAAAAGCCGCTGACCCAGCGCGGGTCCTCCTCGGCGTCTTCCGGGTCTTCAGGTCGCCACTCCGGCAGGTAGACCACGCCCGGCTCGACCAGTTCGAACCCGGCGAAGAACCGGGTGATCTCGGCGCGACTGCGCAATTGGATCGGCGTGGGCGTCCAGCGGTAGAGCTCCTGCACCGGAGCGCGGTCAGGGCTGCCTTCGGTGCTGGCGTGGCTGATCACGAGGTAGCTGCCGGGCGCGAGCAGCGACCGGTAGCGGGCCAAAATGCCGAGCGGGTCCTGATCGTCGGGGACGAAGTGCAGCAGCGCGACCATCAACAGTCCCACCGGCTGGTGGAGGTCGAACAGTCCCTGCAGGTGGCCATCGGCCAGCAGCGCTTCTGGTTCTCGTCCGTCGGCCTGCACCACCGCCGTGTATTCGTCAGAGGCGAGGATGGCACGGCTGTGGGTGACCGCGATCGGGTCCGTGTCGACGTACAGCACCCGGGCCTCCGGCGCCGCCGCCCGGGCGACCTCGTGCACGTTGCCGACCGTCGGAATGCCGGAGCCGATGTCGAGGAACTGCCGGACACCCTGTCCAGCAAGGTAGCGGACCGCCCGCCGTAGGAACGCCCGGTTGGCCTGCATCACCCTGGGCATGTCCGGCCACGCCTCGATCGCCCGGATCGCCGCTTCCCGATCGACCGCGAAGTTATGCGAGCCGCCGAGGTAGTAGTCGTACATCCGAGCGGCGTTCGGCCGGTCGAGGTCCAATCCTGCGGGCACCCATGATGGCGTCTCCACGGGCCTACCCTTCTGTCAGCCGCACATCCCCGGCGGGACGCATCCTACCTTCTTCGCCTCGTTCAACCCGCGAGTCCGAATCGACGCGAGAGATGCTCAGTCGACGTCAGGCGGGTGCGTACCGGTCAGCCGGCGGCGAGCATCGTGCCCAGGAGCAGCGCCAGCAGCGCGCTGATCCCGGACGCGGCTCCCCATATCGCCAGTCCCCTTCTGGTCCGGGCGCGGGAGTGGACGTAGGCGGCGATTCCGGAGACCGCTACGGCGACCAGCTTGACGGCCAGCGTGGTGCGATAACGGCCGCCCTGACGGCCTTCGTCGGCGATGTTCCAGATGCCGGTCAGGACGAGGACGGCAAACGCCGGCCAGGCAATGCGGTTGAACTGCCGTGCGACCGCCCGCGGCGCCTGACCGCCGATCCGGCGCAGCGCGGGCAGCAGTCCGGCCAACGTCAGCTGGCCACCCACCCAGATCGACGCCGCGAGAACATGCAGGAACAACCGGACGACGTCCAGATCCAGCCCGAGCACCTGACCTCCTCCGCTGCCGACGCCGCCTCCATGATCCGCACCGGGGCCGGACCGCGAGTCGGTGTGGTCGGTGCCGATGCCGATGAGCAGCTTCAGCGCGGCCTGCCCGGGTGCTCTGCGGGTGGTCGAACCGGCAGTCGCCGGGTCCGGTGGGACGGGTAACGCGAGTAGCCCAGCCGTACCAGCAACTGCGGAGCGCCCGTGCCCAGGAGCTCGCGCAGCTCGGCGCGCAGTTCCGGCACCTCGATGGGCTGGTTGAGGAACGACACCGCCACCCCGTCCGCGGTGGTCGTGAGCAGCATCCGCTGCAGCGCCTGCCCGGCCCGGAGCCAGTCGACCGGTTCGTCGCCGGCGGTGTGCAGCACGGCCAGCGTGCTGCGCTCGACCAGCCCTTTCATACCGGCCCGCTCGCCCGGCGCGAGCCGGTCGTGCCCACTCAGGCCGGGCATCGGGTACGGCGAACCCAGCCAGGACCCGACCGACGTGCCGGTCACCGGCTCGGGATCCTCGCTGAGCCACCGGACGAACTCGCGCCGGACCTCCGGCGAGTGCGCCTCGTCCTCGACGCCGCGCACGACCAGCCCGGCGAGGGCCGGCCGCTCGGTCGAGCGGTCGATCAAGCGCAGCGCCGCCGACTCCTTTTCCACCGCCGCGACGAGCCGGCGCAGCACCGGACCGGGCAGCGGCTGCGGCCGGTAGTCGGCGCGGTTGGTGTGCCGCCAGTGCACCATCTCGTAGAGCCGCCGGTCCACCGCCGTGGCCGCCCCCGGCGCCCCCCGCTCAACGGTGGCTACGTGCTCGGGGTCGTCGGGGTTGGGGCACAGTCGGACCAGCGGGTCGAACCCGAGGTGCGCGACGGCGAGCCGGAGGTTGAGAACCGCGGCGCCACAGGAGATGAGGCGCTGCCGGCCGTCCGGGTCGACAGCGGGCAGCGACCGCTCCGGGTCCGTCCAGACGTCCACCCGGTCGGTCCCCACCGCGAACCGCCAGGGTTGCGAGTTGGCGATCGACGGCGCCGCACCTCCGACCTCCCGCAGCAGCGCCGCCTCGACGGGGCCGAACCCAGCAGCGGCGGCAGGCGTGTCCGACACGGCCCTCTCCTCGTTCTCGTGGTCGTCCGGCTCCGGCCCGACCGACGACGACGCCGTCACCGGACGGGCCAGTCGTGCCACCGAGGCCCTGTGCACCTCGTCGCCCATCGCCGCCTCCTCTGCCAGCCGCGCTCACCCTCGCGCCGGCCGTTGCTCGGCACTAGTGCGGGAGGACCCTGCCGGTCAGGGACCTTCGCCCCTTCGGCCGGCCGCTAACGGCACGGTGGGACAGCGCCATGACGAGCCGATCACCTGGCAGCAACGCCCGGCAGTTGCGCCCGTCCGCCGGGACGGGGGTGACCCGCAGGCAGACAGAGTGGAGGACGCATGCGGCGAATCTTTGCCAAGTCAGGGATCGTCATCGCGGCCGTCGTCGCACTGATCGTGCCGCGACACCGCGCACGCCTCAGCAAGCTTCGGTCAATTCGATTTCTACCAACGCTCCACTTCCAAGTGCGTGCACCTCGATGCCCAGACGCGAACAGTGACGAATGAAATAGCTTTGTCTCGCGGTAAGATGGCGCATGTCGGGATTCGGGCGCAGTGAGTGCCTGGCGGTAGGTAATTTCGGCGTCACGAGATTACAGCTCGAGAAGGTAGGGACATGAGAGCTCTCCTCACGTCGGCCGGGGTCAGGAACAGCAGCATCCGCGACGCGCTGGTCGACCTGCTGGGCAAGCCGATCGCCGAGGCCAACGCGCTCGTCATCCCGACCGCGGTGTACCCCTTCCCCGGCGGGCCTGGCATGGCGTGGCGAGCGATCTGCGGCAAGGCCTCATCGCCGTTGTGTGAATTGGGTTGGAAATCGTTGGGAGTTCTGGAGCTGACGGCGCTGCCGAGCATCGAGGAAGCTGCTTGGGTGCCAACCGTCCGGGACGCCGACGCACTGCTGGTATGGGGCGGCAACCCCCTGTTTCTCGCCAACTGGATGCGGCGCTCCGGTTTGACCGGTCTACTTCCGACGCTGCACTCCGAGGCGGTCTACGTGGGGGTGAGCGCCGGGAGCATCGCTGCCACGTCCACCTTCGTCGAGACCTACGTCGAACCGCCGCGCGAGAAGGACGGACCGCTGAAGTCGGAGGACATCGTCTTCGCCACGCCCCAGGGTGACGTCGACAGAATTCTGGTCACGGGACAGGGAGCGGGACTCGTCGACTTCGCGGTGATCCCGCACCTGGAGCACGCGGACCACCCCGACGCTTCCTTGGCCAACGCCGAGAGGTGGGCGGCAAGGATTCCTGCTCCGACGTACGCGATTGACGACGAGACCGCCATCAGGGTGGTCGACGGCGCCGCCCAGGTCGTCTCCGAGGGGCACTGGAAACTCTTCCAGCCCTGGCGGGACCCGGCGATTCCTTGACGATCGGCTATCGCGACACCGCCGAATCGCCCGTGACCGAATCAAGGTAACGGGATTCTTGTCTTCGACCGCTTACGCTGGGAGTTGGAGCCGTTTCCGACGGTGACCGGCCGCCGGACCGCATTGCTGCCGCGGGCGCACGGTTGAACATGTGGTCCGGCGGGCCCGTGTACCCAGTGTGGCGTCCGTGCACTCCGGTGCGGTCGGGTTCGGTCGAGCCGTGAGACGGTTCGGCCCGCTGTTGCTGCGCCTGGCCGCCGGCGCCACCGTGCTGTGGTTTCTCCTGCGGCTGGTGGGCGCGGCGCCGTTCGAGGACGGCCTGCGGGCGGTCACCTGGCCGGCGGTCGTGGCCGCCGTCGCGCTCACAGTCCTGACCACGGTGTGTTCTGCGTGGCGGTGGCGGGTCGTCGCCCGGGCACTCGGCACCGGAATCGGCATGCCGCGTGCGATCGGCGCGTACTACCGCTCCCTGTTCCTCAACTCCGTGCTCGTCGGCGGGGTCATCGGTGACGTGCACCGGGCCGTGACCCAAGGCCGGCGCACTGGAGACGTGCCGCGGGGGATGCGCGCGGTGGGGTGGGAACGGCTGTGGGGTCAGGTCATCCAGGCCGTGGTGACCGCCGTCGTATTGCTCACGCTGCGCTCTCCGGTCCGGCCCGCGCTGCCGTACGTTCTGGCTGGTGTGGCGGGCGTCGCCGCGTGCGCCGCCCTGGTGGTGCGTGGCGCGGCCCGCCGCGGCCGATCGCGGCTGGCCCGTACGGCCAGGGCCGCTTCGGATGACGTGCGTCGCCAGCTGCTGGCCCCGGACGTGTGGCCTCAGCTCATGCTCGCATCGGTACTGGTCGTGGCCGGGCACACGGCCACGTTCGTCGTCGCGGCCCGAGCCGCCGGCTGCACCGCGCCGCTGGGCGAGCTGGTCGCGCTGCTGATGGTGGTCCAGACCGCGGCGTCGATCCCCCTGAGCATCGGCGGATGGGGGCCACGGGAAGGTGTTGCCGCCTGGGCATTCGCCGCAGCCGGGCTCGGCGCGGCCACCGGGGTCACGATCACCACCCTCTACGCGGTGCTCATGCTGGCTGCGGTTGCTCCGGGCGCCGGCCTGCTGCTGGCGGACACCGTTCGCCGCGGGGGCGGCCCGGGTCACCCGGAGGAGTCGAGACAACCCGATCCGGATCCGCAGACGTTGGAGCGCGTTCGTGGCTGACCGGCGACGCCGCGTGACCGGCCGAACCGTGTCCACTTCTTTTCCGTGCCGTCGTGTGTCACGCATGACGGATCGGCGGCGCATGTATTTCAGATCGGCCTGAGACAGGAGACACGCTAATGACAATCAGAACCGAGAGCCGCATAACAATCGCCAGCAACGTCCGTGACGTGTGGGCGTATGTCTGTGACGTCGGACGCTGGCCGGAGTGGGCGCCGACGGTTCTCGAATGCTGGGTTCGCGGAGGCGCTCCGCTTCAGCCCGGCTCGGTGGTGGAGCAGCGAGCGAAGGACCTGTGGCGGCCTCACCGCCGGAGTCAGGAAGTGACCCTGGTCGAGGCGCCCCACAACGTGGCGTTCGCCGGGCGAATGGTCACGTCCCCGTCGCGCTGGGGAATGGAACTCGAGCCGGTGGACGATAGGCATACCGACGCCAAGATGTGGATCGAGGTCGACGTCGCGGGCATCATGCGCGCGGCCCCCGGCCTTTTCAAGGGCAGTCTTCAGCGCGTGAGCGATCGCGAGATGGTGGCGATCAAGGCTGCGATCGAGTCCCCAGCACGGGAAGGCGCGGAGTCGTAGATGCGATTGCGCCGTGTTACGGCGACACTAACGAGATCGAGGACCACACCGTGAGCCAGATTGACCGAACGCGAGAGCAAGATCGTCTGATCAAGATATACACCAAGAAGGCGAAGCACTACGACATCACCTCCCGGCTCTACCCCGCGCCCTTCTACCCGCAGCGGGCACAGCGCCTCCGGACCGTACAAGCGCTCGGCCTTCACGCGGGTGACAGCGTGATCGACATCGCCTGCGGCACAGGTCTGAACTTCTCGCTGATCGAGGAGGTGATCGGTCCCGACGGCCGGATCGTCGGCGTCGATCTGACCGACGCGATGCTCGCCCGGGCCCGGGCTCGGATAGAGACGAACGGCTGGAGCAATATCAGCCTCGTGCAGGCCGACGCGGTCGACTTCGACTTCCCGACCGGGGTCGACGCGATCCTGTCCACGTACGCCCTGTCGCAGGTGCCCGAGTGCGCAGAGGTCATCGCGCGCGGCGCCGCGGCGCTCTCCGGAGGCGGACGCTGGGCCGTGCTGGATCTCAAGGTTCCCGACAACACGCCTGTTTCGCTGGCGCGGCTCGGAACCGCAATGGTGCGGCCTTTCGCCTCCATAGACGAGTGGATCACCCGCCGCCCGTGGGAGACGATTCGCACAGCCATGCGGGAAGAACTGGCCGATACCTCCTGGACCGACTTTTTCTTCGGGACCGCGTTCCTCGCTGCCGGGTCCCGGCGCCCTGGAACCTTCGGTGTCCGACCGTCGGGGAGCGTGGACTGAGCAGAGCGGCCTGTTCATCCAGGCGTGGGCGGGTGTCGAGGTCGAGCAGATGGCCGGGCGCGGCGGGTACGGGCCCTACCCGTCGGCCCGGCAGGTGAGGGTGCCGGCGCGGGCCTGCTGCATGGCGCGCTGGGTGCCGTTGACGGTGATCGTGCACTCCAGGGACGTGGCGCGGCTCGAGTGGACCGAGACGGACACCTGCTGTCCAGGCTCGACGGTGACCGTTCGCTCCCAGGGCAGGGTCTGGGCGGTCTGGCGCATCTGGCCGCCGGGTGTGGTCAGGACGACCGAGGCGTCGGTGGGGCTCTGCTGCTCGGTCGTCGTCGCCTGCCTGGGCGGGACCATGTGGCCGCTGTTGCCGCCGTAGCCGATGCCCGGCTGCTGCGGGGACGCGACCGTCTGCGCGCCGTACACGTCGACCTTCACCGTGCGGGCCGCCGGTGCCGATCCGTGTCGCCAGGCGATCATCCCGCCGGCCGCCGCGGCGAGGAGCACGATCGCGGCCAGCGTGTATCGGGTGCGGGCGGTCACGCCGCGCTCCGGCGCACCACGGCCGTTTCGGTGGAGCCTGCCTGACCTCCCGAGGAAGACAAGGTCACATGACCAACCACGCGCGGCCGACGGGCCCGGTTCGGCGCGGGGGGAGAGCGTCAGCTGACCGTGACCGGCGGCGGCGTGCGCAGCGTCTGGTAGATCACGCAGTAGCGCTCGGTCAGGTCGAGCAGCTTCGCCCGCTGCTCCGGGGTCAGGTCGGCGTCCAGGTCGAAGCTCAGCCGGATGTCCCGGAAGCCCACCGGCGCCTCCCTGGACACCCCGAGCGTGCCGCGGAAGTCGAGGTCGCCCTCGGCGCGCACGGTGCCGCCGCGGACGGCGAGGCCCATCGCCGTGGCGACCGCTCGGAGGGTCACGCCGGCGCAGGCGACGAGCGCCTCCAGCAGCATGTCTCCGGAGCAGGCGGCCAGCCCGTCGCCGCCGGCCGACGGGTGCAGGCCGGCCTCGACCAGCGCCCGGCCGGTGCTGACCGTGCAGGTCACCGCCTCGGAGTCGAGCTCGCCCGAGGCGGCCAGCGTGACGAGCGCGGCGTCTGGGTCGGCCCGGTACTGCTCTTTCAGCGGCGCCTGCAGCGCCCGCAACTGGGTCCCGTCCATCCGCCCACCCTCCCGTCGCCGCCGGCGACAGTCGTCGCCTCCGACCGTACGCGACGGTCCCGGTCAGGACCGTCGAACGGGAGCGAGCGGCCCTGACGTGGTCGAGATGTGGTGGCTGTCCTCGACTTTGTCGCTACCGTGGTCGGAGCCCGGGTTCTGGCCGGGTCGGTACCGGACGGGCACCGGCGGCAGCCAACTCGGACGGCGCGAGCCCGACCGGCCCCGCGCCAGGAGTCACGGGAGAAGACATGAGTGGCTACGACGACGGGCGCACCTACGACGAGCGGGGCTATCCGGTGTCGCCGTACGACCAGCGCGGGTATCCGGGCAAGGGCTCAGGACCCAGCCGGGTCAGCGTGAACGCGGGCCGGCTGTGGGCGGCCGGCGTCGCGACCGCGCTGGTCTGCGCGCTGATCGGGCTGGTGGGGGTGCTCGTCGTCCGGGTCGTCTTCAACGTCGCGCTCTACGCACCGGCGGAGGCGAGCGCGGTCGGGAACATCGACACCGGCCTGCTCTGCCTCGTCGCGGCCGGTGCCGCGCTGGCGGCGACCGCCCTGGTGCACCTGCTGCTGCTCAGCACCCCGCGGCCGCTGGCCTACTTCGGCTGGATCGTCGCGCTGTGCACGCTGGCCGCGGTGGTGGTGCCGTTCCTGTCCGTCACGCCGCTCTCCGTCGCCGTGGCCATGGCGGTGATCCACCTGATCATCGGCCTCGCGATCGGCACGCTGGTCTCCGGTGCGGCTCGCGCCGCGACCCGCACCCCGGCCGGCGGCCCCACCTACGACCTGACCTAGCCACCGGTCCACTGTGGATCTCAGCGCCACCGCCGGCTCCCACCTCGGCGTTCCTGACGGCGGGGTAAAGGCGCGCTTATGGCGCGGTGACCGGGCGGATGCCAGGATCAGGCGTCCCCGGTCCTGATCGTGCCTCGGTGTGGAGGTGCCGGCGTTGATTCGACGTCCCCCCTGGAAGCGCTCGCTCGGAGTTCTGCTCGGTCTGCTGGTGCTGGTGCTGGGGCTGCCGGCGGCCGCCCAGGCGCAGCCGCAGTCCTCCCATCCGAAGCCCCGGCCGCCGGTCGAGGACCCGGCGCCGACCGGCCCTGACTGCACGACCACGCCGTCGAGCACCCAGGCCGGCTACTCGGTGGCCGACCCACGCTGCGTGTTCAACGGCGCCGCGTACACCGGGGCACGGTTCGTGCCGCAGACCAACGCGGCCGGGCATCCGATCTCCCGGACGTTCACCGGCATCCTGGCCGGCGCGCCGTACCGGATCGAGGTGCCGAAGCAGCACTGGAACGGCCAGCTGGTGCTGTTCGCGCACGGCTTCCGCGGCAACGGGACCACGGTGTGGGTGGACGACTCACCACTGCGGACTTACCTCACCGCGCACGGGTTCGCCTGGGCCGCGTCCGGCTACGCGACCAACGGCTATGACGTCGGTCAGGGCGTGCTCGACTCGCACGCGCTGATCGGTCTGTTCGCCGGCAAGGTCAACCGCCCCGCCCGCGGCGTCTACATGACCGGCGTCTCGATGGGCGGGCACATCACCGCGGTCGAGATCGAGCACTTCCGCGGCGACTTCATCGGCGCCATGCCGGCGTGCGGCGTGCTCGGCGACACGAAGCTCTTCGACTACTTCACCGACGCGAACGTGACCGCGGCCGCGCTGACCGGGACGGCGATCCAGTTCCCGATGACGCTGGCGGCCGGCCAGGCATACGCGCCGACGTACGACGCGCAGGTGCTGTCCCAGCTGCCGAAGCTCGGCACCGGCTTCGTCTCCGGCAACCCGGCGAACGTCTCGCTGACGCCGACCGGGCAGACCTGGGCGAGCACGGTCGAGCTGCGCAGCGGAGGCATCCGGCCGGGCTTCGCCAGCGGGTTCGCGTTCTGGTCGAGCATCAGCTTCGCGCCGCTGACCAACGTGCCGTTCCTGTTCGGCGTCTACCCGGGGCTGACCGGCGGCACGATCGGGATCGCGAACGGCAACGTGGTCGACAACCGGTTCACGATCTACCGGATCGGCGACAACCGCGGGCCGCTCACCCCGGAGGAGATCGCGCTGAACCAGTCCGTGCTGCGGGTGGCGGCGACGACCCCGCCGTCGACCGGGCTGACCGGGATCCCGAAGGTGTTCGGCGACCCGCGCATCCCGGTGCTGTCCATGCACGACATCGGCGACCTGTTCGTGCCGTTCAAGATGGAGCAGATCTACGCGCAGCGGGTGGCCGCGCACGGGGAGAGCCGGCTGTTCGTGAGCCGGGCGATCCGCGGTGTCGGGCACTGCGACTTCACCCAGGCCGAGTTCCAGCGCGGCTTCGCCGACCTGGTCACCTGGGTGCGCAGCGGGCACCGGCCGGACGGCGACCGGGTGACCGATGCGCGGGTGGTCGCCTCGCCGACGTTCGGGTGCAAGTTCACCGACCCCACGCCGGGGGCGCACCCGGGCTTCGTGGCGCCGGCCTGCCCGTCCTGATGTCCGTCTGGCCGGCCTGTCGTCAAGACAGGCCGGCCTGACGTGCCGGCCGCCTGACGTCCCGGCCGGCCTGTCTGCCGCCGGCATGTCTGCCGCCGGCATGTCTGCGGCCTGGTGTCGATCCAGGCCGAAGGCCTTCGTAGCCAGGGTGGGAGGCTGGCACGGCGCCGGCCGTCGACTGGTGGAGGACACATGA
>Ga0070713_100002352_pt1 | contig 12343 bp, 10 predicted proteins | sample LARL82metaG_FD_65465 | JGI IMG/M metagenome (GOLD analysis project Ga0070713, IMG submission 65465) | Corn, switchgrass and miscanthus rhizosphere microbial communities from Kellogg Biological Station, Michigan, USA - LAR L8-2 metaG | ecosystem: Host-associated > Plants > Roots > Rhizosphere ... | reverse complement strand
CGGTTGCGAGATAGCCGACAACAGGCATGCACAGGCCCATATAGGCGAGATAGAGCCGGTGGATGAAGCGCAGCGGGATCTCGGACGCTTCCAGGCAGATGAAGGCGCCGCCGGGCTTGAGCACACGCCACGCCTCCTTCATCGCGCGGGCGCGATCGCAGATCTTCATGCCGAGCGACATCGAATACAGATCGACGCTCTCGTTGCCGACCTCGCTCAGCCCGTGTGCGTCGTAAACGCGGAACTGCATGGCGCCTGCGAGCGCACCGGCGCGGCGTTCGGCAATCTCCAGCATCGCCGGGCAGATGTCCGAGACGACGCAGCTTCGCCCGCTGGCGCTGCCGAGGTGCCTGACCACGCGCAGCGCGATGTCGCCGGTGCCGGCCGCCACATCGACCATGCTCTGCCATGGCGCTTGCGCGATGCGCCGCGCCATCCGCCTCTTCCAGGTGCGATGCAGGCCAAGACTGAACAGGTCGCACAGCACGTCGTAGCGCGAGGCGATGCGGCTGAAGACGTCGTCGCGGATGGAATCAAAGGATGCGGCGTTGGCGTCGCTCGTCCTGTCCAGCATCGTCGCAGTCCCCGATGTGATTGGCCATGCCGGCGCCGTGCGTATCATGTCCGCCCCTGAAAATCGCCCGATCTTTGCTCGAGCGCAGGCGCTACGGCAGATGCGGTTAAAGAACCGTGATCGACCTCATGGAGCGGACAAATTAGGTCTTATTGCTACCGACGTTGCTCTTGTTTGAACGCCCGCGCTCGCCGATGATGACTGCCAAAAGAACAATTCCGGGGAGAGCGCCGCTATGCCTGTCTTGCGTGTCATTCTTGCTGCCGTCCTGCTGGCGATCGGCGCTCCGTCGTCGTGGGCGGAAGGATATCCGAGCCGGCCGGTGCGGGTGGTGGTCGGCTTCCCCGCGGGCGGCCCGACCGATGTCATCGCACGGCTGGTGTCGCAAAAGCTGACCGATGCACTCGGCCAGCAGTTCTATGTCGAGAACCAGCCCGGCGCCGGCGGCAACACCGCCTCCGGCCAGGTCGCGCGCGTGACGCCCGACGGCTACACCATCATGGCGATCAGCACCGGCTTTCTGGTCAATCCGAGCCTCTACGCCAAGGTGCCGTACGATCCGATCAAGGATTTCACCGCCGTGACACTGGTCGCGGCGTCGCCCAATGTCGTCGTGGTCAATCCGCAGGTGCCGGCGAAGACATTGCCCGAACTGGTGAAGCTGATCCGCGACAATCCCGGCAAGTACAGCTATGCCGGTCCCGGCGTCGGCTCGACGCCGCATCTCGGCGGCGAGCTGTTTCGCCTGACCTACAAGCTCGACCTGGTTCACGTTCCCTTCACGGGCGCTGCACCCGCGGTGCAGGCGACCATCGGCGGCCACACTCCGATCGCCTTCACCGCGCTGCCGTCATCGCTGGCCGCGATCCAGGCCGGACAGGTGCGCGCGATCGGGGTCGCCGCGACACAACGCGCGCAGCAAATCCCCGACGTGCCGACGTTTGCCGAAGAAGGCATCAAGGACCAGGAAGCCGATACGCTGACCGGCATCGTGGCGCCGTCAGGCACGCCGAAGGAGATCGTCGATCTGCTGGCGCGCGAGATCGCCAGAAGCGTGGCGCAGCCCGACGTCAGGGAGCGACTCGCCACGCTCGGCTTCACGCCGGTCGCCAACACGCCGGAAGAGTTCACCGCGCGCATCAAGCTCGAGATCGAGCGGTGGGGCAAGGTGGTGCACGACGCCAATCTCAGGATCGAGTGAGGCCTGACGGTCTCACCGCGCTTGTTCAACTCGCGCTTGCATCGCCCCACTGCCGCACATCAACAAACCTGCCGGCGATCGCGGCGGCGGCGGCCATGGCCGGCGAGACCAGATGGGTGCGGCCCTTGTAGCCCTGCCTGCCCTCGAAGTTGCGGTTCGACGTCGACGCGCAGCGCTCACCGGGACCGAGCTTGTCCGGATTCATGGCAAGGCACATCGAGCAGCCCGGCTCACGCCAGTCGAAACCGGCTTTGACAAAGATCCGGTCCAGCCCCTCGGCCTCGGCCTGTCGCTTGACCGGGCCTGACCCCGGCACGACCATCGCCGCCACATTGGGGTTGACCGTCCTGCCCTCCACCATGCGCGCCGCCTCGCGCAGGTCCTCGATGCGAGCATTGACGCAGGAGCCGATGAAGACGCGATCGATCGCGACATCGGTAATCTTCTCGCCGCCCTTCAGCCCCATATAGGCAAGTGCCCGCGCGGCGGCCTCGCGCTTTTGCTCGTCGGCGATCTCGTCCAGCCGCGGAATGCTGCCCGTGATCGAGATGACCTGCTCCGGGCTCGTGCCCCAGGTGACGAGCGGCGGAAGGGCGGCGGCGTCGAGACGGATCTCGCGATCATATTCGGCGGCCTCGTCCGAGCGCAGCGTCTGCCAATAGCGCATGGCATCGTCCCACAGTTTGCCCTTCGGAGATTTCGGCCTGCCCTTGAGATAGTCGAAGGTCTTGTCATCGGGCGCGATGATGGCGGTCCGCGCGCCCGCCTCGACCGACATGTTGCAGATCGTCATGCGGCCTTCCATCGACAGCGCGCGCACCGCCTCGCCTTCAAATTCGAGCGCATGGCCGACCGCGCCGGCCGCACCTATTTCGCCGATGAGGGCGAGGATCAAATCCTTTGCCGTCGCTCCCGCCGGCAGTGTGCCGTCGATGACGGCGCGCATGTTCCGCGGCCTGCGCTGGATCAGCGTCTGCGTCACCAGAACGTGCTCGGTCTCCGATGTGCCGATGCCATAGGCGAGCGCGCCGAAGGCGCCGTGGGTCGAGGTGTGGCTGTCGCCGCACACGATCATGGTGCCTGGCAGTGTGAAGCCCTGCTCCGGCGCGACGACGTGGCAGATGCCCTGGCGGGGATCGAGCGCGTCGAAATATTCGAGGCCGAACATCTCGGCGTTCTCCGCGAAATAGGCGATCTGCGCCTCGCTTGCGGGATCGGGATGCGGCTTGCCGCGGTCCGACGTCGGCACGTTGTGGTCGACGACCAGGAGCGTTTTCTCCGGCGCCTTCACCCGCAGGCCTGACTGGCGCAGTCCGCCGAACGCCTGCGGGCTGTCCACTTCATCCACGAGATGGCGGTCGACATAGAGCAGGCAGGTGCCGTCGCCCTCCTCGGCCACGACATGGTCGTTCCAGATCTTGTCGTGAAGGGTGGATGCCACGGCTGCCTCGTGCCATTGCCCATCAGGTTGGCGCGTCAGGCTTGGCGCGCCAGATCGCCATCGTCAGGGTTGTCCTGCGACGCTGTCGGCAAACCTTTCACCACGTTTTGCGCGATCGCAAGCAACGGAATGTTGAGGCAAGGCTCAACAAAGCTGAGCCTGAGCTTCTCCGTCAAGGGCCGAGGCCGAACCGTGAGCGCCGCGCAGCCGAGAATCTACCCGGCGATAGCTCGCAGCTCGGCGGATTGGCCGGGCGCGATCGGCGGGGAGCTCTGGGCGTTGCGGCGCGCCTCGTAGAATTCGAGCACGCGCTTCGCCGTTTGCCATTCGAGCGCGTCGAAATTGACGCGCGCGCGGTCGAGGTCCGTCTTCGACATCCTGCGGTCCGCAACTTCCATCAGCAACAGGGCTTTGGCAGTTGCCCAGGAGCAGCCGGCAACCTTCGCAACGACCTGCAGCGGCCCCGGATTGGCATTGAGGACCGCCCGCTCCGCCAATTCGATCGGACAGCCCGCGAGAATCGTCAGTGCGGTGACCGTTCTTTCGAAATCCTGTGCGCGGGCCGCGGCGTGAATGTCGCCCTCCCTCAGATCCTTCCATTCCCTGAGCCGCCTCAGCCGGGATCTGGCGTTGGCGTGATCCTGAGACTGCTTGCGGACGCCGTCGTTGATACTGTCGATCACGTCGGTCACCGCGCCCTGGACGGCATCGGCGAATTTCGGATTGGCCGCGATGATCTTGCTGCACACGTCCGCTGATGCGAATTCAAGAAGCTTGACGAAGTGATGGCGGGGAATGTCGCGCCGCGCGCCGACACGCAGCGCAAGCGCGACATCGTCGTCGGACAATTGCACCAGCCTGGCAAATCCGCCGTCGGAGATGCCGGCGCTTTCGTTGCTCGCGACCGCATGGATGACGCGTCGTTCGCCGCGCTCGATAAGAATGTCGGTGACGGCTTCGCTCACGCTCTGGCGTTGCGCGATGGCGTAGAGGTGGTCCTGGCTCTGGGTCCTGGCGCTTGCGATGAGATCGGATTCGGCAAGCGCCGTCGAGTGGGTGAGCACGGGCGCAGCGACGTCGGCCGCATCGCTCGCGGCAAAGGCACGCGCGAGGCCCGCAGGCGTAGTCGGGTCGACCGCGAAACGCTCCGCAAGCTTGACGCGGGTCTTGAACTCGATGACCTCGACGAGGACCTTGAAAACCTCGCCGAACATTTCGACCTGCCGCTTCGAGTAGCTGTGGGAGCCGGCGAGAAAAAGGTCGGTCATGCGCGTCAGCGCCCGGATATGTCTTTCGGTCGACTTGGATGTCGCCGCATCCTGAACTTCGGTGACGAGAGAATGGAGCATTGTCATGGTTGAAGGGGCTCGCGGGCAGGCCTGGCTCCGAGGAGACCAGGAACACAGGAAGGCATCTGCCTGCAAGGACTACCGGCCACACGTGAAAATTGTGGGCGCGAGTTGCGTCAGAGGTAATTCAAATTATTCCGAGTGGCGAAACACATGTTGGTTTTTGCCACTCCGACGCGGAAGTAAGCCCGAAATCACCGGGTGAGCGGGACCGGAGCCCTGGCGGCGGGTCTTTGCTGCTGGATCGGAGCCGGAGGCTGGACCAACGTCGTGGCGATGGAAGGCGGCGTGAACGACAGCTTCTGCCTGATGTCGTCCTCGACGGCCTGCAATGCCGCGATGTTCTGTGCCATCTGGTCCTGCCGCAGGGCGAGCAGTTCGACGCTGCGTCGCAGGGCATCGAGGCCCGCTGCCGGCAGCTGCTGTGTCGGATTGGAGGAGACCGCGACGGCCGGCGGCTTCGTCGGCACGTACGACAGCAACCAGCCCAGCGTCGGAGCCTTCGCGGCCGCCATGTCCCGTGCGAGATCACCGTAGGACTGCCAGGCGAGGGTAGCGCCGACACCGATGACGACAGCGACGACAAAACGGGTCATGCTGCGCAGGAGTCTGCGTCCAAGCGGCCGCCGCGCGCTGACAGCGGAATCGCCGTTGCGGCCGAAGGAATGGATCGAATGGATCGACGCGGTCCCGGCCCGCTGATCAAATCGGTCGTCCAGACGATCCCGCGCGGACCTCGAAGGCGACGCTTGTCCGGCCGCTTGTGAGTAAGCCATGGATAACCCCCTGCCAGCAACTATCGATTGCGCGGCGCAGCGCGCCACCGCGGTTTGGCCAAAGTGAGGCAGGAGGCTCCCTGCGACAATGAGAGATCTTGGTGGTGATGCGTGATTGAGGTGCTCACGCTGCAGCCGCGCCCGTTGAATGCATCAATGCGGCCCGTCTGAGGACACCGGGATCTCGCTCGCCGGTCAGGGCACAGGCCAGGATATTTCTGGCGATCGCCACCCGATTGGCGGAGGTTCGCAAATTCGGTGGCAAGGACTGCACCACCTCATCGAGCACCTCTCCGAGCAGGCGAAGGTCTTCCGGCTGATAGACAGCGCTTTCGTCGTACGACATTTGCGTCGCTTTCCTCCTCGTCGTCGCGCTGCCTGCTTTGCATTTTGTTGAGAGGTTTGTTCCTGGTAAGGCATGATCCGGAAAAGTGTGGAGCAGTTTTCCGAAAAGATCATGCCCAAACAAAAAAGCCGAGGCGCGATGGCGCTCGTTTCAACCGTCGCGCTTGAGGGTACAACCGCCGCGCTTGAGGGCGGAAAGCTTTAGGGCAGGAAGAAGACCATCCGGCGTCGCCGCCTGGTGGAAGCTGTGTGCAAACTGCGGGAGCGGCCCGATCGGCGCGTGCCGATCGCAACGGGCAACGGCGAGCATGTGTGTTGCGCCATCACGCAAGGCCGCGCCCCCGGCCGGATGGAGGCAGCCGAGGGCGCCGTGGCGATATGCCGCCGAACGGGTGCCTCATCGGGCGGGCGGCTTCAAGTTCGCCGTCGTTGTCGTCGCTTGGTCTTGCCGAGCCGCCTCGCATTTGCCGCCACGCGCCGGCGGTAGCCGCGGACGATGTCTTCACTTGAAGCACCGGCCATCAGATGTCCGCCGGCCTGCATGGCCGCGACGATTTTTTCGCGGACCATCAGTTCGGCTTCACGCTGCGCTTTCCTGCCACCCTGCATCAGTTTCATGCACCGCAAGGCAACGACGCGGTTCGATTCCAGCCCCAGCATCATCAGGGAGCGAAGCATCCTCGTGTGTCGGCCGGCCACGATTCAACTAGCTCCTGCGGGCGACGTAGTCTCTGGGCCTCTTGGCGACAGGGCCGGGACGCGGCTCAACCGAAGCTGGATCAACGTCCGTCAGCATCCTGATGGCCTCCTGAAAGCTGATGTCCGGATCTGCCGGGCCGGAAGCTCGCAGCATCCTCTGACGTTCGGCGAACTGTCGCGCGCCTTGCTGCATCGCCGGCGCAGGGCGGCGACGCTGCAGATGCGCATGTGAACGGGCGTCTGAAGATGGGCCGGGCCGATCGTCGATCTCAGGATCCCGCACACGCCGCGTGACCTGGGCAACCGTTCGAACAGGCCGCATTGCAATGAGAAGGGACATCAGCCCGAGCGCCATCAGGAGCGGGCCGAACCACCTTGACGTCCACCACGGCCCGTCTTCGCCCGTGACGGTGAGAATCGCGAGGTTGGCCACCGCAGGCGCGGAGGCGGCGACCGCCTCGCTGCTGGCCGGTGAGGCCGCCAACAGCGTCTCTACATTATCCTGAGGCGCGTTGGAATCCTGAGGCGCGCTGGAACGTTGCGGCGGCAGCGGATCGGGTTGGGCGAGAACGGGCGGCGGCGGCACGAGCGCCGCTGCCCCGGTGGCGGGAACTGGCGCGGCAGCCGCTGTGGCGGAAACGGAAGCGGCAGCACCTGTCGCGGGAACGGAAGGCGCGGCATCGACCACCTTCATGGCGGGCACGGGCCTTGGTTGCAGCGTTTCCTCCGGCGCGGGACGGACGAGTTCCGCACGCGCATCGACCACTGCTTTTCGCTTGCGCGGCGCGGCCTCGTCTTCCTCGCTCGCCGCAAGCCGGCGCTTGATCCCGTGACGTTGAGCCCGCTGCCTTGACGTTGCGGCCTCCTCGGGACCCAGGAACCAGCATCTGCGGTTGCCGTCGAGGCGATACCTCCAGTGCTGCCCGTCCACGGGCTTGCCGGGCCGAGACAGGCATTCGTCTTTCGCCTGAGCGTCCTTGGCTGGAGCAGGCGGAGCTGCTTCCTCGGGGGTACGGTTGAGCAATGTGTCGATGATGTTCGCAAATGCAGGCGAGGTCGAAAAGCCTGCGAGAACGAGAACAGCCGCAAAGCGAAACCGCAATGGACCGGACATGGCAACACCCATCATTTCGCCCTGCCCGAATCGGATTTTCAGGAGCGAACGAGGTCGTAATGGGACCCAAATCCGGCAATGCGGGGGTTTGATTCCGGCTTGAAAAGGCGGGATTTGGGGCGGATTTTTGCTGATTTTCCGACACGAGCATTTCGGAATTCCAGCTGAACCCTCTCCTCGCAGGCATTCCCCTTATCCGAACCCGCCGCACCCGAAGGCGCCGGGAATCGCGGAAAACGGGCGTATTTGCCACCTCGCAACCGAGCGCGAGGCGGCCGATCATCGCGCATTGACGCAGCGACCGCATCGGCAGCGCCTTGCATGACAATCTGATTTTGCGAAATCGTGTCCAGCCTTCCGCACGACATTATTCCGCTTTTACAGAAACACGACATTATTCCGCTTTTACAGAAACCAGTATCAGTGGCGCTTATCATGGGTTGTATATGAACTGGTTCACACTCAAGACAAGCCGCGGAGTCGCATGGCCTTCACAAGACGAAGAGCAGATATCAGGAGTCCACGCAGAGCGAATGGCGACGAGACCCGACGTCGCATGATCCATTTCCACCAACCAAAAAGGGCAGTCAGTCTGGCCCAATAGTAATACAACGAAAGATTGTTGGGCGGACGAGCCTCTAGTAACGTCAGCTCACTGTTGCTGAAGAGGAGCGCTTGCAATTGTCTTAGGAGAAATCAAATGGCCCAGCCTCCCACGATGCCGACCACACAGGTGACCAAAGGCGATCGATTGCTGCTCGCACGTCAATTCAAGGAAGCACAACAGCAAGCGATCAACGACGAGCTGGACCAGCGCATTCAGGACCATGTTCGTCAAGTGCAGCGATCCGAGAGAGCTCATCAATTTCAAAAGGTCGCCAAGAGGCGACTTGATTTCCTTGCGATCGGCGATTCCTGGTTTGACTATCCGCTATACAACAACCTGGCCCTGCCTCCCTGGGACTTTGGCATTCTGGGCGTCAGCAATCTGAAAGCTCTCGGAAATCCTCAGCCCGTTATTCTTTCCCTTGCACATTGGGGATGGGCGTCAACCCAGGTGCTGACGTGGCAAAATCAGGAAAAGATGATCGACAGCATCCAGACCGGTCCATGGACCAATGGCAAAGGCCCCGACGCGATTCTTGCCTCATTCGGCGGCGACGACATCGCAGGCGATCAATTGGCGATTTATCTGACATACGGCGGTCATCTGGCGACGGCCAGCGCTCGCTTTCAGGGAGTGTTGGACTCGGTTCAAGCTTCCTACGAGGATCTCATCGCTTTCCGGGACATCTTTGCCCCGGGCGTGCCCATCTTCGCTCACTGCTACGACTACCCCTTGGCGAGCGGACTGCCGGCCGACAGCCTGGCCGGCCCATGGCTCAAACCATCATTCGATTTTGCTCTCTATGCGAGTGCGGATGCCCAGACGGTACTTCACGATATGATCCAGAAATTTTATGATATGCTGCAAAATCTCGCCTCGGTCGCGAAAAACAACCTCTATTTGGTCGACACCAGAGGCACTATCGCTGCCGGGGATTGGTCAAATGAGATCCATCCGAACCCGGACGGTTTCTACAAGTTGGCACAGAAGTTTCTGGCTGCACTGCAGGGTCACTTCCCCGGACAAATTTAGGATGGGAACGATTGACGCGCCATGGGCGGCTAAATGTTTCGCTTGAGTGCAGCCGTCATCAAGCTTTCGAGATCTCTGGCGGCGTCCTTTTCGGTGATGCCATCAACCAGAGCGACCTCTCCGGAAAGGCGATCAAGCGCCGAGGCGTAAAGCTGGCGCTCGCTGAAACTCTGGCCGGAGTTTAGAGGGGGACGATAAAGATCGCGCATGACTTCCGCGAGAGCGATGATGTCGCCCGAATTGATCTTGCTGGAATATTCCTGCGCAAGTCGAGACCAGTTGCCCCTCGGCTTGTTGGGTCGTTGACTCAAGGTAGACCGAACTCGCTTGATGGCATCGGGCCCGGACAGCTTGCGCATGCCGACATTCGCCGCCTTCCGCGTCGGCGCGCGGAGCGTCATCTTGCTCTTTGCGAAATAGATGACAAAGACCTCAAGACTTGCTCCGGCAATGGCTTGTTCCTCGATCGAGAGAATTTGGCCGACGCCATGAGCCGGGTACACGACAAAGTCGCGCGTCCCAAATCCGAAACGAGCCTTACTGGGCTGTTGCAGCTGACCTTCATGGGATTGATCGGAGGAGGCTGCCGCTAACGGACCGCAATCCAGATTCGGCTTTCGGAATTCGAAATTCATATCGCGGCTGACTCCATTCGGTTCTTTCGGCGCGCTGCCCTTTTCCCGATCCTGTCGATCGGCAGCAGCTTGCCTGAGCGCATCTCACCTTCGACGATCTCGCGCACGGTCCAACAGCAATAGGCCGAGAGCGCGCGCGCTGCCATGACAACGACGCAATTCGTGTCATTCCCTCAGGTCGCTGTGACTTCTTGGCAACTTGTTCCCAATCGGAAAAGTCTCGCGACGAGCGAGCCGCGCATATATTCGCTGGTTCGAAACAGTGGTATGAACAGTATGAGGGAGTGTGAAGCGTGAGTGCCGGACTTGATGATAAGCGCCAAGGCTACTCGGTCGATGCCGCATTGATTGCGCTTGCCCAGGCGCGCGATCAGATCGGGGTTCCGGATCATCGGCTGCGGGATGACAGGACTGTCGAGCCTGAATTAAAGGGCGATTCCGGTTCGAAAATGTTCGCGACGCTCAAGACGTCGGAATCGGTCTTGCGAACACATCCGGCAAAGCCTGCCGAGAAGGCGACACCAGGCGGATTATCGATGTGGGGACTCATCGGATTAGGCGCACTTGTGCCCATTGGTGTTGTGATTCTTGGTTGGCAGTTGCTCTATCGACAGACGGACGCAGCCTCGGTCTCAACTTCGTCGGTGTCCACGGCTTTGCCGGCAAAGTCTGCTACGCCTTCGCAGAAGTCGTCCCAGGTGGCCCAGCAAAAGGACGCGGCTGTCGCTTCGGCTGGATCACCACGGCTCAATCTGGATCAATCAGTGGCGGAGATGGCGCGCCAGGTCGCCGACTCACAGCAGGAAATTGCGGAACTGAAAACGCGGCAGGCGCAGATACTCCTGGATAATTCAGAACTCGACAGGCGGCTCAAGGAAGCGCAGGAATTGGCCCAGAGTCATGCCGATCTGATAAATGACCTCAAATCGGCCCAGACTCAGATGGCTCAGGATAACGCCGATCTGGCAGCGCAAGTTAAGGCCAGCCAGGAGCAGGTCACCAAGCTCACTGCACTGCTCGACGCCGGCGCTCAAGCACAGGCGGCCAAGGTCACAGGCCAAATCAAGGCTGGCCAGGATCACAACGCTGCCTTGGTCGAGCAGAAAAAGCGCCCCAAGCTGTCAACAACTCCCGTTTCAATGCGCGCGAGCAGCCCGCCAAAGCGGCTCGCGCCCAAACCGCGGTTGCAACCGGCCAGACCGCAGTCAGAGGATCCGACAGAAAGCCAGTAGGGCTCTGTTCCTCTACGGTTGAAGCCTGCTCGCGTCCTGTGAGAGGCCTCAGCAAAGCGTCCCTGTTCTCGCTCGTTGCGCTTTGCCTTCGAATCCCCGAATCTCGGGGTGGAGGCGATTCGTGCTGAAGGCAGCGACGACATACCTGGACGGGCTGAACCCGCAGCAGCGGCGTGCCGTCGAGCACGGCGTTGGGCGAACCGATACGATTGGACCGCCGCTCCTGATCATCGCCGGCGCCGGATCCGGCAAGACCAACACGTTGGCTCACCGTGTCGCCCATCTGATCGTCAGCGGTGCCGATCCGCGTCGCATCTTGCTGATGACGTTTTCACGACGCGCGGCCGCGGAGATGGCACGCCGGATGGAGCGTATCGGACGCAAGGTCCTGGGCGACAACGCTTCCGTCCTGACGGATACCTTGGTATGGGCGGGAACTTTTCACGGCATCGGAGCCCGCCTGTTGCGGGAATATTCGGAACGTATCGGACTTGATGTCGGATTCACTATTCACGATCGCGAGGATTCTGCCGATCTGATGAATCTGGTCCGTCACGAGCAGGGATTTTCGAAGACTGAACGCCGCTTCCCGGCCAAGGGCACCTGCCTTGCGATCTATTCGAGATGCGTGAATGCGGAGAGCTCGCTTGAGCGGGTGCTCGGGCAGTCGTTCCCCTGGTGCGCCGGCTGGGCGGCCGAGCTGAAGCAGCTGTTCGCAGCCTATGTCGAGGCCAAGCAGGCCCAGGGAGTGCTCGACTACGACGACCTGCTCTTGTACTGGGCTCAGCTGATGTCCGATGGGGCCTTCGCCGGGGAAATCGGAAGCCGCTTTGACCATGTCCTGGTCGACGAGTATCAGGACACCAACCGCCTCCAGTCCACGGTCCTGCTGGGACTCAAGCGAGAGGGTGAAGGTCTGACCGTCGTCGGCGACGATGCGCAATCGATCTACTCGTTCCGAGCGGCGACCGTGCGCAATATTCTCGACTTTCCGGATCAGTTCTCGCCCCGCGCCGAAATCATCACGCTGGATCAAAATTATCGTTCGACGCAGCCGATTCTGGCCGCAGCCAACGGTGTGATCGGGCTTGCGAGGGAACGTTTTACAAAGAACCTCTGGACCGATCGTGTGTCCTCGCAAAGGCCTTACCTCGTTTCCCTTCGAGACGAGGCTGATCAAGCCCGATATGTCGTCGAGCAGGTCTTGGCCAATCGAGAGCAGGGCTCTCTGCTGAAGCAGCAGGCTGTGCTCTTCCGTACCTCGTCGCACAGCGGTCCGCTCGAAGTCGAGCTGACTCGCCGCAATATCCCGTTCGTCAAATTCGGCGGCCTGAAATT
>Ga0070713_100002351_pt1 | contig 12343 bp, 9 predicted proteins | sample LARL82metaG_FD_65465 | JGI IMG/M metagenome (GOLD analysis project Ga0070713, IMG submission 65465) | Corn, switchgrass and miscanthus rhizosphere microbial communities from Kellogg Biological Station, Michigan, USA - LAR L8-2 metaG | ecosystem: Host-associated > Plants > Roots > Rhizosphere ... | reverse complement strand
CGACGAATACCGTCTTGCCGCCCCACTCCTCGGGTACCAGGCCGCGGTCGGCAAGTTGTTTCTTCACACGATCCGGCATCGCATCCGGCTTGTCGATCTTGTTGACCGCAACAATAATGGGAACTTCGGCAGCGTGCGCATGATCGATGGCTTCGACCGTCTGCGGCATCACACCGTCATCGGCCGCCACTACCAGCACCACAATGTCCGTCGCCTTGGCTCCCCGTGAACGCATGCGCGTGAACGCTTCGTGGCCGGGTGTGTCTAGAAATACAATCTCGCGACCAAAAGCCGGCGATTCCTTGTCGGTGATTCGAACTTTATAGGCGCCGATGTGCTGGGTGATTCCGCCCGCCTCGCCCTCGGCAACGCTGGTTTCACGAATCGAGTCGAGCAGCGTCGTCTTGCCGTGATCGACGTGCCCCATGATAGTGACCACGGGCGGACGCGGCGTAACTTCCACCACGGATTCTTCTCCGCTGGCGGCGGCTGCATCAATGTCCTTCGAGGCTTGCTCTTCGAACGTGATCACATTGGTCTCAGCCCCAAAGAACCGCGCCATCTCGCTGGCAAGCTCCGCGTCGAGAGTTTGATTGATCGTGGCGAAAACGCCGCGACCGAGCAACCGCGAAATCAGATCCTTCGCGCGGATATCCAATTTTTCCGCAAGATCTTTGACGCTGATGCCTTCCGTGATCGTGATGTTGCGCGTGATCGGCATCGGCTCGTTCGACACCACCATGCGCGGTGGTGGCGTGTAGCCCTTCATTGGGCCTTCTTTCACACCACGCGGAACATAGCGCTGACCGGGACGTCGCGCGGGAGCTCCCGGACGGCTGCCCGGACGCACCGGTCCCGGAGGTGGAAGTCCCGGACCGACGCCGAGCGGGCGCGGGCCGGAGGGAGCCTGACGCGTGGGATGCATCGGGCGGCGTTCGCCGGGACGTAGTGGCGGACGCGGCGCACCCATCCCAGGGCCTTGCGGGCGCGGACGCTGGAAAATTGGCTGTCCGGGCACGGGACGACCCGGGGCAGGACGCATGGTGCTGCCGGTTGCTCCCGCCTGTGAAACTGGCGGTGCCGGTCGGGGCGGCGGAGCTTTATACACAGGACGCGGTCCAGTCTGTGGAACGATCATGCGCGGCGCCGGAGGCTGCGGCGGGCCTGCAACCACTGGCGGTGCTGGCGGACGCGGCGTGGCTACCGGAGCTGGCGGCGCGGCAGATGCCACCGGGGCAGGAGCCTGCGGTACTGGAGGAGGAGGTGCAGTCGGTCGCGGGGGCGCTGGAGCTGGTGGCGTTGCTTGAACAGGCGGCGCAACTACCGGCGCAGGCTTCGGCGGCGGCACAACTACTTCGGGCCGCGCGGCGGCCGGCGGAGCCGGAGGCGGAGGCGGTGTTGACACAGTCGCCGGAGGCGCAGGCGGTGCAGGTCTGGGCACCGGCGGCGCGGTCACAGCCGCAGGCTTCGGCACAATCGCAGGCGCGGGTGGCCGAACCGGTGGAGCGGCTGCCGCTTCTTTTTTCTGCGTGATCGCCTTCAGCACATCGCCCGGCCTGGAGATGTGCGACAAATCAATCTTAGTCTTGATTTCCTCTTCGCCGCGCAGCGTGCGCGTAGACCGCGCAGAGCTCGACTGCGCTTCGGACGAGCCGCGGATGTGGGCCCGTACTTTTTCTGCTTCGTGCTCCTCCAACGAACTGGAATGCGTCTTCTTCTCCGTCACTCCGACGAGCGGTAGCGCATCGAGAATGGCTTTACTTTTGACTTCCAGCTCCCTGGCGAGATCGTTGATTCGAACCTTGCTCATCCGGCCTTTCTTGTCCCCCGCGTTACGCTTAGGTCTTCATCACAGCCTCACGGAGTCAGCGTCCTGCACTCGCACGCAACAACATCGGTCCGCGCGGGTCATGACTATTCAGTTGTCTCTTGAGCAGAGCCATCCTTCGGCTCTTGCCCCTCTTTTTTTTCGGAAGCGGCTTCCGACTCCGCCATTTCATCGGGAGCCGCCGCCAGTTCTTCCGCGGGCCCATCGCTGGACGCCGCTTCGGCAGAAGCTTCCGGCGCCACCTCGTCCGCCACAACTTCAGCTTCGCCAGTGGCGTCCTCGACAGGCACTTCCCCTTCGGCCCTGGCTTCCAGGCTCGCAAAGTAATTATTCACCGCGAGACTGATTTTTTCCACCGTTTTGGGACCGATGCCTTCAATAGCCTCGAGTTGCTCCGGGGTCATATCCGCGAGCGCTTCCACCGTCGTGATGCCTGCGGCGCTGAGCTTTTCCACCAATCCTTCGCCCAGGCCCGTAACGTTTTCGAGCGGGGTGACAGCTTGCGGAGCCATGGCGGCCATTTGCATTTCAACTTCCTGCCGCTTCTCTTCCTCGCTCTTGATGTCGATCTTCCAGCCCAGCAACTTCGCGGCCAGCCGAACATTCTGGCCTTTCTTACCGATGGCAAGAGAAAGCTGGCTGTCGTCGACCACTACTTCCAGATGTTTTTCCGCGCCATCAACCACCGTGACCCTGCTTACCTTCGCCGGCTGCAAAGCCTTTTCCGCAAAGGTCACCGCATCTTCGTGATATTCGATGATGTCAATCTTCTCTCCGCGAAGCTCGCGAATAATTGATTGCACGCGCATGCCCTTCATGCCTACGCATGCGCCCACGGCGTCCACGTCTTTGTCTTTGGACATTACCGCGATCTTGGTGCGCTCGCCGGCTTCGCGCGCTATTGCACGAATCACAACGGTTCCATCATATATTTCCGGAACTTCCGTCTGGAACAAGTGCTGCACCAGTTCTGGCGCCGCTCGCGAGACCACGACGCCCGGGCCTTTCGAAGCCCGTTCCACGCGGGCAATCACGACCCTCACTCGCTCGCCAATGGCAAACGATTCCAGTCGGGACTGTTCCTTCCGCGGCATGCGGGATTCCGCTTTGCCGATGTCAAAAATCACATCCGGCCCCTCGACCCGCTTGACGGTGGCGTTGACGATCTCTCCAACCCGGCCGATATATTCGTTGTAGACGGTGTCGCGTTCCGCTTCTCGGACCTTCTGAAAGATCACCTGCTTCGCCAGCTGCGCCGCGATGCGTCCCAGAATGCCTTCCGTCACTTTTGGAATCAGCAGCTCACCACCAACTTCCAAAGCCGGATCGACTTTCCGCGCATCATCCACGGTGATCTGCAGGTTAGGATCCTCCACCTGCTCCGGAGTTTCCACCACCGTCTTCACCGCAAATGCATTGATCTTGCCAGTTTCCTTGTCGAGCTTTGCCCGCAAATTTTCCTGCGACTTGTAGTACTTGCGCGTCGCCATGACAATGGCGTCTTCCACCGCGCTGACTACAATCTGCGGATCAATGCCTTTTTCCCGGCTCAGTGCGTCGATCGTGTTGTAAAGCTCACTTGCCATAAGAATCAGTTCTCAATCGCCAGTTAATGCCGGCTACGGCGTTCGGCTTCCGGAAGCCGGAACCCGGACGGCGATTCTCAAATCTCCGGCACCAGGTTCGCCTTTTCCACGTTGGCGAATTCGATTTCGATCTTCTCGCCGCTCACCGCGCCCATCTTCTTGCGCGATTTGTGGCTCGCCACGCTCAGATCCAGCAACAAGCGCCCTTCGTTGAAACTTTCCAGACGCCCTTCAAAATGACGCGTGTTATTCACCGGCTGCCGCGTCGTCAATTTCATCCGGCTCCCGGTGAAGCGTGTGAAGTCGGCAGCCTTGATCAACTTCCGATCCAACCCGGGCGACGAAACTTCCAATGTGTAAGACCCTGGCATGACATCTTCCACATCCAGGATCGTTCCAAACTCGCGGCTGAAGGTCGCACAGTCTTCGTGCGTCACCCCGGCCAGCGGGTCGGTTCCCGCCGCGGGTCTATCCAAAAACACCCGCAACATGCGCGCTTTGCCACCGCCGAGGAACTCGATCTCGACAATTTCGAGTCCGCGGGAGGCAGCCACCCGCTCCGCGATTCCCCGCACACGTTCAACGTCAAGCGCCATGAATCCAGTAACTTACAGGCGATGGCTGCAACACCCGAAGGACCCCAAACTAAAATGTGGGCTTGCGCCCACTGGTGTGCTTCGCCACTTGCCGGTACACAGCAGTTCTCAGTTGTCTAATATACGCCCGTAGTGAGTAAAAGACAAACCGGTGAGAACTGAGATGAGAGCTGAGAACTGGGTTTTTGAGTTAAGGCAAATTAGCGCAAACGAGGCTAAGAGACGAGTATCGCGAGCCGAAGCGTGAATTTCAGGCAAACGCGCATTCGATATTCCGCTGGCCTGTCGACCCTTCTGATCATTTGCCTCAATCCCCCAGCCTCTCTAAAATGAAGGATTACCCCATGCGTCTGGGAGATTTCCCGAGAAAAATATGATCCATTTTCCCGTTCCTGAGGCTCTTACTTTTGATGACGTCCTTCTGCTGCCCGCTCGCTCCGATGTAGTTCCTGCGCAGGCTGTCACGCACACGCAACTCACGCGCAATATCCGCCTGAACATTCCCATTGTCAGCGCCGCCATGGATACAGTCACCGAGTCACACATGGCGATTGCGCTGGCGCAGCAGGGCGGACTGGGAATTATCCATCGCAACCTCACCATTGATCAGCAAGCCAACGAAGTCGACAAGGTGAAGCGCTCGGAAAGCGGCATGATCGTCGACCCCGTGACCATGTCGGCCACCGATCGCGTGAGCGATGCGCTCGAAGTCATGCGCAAGTACAAAATTTCCGGCGTACCCATCACCGATCACGGCAAACTTGTCGGCATCCTCACCAACCGCGATCTGCGCTTTGAAACCCGATTCGACATTCCCATCGACAAAGTGATGACCAAGAAAAATCTCATTACCGTTCCGGTGGGAACCACGCTCGAAGACGCCGAAAAAATCCTGCACCAGCACCGCGTTGAAAAGCTTCTCGTCGTCGATGACAAGTACAACCTGAAGGGCCTGATCACGGTTAAAGACATTCAGAAAAAACTGAAGTATCCCAATGCCGCCAAGGACCAGCAAGGCCGCCTGCGGGTTGGCGCGGCCATCGGTGCTACAGGAGATTTTCTTGAGCGCGCCCAGGAACTCGCAGAAGCCAAAGTCGACGTGCTCGCCATCGACAGCGCCCATGGGCACCAGACGAAAGTGCTGGAAGCAGTCAAACTTGTAAAATCGAAATTGCCCGGCGTCGAACTGCTCGCCGGAAATGTTGCCACCTTCGACGGCGCATGCGAGTTGAGCCGCGCCGGAGCCGACGGCATCAAAGTCGGAATCGGTCCAGGATCGATTTGCACCACGCGAGTGGTCACCGGTGCTGGAGTGCCGCAGATCACGGCCATCGCCGAGGCCTACCGCGCCACCAAGGATTCCGGCGTTCCCATCATTGCCGATGGCGGCATCAAGTATTCCGGCGACATCACGAAAGCTCTGGCCGCAGGCGCGAGCGCGGTGATGATTGGCTCCCTTTTTGCCGGCACCGATGAAAGTCCCGGCGAGTTGATCCTTTACCAGGGCCGCTCTTTCAAGTCATACCGCGGCATGGGTTCGATTGGCGCCATGGCGCAGGGCTCCAGCGAACGCTACTTCCAGAGCGCAGAGGCCGATTCTTCCGCTTCGGTCTCCGCCACCGACGGCGAATCGAACCGGCTGGGAAAACTCGTCCCGGAAGGTATTGAGGGACGCGTGCCTTACCGCGGCTCGGTCGCGATGATCATCTATCAGATGGTCGGCGGTCTGAAATCCGGGATGGGCTACTGCGGCTGCGCCACGATTGCCGAACTTTTGCAGAAGACGCGTTTCGTGCGCATCAGTGGCGCTGGTCTCCGCGAAAGCCATGTTCACGATGTCATGATCACCCGCGAGGCACCCAACTATGCCATTGAGTAAAATCGCCAATCCCTTCGGGGATCAGGTTGCATCCTTATCCTCTTCATCGCGTTTTTTACGAGAGGCCGGAGATTCTGTTTCTGTGGGCAGCACACCCGCTTGAGCACAGATCGCCACCGCATTCTAAAGGCCTGGATCGCCGCCATTCTATGGCTGATCGTGATTGCCATTGAATCGACCAATCTCGCGTCGTCGCATAACACCAGCCGCATTCTCTACCCGCTGCTGCATTTTTTGTTCGGCATGGGAATCGCGCAATTCGAGCATTTGCACTTCTATCTGCGTAAAGGCGGGCACGTTTTTGGCTACGGATTGCTGAGCATTCTCCTGTTCCGCGCCTGGCGCGAAACCCTTCCATCCATCGAACATTTGAAGTGGACTTTCCGCTGGGCCAGCATCGCGATCCTTGGCACTGCAATGGTGGCAAGCCTCGATGAGTGGCATCAAAGCTTTCTCCCCTCACGCACCGGAGCGGTCCACGATGTTGTGCTCGATAGTTGCGCCGCGATGGCCGCGCAAATTCTTCTCTTGCTCTATTATGCGTCCACTCGAAAGTCGCTGACGAACGCGTAACCACCTACCCGCAACAATCTACATCGTCGCTGGCGTACACGTCGATCCAACCGCCGGAGGAACTGGAACGCTGGAAGCAGCCGGGGGCGTCCTCCAGGGAACATTGTTGAAGTCAAAGAAATCCATCAGGTTCGGTTGCGCCGCATCGCGGTTGGTCAGATGCGCCGAGGGTCCTATGAAACGGCTCTCCACAAATTTGATGATCGCCGTGTGATCCATCGGAACGTGCGATACATAATGTTTCCGGGTGAATGGAGAAACCACGATATTCGGCAGACGGAACCCGATCTGCGCGGCGAACCCCTTCACTGCGGGCGCATCGGTCACCTGCGCGCCCGGATCGGTGCTTTGCAGATCACAGTGCGCGGTCGCCGTGGGATTGCCGCTGCTGTTGGGCGGTCCATTCGCCAGGCACGGAAAATAAGTGTCCGGATTCACGTCGATGCTTCCGATGTCCGGAATATTGCCGAGCGGAAGAAATCCCATACTCGCGACATTGGTGTTGTCGTTGGAATGTCCCGGGACGGGCGGCACGTGATCGTACGGACCGCCGCCCTCGTCGTAGCTCAGGAAGAACACGGAGTCTGCCCACGATGCGCTGCTCATGAACTGGTTCAGCAGGCTGGCAACCTGTGCCTGACCTGTGAGGATCGACTGCCCTGATCCCGGATGTTCATCGTTATGGCCGAAGGCCGGCTCAATATACGAAAAATTCGCCAGCGTTCCAGTCGCTGCGTCTTTGAAAAACTGGTTGAGCGGCGCGATGTGCGTCGGGTCAATGCAAAAAGAATTCGAGGGGTCGCCAACCGCGCTCGATGCAACCGTAGGCGCAAGACAGGCCGCTCCCGTGGGATTGCCGTAAAGATATTTACCCGAGTAAGTGAAATCCGAAAAGCTGGTCGCCGGATAAAGACTGCCATTTCCGGGATTGCCGCAATCGCCGTCGGTCTCGTCGCATCCGCCTTCCGTCAACGAATAGTAGATTTTCCACGATGCCGGTGGACTCGCTTTGTCCAATTCCTGAAAGATGGTTTCGGTGGTCAATGACGGCAACTTGTCGTCGACGAACGGATCTCGCACCAATCCTTGCGTAGTGCCGCCAGTCAGCGTTGCCAGCCGGTTGGGAGTGCTCTTGGCCGACACTGGAGAGAACCAGCGATCGGAGATCGCGAACTGCGATGCCATGTAGTAGTAATAGTTCAACTCAGGCGTACCCGAAACCGCAGTGTCGGTGTAGTACGCCATCGCGCGCTGGCCCGTGAAATCCGTGAACGAACCTTCCGGCGAACCGGCGCCGCCGCTGGCCCCATCTTTCGCGAAATTTTCCGCGGTGTGAACAAACCCGTCCATGAAAATCCCGCGGCTTGGAGTGAAATCGTATCGGCTCACGTCCCCATAACTTTCGAGCCACGCTGAGGACATGTCGTCCAAACAACTGCTCACCGTGTGAAAGAGCGAGAACGATGAGCCCTCGTCGTCCGAGTTGCTGATGGTAGCTAGCTTGTCGTCGATTCCGTCCACATTGTACGTGTTACCGTCATCGCCGACATTCCAACCGTTGGCCTTGCGATACGGATTGAGCATTCCGAAATACGTATCGAAACTGCGATTCTCCTGCATCATGAAGACAACGTGATTGATCGAGTTCGACGAGCCTTGCGGGGTTACCGAGACGGTAACTGCCGCGATTGCCGTCCCGCCAGTACCGGTAGCCGTCGCCGTGTATCTGGTTGTCGCAGTCGGCGAAACCGGTTGCGTGCCGCCTGTTCCGGGCAAAGTGTATGTCGTGCTATCAGCGTCGTCGGAGATGACGACCTGCGTTGCATTGGTCGCAGTCACAGTGAGTGTGGACGAACTTCCCTGGGTGATTGCGGTCGGACTCGCGACCAATGCAACCGTCGGCGCGCCGCTCGACGCATTTACCGTGATGACCACTGTCGCGGTCGCGGTTCCGCCCCCGCCGGTCGCGGTCGCGGTATAAGTGGTCGTCGCTGCCGGTGTTACGCTTTGCGTCCCCCCGGTCCCAGCGAGCGTGAAGGTGCTGCTGTCGGTACTGTCGGAGATCACGATTTGTGTAGCGTTGGTCGCTGTAGCCGTCAGCGTGGAAGAACTGCCTTGCGTGATCGCGGAAGGGTTCGCCGCAATCGCCACTGTGGGAACTGCGGACGCGGCAGTCACTGTGATCGAGGCCTGCGCCTGCGCAGTTCCACCCGGTCCGGTAGCCGTCACCGTGTATGTGGTGGTTGTGCTTGGAGTGACTTTTCGTGTTCCTCCGCTGCCTGTCAAAGTGAGAGTGTTGTTGTCACTGGTGTCGGAAACCGCGATCTGGTTAGCATTCGTTGCGGTGACCGTCAGGGTGGCAGAACTGCCTTGCGGAATCGCCGTTGGATTTGCCACAACCGCAACCGCGGGAGCCGGGGCCGGACCAGGCGTGGCTTTTGCTGGGCTACCGCAAGAAGTGAGGCTAAAGGTTACGCCAAGCGCAAGACAACCTAGCGAGGCCGAGCACAAAGTGGCGCTGAGTGTTCGCATCGTTTTGTAAGAAGATTCTGTCGTTCACTCTTGGGACTCTGGGAGTGTAGGTTCACACCTCAACCAAAACTTCCCGTAGCACCTGCATCTGATGCGAATAATGCGGGCTAGGGTTGGTCAGTTTTCGAGGTTGACGGCTTTCGTTGGATCAGGAGGAGCATGGCGGAAACGGCCGCCAGCGCGGCAGAAAGATAGAAGGGCGTTCCGGCCCCATAATGCTTCCACAATTCTCCGGTAATCACGCTGGCCGCCAACGTGGCAGCGCTGGTCACAAAGAAATAGATGCCAAGAGCTCTTCCCCGCGCGTCTTGGCCTACCGTTTCAACCACAAGCGCTTTCAACACAGGCTGCGTCAGGGCATAGTACAAACCGTAAATGGCCATGGTGATCCAGATTGCCAGCGTGGAGGGAGCGCGTCCGAACACGTAGTACGTGGCAGAAAAAATCAGGTACCCGGCGGCCGCGATCCAGCGTCGTGAAATATGGTCGCTCAACCATCCAGCTGGCCACGAAGCCAACGTGTAGGTGACATTAAAGACCAGTCCCAACAGCGGCGCCAGAGTGACCGAGATGCCCGCGCTCTGCGCCCGCATCACCAGAAACATGTCGCTGGAATTTCCCAGCGAGAACAATGTGACCGCGATCAGAACCATGTAAAACGCCGATGGCAGGCCACCGCTCAGGGATGGATCACCGACACCAACACTCGCGAGCTTGCGGGCAGTACCCTTCTCCGCGGCCCGGTGCCCAGTCTCGCGTATCCCCAACACGGCGACCAGCACGCACAACGCGCCCGGAACGGCAGCGGCCCAAAACACGCCGCGGATTCCATAACGCGCCAGCAGCACAAGGGCCACTAGTGGACCGGCGATCGCGCCCGCGGAGTCCATCGACTGAATGAGGCCGTAGGCCGATCCCAGCCGCTCCTTGGGCACGGACTCGGCGACCATCACATCGCGCGGCGCTCCGCGCACTCCCTTGGCCAACCGGTCGCTGAACCGGATCAGCAGAATGTGCCACCACGCGGTGGACAAGGCCAGCAACGGCTTCACCGCGTTAGCAACGAGATATCCTCCTACGACTAGCGGCTTGCGGCGATCAATGCGGTCGGTTAAATACCCGGAAAACAGTTTCGCGAATGACGCGACGCTCTCGGCCACGCCTTCGATCAGCCCCAACTGCGCCGGCCCCGCTCCCAGCGAAATCAGAAACGCGGGCAGCACCCAGTACGCCATCTCCGAGGCGGTGTCGTTCAGAAAAGAAGTAATACCAAAAGCGTAGAGATTACGAGCGGCAGAAGACTGAGAGACAGCGGAGCGCACGGGCATGAAGCATTTTTATCATGTTCGTGCCCGCATGCTATGCCAACGATCGAATGTCCAACCGACAAAGTAAAACCAGGCCAGAGTCAGAAGCGGCATCACCACAAAGAAACTAGTTATCTCACTCACGCCTAACTGTCCCAGCCCGGCGAACAATTCCTTTCCCAGCAAGCCACGCGGGAAGGGCAGAAAGCACAAAACAGTTAGATAACCATCCGGGATCGATCCAAATCGCCAAAGGCTCCGCGAGTTCACAGTTCTCAGGGCTTTCGGGGCACGAGATCGAGGTGCGAGCCCAAGAATGCCGGCTCAAAGGATCCGAGTCCAAGCGGAGAGCGGACCACCAGAAATAGCGCCCGTTATCATGGTGGAAATCACGATTGATTTGCACCGGTACGTACGTACCTATTGCAAACAAGAGCAGGCCACAGGCAGGAAGGATCGCTCTCCAGCAAAATCTCATGTGTGAATGAACACCGGGTGGAAGGGCGGAGGCTTTAATTTATTCGGTGTGAAACCGAAAGCTGATAGCTGACAGGCTGTTTTCAGTACATCGCGTCGTACTTCGTGACTACTCGCTCCCCGCCTTTGCTTTCGGTGGTCACCGTGAAGAGTTCCTGATAGGTTCCCGACTGGCCCGAGGAATTCTGGCGAGTGCCGCGATAGTGAAGGATAATCAACGGTCCGGTCTCTTCCCACTCCACCAATTCCCAGGACAACAGTGGGTGTTCGGTCTCCGACTTGCAGATATAGCGCGCATACTTCTTGTGATAATCGTGCTCCCACTTCGCCAACACGTCGTCACAATGACCGTCGCGCAATTCACGCAGAAATTTATTGGCGGAATGTTCAGTGGAGCGGTCGCGCAATGGATTCATTTTGATGCTGACCGGCAACCCGGTCAGCGGATCGTGATCTTCCGAGCGCGCCAGCACTGGCCCCTGATTGCTCAGCCACCACAGATAGCCGACGAATACGAATACCAGCAAAACTCCGCCGCCGACGGCGATCCCGATTTGTGTGCGGGTGAAGGCCATTGAACAGAGTTTATGGTGATTGTGAAAGGCAGGGAAGATTACCGCCGGGAACTGCAGAAGGACATGTACGTTCGCGCACCTTCCTGTTGCGCCACACCCGAAGCGCCGTCAGAATGCAGCCGCCAGCGCTAAGCGTGGATGGTACAAAGACCTACCCAGACAAAAAAAGGCGCGGCCATTAGCCGCGCCCTTGGGAAAACTCGCAAACTACTCTTTCTTCTCTTCTTCTTCCTTGACCGGTTCCACACCGCCATCGTGCGCGGCTTGCGCCTCGGCCTCTTCCATGGCTTTCTTGGCTTCGGCGGCCTTCTTGGCGCGCGCTTCGGCGCGCTTCTCGCGCTTCTCGTCGAGAATCTTCTCGCTCCCCAGGAGTTCGAGAAAAGCCTTGTCCGCACCATCGCCTTTGTTCCACTGCGTGCGGATAATGCGCGTGTAGCCGCCATTGCGATCGCCGAAGCGCGGTCCGACTGTGTCAAACAGTTTCACCACCGCCTCGTCGGTCATGAGATACGAAGTGGCCAAACGACGCGCGGCCAGGTCGCCGCGCTTACCCAGCGTGATCATCTTCTCGACGATAGGCCGCGCTGCCTTTGCCTTGGGAACCGTCGTCTCGATGCGCTCTTCCACGATCACCGAAGTGACCAGGTTGCGCAGCAGCGAGCGCCGGTGCGCTGTGTTCCGTCCGAGTTTGTATCCTGCAACCTTGTGACGCATGAGAACCTCAGCTTCTAGCTCTTACCTTCTAGCTTTTGATACAAAGTAAAAACAACCCGGCTTTCTCAGCACCCGGCTTCCGAAAGCCGGGCGCCGAAAGCCTTTCTTATAGCTGGTCGTCCGGTCCGTAGGCAGACGCCGGCAAGGGCACATTCGAAGTCGGTCCGGGCACGGCATTGCCGTGCTCGTCGATCTTCATGCCCAGGCTCAGACCCATCGAGGAAAGAATTTCCTTGATCTCGTTCAGCGACTTGCGGCCAAAATTCTTGGTCTTCA
>Ga0070713_100002350_pt1 | contig 12343 bp, 12 predicted proteins | sample LARL82metaG_FD_65465 | JGI IMG/M metagenome (GOLD analysis project Ga0070713, IMG submission 65465) | Corn, switchgrass and miscanthus rhizosphere microbial communities from Kellogg Biological Station, Michigan, USA - LAR L8-2 metaG | ecosystem: Host-associated > Plants > Roots > Rhizosphere ... | reverse complement strand
CGAATTGAAAATCGATCGTCACGCCACCGTTCCGAACAAGGCCCCGACGCCTGCCGTCAGACCCATTGCCAGTGCGCCCCAGAACGTGACGCGCATGGCGCCCGTCGTCACATTCGCGCCCGTTGTGTCCAAAAATACGAACGACGGGGCGGCGGTAGAATGACGGCATGGTTTCGGTGCCACCGCTGCTGTCGTTTCTGCTGATGATCGCCGCTGGATGGGTTCATCGCCATCAGCTGATCGTCATCGAATTCCTCCAAGCTGAAAACCGTATGCTCAAGGATCGGTTGCGCGGACGGCGCCTCCGGTTCACTGACGCTGAGCGTGCTCTCCTGGCGCGAAAAGCCAAAGCGGTGGGACGCAAGGCCCTGCTTGAGCTCGATACCATAGTCTCTCCGGACACTTTGTTGCGCTGGCATCGGCGATTGATCGCGCAGAAGTGGGACTTCTCAAAGCGTCGTGGCGCGGGTCGACCAGGGATCAAGCGGCACATCTCGGAGCTGATCGTGCGCATGGCGCGGGACAACCGGAGCTGGGGCTACACCCGTATTCAAGGAGCGTTGGCGAATCTCAATCACAAGGTCGGCCGCGGGACGATTGCTAACGTCTTAAAGCGCAATGGGATCGAGCCGTCACCGGAGCGCAGCAAACGCACGACGTGGTCGACGTTTCTGAAGGCGCATTGGAAAGTGCTGGCCGCCAGCGACTTCCTGACGGTAGAAGTATGGACGGGCAGGGGGCTGGTCACGCACTATTTGTTATTCGTGATGAGCCTTGTTGATCGCGTTGTGAGTATCGTAGGTATTACGACACGACCTGATGAATCTTGGATGCTTCAAAGTGCTCGTAACGTGACTGATGCGCAGTCCGGAGCCTTGCCCGCTAAGCGTTACCTCATCATCGATCGAGATACGAAATATTCGCAGCAATTTCGGCGACTGGTTCAGGACAGTGGAACCAAGGTGATCCGCCTGCCGCCGAGATCGCCGAATCTGAATGCTTATGCCGAGCGCTTCGTCCGCTCGATCAAAGACGAATGCCTGGATCGTATGATCTTCGTTGGGCAGGGATCGTTACGCCGTGCCGTAGCCGAATACATGACTCATTATCACGCCGAGCGCAATCACCAGGGTCTGGAAAACCGATTGATCATTCCAACGGCCATTGAGACAAATGACGGCACAATCCACCGCCATGCGCGTCTCGGTGGAACATTGAATTTCTACTACCGCGAGGCGGCATGACGATGTCGTTAGAAAATCTGGACATCACGGGTTCTGCTGATCCGTATGCTTACTCTTATCCGTACGGTGATTACGCGGGTTCAACGTATTGGTACTGCCCCAACCCTGAGGGCTACTATCCCGACGTGCAGACTTGTCCGAGCGGGTGGGTGCAAGTGCTACCGAATGGCTGACCCAACGCGGGGCGCTGGAGCACGATCGTCAGGCGTAACGCCTGGCCCAACACTTCGGCGTCCTGTCGGCCTTCGTTATCTGCTTGGGAGAGATGGTTGGCATCCGCTGGAACTGCGGCAGGTCATTCGACGGATGGCGGGCGAGAATCCAAATATCCCTTCCAATGCCGGCGCGTGAGCAACAGCAGTCCCGTCAGCGCGACGAGCATCCCGGGCACGCCGATGATCCACCGCGCGCGCGTTTGCGCTTTCCCCCGCAGGATTTCCTGGACGAAGCGCTCGCCGCGCGTCATCTCGTTGAAGGTCTTCTGGTACGACGCGATGCGCCGGACCTCGTCGTCGGACAGCGGCGTTCCCTGGTAGCGCGCCGCTTTCTCCAGCGCATCGAGCCTATCCACTTCGCCTTGGAAGCGCACCGCATCCCGGGCGGCGCTTTCATAGGCGTCGCGTTGGCCAGCGCCCAGAAACCGCGTCGGACCGATCCCCGTTGCGCTTTCGACCAGTGCCAGAATCGGTTGATCCCCGGCGGGGACGATCATTAGCCAGGCGCTCGACAAGAGGAGGGAGAGCAGAACGGCTGTGGCAAGCGCATCGATGGCGATTCGCAGGTTGCGGCGGCGCTCCCCGATGCCGACGAACAGCAGAACCTTCGCGAGACCGGCCAGCAGCAGGCAACCTGCTTGCGCCGTCACCATGGCGGCGCCGGTCGGCAGATCGAGCGCATACGATGCCGTGAGACCCACGGCGCAGGCCGCAATGCCTGCGCTCCATGCGATCAACAGCACGACGGGGAGCTGGTCCGAAAAGATCGAGCCGATGACCGCGGGCATGATCAGAAGGCTAAACACGAGTAGCACGCCCGCCGTGGTCACCGAGCTCGTCACGACGATGGCGAACGACAAGTAAAAAGCAAAGTCACAGATCCACACTGCGGCCCGCGTGCGGCCTGCGGGCGAGCTTTCTATGGATAGCGCGAGCAGCGGTCGGCGCGCGATCCAATGCAGCAAACCGATCACCGCATACAATGCGGCGAATTTCGCAACGTCGGCAGGCTCGACCGTCAGAATGCTGCCGATCAGGATTTTCTTCACGTGCTCCGCGCCCTGCGGCGCCCGATCGACGACCAGGATCGTCGCCGCAGTCGCCACGACATATACGATGCCGACGAACGCTTCCTGGCTCACGTACCGCGCGAGCGTGCGAGTGAGCGTGAGCAGTGCTGCGCCTATCGCGGTGAACAGCAGCGCGTAGCCGAATCCCGCTGCGCTTGTCGCCGCGTATCCATTCGCGAATGCGACGGAGGCGCCCAGCGCCGACAGTTGCGCGAGCGCCAGATCGGCGAACACGATCCGTCGGCGCAGCACGTGGACGCCGAGATAGGCGTGCATGAGCACGAACACCGCCGACGCCGCGAAAGGAAGGGCAAGCAATGCGAGTGCATCGCTCATTGCGCTAATGGACTTCGGGCGCCCAGCGCCTTGGCGAGTGTCGCGACGTTGTAGTCGAACAGCGCCAGATAGTCGTTCGTCCCCTCGATGCTGCCGACCGTGATCGCGAGGCGAGCCATCGGCACCGAGAGCTTTCGCGCCACGAGGCGTGATGCGTCGTCCGGCTCGTAGGGCTCGTGTACGATGGCGCGCACGTTGGCCTTGCCTCCGGCGGAGATCACCTGCGCAAGATGGGCGGGGCTGGGCGAAACGCCCGCTTTGGCCTCGATGAACGCAACGACATCGAGCCGGAAGCGGCGCGCGAAATAGGGCCAGGAGTTGTGATACGCAATGAGCTTGGTGCCGGCGAAGGGCGCCAAGGTTTCGCTCCAGCGTGCACGCGCAGTTGCGAGCCGCGACAGAAATTGCGCGCGGTTGGCGAGGATCTGCTCACGTTGTGCAGGAGCTATGCGCACGAGAGCGTCGGCGATGCTCGCCGTGACGGTGACCGCGTTGTCCGGGTCGAGCCAGTAGTGCGGGTTGGCGACGCCGTGCGCATGGCCACCTTCGCTGACCACGCTTTGCCCGCGTATCTCGAGCAAGGGGATGCCGGCCGAGGCGTCGACATTCGCTTCGCCTCCCGGCATCAGCCGCTTGTCGCCGATCTGCCTGACCAATGCATCGAGCCAGTAGTCATACCCCAGGCCGACGCGCATGAGCAGATCGGCGTGGCGCAGCCTGGAAAGGTCGCCGGGACGCGGTTCGAAGGCTTCCGGATCGACGCCGGCAGGGACGATCGATTCCACGCTGACGAGGTTGCCGCCAACCTCCCTGACGAGCGACGCGAGATCGGTGGTCGTCGCCACCACATTCACGGCGGCCGACGCAGGTGCGGGCAGCAGGAAGACCAGCGGGGCGGCCAGTTGCGCGGCCGCCCCGATCACCAGGCCGAGGAGCCCGGCACGCACGAAGCTACTTCGACGCCACCCAGGTGCTTTTCGGCAGCAGACAGTGCACCGCTTTTTGCGCTCCGCTCGGTGCGGCAAGACGACAGTCCATCACCATGCTGGCGAGACTGTACGCATCGAGCCGGCTCAGCTTCTTGTCGCTCTGCAGGAGTTCGATCATCGCCCACGAGGCGTCGTCCATCGCCTTGTTGAGGTCGGCGTCCTTGCCGACTGTCACGAGGTACGCCTTGTTTTCTTTCTCCGGCAACGCTTCGATCTTGCGTGCACCACTTTTCGCGGTGAAGCAGTGGATGCCCTTGTTGACGTCGACGACCTGGCTGATCCGGCAATCCCACGTCGCCATCATCACCTTGTCTACCTGGTCGGGGGGAACATTGCGCATGCCGCTCAGCACTTTGCTGGTCTCGGCCTTGACGAGATCCAGCGACTTGTTGAGATCGCGGTCGATGCCGAGTGTGATCCAGGCATCCTTCGTTTCGATGCGCGGCCATTCGAGTGGCGTGCTCTTGACCACGTCCACGGTCACGTTCATTTCCTTGTACGCGGTCTCGAGCGCGGTGAGATTGACCTCGCCGTTGCCCTGCGCCGCGTGCGAATCGCCGGTCCAGAGGAGCGCGCCCTTGACGAAGACCGGAACGTACAACGTCGCGCCTTCGGTTAGCTCGCGAACGTCGATATTGCCGGCGTACCGTCCCGGCGGGACCGAGCTGTATTGCCCGGGTTCGGCGCGCGCCACGCCGATGGTACCGGGGAACGGCGCCAATGGAATCTCAATTCCCGGGGCAAACTCGGCGACCTTGCGATCGAGGTCGAGATAGAAATACTTGACCTGACCCTCGGGAAATTTCGACGGAAACTGGCCGAACATGCCGGGCACGTTGAAGTTGGTCCCGTACGCGCGCGGCACAATCTTGTTGATCCGTACCTTGAGCACGTCGCCGGGTTCGGCGCCTTCGATGTAGACCGGGCCCGTCAACGTGTGGGGTCCGCGCCCGGGAAAGTCGGTGCGCAGCTTCTTGATCTGCTCGATCGTCGTTCCCGGCACGACCTGGTTGTGCGAATGCATCATTGTCTCGAAGACGATCGAGTCGCCAGAGTCGACGTGCAGCACTGGGGGCTGCGCGTTGTTGAACCATCCCCATTGCGTCGTTTCCATGGTCGCCGGCAGCAGATGAGTCTTGCCGCCATAGCGCTTGGCGGGAACTGTTCGCAGCTGCTCTTGTTCCGGCGTCGAGGCCGGAGAGAAAGGTTGGATCACCGGCGCAGGCGGGGCGGGGGTTGCAGCAGGTGGGGCGGGGACTGCAGCAGGTGGCGGAGTTGCAGTGGGAGGCGCGCCGGGCGTTGCCGGTTGCTGTGCACCCGCGATCGAGACGGCGATTGCTGCAACCGAACCCGCTGCGAATAGAATGCGCGCGCGACGAAGCGCAACGCTCGATCGATTGAACATCAGTGATCTCCCTTGAGCGAGTGGTGGCCCGCGCGACGTCACGCCAGTCAGGTCCGCGATTATCGTAGCAGATCAGACTTGCGTTGGCTGCACGGACTTTTGGTCCGCAGGTCCCCAGGTTCGAGCCCTGGTCGGGACGCCGGCAACATTGCCTTCCGGCGATAGCACCTCTACGGGCCGTCTGTTTGCGTTAGCGTTTGGCCATCGACGCGGCGCGAATTACGTTTACGAACAGTGCGCAGATGGTCCCTGCGACCTGCAGCGCCATTCCGAGCGATCCGTCGAGCGAACCGAGATGGGTCAACAGCCCGACCAGGATGAGAACGCCGATGACGGTCAAGGCCAGACTGTCATCATCGACGAACAGACCGATCCGACGTGCAGAGTTGTCCGGGCGGGTGGATGCAGGTGGTACCGAACGGCTGACCCAGCACCGCGCGCCGGAGACCCTTGCTCTTTAGCGAAAGTGCAGCGACTCGTGGCGTTGGCCGCAGCGCGGGCAGATGAACTCGACAATCTCGGCCACGGCCGCGGGCATGCGAACGCCAACGATTGTCACCGACCCTGCATCGACCAGCTCACCGCTGCACTCGAGCCACACGCTGTCGCGGTCAAAACCGAAATCCGCTTCCGCATCCTCGCGCTCGCCCAGTTCACGCCAAACGCGCGCGAAAGTCTGCTGGATATCGGTTTGGTAGCTCGGTATATATTCGAACGAGGGATCGAGGATCGATTTCATGTCAAGCTCCTTGCGGTTGTCTGGTGAGGCCGTCAGCAATGTGGCGGCGAGGTGCGTGCGGTAACGAATGACACGATCACACTGTGGACGCGATGCGTTACGCGGGCGTTGCATCGCCGGCACCCACGAATCCTGTGGCAGCGATGCGGTTGCCACACTCAATTTGATGGTTTTCAGACGCGTGGCGCGCTGTACAGTCGTCCTTGTGGATGGCAGCTCTTCGAGGTGATACTGTGAATCCATTACATCAGATCCGAGTGCGACCGTAGCGCGTCACCTGATGGCGAATGATCACGGACCTGCGTCCAACTCACACGCCGGTCACACGATGTCCGATATGCACGGGACCCACGACCGCCATGCGGGGCACTCGGTGGCGATGTTTCGTGACAAGTTTTGGCTAAGTTTCGCCCTCACCATCCCCGTCGTCTTGTGGTCCGTCGACGTACAACACTGGCTGGGATACTCCGCACCGTCCTTCCCCGGCTCGAGGTTTATCCCCGCCATTCTCGGAACCATTATCTTTGGATACGGTGGCCTCGTATTCATCCGCGGGTCACGAGGCGAACTTGCCGATCGCAAGCCGGGCATGATGACGTTGATCAGCTTGGCGATCATAGTCGCCTTTGGCACGTCGATCGCGGCAACGTTCGGCCTCTTTGAAATTGACGTTTGGTGGGAACTCGCGTCGTTGATTACGATCATGATCCTGGGTCACTGGCTCGAAATGCGAGCAATCTCCCAGGCTCGCGGCGCGCTCAGTGCACTCGCCGCCCTGCTTCCGGACACCGCTGAACGCATGAGGGGCGCAGACATCCAGTCTGTTTCTCTCTCGGAGCTGCGCGTCGGCGACATCGTTCTTGTCCGACCCGGAGCCCGTGTTCCGGTAGATGGTACTGTCGTCGAGGGTGCTGCCGATGTTGACGAGTCCTTGATCACCGGCGAGTCCAAGTCGGTACCGAAGGGGACGGGAGACAAAGTCATTGCGGGAACTGTTGCCAGCGGCGGAAGTCTTCGCGTTGCCGTCACCGCAATCGGCGATCAAACCGCCCTCTCCGGAATTATGCGACTGGTTGCCGCGGCACAGGCCTCTGGCTCGCGGACACAAGCGCTCGCTGACCGCGCCGCAGCCATCCTGTTTTACGTCGCGGTCGTATCCGGCGCGATCACGTTCGCTTACTGGTCGACGTCGGGTGACGTAGAACATGCCCTCATTCGAACAGCGACGGTACTTATCATTGCATGTCCGCATGCTCTTGGACTGGCGATTCCGTTGGTCATCGCCATCTCAACATCACTGGGAGCACAGAACGGTCTCTTGGTGAAGGACCGACTCGCGCTCGAACGTGCCCGGAATCTGGACTTGGTTATTTTCGACAAGACCGGCACCCTCACACGCGGTTCACCCGCCGTATCGGAAGTCGCGACTGCACAGGGCACGACCGAAGACGATTTGATCGCGCGTGCTGCTGCTGTCGAATCCAACTCAGAACACCCACTTGCTAAGGCAATCGCCGTCGAAGCCAAGCGCCGAGGCGTGAGTCAATTGTCCAGCTCGGACTTCGTGGCGCTGCCTGGTCGAGGAGCGGAGGCGCTCGTGGGACGCGAAAAGATCGCCATCGGTGGGCCTCGCCTCCTGACCGAGGCCAAAGTAACGCCGCCGCCGGAAATCGAGAAACTGGCAACCACGTGGGCATCAGACGGCAAGACGGTTCTTTACGTCGTCGCTCAAAGTCGACTACTCGGAGCCTTCGCGGTTGAAGATGAGATCCGACCGGAATCCAGTGCAGCCGTCAACGAGCTTCATCGACTTGGTATCCGGGTCGCGATGATTACCGGGGATTCGAAGGCGGTTGCCGATTCAGTCGCCCGACGTATCGGAATTGACGAGGTTGCAGCCGAGGTTCTCCCGGCTGATAAGGCTTCGGCAGTAACGCGTTTTCAGGCCGGCGGGAAGAGAGTGGCGATGGTGGGTGACGGGGTGAACGACGCACCAGCATTAGCGACCGCCGACGTGGGAATCGCCATCGGTGCGGGCACGGATGTCGCCATTGAATCCGCCGGTATTGTGCTCGTCCGCAGCGATCCGCGCGACGTCGTTGGGGCAATCGAGCTTTCACGCGCGACCTACAGGAAGATGATCCAAAATCTCGTCTGGGCGACGGCGTATAACCTAATCGCCATTCCCATTGCAGGAGGTCTTCTCGTTCGGTCGGGGCTCGATCTCCCCATGAGCGTGGGCGCGATAGCAATGAGTCTTTCTACCATCATTGTTGCTGCAAATGCCCAGTTGCTTCGCCGCCTCAAATTGCAACGCACTTGCTAAAGAGGCCCTGCTGCGGCCGAATTGTCTTCCGTATCAGATCCTTCGAAGCAAATCCCGGCCGCGCGCGCTCTTTGGGGTCTATTGCGGTCCGTCGCTCGCTGTCGTTGCTGCGGCTCGTGGTGCAGGTGCGCCGAACAGATGACGCCAACGCGGGTGCCGGAAAACGATCGTCAGGCGACAGCGAGACACCGTTCATCGAGCGTCCATCCGGCCGCCCGAACCTCGAGCAGTAGCGGGAACACGCCCTTCGTCGGGTCGAGTGTCCTCGTGCAGGGTAAGCGGCGAACCGCCGCGGCGCGCATACCCCCTGGGCGGTCCGTAGCCCCAAGGGCCATAGTCCTGGTAGGGGTAGTCCGCCCGGTCGGCCCTTGCGCCGCGGCCTCGGCCTCGAGTTGGAGTCGATTCAATTCTTCGCCGCGGGTCGCGGCTATTGCTTCCTCGGCCCTGTGCTGCGCTGCTGCCGCATCGAGCTCGGCCTGCGCACGTGCGAGGCGCGCCGGCGCGGTAGGGTCGACGGGACCGAGTCGAATGTCGACTTCCGTACCGCCCTTGCAGGCACGATCAGTATAGAGAGCAGTCCCGTTTGGCTGTGTGCACTTGTAGACTTGCACGTTCGCCCCGGCGGCATTGCTGATACCGAGTGCAAGCGGCGAAAGCACGAGGACGAGGCATAAGGCGTTGCGAGAGATCATGATCGGCGCAGTCATTGGTTGTCGATTGACGATACGGTGCGCCGCTCATGTGGCTGTAGGATTGCAAATCAACCGATTCAGGTTACGGGCGTAGCGCCTCGGTAAAAACGCGCCCGAAACACTCGGCGATGTCCTTGCCCTGCAGCGGCTTGCGCAGGACTTCGCTGATTCCCGCCGCGCGCGCACGCTCCAGCACCTGCGTACCGGCGTAGCCGCTCATTAATACGACGGGAACGCCGGGCCGCAGCTCGTGAACCTTGTCGGCGAGTGCAGTGCCGATGAGCTCGGGCATCGTCTCATCGGTGAGGACGAGATCGAAGCGCTCCGGCGCCTCGCGGAAAGCTTCCAGCGCCGCGAGGCTGGAACTGAATCCGATGGGCTCGTAGCCGAGCTCCGCCAACATCTCTTCGGCGATTGCGACCAGTGCTTTCTCGTCGTCGACGATCATGATCGTTTGGCCGTCGCCGCGCGGCAGCTCGGCATTGGCCGTGTTGTCCAGAAATTCGAACGAGGTGCGCAGTAGAATGTAAGCGTGAGCTCCGCTTCGCCGCTGCTATCGTTTCTGCTACTGATGGTGTCCGGTTGGGTTCATCGCCATCAGCTCATCGTCATCGAGTTTCTGCAGGCGGAGAATCGCCTACTCAAAGAGCGACTGAGCGGGAAGCGCATCCGGTTTACCGACGCTGAGCGCGCTTTGCTGGCACGCAAGGCCAAGGCGGTAGGGCGCAAAGCCCTGCTCCAACTCGACACGATCGTCTCTCCGGATACGCTCTTGCGGTGGCATCGGCGCTTGGTCGCGCAGAAATGGAATTTCTCACAGCGACGCGGCGCTGGCCGACCCGGCATCATGCGGCATATCTCAGCCTTGATCGTGCGCATGGCGGAGCAGAATACGAGCTGGGGCTACACGCGAATTCAAGGCGCGTTGACCAATCTCAGTCACAAGGTCGGCCGCAGGACGATTGCCAACGTGTTGAAACGCAATGGCATCGAGCCGGCGCCGGAACGGTGCAGACGCACACGGTGGTCGACCTTTCTCAAGGCGCACTGGAAGGTACTCGCTGCCAGCGACTTCTTCACAGTCGAAGTGTGGACGGGCCGCGGCCTCGTTACTCACTACGTCCTGTTCGTCATCAGTCTTGCCGATCGGGTTGTGAAGATTGCGGGCATCACATCCCGCCCGGACGAAGCCTGGATGCTTCAGATTGCTCGCAACGAGACCGATTCACAGGGAGGTGCGCTCGTTGCGAAGCGGTACCTGTCCTCGATCGAGATAGCAAGTACTCGGAACAATTCCGGCGGCTGATCCGCCAAAGCGGAACGAACGTCATTCGACTACCGCCGATGTCGCCGAACCTGAACGCCTACGCGGAACGGTTCGTGCGCTCGATCCAAGAGGAATGCCTGAATCGAATGATATTCGTCGGGCAGGCTTCGCTGCGTCGTGCTGTGATGGAATACATGGAGCACTATCAGGTCGAACGCAATCATCAGGGCCTGGAAAACCGGTTAGTTCAGATGCCGGCGGTGAGCCCTCCAAACGTCGGTGCTGTCCATCGTCGGGCGCGGCTTGGTGGAATGCTCAACTTCTACCACCGCAAGGTGGCATGATCCGGTCGGTCGAATTTCTGGACAACACGGGCGAGCGGGAAGCGATCATCCTGGCGGACTGGAATCCGTCGCGCCAGCCGCCCCGCCTAGGTATTGTTGGAACCGCGACCTAAGCCGACCGCGTAGGAAACGGCGGCTGCATTCGGCCAACACCGGCCCCGCGGCGTTGCGCTCCATTGCCATTGTAGTCGTTGATCGGTGTTTGGCAGCCAAACGGTCATCCGCCGGATGCCATTGCGCGACACCGGGCTGCGAAGTATCTTGTGACTTCCATTTAGCGACGAGGTGATTCAGCGGTGGATCGGCGAGCGTTCATTGGACGCGTTGCGGGTGGCCTGCTCGCCATGACTCTCACCGCTCCGGCGCAATCATCCAAATCCCACCGGATCGGATTTCTCAGCAATGGGAATCCGACAATGCCTTCCTCGCAAGACGAAGTGTTCCGGCAAAGTCTGCGCGAGCTGGGCTGGATCGAAGGCCAGAACGTGACGATCGAGTATCGCTGGGTGGAGGGAAATCCCGACCGGCTACCGGTCCTCGCAGCCGAACTCGTGCAGGCCAAGGTCGATCTCATCGTGGTGTCCGGCAATCCGGCGATTCGAGCGGCGCAGAATGCGACCAGAACCATCCCCATTGTCTTTGTTGTCTTGACCGACCCGGTCGCCTTGGGATTCGTGCCGAGCCTCGCGCGTCCCGGCGGCAACATGACTGGATTGGCCTCTGAGTTCGAGGAACTCATCACCAAGGACCTTCAGCTGCTGAAGGAGGCCGTACCCGACCTTTCTCGCGTCGGGCTTCTCTATCCATCCGTGGTCCCGGCCGCGCTTCTGGCGGCGGCGGAGACCGCAGCGAGGAGTCTGGGGCTCGTGGCACACCGACTCAATGTTACTGGGCCAGCCGAGTTCGAGGACGCGTTCAAGAGGGCGAGGAACGAGCAAGCGGGCGCTATCCTCGTGCTGCCATCCCCGTACTTCGACGCGCAACACGCACGGTTGATCGAGCTCGCGGCACGATACCGTCTACCTGCGTGCTACGAATTCAGGAACTACGTCCGGGACGGCGGACTCATGTCCTATGGCCCGAGTATTGATGCGATGTTCGCGCGCTCGGCCAGCTATGTCGATCGGATTCTGAAGGGGGCAAACCCCGGCGACCTGGCAATCGAGCGGCCGACGAAGTTCGAACTTGTGATCAACCTCAAGACCGCGAAAGCGCTCGGCCTCCCGATTTCTCAGTCGCTTCTTCTTCGCGCGGACGAAGTAATCCAGTAGTCAACAGCGGCCGCACCGAGGCTTCGCCCAAAGCGGTTGTGCAATGGGGCTATCAATCCATTCCTTCAATTCCCATTTCTCGAAAGCAAACGTTCAAACAAACGAAGCTGGCTGGAAAACTGTAGCGGGTCAAATGTCGCGTCTGATGACCAGTGATACAGTCATTTTACTTGGGAGCGGAGGAGACCACGATGAGATGTGGCACCGTCAGGAGTGTCATCATCATTACCCCGTACTGTCCAATAATTCGGACGACTGGTCGCGTTAGAATGTTGGCATGGGTTCTGTGCCGCCGCTACTGCAGTTTCTGCTGATGATTGCGTCGGGCTGGGTTCAACGTCATCAGTTGATCGCGTGTTGTCCAAAATTAGGAACGAAGGCTGGCAGTAGAATGACGGCATGGGTTCGGTGCCACCTGCGCTGTCGTTTCTGCTGATGATGGTGG
>Ga0070713_100002349_pt1 | contig 12344 bp, 4 predicted proteins | sample LARL82metaG_FD_65465 | JGI IMG/M metagenome (GOLD analysis project Ga0070713, IMG submission 65465) | Corn, switchgrass and miscanthus rhizosphere microbial communities from Kellogg Biological Station, Michigan, USA - LAR L8-2 metaG | ecosystem: Host-associated > Plants > Roots > Rhizosphere ... | reverse complement strand
ATCGGTTTCACGATCATGTCGCTGACCATCTCGTTGATCGCAGTGTTGATTCCTCTGCTGTTTATGGGAGACGTTGTGGGCCGGCTCTTCCGCGAGTTTGCCGTTACTCTGGCGGTCACGATCATTATTTCCGCTGTCGTTTCGTTGACGCTGACACCGATGATGGCCTCGCGGATTTTGAAACACAATCCGCACGAGCACCAGGGTCGCGTCTATCAGGCATCAGAACGCGTCTTCGAAGGAATGATCGCGTTTTACGGGCGCACGCTGAGAACGGTGCTGCGCTATCAAACCGTCACACTATTAGTCGCAGTCGCGACACTTCTTTTGACGGTTTATCTGTACATCATCATTCCGAAGGGCTTCTTTCCTGTTCAGGACACGGGCGTGATTCAGGGGATTACGCAGGCAGCGCAGACGATCGGCTCGAAGGCCATGGCGAAGAAGCAACAGGAGGTCGCCAAGGTCATTCTCCAGGACCCCGCGGTGGACAGTCTCTCGTCTTTTATCGGCGCGGACGGCACAAATACGACGACGAACAGTGGGAGGATGTCGATCAACCTAAAGCCGTTGGACCAGCGCGACCTGAACGCTTCCGATGTGATTCGCAGGCTGCAGTCGAAGCTGAAGGATGTGCAGGATATTCAGATTTTCATGCAGCCGGTACAGAACATTACCGTCGATGACCGGGTGAGCCGGACGCAGTATCAGTACACGCTGGAAGATCCGGATCCAAACGAACTGAACGAATGGACTAATCAGTTTGTGGCGAAGTTGAAGGATTTACCAGAGCTGGAGGATGTGGCAACGGACCAACAGATGGGCGGCCTAGCCGTGTCGCTGGTGATCGATCGTGCAACGGCTTCGCGGCTTGGAGTCGCACCGACGACGATCGATCAGACACTCTACGACGCCTTTGGCCAAAGGCAGATCAATACGATGTACACGCAGCTGAACCAGTATCACGTGATTCTGGAGGCAGAGCCGCAGTTTCAACTCGACCCGGACAAGCTGAACCATCTTTACCTTGAGTCGAACTCTTCTGCGGGGCAGAGCGGCGCACCGGCATCGTCCTCTTCGGGCAAAGGTTCTACATCGGCGGGTTCGAATGCGTTGACCGGTTCGGCCCTGTTTACGCCTTCGGCAAACACATTGACACCACCGGTGAGCGCGTTGCGGTCCAGCACATCGGGCGTGGCCGGAGGCGCGACTTCGGCAGGTGCGACCAGCTCGACGACAGCTAATGCAGTCCCGTTCAGCGCTTTCTCGCACTTCGAAACAACGACCGAGGCGCTCTCGATTACGCATCAGGGGCAGTTTCCGGCGATTACGGTGTCGTTCAACCTTGCGCCGAATGCTGCTCTGGGAGGCGCAATTTCGTCGATCAGCAAAGTGCAGAAGGACATGCACATGCCGGCGAGTCTGCAGGCAGATTTTCAGGGAACGGCGGCATCGTTCCGGAACTCGTTATCCAATATGCCGCTGCTGATTCTTGCAGCTTTGGTGACGGTGTACATCGTGCTTGGAGTTTTATATGAAAGCTTTATTCATCCGATCACGATTCTCTCCACGCTACCCTCCGCGGGTGTTGGGGCGTTCCTCTCGCTGATTCTCTTTCACCAGGACCTGAGCGTTGTGGCGATTATTGGATTGGTGCTGCTGATCGGCATCGTTAAGAAGAACGGCATTATGATGGTGGACTTCGCGCTGGACGCGGAACGGCATCAGGGACTGGATGCAACGGAAGCGATCTATCAGGCTTGCCTGCTGCGGTTCCGGCCGATCATGATGACGACGATGGCAGCGCTGCTGGGCGGGCTACCGCTTGCGTTTGGCACTGGGATCGGGTCCGAGTTGCGCAGGCCGCTCGGAATCTCGATGGTAGGCGGTCTGCTTCTGAGCCAGATACTGACGCTGTATACGACGCCGGTGATCTATATTTTCTTCGACAATCTCGCGACGCGGTCTTCGAGGAAGAAGGCGGAGCGCCGCGGAAGCGAGCCTGAGGCGGCAGGACTGTCATGAATCTCTCTGCGCCATTTATCAACCGTCCAGTAGCTACGACGCTGCTGACGGTGGCGATTGCTATCGCGGGCGCTATTGCTTTTACGGTGCTTCCGGTATCGCCGTTGCCGCAGGTTGATTTTCCGACGATCTCCGTGAATGCGAGTCTGCCGGGCGGAAGTGCCGAGATTATGGCGTCTTCGGTGGCGACACCACTGGAACGGCAGTTCGGACATATTGCCGGGGTGTCGGAGATGACGTCGTCGAGCAGTCTAGGCACAACGTCGATTACGATTCAGTTTGATCTGAGCCGCAATATCGATGGAGCTGCGCGCGACGTTCAGGCGGCGATCAATGCTGCGCGCACCTACCTGCCGGCAAACCTGCCGGGAAATCCAACTTATCGCAAGGTCAATCCTGCGGATGCGCCGATCATGATTATCGGGCTGACATCGGACAAATACGGTCCGGACAAGTTGTATGACGAGGCGTCGACGATCGTCCAGCAGAGGCTTTCGCAGATTCAAGGCGTCGGGCAGGTGAATGCTGGAGGCGGCGCGCTGCCGTCGGTTCGGGTTGAAGTGAATCCGACGAAACTTGCGAGCCTCGGCCTTACGATGTCGAATCTTCAGTCTGTCCTGAGCATTCAGAATTCGAATCTGGCAAAAGGGCAGATCACGAACGGAGATATCTCGGCGGATATTATTGCCAACGATCAGATATCTCATGCCGAGGACTATAAGCCGATCATCGTTGGGTACCACAACGGTTCAGCCGTACGGCTTGCCGATGTCGCGGATGTTGTGGACTCCGTACAAAACATACGGGCTGCAGGGTATTTGAACGGCAAACGCGCAGTGACGCTGATCGTCTTTCGACAGCCGGGCGCAAACATTATCGACACGGTCGACCGGATTAAGGATGCGCTGCCTTCCGTCGAAGCATCAATCCCCAAGGGCATCGAAACGACGATCGTTCTCAATCGCACGACGACGATCAAAGCATCCGTGAGCAATGTCGAACGTACGTTGATCTTGTCGATCATCCTGGTGATCATCGTCGTCTTCATCTTCCTTCGCAGCGGACGGGCGACGCTAATTCCCGCGGTTGCTGTGCCGGTGTCTTTGATCGGCACGTTTGCGGTGATGTATCTCTGCGGCTACAGCCTGGACAATCTGTCGCTCATGGCGTTGACCATTTCGACGGGTTTTGTGGTGGACGATGCGATTGTAGTGATGGAAAACATCACGCGTCATATTGAAGACGGCATGGAACCCTTCGCTGCCGCGCTGAAGGGCGCGAAAGAGATCGGGTTTACGGTCTTTACCATCAGCATGTCGCTGATCGCCGTGTTCATCCCGTTGTTGCTGATGGGCGGGATTGTGGGCAGGTTGTTCCGGGAATTTGCAGTCACACTATCGACGGCGATTCTGGTGTCGATGGCGATTTCTCTGACGACGACGCCGATGATGTGCGCGTACATATTGAACAACCCACACGCCGAGAAGCATGGCCGCCTGTACATGGCAATGGACAGAGGGTTCGATTGGGTGTTGTCTCTGTACAGGCGCAGCCTGCATTGGGCGCTGGAGAACCCGGTTCTTATTCTGGTGGTGCTTGGGTTAACGATTGCTTTGAATGTAGCCATCGTCCTGAAGATTCCCAAAGGCTTCTTCCCTCTTCAAGACACGGGTTCTCTCGGCGGAGCTGTGCGCGGACCTCAGGATGCCTCGTATTACTCGATGAACGAGGCAATCCAACAGATATTGAAGATCGTGAAGAGCGATCCAGCGGTCGATAATGCGATTTCGTTTACCGGGGGCGGCGGAGCCTCCAATAGCGCAAATATGTTTGTGGCGTTGAAGCCGCTGGAGGAACGAAAGATCAGCGCTTCGGATGTGATCAACCGTCTGCGGCCGCATTTGAACCGGATTACGGGAGCGTCCTCTTTTCTGCAGGCTTCGCAGGACCTTCGGATTGGCGGGCGCGGAAGCAACGCGCTGTATCAATACACTATTCAGGCCGACAACCTTGCGGACCTGAATACGTGGGGGCCGAGGTTGCTCGCCCAGATGCAGCATCTTCCGGGCTTTCAGGATGTCAGCTCCGACCAGCAGGACGGTGGGCTGGATGAGTTGTTGCACTACGATCGCGTGACTGCCGCACAGCTTGGGCAGACGGCACAATCGCTCGATGCAGGCCTGTACAGCGCCTTCGGTCAATCCGAGGTTTCGCTCATCTATACGCAGTTGAATCAATACTACGTTGTGCTGGAAGTAGCGCCGGAGTATTGGCAGAGTCCAGAGGGCCTGAAGAATATTTATTTCCATCCGGCAGGCACGAGCAGCGCGACAGCCAGCGGGAACGTTCCTCTGTTTTCGATGGCGACGTCGAAGACCAATACCACGCCGCTTGCGCTGAATCATACGGGGCTGTTCCCTTCCGTTACGGTTTCGTTCAACCTTGCGCCGGGTGTGTCTCTGAGCGATGCGACGCTTGAGATCGCGCAGATGCAGCAGCGGTTGGGTACGCCTTCGACGGTGCATGGTTTTTTTGCTGGAACGTTGCTTGCGTATCAGCAATCGCTGGGCACTGAGCCGCTTCTGGTTGTGACCGCGATACTCGCCGTTTTCATCGTCCTCGGCGTTCTCTATGAGAGCCTGGTGCATCCGATCACCATTCTTTCGACGCTGCCTTCGGCGAGCGTCGGCGCAATGATGGCGCTGATGCTCTTCAAGGAGGATTTGAACGTCATTTCAATCATCGGTATTGTGCTGCTGATCGGCATCGTCAAGAAGAATGCGATCATGATGATCGACTTTGCCCTGCAGGCAGAACGCGAGGGCGGTCTGGATACGGAAGACGCCATCTTCCAGGCGTGCATGCTTCGTTTCCGTCCGATCATGATGACGACCATGGCGGCGCTGTTTGGCGCTTTGCCGCTCGCGTTTGGAAGCGGCACTGGCTCTGAGCTGCGCCGACCGCTCGGCATCACCATTGTTGGAGGGCTGATTGTAAGTCAGATGCTTACTCTCTATACCACTCCTGTTGTTTATCTTGCGCTCGACCGTTTGCGCCTGCGGGTGATGGGGAAAGAACGCGATACGTTTGTACCCATTGATCGCCCAACTGCCGCCGGTGCGGAGTAAATTAGCCATGTCAAAAACTATGACGAACCTTCGACTCAAATTTGCGGTATGCCCCGCGATCATGACGCTCCTGCTGACGGGGTGCATGGTGGGGCCGAAGTATCAAGCGCCCACGCCCTCGGCTAATGCCACGGCTCCGCCGGTGACCTATAAGGAGTCGCCAACGCAGTTTCAGGATACGGACGGCTGGAAGGTTGCACAGCCGCAGGATGCGATGCTCCATGGCAAGTGGTGGGAGATCTACAACGATCCGGAACTGAATGCGCTCGAAGAGAAGCTAACGATCGACAACCAGAATATTAAGCAGTTCTTTGAGAACTTCATGACGGCGCGGACGCTGGTTGCCGAGGCGCGGTCGCAGCTTTATCCGACGGCGGGGGTGTCGTTGGGGTATCAGGCTGCTCGCTCGTCGTCGAACCTGACGAACGCTCCGACGGCCAACACGGGCCGTGTGAGTTCGATAGGATCGCTGTCGGGCGAGGTCTCGTGGGCGCCGGATCTTTGGGGAAAGGTGCGCAATCTGATTCACGAGCAACAGTACAACGCGCAGCTGAGCGCAGCTGATCTTGAAAATGAGAAGCTGACCGAGCAGGCGAGCCTAGCGGCCTTTTTCTATGAGATTCGCGGGCAGGATGCGCTCGAAAAGCTGCTGAACGAGACCGTCGAGGTGGACAAGAAGGCACTGGAGCTGACGCGGGCGCGCTATGAGACGGGAATCGATATGAGAATCTCGGTGGCCGAGGCCGAAGCTACGCTGGCGCAGGTGCAATCGCAGGCGATTAACCTTGGTGTGGCGCGAGCGCAGTTTGAGCATGCGATTGCGGTGCTGGTTGGAGCGAACCCTTCGGAGTTTTCAATTCCAGTGAAGCCCCTGTTGACAAACGCGCCACCGGTTCCTGTCGGAATGCCATCCGCGTTGCTGGAACGGCGGCCCGATATCGCCGCGGCGGAGCGGAAGATGGCTGCAGCGAATTCGCAGATTGGCATTGCGTACGCTGCGTATTATCCGTCGCTGACTTTGAATGCGAGTTACGGCCACGAGAGCACAAACTTCAGCCACTTCTTCGACCAGCCGAGCCGGTTCTGGTCGGTGGGACCGTCGCTTAGCGAGACGATCTATGATGGCGGGCTCAGGCGGGCGACAGTAAATCAGTTCATTACGACTTACAACGCGGACGTTGCGAGCTACAGGCAGACAGTACTGACGGCGTTCCAGCAGGTGGAGGATTCGCTGGCTTCGGTGCGCCTGTTGTCGCAGCAGATTGTGAAGCAGCAGCAGGCGGTGACCTCGTCGGAGGAGGTTTTGAAGCTGGAGATGGACAGGTATCAGCTGGGACTCGACCCGTATCTGAATGTAGTGACGGCGCAGACGACGCTGCTGACCAATCAGCAGACACTTGCCAATCTGCATGTGCTGGAGATGAGCTCTTCGGTGCAGCTGATCGAGGCGCTGGGAGGAGGCTGGGATAGGACGCAGTTGCCGACACCGGCGGATGTTTCGAAAAAGCTGGATAAGGCGGATACTGCGATACAGAAGTAGCGGCCTCCCACCTTCGGGGATGGGACATACTGTGGTCGGGAGAGAACGATGATTGGCGATGCGGCGCAGTATGAGGAGCTGGTGAAGCTCTATGGCAGCTATGGTGACGGCGAGCTGGTGGCGCTCGGTCGCGGGATGGCAGACCTGACTGAAATGGCGCAAGAGGCTCTCAAGGGAGAACTGGCGAGGCGGGGACTGCAGTTGCCGGTTACCGGAGAACGGGTTGAGACTCGCGTTCTGAGTGACGACGATCTGTCCGACATGCGGGCTTACGCAGCGACAGCGCCGGATGAGTGCATCTTTGATTTTGAGGACGAGCGGAGTGTCCAGGCGGCCTACTATGCGCTTCGAAGCGCGGGAATCGAGGCGGTCGTTGTTTCGGCGGACGCCACGGTCTCGGCGGACGGCGTGATGGAAAATCGCGGACCGCGGGTTGTGGTGACTCCCAAGGACGCGGAACGGGCGGCAGCTCTTTTGTCGCAACCTTCGACGGAGGCATTGAAGGGAGAGCCGGAGGAGACTCCTGAGGAGTTTCGCCTACCCCGCTGCCCGGCGTGCGGCGGGGAGGAGACGCTGCTGGAATCGGTCGATCCGGTCAATCAGTGGCGCTGCGATGACTGCGGCCATACGTGGCTGGAGGAGAGTGTTTCGTCCACGGCTTGAATCGATGGCGTGAGCGGTGCGAAGACAAGAAAAAGACCCGCGCGATGCGGGTCTTTTTTGTCGAATGATGCATCGATGCCGCATCCGCTAGTGGGGACGGTCACCCTCGTGCGGAGCCGGTCTGGATTGCTCGGGTTTGGCCTGCTGCTGAGGTGCAGGTCTGGATTGCGGTTGGGGAGCCGGTCTGTATTCGGGTTGTGGACGCGGTTGAGGCATCGGTTGAGGTTGAACCGGCCTGGCCTCGGGCTGCGGACGAAACTGCGGCTCGGGTCTCGGCTGGTAAGACGGGCGAGGTTGGGGTTGTTGCGGTTGCACAGGGCGAACCTCAGGTTGAGATGGACGGGGCTGCTCTGGCTGCACGGGGCGAACCTGCGGCTCGGGTCTCGGCTGGTAAGACGGGCGAGGTTGGGGTTGCTGTGGTTGCACGGGGCGAACCTCAGGTTGAGATGGACGGGGTTGCTCTGGTTGCACGGGGCGAACCTGGGGCTGGTTGGGGCGGTTGTCGGGATGTACAGGATGCACCTCAGGTTGAGTTGGGCGCGGCTGCTCTGGTTGAACAGGGCGAACCTGCGGTTCTCCTGGCCGGACGGGTTGCACTTGAGGACGATTGTTTGGTTCAGCGGGTCGATTGCCCGGTTGGACTGGACGAATCTCCGGCTGGCCGGGTTGCACCCCTGGGCGGTTGTTTGGCTCGCCGGGACGGAATCCAGGTTGAACTGCCGGCTGGCCCGGACGGTTTGGCATCGATCCGGGATTGGGCCGCGTAAAGCCGGGCTGCGCAGCGATGGGCCGGGGAGCGGCGACCATGGCCGGGCGGCCCCTGTTCACGTTGTAGAACTGTTGACGGTTCTGGGCGGCTTCGCGCTGGTTCTGGATCTGAGTCGACATGGGCGGAGTTCTTGGGCCGCGCATGGCTTCGATCTCGGCTGGCCGCGGCCTTACCGCAACGCCGCCTCTGCCTCCGTTATAGGCGACACGGGTGTTGTTGTTGACGACGACGGTGCGGTTGTAGACGTAGGTGATGTTGCCGCCAATGCGGTTGACAGAACGGTTGTAGTAGAAGTGGTTGCCGTTCCAGTAGCCGCCATAGTAACCGTAGCCGGTGTAGCCGAAGCCGTAATTGATGCCACCGTAGAAGCCAATGTGAAGGCCCCAGTAGCCGCGATGGAAGCCCCAGCGGTTGTGGTGCCAGCCCCAGTACCCCGGGGTCCAAAGTGCGCCGTAGTAGGGTGGCGCGCACCAGTAGCCGGGTATCCAATAGTAGCCGGCAGGACCCCAGTACCAATAGCCGGGAACCCAGATGTAGTTCGGCGCGGGGATCTCGGGCTGCTCGTAGACGGGGAGGGGAGGGGGCGGTTCGTCGGCGTACTCGACGGGCTGGGTCTCGCCTTCGGCGTCGAGTTCGTCAAGGGTCTGGGCGTCCTGGTAGGCCTGATCCTGATCGGGCGGAGGGGGAGCGGCCTCCTGAGGAGGGTATTGGGGAGCGTAGGACGCGGCGACCTGTTGGGGCTGGGCCTGGTAGCGGATTCCGAGCACTGCACCCTGAGGTGCTGGTTGGGGTTGATTGTTGTCGACCGGCGCCATGTTGGCATCGGCGGGATCTGGCCCTGAGTTGTCGGGAACAGTTGCGGCATTTACGGCACCGGTATCGTTATGGCAACCTGCGGCCCCGACGAGCGTTAGAACGCCGAGTGAAAGACCTAAGAGAAGCCTTGGGATCAATTTATTCATACTGCAAATCTCCTAACTTGCTGATCGTTTTAACCCAAACCTATTGAATGAGATGCGTTTTTTCCGACGGGGCGCGGTTTCCGGCAGAAAATACGTCCTTTAGCTACATTTCCAGTCAACGGATTGTACCCGGCAAAGGCATGTTCTTCCGGTCAGCACCTTCAAATCGATGGTCTGAAGGTCGCGACTTTGCGGCCGGAAGACGCGTCTTACCTGACAGGCGGCTGACTACCGCAGAGCCGAGGATCGCAGTAAAATGATGTCGATGGCAGGCTGTCTTCCCAACACGAAGCGCTTCCGCCACGGTCGTCCTGACCGCGGGCGCTGCTAACACCGTCCACTCCATTGAACACTTTTGACTTTAGCCGTTACGATTTGCGGCTCGGAGTCCTGACTACGGCCCACTACCCCTTGCGCCTTTACACGGCGCGCCTCGGAGAAGACACCATGCCGACCCAATCGCATCCTGATTCGTTCAAGAGCCTGTCCACGCTTACCTCGGGCAAGACCACGTACCAACTGTTTCGTTTGAAGACGCTGGAAAAGAGCGGCGTGAATCTGACGCGACTTCCCTTCTCGCTGCGAATTTTGCTCGAGAACCTGCTGCGACATGAAGACGGAAAAACGGTAACGGCGGACGATATCAAGTTTCTCGCCTCGTGGGATCCCAAGGCTGAGCCGTCGCGCGAGATTGCGTATATGCCGGCGCGAGTTCTGATGCAGGACTTTACCGGAGTGCCGGCGATCGTCGATCTGGCGGCGATGCGCGATGCGATGAAGGCGCTGGGAGGCGATCCGGAGAAGATCAATCCGCTGCAGCCGGCGGAACTGGTGATCGATCACTCGGTCCAGGTGGATGAGTTTGGCACGGTGCGGGCGTATGACCTGAATGCAGCGCTGGAGTTTCAGCGGAATCGCGAACGGTATGCGTTCTTGAAGTGGGGGCAGACGGCTTTCAATAATTTTTCCGCGGTGCCGCCGGGGATGGGAATCTGCCATCAGGTGAATCTGGAATACCTGGCGCGTGTGGTGTTTACGACTAATCCAAAGGCTAGCCTGGACGCCGTTGCGGTTGCAGGACACAAGGCCAGCGTGGAAGAGACTTTTGCGATGGCGTATCCGGATACGCTGGTGGGGACTGACTCGCATACGACGATGGTGAATGGGTTGGGTGTGCTGGGGTGGGGCGTTGGTGGTATTGAAGCCGAGGCCGCAATGCTGGGACAGCCGGTGAGTATGCTGGTGCCGCAGGTGGTTGGGTTCAAGCTGACGGGCAAGTTGAAGGAAGGCACGACAGCTACCGATCTGGTGCTGACCGTGACCGAGATGCTGCGCAAGATGGGCGTGGTCGGCAAGTTTGTGGAGTTCTATGGACCGGGAATTGCAGAGCTGCCGCTGGCGGATCGCGCGACGATTGCGAATATGGCTCCGGAGTATGGAGCTACGTGCGGAATCTTCCCGGTAGATGCGGAGACGCTGCGCTATCTGCGAATGACGGGGCGGACCGAAGAGCAGATTGCGCTGGTGGAGACCTACTACCGCGAGCAGGGGATGTTCCATACGGCGGAGGCGGAGGAGGCCGTGTACTCGGCGACGATTGCGCTGGACCTGGCGACCGTGGAGCCAAGTGTAGCGGGACCGAAGCGGCCGCAGGATCGCGTGAAGCTGTCGCAGGCGGGTGCGAGTTTCAAGGAGCAACTGCCCGGTCTGCTGGGGCCGAATGGGAATACGCAGGTGATACGGCAGATGGTGCGGTGGGAGGGCGAAGGTGGAACGGCATCGGCTTCGGGCGATCTCAGCAGCAGTATTGGGGCCTCAGCGCCAGTGGTCGAGGCTCCGGTGGTGCCGGTGATTACGATTCAGGATGAAAAGATGCCGCAGTTGGAGGCTCCGCACGTGTCGATACGGAGCCGGTTTGGAGTGGATCCGGATAAGTATCTCGACCATGGATCGATTGTGATTGCGGCGATTACTTCTTGTACGAATACGTCGAATCCGTACGTGATGATTGCTGCGGGATTGTTGGCAAAGAAGGCAGTGGAAAAGGGATTGAGCACGCCGCCTTGGGTGAAGACGTCTCTGGCACCGGGGTCGCGAGTGGTGACGGACTATTACGTGAAGTCCGGGCTGATGCCGTATCTGGATAAGCTGCGGTTTCAGGTAGTGGGATATGGATGTACGACGTGCATCGGGAACTCGGGGCCGCTGCCGACGGATGTTTCGAAGTCGATTGAAGACAATGGGCTGGTGGCGGTGTCAGTGCTGTCGGGAAACAGAAATTTTGAAGGAAGAATTTCGCCGGAGGTGAGGGCAAATTATTTGATGAGTCCGCCGCTGGTGGTGGCTTATGCGTTGGCGGGACATATCGGGCACAACTTCGACACGGAGCCGCTGGGCAATGGAAAGAATGGTGATGCGGTCTACCTGAGGGATATCTGGCCGACGCAGGCAGAGGTGGCGGAGGTTGTGAACTCGTCGATCAGTTCAGACATGTACCGGCATCAGTACAGCACGGTGACGGATGGAGACAACAACTGGCGGAGCTTGAAGATTCCTGTCGGCGAGACGTATGGGTGGGAACGGGATTCGACTTATATTCGCAAGGCTCCGTACTTTGACGGGATGACGGCGACGCCGGTGCCGGTCGAGGATATTCATGGGGCGCGGGTGCTGGCGGTACTGGGCGACTCGGTGACGACGGACCATATTTCACCGGCGGGGTCGATCAAACTGAATGGACCTGCGGGTAAATATCTGATCGAGCATGGGGTGAAGCCTTCGGACTTCAACAGCTATGGGTCGCGGCGCGGCAACCACGAAGTGATGGTGCGCGGAACGTTTGCCAATGTGCGGCTGCGAAACAAGCTGGCTCCGGGGACCGAAGGCGGCGTAACACGGCTGCTGCCGGACGATACGCCAATGTCGATCTACGACGCTTCGGTGGAGTACGCGAAGCGAGGGATGCCGCTGGCGATTCTTGCCGGAAAGGAATATGGGTCGGGATCGTCGCGCGACTGGGCGGCAAAGGGGCCGCGGTTGCTGGGGATCAAGTTCGTGATCGCGGAGAGTTATGAGCGGATTCACCGTTCGAACCTGGTGGGGATGGGAATTCTGCCACTGCAATTTCTACCGGGACAGAGTGTCGATTCGCTCCACCTGACGGGCGAAGAGGTCTTCGCGATTGGGGATGCACCCGGTCAGTTGAAGGCGATGCTGGATAGCAAGTTTGCCGATGGGAAGACGATTTCGGTGTTTGC
>Ga0070713_100002348_pt1 | contig 12346 bp, 7 predicted proteins | sample LARL82metaG_FD_65465 | JGI IMG/M metagenome (GOLD analysis project Ga0070713, IMG submission 65465) | Corn, switchgrass and miscanthus rhizosphere microbial communities from Kellogg Biological Station, Michigan, USA - LAR L8-2 metaG | ecosystem: Host-associated > Plants > Roots > Rhizosphere ... | reverse complement strand
CTGTGTTTCACGTAATGCGTGAACTGCACTTCGGACGCCAGCTTGGCCTTCTTCGAGACCAGGGGTTCCTTTTCGCCTTCATATTTGATCGTGCCGCCCACCTCTGCGGAATCTTCGATGGTGAGGGACTCGCTCTTTTCGTCGATGTTGCCGCCGATGCTGCCATTGATGCGGGTGGACTGATTGCGCACGAATAAATCGCGTCCCACTTTTCCATCGATGCCCAGTGTCTGCGAAAACGATGTGACGGTGCGACCGACGGTGCCGCGCCTGTCGACGTGAATCACCTGCGCCCAGACCATCAGGCTGCGATCAATCATTCCTGAAACCGTAATGTTGTTGCAGAATCCGCGCACGCTACCATCCACCTGCCCTTCGATGCGCGCGGTCTGCACAAAAACAAAAACGTCTCCCGTAACGTGGCCGCGGATGCTTGCTTCCTGTCCCCAGACATATAAATCGCCGTCGATGGTGCCGTCGACGTTAATCTCCTGGCCGGTGGAGTACACGTCGCCCTTTACCGTCTCGTCCTTGGAGATTTGCACGTTCGGGCCATTGCGGAATTCGGTGGCCATTGCCGGCGGCGCCTGCACAAACGCAGCGCACATGCCCGTGAGCATCACCGCCAGCGCAGAGCCGCGGCGAAACCGCTTTCGCGCGACCAGCAAGCCGAAACCGCCCAGCGTCAGAAGCGCAAGCACTTCCACCAGTGAAATCATCGACTGCCACCCCTTCCAGAAAGATCCTTGGAAAATCAGCAAGCTGAGCAAACTTGTGCCACCGAAACCAGCCTGTTCGAGGCGCTGTTCCCAGGGTTCAATGTAACCGGTATACATGGCATAGACCGCAGTGCCCGCGAGTCCAAAAGCCACCATCCAAACCCACTGCATGGAGCGCTTCACACGTTCCTGGAAAGTAGCGATGCGCGCGGGCAGGGGCTCTTCTTCTTCGAGCATGGCGCGCGTGAGAAGGCGCGATTCGCGTTCCATGGCGCGCAGCAGCGTGCGGCAAACGCCGCAGCCTTGCGTGTGCGCGGAAACTTCCAGAGCACGTGTGCGCTCCAGTTGCCGCTCGAGATACAACATGCAGGTCATCTCGTCGAGATGCTCCCGCCCTCCACCGTGGCGATCACCAGGCGGCGAACCCATCGAGCTGGTGGAACTCATCGGGCACCTCCTGCCGTCATCGCGCCCGTACCTTCGAGCGCCTGACGCAGTTCATGCCGGGCGCGCAGCAGCACCACGCCCACGAAGGCACGGCGCACTCCGAGCGAATCGGCAATTTCGTCGTAACTCATATCCGAGTAATAGCGCAAGACCAGCGCCATACGGGCGCGTGCGCCGAGTTTGTCGAGCGCCTTGCGCACTTCTTCACTGGTGCGTTTTTCGATTAGCTGGTCCAGTTGACTGGGATCGGGATGTTCCAGCGGCAAGGTTTCCAGATCGTCGGTTTCCTTATCCTGGCGAATTTTGCGGCGCCGCAGAATATCCCAGCAGTGATTCGCGGCTACGCGGTACAGCCAGGCTGAAAACGGCCGGGTCGCGTCGTATTGATCCAGCTTATCTCTAATCTTCATAAAAATTTCCATGGTGGCATCTTCCGCGTCTTCGCGGGTCGGCAGCGCTCTGCGGCAAAAGCGGAAAATCGCCGGAGCATACTCCCGGTAGAGTTCGCCCCAGGCCTCGGCATCCCCAGCCCTGGCCTGAGCGAGGATGGCGCCCAACTGCCTTGTTTCCGCCACGTTCATCCGGTCTGGCATCCGGCCTGGTTTCTGGACGTCCATAGGCTAGTACGCAAAAGGAACCGAAAAAATTACACTGCGGGCCGTCAGATTGAGGCGAACTCTGCGAAGTTGCCAAGGAAATACCCGCCCATTGATGCCCAGCACTGTACCAGATTCCAGTAATCAATCTGGAGAGTCGTACATACAAAGAAAACGGCCTCGGGCTAGCGAGCCAGAGGCCGTTTGCGAGAAACTGCTCTATTTGAGTTAAAAGATGAATTTCGCCGCGAGCTGCAAGCTCCTGGGGCCGCCGCTGCCCAAATACGGATATCCGATTCCGACGTCGCCAGTTACTCCCAATGCGAGAGTTCCCTTGGCTCGACCGGAGGCGTCAAAACCATTTGGGGCTCCATCCGCGAAAAAATTGGGCAGGTATGGATTGGCAAAGTTTGGATGGTTAAGCAAGTTGTAACCTTCAAATCTCAATTCCAACTTCAAGCGTTCGGTGATGGGTGTGTTTTTGAAAATGGAAAAGTCGAACTGACGGAAGTTCGGCCCGACCAGCGAGTTCCGGCCAAGGTTTCCGAAGTGGCGGGTGCCTGCCGTGCAAGTCGCAGCCGTGCCGTCGAAACCGGATGCAATCGGAGTACACGGCACCGCGAATGCGCTCAGATCGAGAAAATTGTTTGGATCGCGCTGATGGTAAACAATAGGTCCGACGACATCCGGTTTGGATAAGAATTGGCCGCTTCCGTCGAAATCGTCTTCCGAAAAAATCAGGTGGAAAGGCTGGCCTGATTGCACCGTTACGATTCCGTTGAGTCCCCAGCCATCCGTGAGCCTACTCCAGCTGCCCTTGCGGTTCGGGAAGTTGTAAATGAAATTCCAAGTCAGCCGGTTGCGAACATCGAAATTAGAATTTCCGCGGTTAGTCTCGGGCTGCGTGCTGTCGGTTGGCTGGGCTGCGTTCTGCACGAAATCGTCGCTGTCACTGGAATCGTCAATCGAATGCGACCAGTTGTAATTGAGGGTCGACGTCAGGCCATGCCAATCGTTCACACGTAGACTGGTTTGCATGGAATTGTAGGTGGAGTTTCCGCCAGATTCCTGCCAATAAATATAAAAGAGGTTGGGATTTGACAATGCCCGCACTGAAGCGATGCAATTGCAGGCCAGATCGGCGGCAGTGATTTGCTCGTGGCTGGGCTGGTTGATGTCGCGGAAGCGTAAGAGCTTGTGTCCGTTCGATCCGACATAGCCGATCTGGAAAACGATTTTCTTGGCAATCTGCTGCTGGAAGTTCAGATTGAAATTTTGCATGTATGGCGTTCGGATCTTGGGATCGATGCCGAAGGCGTCAGGCATGAAGCTGGTGACCTGAAAGACGGGAGTATTTGGATCGAGAGGCGTGGTAGCAGCGCTGGCGACAGTAATGCCATTCAGAGGGCTATAGGCCGGCCCGGGATCGAAGGAAGTGCCAAAAGGCAGATGTCCCAAGAAAGCGTCCTGGGAGATCGCGTCATAAAATATTCCATAGCCTGCACGCACAACTGACGTTCCTCTGCCTGTAAGATCCCACGCAACGCTCACCCGCGGAGCCCAATTGTTGTAATCCGGTTGATATAGACGACCGGGGCCGACCAGGCTGAGATCCCCGGTCGCTGGGTCGACGCTGGTAAACTGGCCCTTCTTTTCCTGCGCGATTCCATAATAGTCATAGCGCAAGCCCAAATTGAGGACGAATTTGCGGTGCAGGTGAACGCTGTCCTGCACATATGCGGAGTAGGAGTTTTGAAATGTGTTTCGGTTGGTGTTTCCGGCGTATTGCGTGCCGCCATCTGGAATTCCCTGCAGAAACGAAGCGAGGTCTGGAAAATCGAGACCGCCCCGGAACCGCCGATTGAAGATTTGCGAAATGGAAGTACGCCGGAACTCGTAACCAAACTTGATGTCGTGTTTGCCGGCTTTCCAGGAAACGTTGTCTATGTAGTGCCAGTTGGTGTCTACGCGCTGGCGTGGATCCCCTTTGTCCGCACCCAATTGCGCGAGGTTGGCCACGGTGATGATCGGTAAGCCGAAGTTCTGCTTAGAGACACCCGTATTCAGCCCAATGGACGCCGGATCGAAATTCCGGTCCTGTGGGAAAAATCCTTCGGCAAATCGATTCCAGCCGAGTCGCGCTTCGTTCACGATGGAAGGCGTGATGGTCGAAACAAACGAAAGCGATATTAGCTGCACGCGCGTAGGCGTAAACGTGTTGTAGTTCGGCAGCAATCCTCCGCCGACCAGCGCAAGCGGAAAGCTCTGATCGCTGTCACCGATATAGTAGCGTCCAGTAAGCAGGTTGCTGGGATTGAAGCTGTGATCAATTTTCACGATCGCACTGTCGACGCGATTTGAAAATGGAGTGGCAAGCGCCGCATTGGTGCCGGAACCGTCGGCCAGGCAGTCGGTACTTGGATCAGTCGCCTGGGGCCAAGGATTGAGGGCAAGGAGCTTTGCAATTACAGGATTGATGTTCGCGGAACCGCCAATGCTCGCCGTTGCCGTCGCAAAATCCGCGGCCGTCGGCACACACGCAGGGCTGGCTTCCTTTCCGGTCTCTCGCATTGCTTCATAGTCGAGAAAAAAGAAAGTTTTGTCGTGGATGATCGGACCTCCCAGCGAACCGCCGAACTGGTTGTTGTGAAATGGCTGCTGCCGTTCGGGAACCTGATTGAAGTAATTCCGCGCATTGAGATCGGTATTGCGGAAGAATTCGAATCCTGAGCCATGCCACTGGTTCGAGCCGCTCTTGGTGACCACGTTGATCACACCGCCGGCGCTGCGTCCGTACTCCGCCTCGAAATTCGAGGCCACGCGGAGTTCGGCAATAGCCTCCACCGGAAGAATCGTTGCGGGCGTCCCGAAGACGCCGGCTTCGTTGATGGCAGGATCGTTGCGATAGCCATCGTTCATGTCCGTGCCATCAAGCAGGAAATTGTTCGAGCGACCTCGAGCTCCATTCACTGAGAACACGCCATAAGACCCGGGAGAATCTGTAATCTGGTCCGGCGAACCGCTTACGCCCGGCACGAGAAAGATCAGTTTTTGGTAGTCGCGGCCGTTCACAGGCAGGTTGGTGACGACTTTCGATTCGACGATACCGCCAAGGACATTGCTGGTGGATTCGACTTGCGGCAGCTCGTCGCCGGTCACTTCGATTTTTTGCGACACTTCGCCGGTCTGCAGGGTGACATCGGCGCGCCGTTCGCTTGAGACCTCCACCTGAAGCCCAGTGACGACAGCTTGCTTGAAACCTGCTTTTTCGACGGTAACGCTGTAAGTGCCGATGGGAAGTTCGGGCACGGAGTAGGTGCCGTCTTCGCTGGTGGTAACGGTGCGCGAAAGTCCGGTGTTGGTGTTCTTTACGACTACCGCAGCACCGGCGACAGATGAGCCGGAGGTATCCGTCACGGTGCCAAGGATGGTGCCGCGGAAAGTTTGCGCGGATGTTATGCCGGCGCAGGAGATTAGAACGATTGTGGCCAGACAAACGATCGAAATCAATTTGAACGTACGGACACACCCCATAATTACGGTCTCCTCAGAATTTTGTTTTTGCATCACGCCCCCAGAAGCTCTGCCTGGCCGTAAAACACGCGTTGCCAGCAAGCGGTAATCCGCTTGAGACTTCGATTGCATTTACACTAGTCCGTGAAATGCAAACGCGTCAAGCACGCGTGCAAACATTGTTCTAGGTTCTTAGCCTCGGCTCGATTGTACGGCTGGCCGCGGACAAGCCTTGTGCAGCCGATGAGCTTACGGTGCATCTGCTACACTGGAAGATTCCAAATCACCTCCGGCGCGTGGTTGAGTCGCCGTCGTGGTCTGCGTTGTGGCTTGCGTCAGGCCTGCTAAATGAATGAAAAACTTCCATCGCTGGTAATTGTTGGGCGGCCCAATGTGGGCAAGTCGACGCTGTTCAATCGGCTGACCGGGACGCGGCGATCCATTGTGACCAATGAGCCGGGCATTACGCGTGACCGGATTTATGGCAAAGCGGAATGGCGCGGCAAGGCCCTGGAGATTGTGGATACGGGAGGAATCATTCCCGATGATAAGGCGCTGATTCCGACGGAAATTTTCCGTCAGGCGCGCGTGGCGTTTGAAAAAGCGGCGCTGCTGGTGCTGGTGGTGGACAACCAGGCGGGGATTACACCGCTGGATCAGGAATTGGCGCAGATGCTGCGCGGGACGGGAAAGCCGTTTGTGATTGCGGTGAATAAAGTCGATGCGGTTGGACAAGAATCGCAGGCCGCGGAATTTCACAAATTTGGCGCAAAGATTTTTCCCATTGCGGCGGAGCACGGAACGGGAGTGGACGATTTGCTGGACTACGCGCTGGAAGTGATGTCGGCGCGGGATACGGTGCACGCAGACGATTCATCGCAAGAAGAGAGCACGGAGATTGCGATTATCGGTCGGCCGAACGTGGGTAAATCGACGCTGTTGAATCGGCTGGCGGGCGAAGAGCGATCGATTGTGTCGCCGATTCCGGGTACAACGATAGATTCGGTCGATACGGATGTGGTGCGCGAGGGACGGCAATACCGCTTCGTGGATACGGCGGGAATCCGTCGCAAGGGCAAGACCACGCTGGTGGCGGAAAAATTAAGCGTGGTGATGGCGCGGCGGGGACTGGAACGCGCGGACGTTGCGCTGCTGATCGTGGATGGCGAAATGGGCGTAACGCAGGGCGATGCGACGATTGCGAGCTATGCCGAGGAATCCGGGCGCAGCGTGATCATCGTGGTGAATAAGTGGGACCTGGCGATTGCGGCAGCACAGACGGCAGCGAATCGGGAGGGAACCTCGGCGCGCGGCAAAGCGCGGCGTGTGGCGGACCGCAAACCACCGACGGAAATCATCGACAAAGGCCAACTGCTTTCGGAGTACGAGGAAATTATCCGCAAGAAGCTGAAGTTTTTGAGCTATGCGCCGATTGTGTTCTTATCGGCGAAGACTGGAGATCGCGCGGACAAGCTCTTTCCGTTGATTGATCAGGTGGCGGCGGCGCGGAAGAAAAAAGTCTCCACGCCGGAGCTGAATCGCTGGCTGAAGTCGATCGATTTGCAGCGCGGGACGCTACCGAAGTCGCGGCCGATCCGGATTTATTACATTACGCAAGCGAAAATTGCGCCGCCGACGTTTTTGATGTTCACGAACCAGAAGCAGCCCTTGCATTTTGCGTACCAGCGGTTTTTAGAGAACCAGTTGCGCGGGACGTTTGACTTCATTGGAACGCCAGTGCGGTGGGTGCAGCGATTGCGGAAACGGAATGAGAGACCGTCGAGCGGCGAGGATGACGAGTAGCGCAGTTCGCGAGGAACAAGAAAGCCCCCCGACCGGGTCGGGCCGTGGCAAAGCGAAAGGCAAGAAAGACCGCGGGATAAACCCGCGGCTACAGTTCTTTGCTGCAAATTGTTAGAATCGGCTGGTTTCGCGTAGGCGGATTGAGATATGGCTAACAACGGCACGGGCACGCAAACTTCACTGGAGCTGGAAAGCGGGTTGTATCGAATCGGCGAAGTCAGCCGCATGACGGGCGTAAAGGCGTTTGTGTTGCGTTACTGGGAAACGGAATTTCCGATGCTGGAGCCGGAGAAAGGCTCCAATGGGCGACGACTTTATCGCCAGGAAGATATTGACCTAATCCTGAAAATCAAGCGCCTGCTTTACGATGAGGGATTCACGATTGCGGGCGCGCGTCGGCACTTGCGCGAAGGCGGCACGGCAGGCGAGTCTGAATCGGGCGTGGTGATTTCTCCGGGCTACGGTGCGACGCAACTTTTGAACCGCAAAATGCTGCTGGATATGCGCGATTCGCTGCGCGCTTTCTTGACCCTTCTCGAACGGCGGTGATAGCCTTGCAAGGTGCGTCGGGGCGTAGCGCAGTCTGGTAGCGCGCACGCTTGGGGTGCGTGAGGTCCCCGGTTCAAATCCGGGCGCCCCGACCAGGTTTCTTCTGCAATTCTGAGTCTGACCGCATTGCAACGGTCGTAAAGTTCACACTTCGGCCAGTACGGGCCAATACGCTTGAGCAAACCGCACATTCTACTGACCAATGACGATGGGTATACGGCGCAAGGGCTGCGCGTGCTGGCGGAAGCTTTGGAAGATTTCGCTACGGTGAGTATTGTTGCACCGAATACGGAGCAGAGCGGGACGGCGCAATCACTGACGTTGCGGCGACCGATTGTGGTACATCCGAAACAGGACCGGCACTGGGCTGTCGATGGAACTCCCGCGGATGCGGTGATTGTGGCGCTGCACAAATTGCTTCCGGAGCGGCCGGACCTGGTGATTTCTGGAATTAATCACGGCGCGAACATGGGAGAGAATGTCTACTACTCGGGAACCGTTGGAGCCGCGCGGGAAGCGGCGCTGCATCACATTCCGGCGGTGGCGATGTCGCTGTGCGCCGGAAAAAATGAGCGGAATTTTACGAATGCGGCGCGGATTGCGTGTTCCGCGGCAGAAATAATTTTGAAAGAAGGATTGCCCGACCAGGTGTTGCTGAATATCAATGTGCCGGAACCGTGGAGTGGCGGAGTGCGCTTCACGCGGCAATCGAAAAAAATTACGCGGAATCAATTGAGCGAAGGAAAAGATCCCAAGGGGCGCGATTATTATTGGATTTTCGAGCAGAAAATCGACAAGGACATCGAGCCCGATACGGATTACGCCGCGGTTTTTGCCGGCGATGTCAGCATTACGCCGCTGCATCTTGATCCTACCGATACGAAATCGTTGACTAGCCTTGCGCATTGGGCACAGCAGTTCGCGGCGTTCGCGCGCAAATAGAGAGTAGTGAATCGTGGGTAGAGGGTATTAAATCAAGCCAGCGCTACGTCCAAGCCCGCAAAATTAACAAGACAACAAAGACGGCGGGATAAACCCGCCGCACACCAAGGCAGAGAAAAGGCCATTCATCTAAGACTTGCGAGTGCGTAGCGGGTGTACGTTGCGATAGGATGAGCGGGCGATGGCGACCGAAATTTACGATGTGGTTGTTGTGGGTGCGGGTGTTTTTGGCGCGTGGACGGCTTTACATTTAGCGCGACGCGGAAAGCGCGTGCTGCTGGTGGATGCTTATGGGCCGGGGCACTCGCGATCGAGTTCAGGCGATGAATCGCGCATCATTCGGATGGGATACGGCGCGGATGAAATTTACACGCGCTGGGCGCAGCGATCGCTGGCACAGTGGAAAGAATTATTTGCGGCCACGCACCATGTACATGCGCAAAAGGGAGAATTATTTAAAAAGACGGGCGTTCTGTGGTTGGCGGAAGTCGGGAATCCGCAGATGCGCGCTACAGTTGAAGTTCTACGACGGAACCGCGTGCAATTTGAGGAATTGAATCGCGATGAGTTGCTCGCGCGTTATCCGCAAATCAACCTCCATGGAATTGCCAGCGGAATCTACGAACCGGAGAGCGGCGTACTGATGGCGCGGCGGGGCGTGGCCGTGGTGGTTGCCGAGGCAATCCGGCATGGAGCGGAATTCAAATTAGCTGAGATCGCCGAGCCTGCGGGCGCGGGCGCAACCGATTCCGTCGAAAGCGGCAGCGGCGAAAGATTCATTGCGAAAGAGTTTGTGTTCGCAGTGGGCGCGTGGCTGGCAAAACTGTTCCCGGAATATCTACGCAACAAAATTTTTCCAACGCGGCAGGCGGTTTTTTACATCGGAATCCCGGCTGGGGACGATCACTTTTCCGCGCCTGCGTTACCGACCTGGCTCATCAAAAATGACGAATGTTACGGGATGCCGGACCTGGAAAGCCGCGGGCTGAAGATTGCGCTGGATCGTCATGGCGAAGGGGTCGATCCGGATAAACAATCGCGAATTGTGACGCAAGAAGAAGTGGAAGCGATCCGGCGCTTGCTCGCGTACAGGTTTCCGGCGCTCGCTTCCGAGCCAATCGTCGAGACGCGAGTCTGCCAATATGAGAATACTTCGAGCGGCGACTTTCTGATTGACCGGCACCCGGCGTTGAGTAATGTGTGGTTCGCCGGCGGCGGTTCGGGGCACGGATTCAAGCATGGGCCAGCGGTGGGGGAGTACGTGGCAGCGCAGATACTAGATGGCGCCAAACCGGAGCCGCGATTTCTTTTGGAGAAAAAAGAAACCGTGCGACGGCGAGCCGTTTATTAGAAACTCTGGATGGCGATAATCTTTCCTGAAACTTATTCTATTGGCATACGTCTGTACAGGGTGTCGGTGTGTGTTGCCCGAAATTCCCTTTCTGCATGTCATTCTTGAGCAAGCCAAGCGGGAGGAACCATGACATTGCGCGTTAAGTGCGCCGTTCGATGGATTGCGGTGATCGCGAGTATTTTCGTGATGAGTTTGCAAATCGCGGTGGCATCGCCGCCAGCGACGGAGTTAAAAGTTCCCGTCGAATACTACAAGCTGCCGAATGGATTGCGTGTGGTGCTTTCCCAGGACCACACCGCCCCCACGGTGTGCGTCGCGGTGTACTACCGCATCGGGTTTCGCGTGGAGCCGAAGGACCGCACCGGCTTCGCGCATTTGTTTGAACACATGATGTTCCAGGGTTCTCAGAACCTGGGAAAAATGGAATTCATCAAGCTCGTGCAGCAGAACGGCGGAATCCTGAATGGGTCCACGCGGTTTGACTTCACCAACTATTTTGAGATTTTGCCTTCGAACAAATTGGAAACCGCGCTGTGGGCGGAAGCCGATCGAATGGGTGGACTTGCGGTTACCGAAGACAATTTGAAGAACCAGCAGGGCGTGGTCGGCAACGAGGTGAAGGTGAACGTGATCAACCGGCCCTATGGCGGCTTTCCCTGGCTGGACATGCCGCAATATGCGAATACCAACTGGTACAACGCGCACAATTTCTATGGCGATTTAAAAGACATCGAAGCTGCGACGCTGACGGACGTACAGTCGTTCTTCAAAACATATTACGCGCCAAATAATGCGGCGCTGGCAATCGTTGGCGATTTCGATCCGGTGCAGACGCGCCAGATGGTGGAGAAATATTTCGGCGGGCTGAAATCTTCGCAACTTCCCGCTACTCCCGACCTTACCGAACCGAAACAAGAAAAGGAAAAACGTGCCACCAAGGTGGACGCGTTAGCCAAGCGGCCGGCGCTTGCAATCGCATACCAGATGCCGCAACGTAACTCCCCGGAATATTACGCGATGGGTTTGATTGATCAGATTCTGATCGAAGGCGACGACAGCCTGGAATATCAGGAGCTGGTGCAAAAGCGAGGGATGACAGCGGCCGTGAACGGCGGCATCAATTACCTGGGCAACATGTTCAACTACAATGGCCCGATGCTGTTCATGGCGGATTTGACGCATGATCCCGCCACTTCGCCGGACGCAATTATAAAAGCTTGGGACGACCCGATCGAAGGGCTTCGCACTAAACCGGTCGATAAAGAGGCTCTCGATCGCGCTCGCGTGAAACTGCGTTCAAGCCTCTACGACAGCATGGGAGCCGTTGGCGGATTCGGGCTTGCGGACCTTCTGGCGAGTTTTGCGCTCTTTGACGACAATCCCGCGCGTATCAATACGCTGGTTTCGGAATTCGACAAAGTGACTCCTGCGTTGATCCAGAAGACAGCGCAGGAATATCTGCGGCCGGAGGATCGCACCGTTCTGGCACTGGAAACCAAATCTGCCGAAGCGCCTACCGCGCCGGCGAAGAATTAGGGGAGCGGACATGAATCGAGAGCTGAACATGAAAACGATTCTGGGAGATTTCGTCACAGCCGCCGCAGTTTTCGCATTGTCGGCAATTTCTTGTTTCGCGCAAGAGAAGCAGACACCACCGGTGGGAGGTCCGCCAAAGCCGTTTAACGTTCCAGCGCATGAATCTTACGCGCTGCCGAATGGAATGAAAGTTACGCTCGTTCCCTACGGCAACTTACCGAAAGTGACGTTAAGCCTTGTGGTGCGAACTGGAAACCTGAATGAGCCGGCTGACATGCCGGGCTTGGCCGACCTGGTGGGGAAATTAATGAAGGAAGGAACAACCAGCAAAAGCTCCAAACAAGTTGCGGAAGACGCTGCGCGCATGGGCGGCGCAATCAGCATTACGGTCGGACCGGACGAGAGCGCAGTGGATACGGATGTGTTGAGCGAATTCGGGCCTCGCGCGGCGACGTTGCTGGCCGATGTCGCGGAGCATCCACTATTCCCCGAATCGGAACTACCACGTTTGAAGAATGATGCATTTCGGCAGCTCACCATTGCGAAATCGGTTCCCCAGAGCATGGCATTGGAGCGTTTTCGCAAAATCCTGTATGGCGATCATCCCTACGGCACGGTTTTTCCAACACCAGAAAGTATTAACAAGACGAGCGTAGCGGACATCAAGAAATATTACGACGGAAATTTCGGCGCGGCGCGGGCTCACTTGTATGTTGCAGGCAGATTTAATTCCGCCGAAATGAAGAAGGCAATCGCGTCGGGCTTTGGCGGTTGGACAAAAGGCCCCGCTGCCCTGATCAATCAGCCGAAGGTAGAACCGAAACACATACTAGACGTTACGGAAAGGCCCGGCGCCGCGCAATCAACATTGCTGGTAGGAATGCCCG
>Ga0070713_100002347_pt1 | contig 12347 bp, 7 predicted proteins | sample LARL82metaG_FD_65465 | JGI IMG/M metagenome (GOLD analysis project Ga0070713, IMG submission 65465) | Corn, switchgrass and miscanthus rhizosphere microbial communities from Kellogg Biological Station, Michigan, USA - LAR L8-2 metaG | ecosystem: Host-associated > Plants > Roots > Rhizosphere ... | reverse complement strand
GTGACTACGGGTACTGGACAATACGACCGTTGACGTGAGGAACCTGGCTACGGGTACCGCGAAAGCAGTCAGCGGATAGTCGTAAGTATGTACCAGGCGGATCTTATGATGCCGAATATATCGCGCCAATTGCCACGCACCCGACAACGCCGATGGCGACACAAAGGAAAGCACCGGAAAATGAACGATCGGAACGCCGGCGGCATTCAGCTCCCGGGCGCGCAAGCCTCCCGGCCGCAGGCATCCCACGTGTGGCTCGAATCTGGAACGATCGAGAGCCTTGGCGATCTCGGTCAACTGCCGCTCGCTTCCGCCCTGATTCAATTCGTAGGCCAGCAGCAATACGGGCCAGGCCATCAGCGCAGGTTCCTTGGATTGATCAGCGAGCCGCGTATATTTTTCACTGGAAACCAGTCTACACGCTGGCGGAAAGGGCCCCTAGATCTTGCTCAGCGCTTTAGCGGCTTTCTTGATCGATTGCCGGCTCGCGAAGAAATCCGCCCAGGGGTCAGGAGCGGCCAGCCGTTTCGCGTAATTGCCAAGATTGAAATTCGACGGGACCAGCGACGGCTTCACTTCTTTCCAAGCAAGCGGCGTTGAGAAGGGCGCCTTTTCGCGACGCCGGAGGGAATAGGGCGCTACGACGGTGGCTCCGAATCCATTGCGAAGCGAGTCCAGATAGACGCGTCCTTTGCGGGCTTCGATGCGCTGCTCGACCGTCAGTTCTTTGGGATGCGCAGCCGCCAGGCGTTCGCAAAGTTCCCTCGAAAAGGCGAGCACGTCGTCGAAATCCGGGCCGATGCGGAGCGGCACAAATACGTGCAGGCCACGGCTTCCCGACGTTTTGGGAAACGAGACCAGATCCAGCGCGTCAAGTGCTTCCTTGAACAGGAGGCCCGCTTGGGCGGCGTCTGAAAATTCGCCCGAGCCGGGGTCGAGATCGAATACCATCCAATCCGGCTGGCGCGGATTCTTCGCCCGGCTGCCCCACACATGGACCGGGATGCAACCTAGATTGACCAATGCGATTTGGGTTTCCAGCGCGCCGCCCACCACGTACCGCACGTTTCGATTTTGATGCTGGATCATCTTAATCGGAGTCGTGGGCGGGAGGCCTTTGGGCGCCTCCTTCTGATAGAAGCATCCGCCGCGCATACCATCCGGACAGCGCTCCATGGTCAGCAGCCGATCAGCGATGTAGGGCTTTAATTTTGGAAAAACATTCACGTAAAAATGCGCGATGTCCAGCTTGTTGTAGCCTTCATCCGGCCAAAACACTTTATCCGGATTGCTGATCATTTTCTCAAGATTCATTCGGCTTCCGGGAGAGTGACATCCTCGGGCTTCTTGTCATCGCGCAGGCCGAGGAAGACCGGCTGGCGAAGCTTTTGGTCATTGGTCCACTCGCCATAGGAAATCTGGGCCACCAGGCGTGGGGCCAAATAGGTGACGTCCTTCTCACGCGGTGGATTGGCTACAGCGGGCTTCGCGCGGATGTAGGGTTTGAATTTTCGGAAGAGACTGGCCAGCACGTCCTGCGAGAATCCGGTGCCGACCTTGCCGACGTATTGGAGCTGTGCACCCGCGTAAGCCCCCAGCAGCAGCGCGCCAAAGTGCTGGCGGGAGCCAGCCGGAGCGGTATAACCCACGATGACGAATTCGTCTTCCTGATGGACCTTGAACTTGAGCCATTTCCCCGAGCGTCCCTGAATATAGGGTGCCGACTCATCCTTTGCCAGTACGCCTTCGAAGCCTTTGCGCTGGGCGATCTGGTAGGCTTTCAGGCCGTTCTCTGCGAGCCGGGATGACAGAAGAATGACACCGTGTCGACCGGCCGTCTTTCCGGCGACTCGCTCGAGCTCCGCCCGCCGGGCCGACAATGGTTCTTTCCGCAAATCCCGCCCATCGTGATAAAGACAGTCAAACACCGCGTACTTGGGCGACGCGCTCAGATTCTGCAAGAGTTGAAAACGAGAAACATTGCGGCGATCGAACAGTACCACTTCGCCGTCCAGCACCAAAGTGCGCGAGGCCAGCGATGCTACCGCCTCTGCGACAGCCGGAAACGTCGCGCTGCGGTCCTTGGCATTGCGTGAGAAAAGAGTCACTCGATCGCCTTCTTTGTAGGCGACGATGCGATAGCCGTCATACTTCTCTTCGTAGACCCAGCCGGGACGATCGAAGGGTTCGCGAACGAGTGTGGCTAGCATAGGCTGAACGCGAAAGGGAACGCGATCGCTCAACTGGCTCGGCTCCTGGCACGGCCGGGAGCATCGGCCTTGGCTGCTTTCGCGACGTCGCCACCGCTGTCCCGGGCGATGTCGGCCATGAGGCGATTGGAGCTTACGGAGCGCGGTTTTGCCGTCAATATGTCTTCTGTAGACGCGTACCGATCGCGATGCTTGATCAGCAGCCACTGGGGCTTGCTCGACCCGGCAAACCCGCCCTTGGTTCGAATTAGCACCCAGGAGCCTTTCAGCTTCTTACCGTAGAGTGTGAACTTCAGCTCGCCTATCCGAAGCGCCGCGTCGACATCGGGGCTTTCGGGTGTCCACGTTCCGCTGTCCCATAACATCACCGTCCCGCCCCCGTACTCGCCTTCGGGGATAACGCCTTCGAAGCTGCCGTATTCGACCGGATGATCCTCAACGGCTGCGGCCAGACGTTTCACGGAAGGGTCCAGCGATGGACCTTTGGGGATCGCCCAGGAAAGCAGTACGCCGTTCCATTCCAGCCGGAAATCGTAGTGCAGATGCGAGGCTTGATGTTTCTGGATCACATACGCGAGCGCGGTTTTCGAACCGGTGCGTTTAGGGCCGCTGCCGCTCGGCTCGGAGGTGACATCGAAGTTCCGCTTACTTCGGTATTTCTTGAGAATCTCGCCTGTCTTGGGCATTGTGCTTTTTACCGGCTCCGGAATCCGGAGTCTGCCGCCGCTCCAATTCTTCCACGAATTCGAGGATGTCATAACGCGGGACCACGCGATCGGGGAAGAAGCTGTTCACAGCCGCAAACTCGTCCGAGTAGATGTCAAAGGCAGTGTTCAGTTTCACGGTGTTCGACAGCTCGGTGTGCGAGGGAGACAGATTAAGAAGCACTAACCTACCGCCTGCCTGCCGAAATTTTTCCGAGCAGAAAATGAGCGTACCGAGCGCGGTAGTGTCCAAATCCGACACGTCCCTGAGATTCAAAGCCACATTGAGATGTCCAGACTCGCGTAACGCATGTAGCCGCTGACGGAGTGCCACGTCTGCCGGACCTAGGATCAAACGGCCCTTCAAGTCTAAGATGACAATTTCGTCGCTTTCGCGCTGATCGATTTGAAGATCCACGTTTAGCCCCGACTCCTTAATTAGACGCGACAGGGCTCCCCAAAGTCTCAGATGACGGTCGATAGTTCGAAGTTTCGGAAGAAGGATCGGTTGACTTGCCACTGGCGGTTCTACTGCAACTCATCGGCCTTTGTCAAAAGGAAGAGAGTGTAACGTCGAACGAAAACTGCTTAGTACGGCGGATTGGAGTACTAGCCGGGTGTGCTAGCGAACCTGCGTATTCTCGTCGAAACACCAGCGCACTAACGGCTCCGGCTGCTTGCCTTGATTGGCGGCCAGAAGATCCTGCAAGCTAAGGGATTGATAGGCGAACGAAATTGAGCCGTCACGCATAGCCGTTCCCTGCAGAAAGCCGTAAACATTCGTCACCGGTTTCTGATCCGGTCCCGCTTCGGCGGGAAGCACGTAGCGAACGGCGCCGGCAGTCCCTACGATCCAGCCCGGCAGTTCTTTGCCCTTCCAGTCTGGTGTGCGGAAAACATTCTCCATGTAAAAGTGGGAATGACTGGCGAGAATATATACCTGTTTGTGGGCGGAATTGTGCGCCTGCCACAGCGCTTCGTAAACTTCGCGGCCTGTCTTGATGCCCTGCGGCCAATCGTCCATGGTGTGGCTATGGCCGATGGCGCCCGGCAGAGCGATGTGCGAGCCGACCACAATCGTGCGGATATCCGGCGACGCCTGATCGCGATCGAGAACGCGGTGGAACCAGGCTAGCTGGGCCAGGTCGAACTGTTCCGAAGTTACGTTGTCCAATGTGATGAAATCGACGTTGCCTTTGATGAAGTGATAGTAAGCGTGCAGCTTGCGGTCCGTCGGATCATCCTTCAAGCGTTGCGCGCGGAGGATCGGATCTTCGAGCCAATCGGCGAACTGGATTAGCCAGGCCTCGCGAGTAGAAGGCGGAATCGTTTCATGATTCCCGATGGCGAGAAAGACCTGTAGATCTCCGAAGGGCGCCATCTGCCGGGCGATGAAATCCGGCCATGCCGACGCCAAGTAGGTGCTCACATTCAGAGGCACCGGCCGCGGCGGCAGCGCTAGCTTGGCAGGGGGTACAAGATCTTCATCGAACGTGTAAATGGCCCGCATATCGCCCAAGTGCCAGTAGAAGTTCGCGCCGTTCTTGCGCGCACCGGCCGCGATGGCCGGCATCACCACGTCGCCGCAATTGCGGGAATCACCTGAGATAGCGAATTTGAAGACCGGCGTAGACGAGTCTTGCCCGAACGTGAAGCCGGAGAACAGCATGAACAGCCACGACATCTTTTTCATTTGAATCCGAGAGTAGCGCGGTTCGGCAGCCTGAGGCAAGGTGGGTTCCCAGGCTAGGAAAATTACCGGCTAGATTTTAAAATTTTGCATCATGCTCCCGAAACATTCCGTGCATAAGGGAGTCTACAGATCAAAGACACGAGGAGTAAGTAACTAGGAGGAGTAAGCAATTCGGAGTGAACGCCCGCGGTTGGTGGAGGAGCCAGCAGCGGGCGTTCTGGTTTTTTAGCCGCGAGCTACATGGAGTCGATTCCGAGCCGTGACCGTCAGGGAGCGGTCCCGAGCGTGGCCGCTTTCGCCGATCCGAAGTAAATCGAATTGAACAAGAGCTTGTAGGTGCCGTGCGGCTGTCCGCGAAAAGCTGCTTCCACGCACAACAGATACAATCTGCCTTCGCCCATTGGCGCTTCGGCGGCTGCCACGGTGCCTTCCAGATACCCTTGCCCCCAAGCCCATCCGCTCCGCAGCGGCGTCGCATTCGGGAACCATACCACCGGCTTGATGCCTTTCAGCGCCGCTTCGGGACCTAGGCGAAATACTGGGCTGTTCTCGAAGAAGACATCTACCAGGGAACCCATTCCGTACGCTACCGGATCGGTGTTGTCGACAGTGGCCTGCAGCACCGAGCCAGGGACGTAGAATTTCTCGCGCGGCAGCGGGCGCGATCGTCCCTCCGGCGTCCTCTCGGTTAAGCCATCCTCCACCGGCAGACTGAACAGGCGAGCCAGTTCGGTAGAGTCGCCAATGGTAACGATCGTGCCCCCAGCCTCGACAAACTTGCGGAGTTGCGGAACGGTTTTGTCGGCCGTCACGTTGCCGAGCATCTTGCGATATTCCGCGGGAATGTCGTCAGGGCTGGGTTGTCGATTAAATCCGCCCCGGCCCCGTCCTTCTCCGGCCGAGCGGGGCATCGCGCCGCTAGGAAACACCAGCACGTCGAAGCGGGTGGCCAGGTCGCCTTGGTCCAGTGTCTGCGGAAAAACCACCTCAAACGGAAATTCGTACTGCTCGAAGATCCAGCGCAACCAGCCCGATGTCATCGAACCGCCGTATTGGTCCCATAGTCCGATCCGGACGGGCTTGAGCTTGAACGCTTCGCCTGCCGGGTGATTCGTCACGCCTTCCACTGTCACGCCAAGGTCGACCGCGGCTTTCTGGAGCACTGCACGAGTCTGGGGCCGTGCAGGAACAAAGATCGTTCCGGCGCCGACGCTACGTCCAGCGAGAGTGGCAGGTTTCTTGAGCCAGTACACCTCGTCGCCGTTCTTCAACAGCCGGTTGACGACGATGAAGGCGTCGTTCTGCTGGTGACTAATCAGGTAACCGGTCGGTTGCGCCGGGCCAAGGAGCTTTTCTGGCGGGGCATTTTGCAAACCGGTGACTTTTTCGAATGGGCCGTCAAAAGGTTCCAGAATGCGGTCGAACTTCACACCCATCTGAAAGGCAAGCGTGTAGCCGGTGACGTCGTAAGGTGGGATCGGCGGGCCGCCCGGATAGCGGAAATCGTTGGGGTGGTCCTGCGGCTCGAACATATCCAGCACGTGCGGACGGAACGCCTGTGCGGTCTTCACCACCCAGGAACCGGCCGGATAGCGTTTTCCGGCCACCTGGAAATCCGCGGTGGCGCGAAGAATGGTGATGCCGTTCTTCACCAACGCATTGATGAATTTGGTAGCGGTTGGGAAGTCCGGTTGATCGGCGGGCAGGATGTAACCGCGCGGGTCGCGCAGCGCCGGATCGTGCAATACCGAAGCGTACAATTTGCTGGAGACGGCGCCGCCGGCGTCATTCGATCCCTTGGCTGCGGCCTGCTGCAGCGCCTCGATCCGTTTGGGCGTGATGGTCCAGGAATCGCGGCTGCCGCGCTCAATCGAGTTGCGCCCCATCTTGTAGAGGTTGTACAGAAAGTCTTCGCGATACTTCGACGCCAGGTCCAGTACCGCGCGATTCGCCGTCATGGAATATTCGATCGACTGGCGAAAATGCCAGGTCTGCGGTGGAATCGGGAACGGTTCATCGCCATTCGGTAGCTGGCGGTCGGCGACCAGCGGCACTTCCATCGGAGTCGGATTACCGATCGTTTCCGTGAGTAGTCCGATCATGTTGTGGAAATAAGTCACCGTGCGCAGGCCGCCGTTGTACCAGGTCGAGTAGGTCGCACCGCTGCGCTGCACCGTGCCCGGCTTACCCTCGGCCACCATACGGCTGTGCATCGCCGCGCCTACTAACTCGATTTGCAGCGGGATCAGCGGATCGAAGTTGTAGTTGAACGGATCGCGGAACGGAGGCGCGAACATCACCGCGCCGGCGGGACCAGTCTGATGATGGTTGTACATGATTTGTGGAAACCACTCCGTGAAGAGCTGACGATTCATGTTCGTGGTTTCCTTCATGTTCGACATGTAGAAGTCACGATTGTCGTCGTGGCCGATGTAGTGCTGCCACAGGCGCGGAAGAAATTGCGTGGTGCGCTTCAGCGGATCGGATGGCCGCATATACCAGCTGGAGACCAGCTCCATTCCGTCGGGATTGCAGTGCACCGCGAGGATAATGTCGTCGTTCAAAATGCGCAGCGTCTCGGGATCGTTGCGGCTGACCATTTCCCACACAAACTCAAGTAACTGATGCGCCCCCAGCACTTCGGTGGCGTGGATGCCGCCATCGATCCAAACTACGGCCTTGCCTTCGTGCGCCAGCCCGCGCGCCTGTTCGTCGGTGAGCCCTTCGGCATGCGCGAGCCTTTGTGAGATTTCCTTGTAATGCTCGAGCTTTTTCTGATTCTCGGGCGAGGTGATGATCGCCATCCATTGCGGGCGCCCCTCTTCGGTCTTGCCCATCTCGACCAGCTTCATGCGATCCGACTCGGCGGCCAGCTTCTTCCACCACTCAGTGAGCTGCGTGTAAGTGGCCAGCTGGTAATCGTCGCCGACCTCGAATCCGAGGGCCTCTTTCGGCGTTGTCAAGTGGCGCGATGTTTGAGCCGGCGCTGCACCTACGAATGCTACCGTGATTGCGCACGCCGCTATTCCGCGCCATGCTTTTCTCTTGCCGATGGAATTCATTCTTCTGCCCTCATCCTGCTCATGATATCGGTTTTGTTGGTTGATAATGGTTGGAGATCCATTGACCATGCCAAAGAGTTCGATTTCACTGCTAATCATCGCGTGCGCGTTCGCGTTCCAGAGGCCGACGGCGCCGGCTGCCAATTCAGCGGTTTCCATCGCCGATGCCTTCGCAACCGGATGGATGCTGACGGACACGAATGCCGATGGGATCGCCGATTTTGTGAATGGCAAGATCATCGTGCCCGCGCGTCCGAGCGCCGCCGAGAATGCAGCCGCTGCCAATCTCGCCGGACGCGTGGGCTTCGGGACCACCGGTCTGACACTGCCGATCGTCGTGAATGTTGCCGCAAGCGTGAGCGATGGTCCGCGCATTTGGGTTGGTAAAGATGCGGTTCCCGCGAGGTTGTCCGCTGAGTTGGCGGCGGTGACCCCGAAACTCGAAGCCGAAGAGGGCGGCGTGTTGGCGTTGGGCGGCAATCTGGTTGTGGTGGCGAACGATGATCGGGGCCTCACGGCCGCTGCAGATGCTTACGCCGCGCGAGCGCCTTATCAGTGGAAGGTTCCTGGCGATAAATTGGACGCGATTGCCTCAGCAGTCGGTTCGGGCACTCAGTTGGTAGGTGTGACGTACAAGCGCGGGATAGCCGGGGTCTATCGCGCGATCCTCCGAAGTCAAACGCCGGTGACTATTGCAGCCTTGAGCGCTGCGTTCGCCTCGAATCACCTCACTGGCGTGCGCCAGGTGACCGTGTTAGGGGGAATGTCGCCGGTCGAAGTAATGAATCCGAAAACACTGCCTGCCGAAACCCCAACAGCAGCCGGATCACAGGCAGGCGGCGAGCCGCCCGCGCCCAAGCGACTCGATCTCGCCACCCTGTACACCAGCCGCGGCCTCTTCACCGGCACTGCGCGCATGCCGATCCCGTCGTCGCTCGATGCTCATCTTTACGTTCCTGCTGGCGCGGCTGGAACAGCACTGGCGAATCTCGCCGCCCGAATGGGCATGGAAGCTACCGGACTCACGCTGCCGCTCGCGTCTCCCGCGCCAGACGCCGCCGTCAAAGATGTACGATCGCAGGCCGTTATCGCCGGGGACTCCGCTTTATCGAAAGAAGCCGAGATGAAGCTGCGCGCCCAGGATACCGCGGCCGCACAAACGGAAATCAATCTCGCGGTCGGTGAAGGTGAAGTACGCATCGTGGATGACAGCTTCGGACGGCGGGGCGCAGTGTTGACTCGCGGCGACGATGCCGGTGGTGCAGCCGCTCTGGATGTGCTCTCCGGCCGATTCCCGAACTCATGGGAGCCAGGCAAGCCGTATCTTTCCCTCGAAGAGATCCGCTATGACCTGCATCGCTTCTTCTCCTTGCGATCCGGCGCCGGTCAGGCCGCCGTCGGGCTCTATCATCTGGATCGCTGGATGAAAGAGATTGGGAGCACGCCGGTCAAGAATGTCAAAGCCGAGCTATTCGTCGATCTGGCCGATCCCCATCTCACCGACTTCGTGCGTGGCCAGATTCAGGATCGCTTGCACCCCGAAGGCCTCGACGTCCTGACCAACAGTCTCCGCGCCGGCACGCAGTGTTGCGAGCGCGAGCCGAGCGTTCGTTATGACGTACCCGCCCAGTCGTTCCATTCCTCCAAGGCCACCTTCACCGAAGATCTCGTTATCCCGTGGGAAGGCACCCGGCTGCTCCAGGCCGTGCAAGGAGTCTCATCGCGAATTCGGCGTGGAGGCGACGTGAAACTGATGGCGCGCGTCAGCGAAGGTCCCGAACAGCGCCGCAAACTTCAGGCTCAGATCGGAGACATCCTAAAGCGCGCCGGTGCCGATCCGCAACATCTGCACATCGCCGTGCTGTCCGCTTACAAACCGGGCTATAGCTGGCTGATGGATGAGATCGCGCCGGAACTGGCGTTGAAGCCCGTGGCGGGTATCAAGATTGAATTCGCCAAAGATGTCGACCCTACCGGCGAACGTGTCATGTATTCGCCGGCACGCTGGGTACAAGAGCTGTACCCCGTTGACGAAATGCTGGCGCGCAAACTGAATCTGCCGCTTGCGAAGATTACCTTGACCGAATTCGAACCGTCGAACAGCAGCCCGACCTATCGCGTCCACGCTTATGACGCAGGCGGTAGTGAGATTCTCACTCGCGACTTCACGGTCACCAGCGTGATGCAGCCCTACAACGGCGTCATCCAACGCTATGAGCAGGTTCGCGTCGACACCGGGTGGGTCAACCTGGAAGAGAACGGCAAGGTGCTGCTCGACCAGCGCATCAAGACCGATCCCGAGGAATTCTGGGATCACTACCAGAACGAAACGCTGCCCAAAGTTTTTCACTTTGTCATGGCGCAGGCCAGAGGCGACTTGCGGCCGGAGTTTGCGCCGCCTTTCGACACACTTCGAATTGACATACACATGAGCGAGCCCGATTACTCGCTCGACTTGGACAAAGAGCGCATCTCCTCGCTCGAAGCTTTGCAGGAGGACACCTTCTATTCCACCGAGAATTTCATCAATATGATGGGCAATCTCGAGGGCGGCCGGCCGATCAATTACGTGGGCCGCATCATTCCCGTCGTGCACGGTTCCGAAGACGGCAAGGACGGGCACGTCCATATTGAGTTCTATGGAAAGGCGGCGGCGAATCCTCTCGTGCGATTGAGTTGGACTGATGCCCAGGGCAAACGGCAGGAGCGCGAGCGCAATCTTCCGGTGATTACAGGCGAGATGCAGCCCCGTTTGATTCAGGCGCGCGTCAAAGCCGGAGAGCCCGGCGTCGAGAGCCTCACCTGGCTGATGCCGGCCGACTACAACCAGGACAAATACGAGGATTGGCTCAAGGTGGAAGGCCAAGATCAGGTGGATCGCACCCTGTTCGTAGCAGAGCGCGCCCGCGGCCAGCTGCGCTGGCTGGAGCAAATGCACTCGGCCGGCCTCTATCGCGACGACGTGGCATATCCGCATTTAAAGCGCATGGCCATCGAATTCGAACTCCCGCTCGCGCTCACGGCCAAAGTGGGCAGCGCGCCTGAACGAATCTACGCAACTTTGCCAGTGGTCCCGCCCGCGACGCCGCGTCCCATGATTGCCGATTACCTTTCGAAGACCACGCGTACGCCCATCGTGCAGTGGGATGAACCGATCGGTCCAGATGAAAACGCCGCGGTCCTGGCGCGCCTGGCCACTTATCCAGGGGTCACTGCTTATTGGATGGGGCGCAGTTATCTAGGTCAGAATATTTGGGCTGCGGACGTGATGTTGCCGTCGCCCTCCGCCCTGCGGTCACGCGCTAAGGAGAGCACCCTGAAAGCGGTGGTAGTTTATTCCGGCCGCCAGCACGCCAACGAAGTTTCGAGCACCAGCCACATTTTGAAATTGGGCGAGCAACTGGTCGCCGATCCGGAAACTCGGGCCATGCTCAAACAGGTCAACGTGGTTTTGCATCCCATCACCAATCCGGATGGCGCTCAGTTGTCGATGGATCTGGCCGGCATAACGCCTGACAACATCCTGCATCCCGGCTATCACGGCGCACTCGCGGCTGATGTCGCCAACGGCCAGGGTGAGACTGATCCGGTTTATCCGGAATCTCGAACTCGTCGGCAATTGATCGAGGAATGGCTGCCGGATGCGTTTCTGAATCCGCATGGCTATCCGTCGCACGAGTGGGTGCAGCCGTTTTCGGAATACACCGGCTGGGTGCAAACCCGTGAGCAGGCCAACCCTGGACGCGCCTGGTGGATTCCGCGCGGCTGGTTCACCAGTCTGAATTACCTGCGCGATCCCGAGCATCCCTACAGCATGAAAACGGCTTACGCGATCCAGGATCAAATTGTGCGAGCCGAACGCGCCGTGCCCGGCTTGCTGCCGCTTGAAGAACGCATGAACGCGCGCTATGAACGCTTCGGCCAACGCTGGCAGCCTCGCAATATGTATCAACCCATCGTGGATGGCATCCGCATTTACATGTCGCTGAAGGGCAATCCCGCTCGACCCGCCGGCGGGCAGGGAGGCGGTCAAGTCCAGGCTGCAGGCGGCGGAGGCGGCATTTCACCCGACATCACTTGGGATTCTGGCTACACGGAAGCGCCCGATGAAACCGCGCATGGCGATTATTTGAAGCTGCTGGCTTCAGCCGGCCTCGCCTTCGATCGCGTGCACTTGAAATATCTGGCCGACGGGCGTCTTCGCATTACGCGTACCGAGCGTGAAGCCCAGGGCGGTGGCGTGCAATGGCGAGTGGAGCGTGCCAGGCCGATTCTTCCGCCCGGGGAACAGGCGCCGCCGGCGGCCACACCTGAGAACTAAAACGCCGCACGTAGGCTGGCCCGCCCGCTCGGCGGTTTGTGTCATGATTCATCCATTTGTGTAATGATTCATCCATGAAGCTTGCCCTTGCCACGTTGCTCTGTGCCATCAATGTTCTGGCGATTGACTCCGGTCTCGAAACACTAGTCAAAATCGATTCGGGCTGGGTCTCGGGCGCCGGAACCGCCGTACGCTCGTATAAGGGAATTCCTTACGCCGCGCCTCCCACCGGTGATCTGCGCTGGAAACCGCCTCAGCCTGCGAAGCCGTGGAAGGGAATCCGAGTCGCCAAAGACTTCCTTCCCATTTGCCCGCAGCTTCAATTAATGGTCGGCTTAGCGCAAAGCGAGAATTGCC
>Ga0070713_100002345_pt1 | contig 12363 bp, 12 predicted proteins | sample LARL82metaG_FD_65465 | JGI IMG/M metagenome (GOLD analysis project Ga0070713, IMG submission 65465) | Corn, switchgrass and miscanthus rhizosphere microbial communities from Kellogg Biological Station, Michigan, USA - LAR L8-2 metaG | ecosystem: Host-associated > Plants > Roots > Rhizosphere ... | reverse complement strand
GTGCGCTCGCGGAAGAGCAGCGCCGTCGACTTGATGCCGATGAGGGCGTCGTCCTCGCGATCCTGATGGGCGTAGATGGTGTCATAGCCGATCACCCAGGAGATGGCGCCGGCGTAGAGCAAGAGGGCGGGCGGATCGAGCTGGGCGAACGTCGCGGGCCATCCCATCAGCGCGCCCCAGGAGAAGGCGAGGCCGAGCACGATCTGCGGCCAGTAGGTGATGCGCTTCATGAAGGGATAAACGGCGACCACGCCGAGCGAGGCGAGCCCGACATAGATCGTGAAGCGATTGAACTGCAGCAGGACGGCGAGCCCGATCATCGCTTGCAGCATGAGAAAGGCGGCGGCGGTGGGGACGGTCACCTGTCCCGAGGGGATCGGTCGCGAGCGCGTGCGCTCGACGCGCGCATCGAGATCGCGATCGACGATGTCGTTCCAGGTGCAGCCCGCCCCGCGCATGGCGAACGCGCCGACGAAGAACAGGAAGAGATGCCAGAGATTGACGCCCTCGCGCGCGCCAACCGTGGCCAGGCCAACGGACCACCAGCAGGGCAGGAGCAGGAGCCAGGATCCGATCGGCCGGTCGAGGCGCGCCAGCCGCAGGTAAGGCCGCGCCCACGCCGGCGCGAGGCGATCGACCCAATTGCCGGTCGAATCGGCGACGCGGCCCGCGCCGCGATTCATCGCGTATTAAGCGGACTTCCGGTGAGCGTATCGAAGGTCGACTGCCCCTTCTTGGTCGAGCTCGAGGGATCCGGCACCGTCGGCGTTGCGCCGAGCGCATCGCTCAGACTGGGGGCGGCGGGGCGCGGCCCTTGTGCCGCGGCGTCGCACACTTTCTTGCCCACGTCCGAGGCCTTGCTGTGTCCGTCCTTGACTTGCTTGAGAACCTCAGGGGGAACCCCGCAGGTCGCGCTATTGTCCTGCAAGCTCTTGATCATCTTGGTCTCGGCCGTCAGGAACGCCTTGAAAAGCTTGCACAATTCCTCAGGCGGGGCCTTCTTCTGACCGGCCGTCTGGAGCGCTTTGCCGTGTTTGCCGACCTCCTCGCGCTCGGTCAAAAGTTGCTGGCAGCCAGGGGGCGGCTGCGGCGGCGCGAATGCGCCTCCCGGCATGCCGCCACCTGCGCCCGGCGCCGGTGCCGGTGACATCCCAGGCGAGCCGGGAAGGCCCGGCATGCCGCCAAATTGCCCCGCTGCCGGCCATAACGGCAGGGTGGCTAGTGCCAACGCCAACGGGAGAGTTCGGCTGAGCCTCATAACGGTGTGTCCCCCGGGCCGCGCGACTCGACGCCGCCCGATCCTGCGGCCCAACGTATTAACAGCGCTTTGAATTCGGCGATAACACGGCAGCCGGCTACGCCCACGGCCGGCGTGGACGCCCACGGGCCAAAACGACGGGGGTGGAGAAGTCCTCTATTTGCCCCGTCCCGCTGTGATTTTACTCCAAACTGGCCGGCAACGGCCTCGTCCTGAGCCCCGATTGTTTGCCCCATGCCTGGCTGCTCATCCCGCACCCCTCGCCTTTATGTCGATGTCGCGCTCGAGGAAGGCGCGAGCGTGGCGCTCTCCCCGGCGCAGGCGCACTACCTCGCCAACGTCTTGCGGCTGAAAACCGGCGATGGCGCTGTGGTTTTCAACGGCCGGGACGGCGAATGGCGGGGGGTGCTCGCCGCCACCCGATCGCGCCGGCTCACGCTGACCATCGCGGAGCGCACCCGTGCGCAGCAAGATCCCCGCGACCTGCACTACCTGTTTGCGCCGCTCAAACACGCGCGCCTCGACTACATGGCGCAGAAGGCTGTCGAGATGGGCGCCTCTCGCCTGCAGCCGGTGCTCACCCGGCATGCCCAAGTCGCGCGCGTGAGCCTCGAGCGCATGCGCGCAAATGCGATCGAGGCGGCGGAACAGTGCGGCATCATGACGCTGCCGGAGATCCGCCCGCCACTGACCCTGCAGCAGGCAATTGCCGCGCTCGAGCCCGAGCGCGTGCTCGTGTTCTGCGACGAGGAGGCGCCGGTGAAAGACCCAATTGCCGCGCTGGCGCAAGCAGGAAGGGGCGACCAAAAGGAAGCGCTAGCGCTCGCCGTGCTCATCGGTCCGGAGGGAGGCTTTGCGGCGGAGGAGCGCGCCGCGCTGCTGCGCGTGCCGAACGCGGTTCGGCTTTCGCTGGGGCCGCGCGTGTTGCGGGCCGACACGGCGGCAGTCGCCGCCCTCGCGCTGGTAGGGGCGATGCTCGGCGACTGGCGCTGAGCGCTTCCGCGGCCCCTCAAGCGCCCGCTGCGACCTTCTCGGTTCGCTCCTCTCCCCCATTCAGGCGATCGCGGTGGGCCCGTCCGCCACCCACTAAGCCACTGCATCTCTTGCGTTAAGCGCGTCTGCGCTTTGGCATCGAATTGACGGCGCAGCCATGCTAAAGCGCCGCCGCCACCGGCTCATCCGGTCGCGAGCGCGCCATGACGAGTGCAAGAGTCATCCCGACGAGCACCGCGCCCGATGCGCGGGCGGACGCGCTGATCGCGGCGTTCGAGCGCGCGGGCTACGCGCGGGTGGCGCCCGCGATCCTCCAGCCGGCGGAGCCGTTCCTCGACCTCTCGGGCGAGGACATCCGTAAGCGCATGTATCTCACGAGCGATCCGCAGGGACGTGAACTGTGTTTGCGCCCCGACCTCACCATTCCGGTGTCGCGCGATTACCTCGCCTCGTCTGCCGCCGGCAAGCCGCGCGGCTTTTGTTATCTCGGTCCGGTGTTTCGTCACCGCGGCGAGGGCGTCGGCGAATTCCTGCAGGCCGGCATCGAATCCTTCGGCCGCGACGACACCGCGGCGGCGGACGCCGAGATGCTCGCGCTCGGGCTAAATGCGACTGCGCACTATGGTCTTGCCGCGCCCGCCATCCGCATGGGGGACGTCGGCTTGTTCGCCGCTCTGGTCGCAGCGCTCGATCTCGCTCCCGCCTGGAAGCGGCGCCTGATCAAGGATTTCAACCACAAGACGTCGCTGTCGCACGATCTCGACCAACTCACCGTCGGCGCGTCGAGCGCACGGCCGGAATATCAAGGCGTACTCGCCGCCCTGGCCGGCGCCGACCCCAAAGGCGCGCATGCGCTGATCACCGACCTCCTCTCGATTGCGGGGATCAGCGCGGTCGGCGGGCGCTCGGTGAGCGAGATCGCCGACCATTTCCTCGAGCAGGCGACGCTCGGCGCGCAGGTCTCGCTGCCGCGCCAGACCCGGGCGCTGATCGAACAGTTCCTCGGCATCGCCGGCGATCCCGAGAGCGCCGCCGTCAAGCTCAATGCATTTGCGCGCGAGGCCAACATCGCGCTCAAGCCCGCGCTCGAGCTATTCGAGAGCCGCATCGGCCGCCTCGCCGCCCGCGGCGTCGAGCTGCGCCGCATCCATTTCTCCACCGCCTTCGGCCGCGGGCTCGATTACTACACCGGCTTCGTGTTCGAGCTGCACGACCCGCGCGCGCAAACGGACGGTCCGCTGGTGGCGGGCGGCCGCTACGACGGGCTGCTGACGCGGCTCGGCAGCGCCCGCGCGATATCGGCGGTCGGATTCGCGGTCTGGATCGAACGGCTGGCCGCGGCGCGGGGCACGCCATGAGCACGCCGCTCGTGATCGCGGTGCCGGCGAAAGGGCGGCTGCAGGCGAATGCGGAAGCCTTCTTTGCGCGCGCCGGGCTCGAGCTCGTGAAACCGCGCGGGGCGCGCGACTACCGCGGCACGATCGCCGACCTGCCCCACGTCGAGGTCGCGTATCTCTCCGCGGCCGAGATCGTCGATCTCTTGGCGCAGGGCGCGGTGCATCTCGGCATCACCGGCGAAGATCTCGTGCGCGAGAAAATACCGGACGCGGAGCGGCGCGTGGTGCTGGTCGAAGGCTTGGGCTTCGGCCAGGCCAATGTGGCGGTCGCCGTGCCGCAAGCCTGGATCGACGTGCACAGCATGGCCGATCTCGACGATGTCGCCATCGCCTTCCGTCTCAAGCACGAGCGCAAGATGCGCGTTGCGACCAAATACGTGAATCTCACCCGCGACTTCTTTTCCCGGCACGGCGTGACCGACTACCGGATCGTGGAAAGCTCGGGCGCCACCGAGGCGGCACCGGCGGCCGGCACCGCCGAGCTCATTGTCGACATCACTACCACGGGCGCAACGCTTGCCGCCAACGCGCTCAAGGTGATTGACGACGGCGTGATCCTGCGCTCGCAGGCGAATCTGGTCGCGGCGCGCGCCGCCAGCTGGGGGACAGCCGAGCGCGCGATCGCGCGCGGGGTGTTCGACCGCATTGCGGCGCAGGCGCGGGCGCGCGCGTTCCGCGAGGTGCGTACCCGCTTCGCCCGCTGCGACGCGGCGCTCATCAGCGAGGCCAAGCAGCGTTTCGGCGTCGAGACGCCGTTCGGCGGAGCGACCTCCTCGGGCATGCTGACGCTGCACTGCCCGCCCAAGCACGTGCACGAGCTCGCGACGTTGCTGCGGGAACGGGGCGCCGAGACCGTCGTGGTTGCGGATCTCGGCTACGTCTTCTCCAGCGCCGATTCGCTTTACGCCAAGCTCGAGGCCGTCCTCGAGCGGCCGCGCTGATTGGTCCGCCGTAAAATCACTCCCCCTTGATGTTCGCCGCCTTGATGATCGGCCACCACTTCTCGATCTCGGCGCGGTGGTGGGCGAACAGTGCCTGCGGGGTCTGCTGCTCGCGTGCGGGAATCTCCTGGCCCAGCTGAGCGAGGCGCTCACGCACACCGGCATCGGCCAGAGTTTCGACGATCGCAGCATTGAGCTTGTCGTTGATGGCTTTCGGCGTGCCTTTCGGCGTCCAAATCCCGTGCCAGATGGCGATGTGCAGTCCCGGCACGCCAGCCTCGTCCACGGTGGGAATGTCGGGCGCGGCCGCCAGGCGAACCTTATCGGTGACGGCGTAGGCCTTGATCGTGCCCGCGCGCACCTGCGGCAGCGAGTTGGCCGCCTGGTCGATCATCAGATCGACCTGCCCGGCCACCAGGTCCTGCATCGCCGGACCGGCGCCGCGATATGGCACAAACTGGAATCGCGCGCCGGTGATGTTCTGAAAATAGATGCCGCTGAGATGCGAGCCGCTGCCATAGCCGGCGGTGCCCTGCGTCGCGGTCGCGGAATTCGCTTTCAACCAGGCGATGAGCCCCTGCAGATCCCGCGCCGGCACCGCCTTCTTTGCGACAATGATCTGCGGGTTGGTGGCGATCATCGCCACCGGCTCGAAGTCGGTGAGCACGTCGTAGGCGAGCGAGTAGATCGCGCCGTTGACGACATGCGTGCCCCAATGACCGATAGAAATCGTGTAGCCGTCTGGTGCCGCGCGCGCGACCTTGCCGACGCCAATGGTGCCGGCGGCGCCGGTCACGTTCTCGACGATGACCATTTGACCGAGCGGCGCGCGCATCCGCTCGGCCATGATGCGCGCAATCGTATCGGTCGGCCCGCCCGCCGAATACGGCACCACCATGGAGATCGGGCGCGACGGATACGTCTGCGCATCGGCGCGTGCGGCGCCTGCCAAGGCGGCAATCACGAGGACGGCGCAACGAAGCTTGCTCATGAAGACCTCCGTTGTGAATCTATCACAGCGCGGCGAAGTCGATCGGCCGCGAGCGGTCGAGCGTGCGCTCGCTCGGCGGCAGCGGGTATTTGAGGCCGGTGGCGCAATTGAACAGCACGACGCGCGCGTCGCGGTGGATCCGCCCGTCGGCGAGACCTTGCTTGAGCGCGGCGTAGGTCGCGGCGCCCTCCGGACACAGCAAGAGCCCTTCCGTGCGCGCTACCTCGTCCACCGCCGCGGTGATCGCCTCGTCATCGACCGCGATCGCGAAGCCGCCGCTCTCGCGCACGGCGCGCAGGATGAGAAAATCGCCGATCGCCTGCGGCACGCGAATGCCCGCCGCGACGGTGTGCGCATCTTCCCAGCGCGGCGCGTGCTCCTCGCCCGCCTCGTAGGCGCGCACGATGGGCGCGCAGCCCGCCGCCTGCACCGCCACCATGCGCGGGCGCTTGGCCCCGATGAAGCCGATCGCCTCGAGCTCGGCGAATGCCTTCCACATGCCGATGAGCCCGGTGCCGCCGCCGGTGGGATAGAGGATCACGTCCGGCAGCTGCCAGCCGAGCTGCTCGGCAAGCTCGAGGCCCATCGTCTTCTTGCCCTCGATCCGATACGGCTCCTTCAGCGTCGAGGTGTCGAACCAGCCGATCTTCGCCGCGCCCTCGGCGACGATTTTGCCGCAGTCGTCGATCAGCCCGTTGACGCGATAGACGCTTGCACCCTGCAGCGCGATCTCGCGGACGTTCACCTCCGGCGTATCCGCGGGACAGAATACGGTGGTCTTGATGCCGGCGCGGCTGGCGTAGGCGGACAGCGCCGCGCCGGCGTTGCCGTTGGTCGGCATGGCCATATGCGCCACGCCGAGCGCCTTGGCCATGGACACCGCCAGCGCGAGCCCGCGCGCCTTGAACGAGCCGGTCGGCAGCCGGCTTTCGTCCTTGACCAGGATCTCGCCGGCGGGGAGCCGTTGGGCGAGTCGCGGCAGCGTCAGGATCGGCGTGACCGGCTCGCCGAGGCTGACGATATCGCGGGCGCGACGCACGGGCAGGAGCTCGCGGTAGCGCCACAGATCGCTTGGCCGCCGCGCCAGCGCCTCCTTGCTCAACGCTTTTTTGACGCCGTCGAGATCGTAGCGGACGATGAGTGGCTTGCGCTCGCGCGAGAGATTGTGCAGCTCGTCCGCCGGATAGCGGGCGCCGCTCGCCGAACATTCGAGATGCGTGACGAATGTGGGGCGTTCGGCGGTCAGATTTTCGTCGTCGCGCATATCCCCGCCTCCGATGCCCCCCGCTCATCCCGCGCGGCGTGCGCGATGCGCGCGCCATGGCGGGTCTTTCTGGTCATTCGGTCGACCGCTTCGCCTGCCCTGCGCGCGAGCCGAATACGACGAAATGCGAAAGCGAGAAATTGACCACGAAGCTCGCCGCGATCGCCAAGAGCTTAGCCGCCGGGACCGGCACCCAGCGCGACGCCAGCACCAGCACCGCGGTATTGACAACAACTCCTGCGACGCCGGAGGCGACGAACGCGCCATACGCGCGCCAGCGCAGCTGCCTACCGGATTCGGCGGCAAAGGTGATGTAGCAATTCATCACATAGGAGCCGGACACGGCGACCAGCCAGGCGAGCACGTTGGCGGGAACCAGTGGCAGGTTGAGAAGGTAGTAGCCGGCCAGGAATACCCCATAATCGATGCTCGTATTGACGACGCCGACGAGCGCGAAGCTCGCCGCCTTGAGCATGACCGCGCGCTCCCGCCACGCCTGGGCGAGGCGGCGTTGCAGATGCTCGAGCGGCGCGGAGACCCTCATGGTGGGCTCCCGCTTAGCACGTCCCGCCCGCCGCGCCGAGGCTCCCCGCGGCATCGCAGTCCACCCGCGCGACAGCGGCCGATGCTTGGGCTATAACCGCTCGCGGCGGCGAAGATTTTCAAAAGGCGGTCGATGGCTGCAGATGCGACGACCCTCCTCGGCAGCGCGGCCGCACGCCCACGCGGCTGGGCGGATGCCGGCCTGTCGTTCGTGGTTCCCTTGTTCAACGAGGTGAACAATCTCGCCGCGCTGCACGGACGCATCCTCGACGTGGCGCGCGCGCTGAAGGCAGGACGCGGCCTTGCGACCGAGGTGGTTTACGTGGATGACGGCAGCCGCGACGGCACGCTCGCCGCCGCGCTTAAGCTTCCCGCCGACGGGCTCGATATCCAGGTCATCTCGCTGTCGCGCAACTTCGGCAAAGAGGCCGCGCTTCTCGCCGGCCTCGACCATTCGCGGCTCGGCGCCGTCCTGTTCATGGACGGCGACGGCCAGCATCCGCCCGCGCTGGTGGAAAAGCTCGTCGCCTATTGGCTCGACGATGGCTACGACGTGGTCTACACCGCGAAAGCACATCGCGCGAGCGAACCGTGGCTGCGCCGCCTCGGCGTGAAGACGTTCTACGCGCTGATCAATTGGGGCGCGCGGCAAAAAATTCCCGCCGATGCCGGCGACTTCCGCCTGCTCTCTCCGCGCGCCGCCGCGGCGCTCAAACAGCTGCCCGAGCGCAACCGGTTCTTCAAGGGTCTCGCGAGCTGGATCGGTTTCCGTCAGATCCGCGTCGATTACGAACCGGCCGAACGCATCCACGGGCGCACGAGCTGGAATTTCTATTCGCTGATCGGACTCTCGATCGAGGGCCTCACCTCGTTCTCGGTCGCGCCGCTGCGGCTCGCGAGCCTGCTCGGGCTCCTGCTCGCCACCGCGGCTTTCATCTTCGGAATGCAGATCCTGATCGAAACCTTCGTGTTCGGCGAGTCGGTTCCCGGCTATCCCTCGGTCGTCGTCGGCCTGATGGTGCTGGGCGGCGTGCAGCTCATCATGATCGGCATCATGGGCGAATATCTCGGCAAGATCCTCTCTGAGATCAAGGCACGGCCGGTCTATTTCGTGGCTGAGCACACGCTCAAGACGGCCGAGAGCGCAGGCGCCGCCGGCGATCCGCCGGCGCGCTCGGCCGCGGAATGAGCGAGGGCGCGCGCCGTATTTGGCTGTGCGCCGACGACTTCGGCATTTCGCCCGCCGTCAATACCGGCATCCGCGACCTCGTGGTGCGCGGCCGGCTCAATGCCACCTCGGCGCTGGTGGCCGCGCCGAGCTTTGAGCGCGCGGAAGCGGTCGCGCTCGATGCGCTCAATGCCGCCACGCGGCGGGTGGCGATCGGACTTCACCTTGCGTTCACCGCGCCGCTTCGCCCACTGAGCAAGGGCTTCAAGGCGCTGCGCGATGGCGCTTTCCCCCCGCTTGCGACGACCGCGCGCCTGGCGCTGACATATCGCTTCGACTACGCGGCGCTCCTTGGCGAAGTTGCCGCTCAGATGCAAAGGTTCCTCGACACATTCGGCCGCGCACCCGATTTCGTCGACGGCCATCATCACGTGCATCTCTTGCCGCAGATCAGCGATGCGGTGCTCGAGATCATTCCGGGCGCCGCGCCGAATGCGTGGCTGCGTCAATGCGGGCGGGCGGTCCCGCTCGCACAACGTTTTTCCGACCCCAAGGGCCTGCTGCTCGATCTCTTCAGCTACCGATTTCGACGGCGGGCCGCGGCGCGAGGGTTGCACACGAATCCCGCCTTCGCCGGCACGTACGAGTTCGATGCGGCGGCGAATTTCGCGGCGCTGTTTCCGCGCTTCCTCGATTGCTTGCCCGATGGCAGCGTGGTCATGTGCCATCCCGGCTTCGTCGACGCGGAACTCGAGCGGCTCGATCCGCTGACGACGCTCAGGGAAAAGGAATATGCTTTTTTTGCCGGCGACGCTTTTCCGGTCGTGCTCGCGAGCCATGGCGTAGCCCTGGCGTGAGCTTAGGACCCAGCCATCCTGCTGATGGGGCAGGGAAAACGGAGCTCGAGTTTTTTCGTATCCAGCGGTCATTCCCGTTGCACCGAGCGTTGCTTACATGAGTGCCGTCGCCAGGGAGGAAGGAGACGACCATGACCCCGGAGGAACGCAATCTCGTTATCGAATTGTTCGACCGCCTGGGGACGCTGGAAGATGCGCCACGCGATCCCGACGCCGAACGGCTGCTCAGGGATGGGTTGCGCCAAGCGCCCAACGCGCCGTATGCGCTGGTACAGACCGTGCTAGTGCAGGATGAAGCGCTCAAGCGGGCGGACGCGCGCATCCGCGAGCTCGAAAGCGCCGGGCCTAGCGACGCGGAGCCGCACGACACGAGCTTTCTCGGCGGGATGCGCGACAGCCTTTTCGGCAAACGCGAAGGTCGCGGCTCGGTGCCCTCGGTGCGGCCGGCGGACGCGGCGTCGATGTCGCCCGCCTGGCAAACTGGAACGCCATCACCGCAGCAGATGCAGGCGCCGCAGCCCATGCCCGGGGGGATGGGGGGAGCAGCAATGCCGCCATCCGGCGGCTCGTTTCTGGGCAACGCAGCCGCGACGGCGGCCGGCGTGATCGGCGGCTCGCTGCTGCTGAGCAGCATTCGCTCGATGATGGGCTCTCAGCACGGTGCGCAAGCCGCCGCCCTCGATCCGGCCTCCGGGACGAGCGGATCATCCCCCTGGGGGGGCAGCGGCGGCGGAGAGCTTTCCCGCGAGGCCGGCCTCAACGACATCGCCCGGGCACCGTCCTCCGCCGACGATAGCGCGCGACGTGGCCATGGCGCGCTCGACGACAGCGGCGCTGACGACGATCAAGACGATCAAGGCGGTGATGATTTCGACGACGACGGTTTTGACGACGATGGTGGCGACGACCAGGCGTAACCGCAGCCGGCCGTTGTACCGCTAGCTTACTAAAGCACGCGCGATCCCGCCTTGTCGGGACGCGGCTTCGGCCGGCTCACCGCGGCGAAGCCGATGAAGGATGTCACCGCGAAGGCAGCGACTACGGCAAGCACCATTGGATCGGACGCGCGCTCGGCGACGAAGGCGAGCACGAGCGGCGCGATCGCCTGCATCACCAAATACGGCCCGCCGATGCGGCCGACCATACGACCGTAACCGGTGGCGCCGAACAGCGCGAGCGGCACCGCGCCGCGCGCGATGGTGAGGAGCCCGTTCGCCATTCCGAACATCACGGCGAAAGTCGCGGCGGCCGGGACGCTGAGCCCGACCAGCGCGAGCAACGCGAAGGCCGTAAGGAGCATCGCGACAGCAAACCGAGCGATCTGGAGCGGATGGACGCCGCGCGCGAAGACGAGTTCGCCGATGCGGGCGGCGACCTGCGCCGGCCCGAATAGCGCCCCGATCGCCACCACCGTCGCCGCGTCGATGCCGGCGCGGCCGAAGATTGCAAGCAGATGCGCGGATAGCCCCGACGGCACGAAGGCGTAGGCCGCAAACGCCGCCGCCACCAACAGGAATGGCCAGCCCGTGGGAGGCAGGACAGGCGTCGACGCTTGCGCCGGTTGGCTGGGCGGCAGCGCGGAATCGGCGCGCCGGCGCGGCAGCGCGAACGCGTGCAGCGGCGCTGCGACCAATGCGAGCACCGCGGCATAGACGAGATACGTGCCCTGCCATCCCACGGTCTCGAGCAAGAGATGGGTCAGCGGCCAACTGACGGTCGAAGCGAGACCGCCGGCCAGCGTGAGCACGGTGATCGGGCGTCTAGCCGCGACGCCGAAGATGCGGCCGAGCGTGGCAAAAGCCGGATCGTAGAGGGTGGCGGCGGTGGCGACGCCGAGCAGCGCCCAGACCGCGAGATAAGCGGCGGGATGCGCGGCATAGGCGAGCAGGGCGAGACCGAGCGCGGCAAGGAGCGAGCCGATCGGCATGACCCGATGTCCGCCGTGCCGGTCGATCAGCAAACCGACGCGGGGCGACACGAGCCCCGCCGTGAGCAGCGCTAGCGAAAAGCCGCCCATAGCAAAGCTCATCGACCAGCCGCGCGCATCGGCGATCAACGGCACAGTCAACACCGGCGGATAAAAGATCGCGCCCCACGCGAGGATCTCGGTGAAGCCGAGCACGAGAACGGCGCGCCAAGGGCCGGCGATCACATCGCGCAAAGCTGGCATCACGGGAGCACGGCGGCGAATGAAAGCCCCGACCCTACCACGAGCCGCGGCACGATCGATCTAGCCGATGTGCTTGACCATCGCGCTCGCCGTCGGCGGGCAAAGCGCGGCGAATTGCCGGCTGCCGCGCACGTCTGCCGGGACATCGCGGTGCGCGCAGGCGGCATAGCCGCGCCGGGCGAAGAAAGTCGTATCCGATCCGGTCAACAGATAGATCGCGTGACATTTGAGCGCGCGCGCCTCGGTCTCGAGCATGGCCACCATGGCCGCGCCCATGCCGACCTGCCGCAGCGGCGGCAGCGTGACCAGCGAGCGCAACAGCGCATCGCTGCCGAAAACTTCGAGCCCGCCGAACCCGACCGGAATCCCTTCGACCGTCTCGAAGCGCCAGAGCAGTACGCGCGGGTCATCCACGTCGTCGGCCGGCAAGGCGACCTTGATGAGCGCAGCCTTGACCCCCTCGCGTTCCCATACGGCGAGCGGCGTGGCGAGGAGGCGGCGGCTCATGCCGGCATCTCGTCGCACCGCGAACGCGGACGAACACATCGCGGATTGCTTGCAGTGCGCGGCTTTCGTTCGGTCAATCTTCGATCAGCGGCCACTGATCAGCGTGACGACGCAGCGTTCGCCTGTGCCGGCCGCGGCGCCGCGGCGTTCTCCTGCGCGGCGCGCGGCGCGCAGCGCACGAAAATGCCGGTGCCGTAGCGCCCATCGACCTCGGCATCGACGTATTTGAGAACCATCACGCGGCCGTCGAAGGAAACGATCTCCCGGTCCTGCG
>Ga0070713_100002344_pt1 | contig 12364 bp, 17 predicted proteins | sample LARL82metaG_FD_65465 | JGI IMG/M metagenome (GOLD analysis project Ga0070713, IMG submission 65465) | Corn, switchgrass and miscanthus rhizosphere microbial communities from Kellogg Biological Station, Michigan, USA - LAR L8-2 metaG | ecosystem: Host-associated > Plants > Roots > Rhizosphere ... | reverse complement strand
GTGCCACTATAAGGGGATACCCCCCTCCTGACCTCAAACCTGACGAGTGATTCAGGTTTCAGGTATGCTATACTTTACACGGGCCGGGCGGCGCGTCCGGCAGGCTCGCGTCCGTTCGGCCCACTGAGCCTGCCAAGTAAACTGTATAGGAGCAAGAGAACTTGGCACGGAGAATGAAGACGGCGCAGCAGGCACGGGCGAGGTACGCCAGTCGCGTCACCCAGGCCGGACCGGACTACACGGCCGGCATCCAGAACGCCAGTTCGTGGGTGGAGGGCGCGCTGAACGCCAAGGCGCGGCGGGATGCGGGTCTCCAGCAGGCCATCGCCGATGGTCGTATCGACGCGGGCATCCAGAACGTGGGAGACGCGGGCTGGAAGTCAAAGACGCTGGCCAAGGGCCCGACCAACTACACCCAGAGCGTGGCCACCGCCGGGCCCGCGTACGAGCAGGGCATGCAGAAGGCCATGCAGTTTCAGCAGGCGGCACAGGCGGCGACCGCGAGCATGGACACCAGCACGCGCGCCGGCCGCATCGCCAAGATGGCTGCCTACGTCAACGCGGTGGCCGACGCAGCGCAGCAGGCCAAGACGGGCCGGTAGCTCTCAGTGCTCAAGACTGAGAACGGTCCGTTTCTCTACCAGTTCGCGAAGGCGGCAGCGACCATGTCGTTTTCGCCCATCGCAGATCGCGGTGCGCTCGTGCGCCGCATCGGAATCACGGCACAGTCGGCCACAGATACGTGGGTCGTCACTTCCAAGGGGAAGGAGATCATGCGTATCCGTCAGCATGCGTCGGGCAACCAGCGCATTCTGCGGGCCGACGATCAGGGCTCCGGCCTGCACGACACGTTCTTCGACTTCTGCCGGTGGATTCTCGGCATGGACCCGTCCATCGCCGTTCCTCTCGGACAGACACTCACCATCGCGAGCGTCGGTGGCGCCACCGCGAACATCATGGTGGAATTCGAGGAGCACGACAACTCGGACCTCTCTCCAGCGCTGCTCAATCACCCGGACGGGAAGGAGTGGCTAGTCCCGATCGTCACATCGCGCGCCGCATCGGTGGCGGCAACTGGCGTGCTGCTGGAAGACACACAGGTCGGCCCGTCGTGGCTGCCAAACTTCCTGCTGGGAACACTGGTCACCAGTGCGTGGCGCGTGCAGCTCCTCGCCATGTTCATGGAGGGCGCAGGGATCAACACGTTCTCCGGCGCCGCCAACCACCAGAGCACGACCAACACGAAGCAGCTCACGCTGGACTCGCGCCTGCTCAATTCGCGCACGACGTCGGGCATCCCGAACGTGGGCGCTGCCAGCGCCGCCGGCTCCGCTAACACGGTGTTCGGACAGACGCTCGCACTACAGGGCGCGTTCGAAAAGGCACTGTATGGGTACGAGAACGTGTTCAACGCACCCATCGTGCTCAGCAACGGTGATACGTTCACGGTCGCTGACGAGATCGTGGGCGATGTCACCGGTGGTGCAGACTACTCTGCCGCGCTGACTGTGTGGGTAGCGCGAATCACGGAGCTGGTCTAGTGGCCATCAAGAGCGTTAACGCAGCGATCGGCGCCGTGGGCGCCGGTACGACGTCCGCACGCATCGCCATGCCGACGCCCGATGACGTCGGCAACAGGGAAGTCGTGGCGATCAAGTCATCCCTGACCACGAAGGGGATGACGTTCACCTTCGACATCAACGGCGCACCGCAGATCGTGGTGGACGCAGCGATCCTATCGCAGTTCACGACCGATCTGCCCATCGACTACGTGGTACCGCCAAACATCCAGATCGGATTCACTCTCCAGAACACGACGGGTGGCGCGCTGGCGGCCGGCGACTTCGTCACAGTGTTCTACAAGGTCTGATGGTCAACAATCCCGCAAACTGGCAGCGCTTCACCGGATCGTTCGCCCGGAACGCTTCGGCTGTGCAGCCCGGTGCGGGCGGCGTGATCGCCGACCTAGGAGCACTTCCAGCAGGGGTCTACTCGGTGCAGGCGTTCGGAACATACGGTGGCACGGCGGATGTCATCGACAACATGAGCCTGTTCCTGGGTGACCGACTGGTGACCAATCTCCCCGTGATTCCCATAGCTAATAGCGGGCCCATCTTGGTCCCGCTTCCGGCTGTCGTGGTGCTGGAGGGACAGCATCTACAGATTCGTGCAGTGCTCGCTGGCGGCGTCGGCAGTGTGTACCGGGGAACCATCATCGCTACGCCTGTTCAGTCACAGGACTTCGCCTGAACCATGCAGACCATAGACGACGTGATAGCGGAAGGAATGGGGACGAGCCCACGACAGCCGTTGTCACGTCGTCAGGTGATCCCATACGGCGACCTGTCTGCACTGGATCAGCCGATACAGCTAGCCCAGATCGGTGATGCGCTAGTGCCGACACTGGCAATAGGCGTAGCCCAGGGTAAGGATGCCCCCAAGCTGTTGTCTGCTGATGGACAAGGCAGACTAGTAACTAGCGCCAACATTAACACGCTTGCGCGGTTTGCCGCTCCCTTTACGGGTGGCTCGACAGTGGCACAGGTAGACGATACCTCAGCGTTCTATCCTGGTCAGATTGTTGCGTTTGTGTCTGCTACTGGCGGCGTAGCTGCTTGCGGTGGCGTCACCCTGGAACAGATTATTGACAGTACACACTTCCGCTTCTTTTCTACGTGTGTCGGCCAAAACTTCGCTGCGGGCGACTATATCGTGGGTAAGGGTAGTGTGAACATTGACCCTACTGCTACCACATTGACAGTACAGGGTACCGTGAGTATTGGCAACTTCCCGGCGGATACGCGCATTACGGGCCCGTTGCTTGCAGTTGCGCCTGGTGCTCCATTGCCAGGCGATACAGACATAGGCAATACAAACACAGTCAATGGACGGCGCCGCTTGATGGTTGATAGCGAGCGCAGCTATGACTGGCAAGGACTCGCACCACGGCAAACTGGCGGCTCAATTACCGTCACTGAGACTGCGCAAGGCGTGGGATTCAGGAATGTGGTATCTCTACTGTTGTTTTCGCTTAACTCAAACACTGCCGGCGACTTCGCCACGTGCGAGCTGTGGCTTGACGCAGTAGGCACGGGCCAAAAGCTGATAGACGAAGTAATACAGATTAACCCCGCTACTAGCGCACAGGTACTTAACCTGATTGGCGTGCGGTTTAAGGGAAACGATAACAAGGCCGTTGTGGGAAGGATGGTTAGCGGTGGCGTTGGTCCATCTATCGCTATGACGATGGCAGGATACATAGAGGAGTAGCGTAGATGATCGCCATGCTCGACAGTAGCTTCGATCGGCCATCGCGACAGCAAGCGGCGGATGCATACGGTGCTGGCGTCCGCTTCTGGGGAGTCTATGTGGCAACACAGGCCAACGTTGGCCTAGCAGCACCGTGGACCCAGGCCGATATACAGATAGTGCAAGCGGCCGGCATCGACGTCATCGCGTTTCTGTCGGGCAATGACGATCCCGTTGCTGCTGCGGCGCTGGCGCGTTCATGGCGTACGCTGCCAATGCTGGATGATGAGAGTGGTATCCGCGCTCGCGGGTCCTGGGAACAGTCGTGGGTCGATGCTGCCGGATGCGGACTGTACGGTGGTCGTGAAGCACAGGACAGCATCAATGCACCATACCGCATCATAGCACAGTACCCAGGGTACGACCCTGCTGCGGCATGGCCGACAGCGCCGCCATCCGTGCCGTTCGGTTGGCAGTGGTGGGGAACTCATACGGAGTTCGGACTATCAGTAGATCGTTCGTGGCTGGATGATTCATTTGGAGGAGCAATGGCAACGTCATTCCCCATGAGGGACGAAGCGGAGGCATTCGTGGACTTCCTGTACACGGCAGTGCTGCACCGTCACGCGGCCACCGCAGATGACCGCGAGCACTGGGCTAACATCGCCATGACGCAAGGACTGTGGCCCATGGTCGATCAGTTCGTGACGAATCAGGACGTCGAGGCCGAAACCGCCACCATCAATCAGCTCATCGCCGACTACAAGACGGGCAAGCTGGGCGGATCAACGGACAGCATTCTGGTCCCACACAACCATCCGACGCCGGCCGGAACGACGGGCCCGGCGGTGGCCAGTTAGGCACATACGCGATGGTGTCAACTGTCCAACAGGTCATCAATCATGTGTTCGTCGGGATTCTGGCGATCATCCTGCTAGGCGGCACGATGCTGCTGCTCGTGCTGGGGCGACCAGTTCCCGAGTTCATCGTGGGATTCGATGGGGTGATCGTGACCGCCGCGTTTGCCACTGGCGCTTTTTTCGTCCAGGCGAGGCAGAGTCTTCCAGTGGCGACCGCACTGAGCAGTTCAATGTCCCAGCACCACGAACTAGCACTGGCCAGCATCCATACGACGAATCTGCTATCGACTGGTACTATCGGACCCACGGCGAGTGGACCGATCACGGAGGCTGCTAAGTAGTGCAGAACGAATCCGGACAGCCGATCCTCTGGCAGCCGTTCAGGGTCGAAGACACGTTCGGCCCAACGTCGCTGGGCGGGTCCAACCGCATCAAGCGCGTGTGGTTCCATATCCTCGGCGCTGATGACTCCTACGTGGACATCCCTGTCGCCAACTTCGATGCGGCGCACGTCGCTGCCGCGATCGAACAGCACGTGTCATCGACCATCGACGTTCTACAGCTCAAGGGACAGGCGTTCTAGGCGTGCCTGCTGCCGTCCTGATAGCTGGACTGGTAGCGATCGCGCTTGCGTTCGCTGCAATCTCAGCTACCCTGCTAGTCCGCAATCTCGTACAGCAGCCCATCAAATCTGCGGCCGTTGCTGCTAGCGAAGTTGCCATAGTCGGTGGTGCAATCGCGTGGGTACTGACACAGCTTGTCAACCTCATAGAGATCACGCTCGCCCCGATGGCGTCACTCGCCGAAGTCGGCAAGCAACAGGCAGCGGACTGGTGGAACGCACTGGTATACGGGACAGTCAATACCCTCTACAGCCAACTACTAGGCACGCTGATATGGTACTGGGCTAACTTCCAGGGATTCTCGTACATACTCTCTCACTTTGCCGGAGCGGAGGCGTATCTGGATCGTGTAGTGGGTCCCATCGCGACGGCAACGCAGAATGATCTTGCGGGCCTGCACCGCTGGATCGACAGCTACGAATTGCCACTGATACGTGGAATCGGCGACGATCTTGCTGGCCTGCACCGCTGGATCGACAGCTACGAATTGCCACTGATACGTGGAATCGGCGACGATCTTGCGGGCCTGCACGACTGGATCAACACTCACGTCGGACTCAAGACTGACGTTGCTAACGCAGAAGCACGTGCCGAGGCATTCGCGCAAGCGCTTGTTGTACCGATCACCGCCGCTATCACTGACATCGAGAATGCACCGTGCATGAAGTTCTGTTCACCGCTTGGCGATCTTGGCCAGTTGCTACAGGGTCTAGAAGATGCTGGGCTACTGGCGTTGCTGTTGTTGCTGCTACAGGAAGCACGTACTAATCCGGCAGGTGTTGCGACAGCTATTGACGATACGATCGGCACTGTAGGTCGTGACGCATTCCAGTCGCTACAGCTAGGGATTCCTGAATAATGGCGCTTGATCTTGGCAAGATATTCGGCAAGGGATCGGTCGCCGAACAGCTCGTAGTCTGGGGTGTCTTGAGCGAGTCGCTTACCGCAGCGCTTGGCCCTGCGTTCCAGATACTAGCTCGCGAAGCAAACAAGGTACTGCCAACGTCACCACTGACGCCAGAACAGTTGGCGGACATGGTAGTCCGCCACATCGTTGAATTGGGGCCAGGATCAGACTACGCCCGAGAGTCAGGCATTGCGCCTGCTGACTTCACACGCCTTGTGCAGTCAGCGGGTGAAGGATTGGCGCCTGGTGACCTAGCCGAGGCGCTGAGACGGCAGATCATTCCGGAAAACGGTACGGGCCCTGACTCTGTCAGCTTCGAACAAGGCTTGGCAGAATCACACGTACGTGATAAGTGGGCGGCCACCATCAAGCGTCTGGCAATACGTGAGCCATCGCCCATCGACGCACTCAACGCGCTGCTCGAAGGACAGCTAGATCAGGCCACTGCGTTTTCCCTGTACGTGCGCTTCGGTGGAGATCCCGAACACTTCCAGTGGCTGTTCAACTCACGCGGTAGCGCGCCGACGCCGCTTGAGCTGTCGCAAATGGCGCTTCGCAAGATCATTCCGTGGGATGGCGAGGGGCCCGAAAGTGTCGCCTACCATCAGGGATTTCGTGAAGGACCGTGGCGAGATAAGTGGGAGGAACCTTACAGGCGTCTTGCCGAATACATCCCGCCACCACGAACAGTTACCGCACTCATCAGGGAAGGCGTTGTTACCGACGAAGAAGCGTTGGCGTTCTTCGAGGCGTCTGGACTTACACCCGATCTAGCAGCTAAGTACGTCAAGTCAGCACACGTGCAGCGTCAAGCGGCACACAAGGACGTCAGTGCCAACCGTATACGTTCGGTAGCTCAGCGTGGGTACCTCGACGGTCACTTGACCGAAGATGAGTACCGCAAGCTGCTGGACGAAGCAGGTTTGCCTGCTGGTTCGGTAGACGAAGAGGTACAGGCTTCTAACCTAGTCCGACAATGGGGGCGACGGTCGCTGTCGCTATCGGTAATCAAGAAACTACGACACGACGGCGACATAGACGATGCACAGGCACGCCAGCGACTAATAGGCTATGGATTCAGTGAAGACGACGCGCAGACGCAAATCGAAGAGTGGAAGCATGAAGCGTCACAGGGCCGCTCCGGACTCAGTGAGTCTCGCATCCTGTCGTACTTGGTTGCTGGTGTTCTTACGCCAGTTGAAGCCTACGACCGCCTAGTAGCTGCTGGGGTCAAGAGTTCAGACGCTACGTTCCTCGTCAATCACCCTGACGCGGGCCCTGTGGCACGCAAGCATGGCAGTACCGCGAATGACATCGTTGCTGCGTACAAGGACGATGTACTCACACTAGTCGAAGCGCAAGCCAAGCTAGAAGACATCGGCCTAGAACCAGACGCGGCAGCACTCAAGCTGCGTGTGGCCAACGTCGCCAAGAATCGTGGCCCTAAGCCCAAAGGGCCAGGAAAGGCACTGTCAGAGGCGCACGTGCTTGAGGCGTTTAAGCTTGGACTTGCGGCCGACACGTGGGCGCTGCGCGAGCTGTCAACGCTGGGCTATTCTGACGCACACGCAGCACTCATCGTGGCGATCGAAGAAGCCAAGATATCTAGCCGTACGCCTGACGGCTGGACGCAGCTTACCTAGAGGCACGCGATGCATAGACTAAGGTACGGGCTACTGGATTTTGCAATTGGTTGCGCCGGTTGGCTGTATAGCTGGGCGTACAGGCACCATTACGACCGGCTAGAAGCTATCTGCATGTACATTTGGGAGCGATACGGCTAGCGTCTGCGTATCGCTATGTATTCGACTATCTGATAACACAGATATCCCAAGCCTAGCGCAAATAGCGCGTACGCAGCTACCTCACCCATTGTGATGATCGCTAGCGTGGGCGTGTAGATGCCACGCCGCCTCTTCGATTGCACTCTTGTCGCTACGCACTGCTGTCCATAGTACGGCGAGCGTTCGCCGTACTAGGATCGCATACCACACTACTTCGGCCATCAGAACGCCATCTTGAATGGCGCGTGCAGTAGCGCATTATAGACGTTCACGGCACGCTCAACGCGAGCAACCGTGTCATTGGCGCTGCTGACGTCACCAGCATCGAATAGACGAACAGCTTGCCTCCACTGGTCAACGATGTAATAGTGCATCGCTGCCATGCCTGTTGCGATTTCCGCCTCATTCAGTGTTTCCATGTGTCAATCATACTCCGCGTGTCCATGATTTGCAAGTCCGTATCAGCCATGCTGAATGCTACCGGCGCCGTGGCAGACCTCGACGCTTCGCCAGTGAGCACGCCTGGTTCCAGTATCGTTCGCGTGCCTGGTGCGAAGCGGGCGACACGGTCAACATCAACCCATACACATGGCTTGACGCCACGTAGGATTCCATCGACAACGCCCAGTGCTGTCTGATAAGCGACATGGCGCTGCTTGATGAAATCGCGTGCATACTTGCGAGGTATGCCCTTAGCGCGTGTCTCGTGGTTCCCATCCCATGTCTCCAGTGAATAGAACTTACTGCCTAGATAGAGTCCTGTATCGTACACTCCAGTATCGCGGAGCACCCCGGGCATGTCGTATGGAGCGGGAATGGGGGATAGACTGTGCAGGCTATCTGTGTCACAGTACAGTGCATCTTGCCCCGCCACTCGTAGATGCTCATTGAGGATCGTACGAGCACGGCCAAGGATGATAGCGGCCCATAGTACGTTAGCGTAGCGTGATGGTTTTCGCAGCGTGGAGCGTTGGGCGAGGTAAAGTGCGTCACCCTCGGTCTCAAGTTCTGCCCCATTGACATCCTCCATTCGCATCCCACGCCGCCAGCGTCTGTACGTAGATCGCTCAGACTCGTCACGCATGGCTAGCCTGCCGGGGATCGCATTCAACATGAACTTAGCTACTAGCTCACGCGCGTCACCCTTGGAACGCAGCTCCCGACGCAGTTCTAGTAGCACTTCGGCCGTATTAACGAACGGCTGGAACAGATCATCGGTCCACGCCATGCGATGTATCTTGACTATGCCGACGCCGTACGGAATTGATGACCGCAGCTCCGAAATAGGCCAGCATCCGCGCACCATGCCTACCGGGTAGTAGACTCGATCGTGGTACGCGACAGGGAGCGGTGGTATGTGTTGGTTGGCGATGGCGACCGTAGCGTCAATGACGCCGTCGCCGTCCAATGGGATTGCAGCATCTTGCACGTGTTCAGAGTACGACAGTCTGTCAATACGGGGCAATTGAATGGAACGGAGCAGTGATCCGTAAAAGCTGCGTATGTCTGCCGTATAGACGCGGCCAACATTGCCATACTGGAATACCTCACATCTTCCCCCATGATTAGCGTCACGCGCCAATGCCTTGATCTTGCTTGTACGCACCGTCTGGTTCTTGCCAGGGTCCAGTTTGAGCCACAATTCAATAGCTGAACGCGCAAGTGAGTTACGAAGCTGTAGACCATACGCTTCCAACCATTCGCGCATGGCGTTAGCGTAGCTCCAAACTATCTCCGCGTCCCTGACCACGTAACACTGTATGCAACCAGCCACGACATGTTCATCGCACACCCAATCGCGACGTATATCATCAGGGTCCGCCAGCTTGAGTGGCATGGGATACTTAGGCAGACCGATAGACTCACCAAGTTCTGCAAGTGCAAGCCCAGCGCATAGGCGCATAGAATCCCATATCGGACGAGTTCTCTTGCCAGTACCGTAACGCCATGTGGCAGAGCTGTACTGATTGTTAGCATAATGGATAGTGACATCTTCGCCTTGCCCCCACAGTAGTACCGTAGTATCGTATTCGGCATGGTGCGCTAGGAACGTGTATCCCTTACGGGCATGTCGGCGCAATTCATCAACCATCGCAGCAGCATCTTCGTGATAGCTCGACTGCTCGTCTGAGAAGATGGCGCCACACTTGAACTCGGGATTGCGGCCAGTCGTCTCAATGTCGAACGCACACAGCTTGATTGGCATGGCAGGCTCCTAGCGCTAGATAGATGAAGCCGCCGCACCCTTGCGAGTACGGCGGCTCCGATCCCCCAGGTGTCGTGTCGAGTGGTTACGCGCTGCCGCCGTTCGGCGACTCCGGCTCGCGGTCCCGCAGCGCCACGTACCGATCCAGCCGCGCCTGCACGTCGTACAACTGCGCGGCCCAGTTGGCGTGCCGCTCCATGGTCTGCACGATGGCCGCCCGCTCGGGAACGTCCTTGAGCAGCTTGTTGAGCTGCGCCTTTGCGGCGTCCACGCGCGACCTGAGACCGTCGCGGACGAGTTCGGTCTCGTCGGCGAGCTTGGCGTAATTGGCGGGCTGCTTCGGGGTCTTACTAGCCATTGTGACAGGCTCCTCGATGTTTGTTCCGGCTTGTTGCCGTACCTATACAATAGCACATCGCGTGGGCCCGTGCGCACTTTATTCGCCCTCTTGGATCACATAGGTTACGACAGGCGTAACCGATATGTTGGCCGCGATCGCGCGGATGATGTCCGACCCATTCGTGCTAGTCGTGCCGTCCGGTAGCTGCACGCCTTGCAACTTCAACCTATCTATTGCAGCCGGGGCATTGCGGGACATCCATCCGGCAACGCCACGAATGAGTAGCTGGTCTGCTGTTGCCAAGGTTCCTAGTGAATTGGACGACGGCGCCCCCATGTCTCCGTAAACAGCCATATTGACCCGAGAATAGGCACTTTTGCCCGGTAGGCGCGAACTGTCAACATATATGACCTGTCCGCGTGGGGCCAATGTGATTGTCCTATTGATATCTGCGGGAAACGCGGCCCCAAACACGGATAGGTCCCCACTGACAATAGCACGCGGGATGGCATTAGTACCCATTACCTCACGCAGTCGCGACTTGGTTGTGACGTTGTTGAGCAGGATTGTTCCATCGGTTCCGACTGATAGACTGGCGCCTGACTGAGTGCTGATACGCCCAACGATGCGATGCGTAGCAGAATCAACGATGTTACCACCAGCAGTGCGAAGACTGCCGCCCGACAAATCATACAACGAACGGGCGAATTCGGATGACAGGCCCGGTTCAAGCCACGAGTCAGACTCCGATTGATAGTCGAAGTGCGTGAATAGTACCTCATCGTTGCCTGCCACCCGTATTCACCTATCTAGTTGTGGTTGTGGTCAGCCGAGTTGAATGCTGACCATGCGGCGCTTTCCGCCTTGTTGTCAGCGTCGGACTGTGACGTCCTGCTTGTTCGCGTTTCGCTCACATGCACCCCGCATCCGGGTGACGGACAGCGAATGCTGTGGGTGGCCGTGAATTCCTGGGGTTGCTGTGGGCGCGTGCGAGAGAACATGCTACCCTCCGAACGGGTTTGCGCACGTATAGCACATTCCCGGGTGACTGATGGCGACGCCACACTTACTGCACCGATGAGTAGGCTGTTCTCCATCGAGGTCCACCGGTACGGCTACTCGGCGCCCAGGGCCCGCTTGATGGCCGAATGGTTGATAACGCGGTAGTTCTCGTACTTGCCGAACTTGCCGCCCTCCACCTTGCCGTTGTACTTGATGCCGATGACATCGCCCACGCCGACTTCGGCGCGTGCGATCTCGCCGCGCAGTACGTTGTGGAAAGCATGGACCGCCACCCATCCCGAACCGTCGGACTTGCGGATGGTCAACAGCGGATACGCTCCGTACTCGCCACCCTCGCCGGCCGTCTGGATCATGGCCACCAGACCTATCACCTTGTCGCCTGGTTCGGGTTTCCACCCAGCAACTTCGAGGTCCAGCAGATCGTCCACCGTAGGCATGTCGTCGCCTGTTGCCGCCGTGTACTCAGACGCTTGGGCGTCCGAAGTGTAGCGCGTTCCCTTGGCAGGCTTACCGGTCATGTAGTCGCTCCTTGAATGAGAGTTTGCCGTGGGCGAGCTGCTGTGTGATCCATGAGTGCAACGCCCGCAGCTCATCAGGCGTCAGCAGGTAGGACGCGCGAACCTGCGCCTTAGCATTTGATACCACGACGGAGTAACGGACGTGGCCGCTCGTGCTTGGACCCTGGACGCGCCGTATCTGGAACTCAAGTCCGACGCGGTTGAACTTGAGTGGATCAGGTTCTAGCACTAGTATCCGTGTGCCTCCAAATAGTCTAGTGTCATGGACGCCTTGTCGAGTAGTTCGGGGAAGTCGGAGGGCATTGCTTCCGCGATGTTGGTACGGATACGGAGCGTGTCCCTTATACCCGCAACCATTCGACGCAGACGAGTACGATTCGTACGGGCACGTCGTAGTGCGTGCATGGCCGCAGTTTGCGCTTCGACCCAGTCAGGCTCATGAAGCTTAGCGGTATCGCTCAGCTTGAGCAGTGCGTCTTGATGGCGCTGTACCTCACCGACTGAGTCTTGCAGCAATTTGCTAACGTGAGCTAGTTCGCGCCTACGAATGGACCAGTACAGATCAGGTCCGAACCGTAGTTCGCGAGCGCCGCCGGCAGGCATATGCTAGACTCCTGTGTCACTGAGGGGTGGAACGGTCAAGCGTCCGCTGTACGGCGAGAGAGTCATGACCCTACGCTTGACCATCACAAGTGTATCACACGGTTCGTGACTATGCTGTACCAGCTTTGTACTAGTACAAACCAGCAACTATGGGGTGCTAGTCGAGCTGTGGAGCAGTGGTTTACAGCCGAACCCCCTTAGTAAGTGAGTGAATTGACGCGCCGCGTCGTGGTGGTGGTGGCCGGACACAC
>Ga0070713_100002343_pt1 | contig 12365 bp, 9 predicted proteins | sample LARL82metaG_FD_65465 | JGI IMG/M metagenome (GOLD analysis project Ga0070713, IMG submission 65465) | Corn, switchgrass and miscanthus rhizosphere microbial communities from Kellogg Biological Station, Michigan, USA - LAR L8-2 metaG | ecosystem: Host-associated > Plants > Roots > Rhizosphere ... | reverse complement strand
CAGATATTCCTTGTTATAGGAATGCTTGTCGTCGAGCGGCAACTGCATGGTCACGCCAAGCGCCATGCCGCGTGGAATGATGGTGACCTTGTGAAGCGGATCGGCGCCCGGAATCACGGCGGCTACAAGAGCATGTCCGGCTTCGTGATAGGCCGTGTTCCGCTTTTCGTCTTCGCTGATGATGAGCGATTTGCGTTCCACGCCCATCATGACTTTGTCCTTAGCCAGTTCGAAATCGAACTGCGTGACCACTTTGCGGTTCTGCCGCGCCGCCACCAAGGCGGCTTCGTTTACCAGGTTTGCCAGGTCCGCGCCTGCAAAACCCGGTGTTCCGCGAGCGACCACGGTGAGGTCCACATCGTCCGCCAGCGGCGTCTTCTTAGTGTGAACCCGAAGGATCATTTCGCGGCCCTTCACATCCGGGCGTCCAACGACTACGCGGCGGTCGAAACGCCCCGGGCGGAGCAGCGCGGGGTCGAGCACATCCGGGCGGTTGGTGGCGGCGACCAGAATCACGCCTTCGTTGGATTCAAAGCCGTCCATCTCCACCAGCAACTGGTTCAGGGTCTGCTCGCGCTCGTCATGTCCACCGCCGAGTCCAGCGCCGCGGTGACGTCCCACGGCATCGATTTCGTCGATGAAGATGATGCAGGGAGCGTTTTTCTTTCCGTTTTCAAACAGGTCGCGTACGCGGCTAGCGCCCACGCCGACGAACATCTCGACGAAATCCGAACCGGAAATGGAGAAGAAAGGAACGTTCGCTTCGCCCGCAATGGCGCGTGCCAGCAGGGTCTTGCCGGTGCCGGGAGGTCCGATCAGCAAAACGCCTTTTGGAATACGGCCGCCCAGTTTCTGAAACTTCTGCGGTTCGCGGAGAAACTCGATGATCTCCTGAAGTTCTTCCTTGGCTTCCTCGACTCCGGCCACGTCCTTGAAGGTGACTTTCTTTTGCTGTGAGGAATGCAGGCGAGCGCGGCTCTTGCCGAAGCTCAGCGCCTTATTTCCGCCGCTCTGCATTTGACGCATCATGAAGATCCAGAACGCCAGCACCAACACGAAGGGGATCGCATTGACCAGGATATTCACCCAGCCGCTGCCGGTCTCCTTGTTGTAGTGGATGTCCACGCCCTTCTGGAGCATGGCATCGTCGAGGTTCTGATGGGTGGTGGGAATGACGGCGCGCAGTTCCTGGTTGTCCTCTTTATAGACTCCGTGCAGGTCGTTGCCGGTGATGGTGACGGTTTTGATCTTACCGGCGTTAACATCGTTCATCAACGCCGTATAGGAGAGCTGCACGTCCTGGCGCGTCTTGGTGTTGTGCACCACGGTCCAGAACAGCACGACGACCATGATGATGACCACCCAGAAAACCGCGGTCTTAATATTGGAATTATTCATGCCTTCTCCCTGCCGAGGGGTCGAACGACGCCCTATTGTGTTGGACGTAACACATTGTCCAATCGATTCCAGCTTTCGGCCACTTCGAGGACCTGGCGCGTCGTTGGACCGGCCGCGTATTCGGCCGCTGCCCCAAAACGCCTTGCCCAGACAATAGTCTCATTATAGGTAACAATCGGCCAGTTCCAGCGTTCCCACAAGGGGACACGGGCCTCCTGAAACAGGTTCTTGATCTTTTGTTTACGGGATTGCCCCACAAGTTGGTACTGGTCACCGGGTCTCCAGTTACGGATTTCCAAACCGGAAAGAGCGCCTTCGGGGGACGGCAACCGCCCCCAGTCCAGTTCACTCCCCACTGTAACACAGGTCGACCGACGTTCGGCTTTCTCCAGTATCTGCAACGTAATACGAGCCGAACCGTCGGGAAGTTCCACCGATCCAGGGGGTTGGATGGGAATAGAAAAAACGAAGCCAGATCCACCGACCGCTCCCTCACGGTCACGGCTCAGAGTCAGGGGTGCCAGGCGGATCCATTCAAATGACCGCAGGACGTCGAGGCCGGGGATCTGGACACGGTCGTGGCCGTGCTGGGAGCACGCCATTTCAAGGATTCGCTCGACGTGCGGGAAGTTGATCTGGCGCAGGTCGCCTTTGGCGAGTCCGATGGCCCGGCGGATGATGCGTCGGGCCTGGGCGACCGGTGACCCGGTCAGGTCCGAGGTCGACAGGATTTGGGGGCCAGGTGGCGCCTTGGGATCGAGTTGGGCCGCCCAGTAAATCTCCTCATCCTGGGCCAGGGTGGCCAGGTGGCCTAGGGTGTCATCCAGGCGCGGATTGAAGGATTCGCGCAGGAGTGGCAGAATCTCGTGGCGCAGGCGATTTCGGGCGTAGGATTGGTCCCGATTGGTTTCATCTTCGCGCCATTGGATGTTCCGCTTGCGTAGCCAGCACTCGATGTCGGCGCGGTCGAGAACCAGCAGGGGTCGGACAATGCGCTCTTCGGTGACTGGCAGGATCCCGGAGAGGCCGGCCAGCCCCGAGCCGCGCAGGATTCGGTACAGCACCGTTTCGGCCTGGTCGGAGCGACTGTGGCCGGTGGCGATGCGATCGACTGCGCCGGTTGAGAGCAGTTCGGCAAAGAAAGCTTGACGGACGTGGCGAGCCGCCTGTTCCAGGTTGTCGTGGATGGCAGGAACATCGGCTTGGTGCAGATGGAAGGGCAGGCTGTGGCGGGCGGCGAGGTCTTGGACGAATGCGGCGTCGGCGCGCGAGGCGGCTCCGCGAATGCCGTGCTCGATGTGGACTACGCTCAAGTGCAGGTTCCAGCGAGGTGCCAGCTCGCGGAGAGCCTCGAGCAGGAAGACCGAATCGGCGCCGCCCGAGACGGCCACGCCTACGCGAGCGCCGGGTGGGAACATGTTGTGGCGCGCGACAAATTCGGCGATGCGGTCGAGCATTTATTATTTGCCGTCGACTGAGAAAGCCAGCATTACGTTGCCCGGCAATCCGCCCCAGGCGCCGTAACCAGAGTCGAGGTACAGCATACCGCCGGTGATGGTGGGTCCGGGGCCGTCCATCGAGCCGCCCTTGGCTGTGAGGCCGTTCACCGTCGTGAACTCGCGGGCGGTGTCGAAATCCCATAGCACCGATCCGTCGCGTGCGGAGTAGGCGCGCAGATGTCCGTCGACGGAGCCGGAGAAAACAGCACCCGGGATCGCGCTGATGGCGGCCGACTGTGCGGGACTGCAGTTCGGTTTCTCACCACAAGGCGGCGGGGTGGAGGTCCACACCTTCTTTCCAGTGGCGAGGTCCAAGGCGAACAAGCCGCCGCCTACTTTCGGGTCGACAACGAGCTTTCCGCCGGATCCGAACGACATGGTGGTAAAAGCGATATCGGAAAGCGCAACGTACATGTTCTTGCCATCAGTGGCCGAGCCCCACTGAATGCCGCCCAACGCGCCACCGCGGCCCACGCGCGTCTGCCAAAGAATCTCGCCTTTGCGATCAGGATCGAGGCCGTAGGCGATGCCCGACTTCTGGCTCACCAGCAGCACGCGCTTCTCGCCGGTGAGTTTTGCAAGGATCGGTGAGGCTCCGATATCGACGTCAGGCCCTTCCTTTTCCGGGCAGCTGGCCTTCGATGGTCCGATACAAGCCATGTTGAATACGTCGGCCTGGGTGAGTTGCTTGGACCATACGATCTTGCCTGTCTCCATATCGAAAGCCAGGACGGCGTCGCTGGTTTGGGTGCCGGGATCGGAAAAATTGTCGCCCGTTCCGGCATAAATGAGCTTGTGCTCGACGTCGATGGTGGGCGCCGACCAGATGCTCGCGCCCGAGGGTCCCCACATTTTGGTGCCGGTTGAGCTGGTGCTGACGACGTGCGGTTCCTCTGCGATCGTATAAGTCTTCCAGATCTGCTTGCCGGTCGCGGCGTCCAGCGCCACCAGCGACCCGCGCGCGGAACAACATTCGTAGCGCGGATTCATGGCCGGGCCTTCTTCGGCAGCAGTCACCGGAACGTAGAGTCGCCCGTCGAAATACTGCGGTGCTCCGACGATCTTGGCGTGCACATGATCGTCCACGTGCATTTTCCAAAGCAGTTCGCCGCTGGTGGCGTCGAGGGCATAAGTGTTAGCGCGCTGATCGCCGAAGAATGCGGCTGGGCGGGTTCGCGCGCCCTTCAATGTCGCGATACTGATCGCAGTGCGCACCGGCGCCTCGGCCTGGAATGACCAATACTGGCAGCCGGATTTGGCGTCGAGCGAGTAGATGTTGCGATTAGCGCTCGGCACGAAGATGCGCCCGCCGACGATGGTCGGTTGGCCATTCGCGACGAAGGTGTTGGGAAAGGCGAAGGCCCATTTCAGTTTCAGCTTGGGGATATCGGATGCGGTCAGGCCTGGAGTGGGCTGGTAGCGCGTGTTGGCGACGTCAGAGCCCCAGCCATTCCAGTCGGAGGGCGAGGCGGAGAGAGGCGCGTTCGGATCGGCGCACATGCCGGCGTTGGCATGTACAGGCTCGGCTCCGATCAACTTGCCCGTCAGAAACTCGGCGACGGTGCGGCGCTCGGCGTTGGTCAGGCTCGCGCCTTGCTCCTTCATCACACCGGACTCGAGCGATCGAACGATATTTTCGGGCGACATCTGACGCAAGGCCGCAGGACCGGGAGCGCGCGTCTGGCCGGACACCTCGTGGCAGGCTGCGCAATGTTGTTGGTAGAGCGCGGAGCCATCGGGATCGGCGGCATATACCAGGCCCAGGGCGCCGATCAGGGCGAGGAAGCGGTGCATAGCTGTAAGTATAAATTAAGGACAGTACAAGTACACGCAAATACCGATTTTCGCGGATGAAACTGGTATTTGAGTGTCCTGTCTCTAATTTGGGTATGATGCAGGCGTGAGAGCTCGCGTCGTTTGGCTGGTGCTTCTGCTGCTCATTCTGACAGGCGTAGCATATGCTTATTTCGCTCCGTTTCGATTGTTCACTTTTGTGGTCGTGGGCCGAAGCCCGGTCTGCACGCTCGCCGAAGCGGTGAAGGCTGATGATAACCTGCATCGACAGGTCGAATACAAAGATCAGATCCTGAACGCAAGCAAGTTGGTGGAACAAGACCCGAAAGGCTACGAGCTATGGGACACGCCCAGAGGCCGTTACTGGATTCCGGCGGGGAGCCGTTATGTGCTTCCGTTCAACTTGGCTGAGCAACAGAGGAAGATCTATGGCACGGGCGAGTTCGGTCCACAGGCCGGCGATATCGCGCTCGATTGCGGCGCCAATGTGGGTGTCACCGTGCACGAGGAACTGGCGGCCGGGGCGAAGAAGGTGGTCGCCATCGAGCCGGCGCCGGAGAATCTGGAATGCCTGCGCCGCAACTATGCTAATGAAATGGCGGCAGGCCGCGTGATCATAGTGCCTAAAGGCGTTTGGGATAAGGAAGACACGCTCACCTTGCGGGTGGACCCGAAGAACTCGGCCGCAGACAGCTTCGTAATTCAGCGCGAGGGCGCGGTGAATCTGGAACAGGTTCCACTTACGACCATCGACAAGCTGGTGGCTGATCTGAAGCTGGAGCGAGTCGACTACATCAAGCTGGACATCGAAGGCGCGGAACCCAGGGCCCTGACCGGCGCCAAGGAGACTCTGGCGAAGTACAAGCCTCGGATTTCGGTAGCCTCCTACCACGCGCCCGATCACCCCAAGGTGATTCCTGAAATCATCCATGCCGCGCGCGCCGATTATCGGATGTATTGTGGACCTTGCGCGGAGACTGAATTCTCCATTAGGCCGGATGTTTTGTATTTCAAGTAGACGCTAGTGTCCTGAGTCAGAAATTCATTGAACAATCCGGGATGTGGGGCGGACCCCCGGTCCGCAGCCGACGCCTCCGTCGGCCCTCGTTTCTCGTGTGATGGAAAAGGCCGGACCAGGGGTCCAGCGCGGACGCAGCCTTCCGCCCACAGCGAGTTTTGTGACGAACTTCTGATTCAGCACGCTAAAGTTTCGGGACGAACAGGTGGATGATCTCAAGCGAGAGCCAGCCCACCAACGCCGAAGCCGGAATTGTCAAAATCCAAGCCCACACGATGTTGGTAGCGATGCCCCAGCGGACAGCTTTAATGCGCTGAATCGATCCTACTCCGGCGATCGCGCCCGCCGTCACGTGCGTGGTGGAAACAGGCGGCGCCGGATGCATGAAATGGGCGGAGTAAATAATAGTTATTGCGGCGGCGGTTTCAGCGCAAAATCCGCTGCGTGGTTTCAGCTTGGTCAGCCGAGCTCCCATGGTGTGGATGATCCGCCAACCTCCGCTCAAGGTTCCCAGAGCAATGACCGTATAGGAGGCCATGATCACCCATAAGGGGACGTCGAAGGTCGGAAGGAACTTGGCGCTGACCAGCACCGCGGTGATAATACCCATGGTCTTCTGCGCATCGTTGGTTCCGTGGGATATGCTCAGCAGCGCCGAGGAAACGAGCTGAAGCCGGCGGAAGTACTTATCCATTCGCGTAGGATTGAAATTCCGGAACAGCCAGTAGACGTCCACCATGAGGAACATCGCCAGCAGCATTCCAATGAGCGGAGCGATCACGATGAAGATCAAGGTCAGGCGCCAGCCGCTGGCGATAATGGCGTCGAAGGCGTGCTCCAATCCCTTCAGATGCGCGACGTGCGCCATAGCGGCCCCGGCATATCCGCCCAGCAGCGCGTGCGAAGAGCTAGTGGGCAGGCCGAACCACCAAGTGATGAGATCCCAGACAATGGCGCCGATCAATCCGGCCAGAATCACCCAAGGGGTCACGAATTCCAGATGGACCATGCCGGAGCCGACGGTTTTTGCGACGGCGGTTCCGAACAGAAACGCTGCGCTGAAGTTAAAGAACGCGGCCCAGACCACTGCCCAGAGCGGCGGCAGGACCCGGGTGGAAACGATGGTCGCGATGGAATTGGCGGCGTCGTGAAACCCGTTGATGAAATCAAAAGCAAGGGCCACCAGGATGATCGCGCCGATAAACGGAAGAGAGGTTTCCATGCGACGCGGTCAGGAGTTCTTGACGACTACGTTTTGTAAGGCGTCCGCCACGTCTTCGCAAGCGTCCGTGGTCCCTTCCAGAAATTCATAAATCTCTTTCAACTTGAGCAAGGTGATGGGATCCGTCTCACTGCGGAACAACTCGCTGACGGCGTTGCGGCCTAATTGATCCGCCACTTCTTCCAGGCGGTTGACTTCGATACAGTATGGCAACACCGGCTTGTTGGTGCCTAGCGCTTCGAAAGCCTGTTCGAGAGTCTGTGTACAGGAATAGACGATCTTACAAAGTTCGACCACCATGGGCGGAATCGGCTCCACGCGATACGCCACCATGCGATAAGCGGCGTCTTCAATTCCATCCAGCACGTCGTCCAAATGGGAGGAAAGCGAGTGGATGTCTTCCGGATCGAGTGGTGTGATGAAAGTCTGATTCAAGCGCGTATAGATTTCGTGGATTACTTCGTCACCCCGCTGCTCCAGCGTTTTGATCTTGGCCGCCGAACTGGCCAGGGACGAATTGCCGGCCTGCACTCCTTCCAGCAAGGAACTCGAAGCCTCCAGGATAATCTTAGCCTGCGTCAGGAAGAATTCGTAGAAGCGCTCGTGACGCGGAAAAAGTTTCATAATTTGTTGAAGTTACGCGAATGCAGCATCCCTGGAACAGTGTAGCAAAGCGGGGCAGAATACTAGTACGTCCCGGCCGGCGATGTCGTGCTATATTTCGTGGCGTGCAAGCTGGAACGAGCGCATGAGAACCGAGATCGTTCGGAGATTCCTGTGGACCGCCTCGCTTCTGATCATGGCCTGTTTGCTGGCGCTGAATGTGTACGTCGCGCAGCAGGCCTCCAGCTGGCTGCTTCCGTTACTGGGTGTTTCCGTGCTGGTCCTGGTGGTGGCGGCGGGGCTGGCCTATAAAGGCGCGCTCTCCAGGCGAGCGCGACAACTACGCAATTACACCGAACGGTTGTTGGATCCGGATGTTTTCGACTACGAGCTTCCCACCGGCGACGACGAACTGGGCGAGTTGGCGCGATCTTTACGGCGCACTGCTCCTCGAATTCGCTCCTTGGTCGAGAGTCTCAAATTGGAGGGGGCCCGCCGCGAAGCAATTCTGGCGAGCATGGTGGAGGGAGTGTTGGCTGTCGATAGAGATTTGCGTGTGACATTTTGCAACGATTCGTTCGCGCGAACTGTGGGCGCGCGGATTCCAGTGGCTCCAGGCACGCGCCTGGCCGAGTTGGTTCGCGACCCTAAGCTACTCGAGATCGTGACCACCGTTCTGGCTACCAGTGATCGGGTGGAGGGCCGCCTCACACTGACTGCCGCTTCAGGTCACTCCTTCGATGTGCTGGCGGGGCCGCTGGAAGGATCATCCACTACGGCCGGCGCGCTCGCGATCTTCCATGATGTCACTGAGCTCGAACGGCTGGAGCGAGTTCGCAAAGATTTTGTCGCCAACGTTTCACATGAGCTTCGCACTCCGCTGACTGCCATCCATGGATATGCCGAAACGCTGCTCGCCGGCGCTCTTGAGGACGAGGAGAACAAGCGCAAGTTCGTGGAAATTATTCTGGCGCAAGCTGGACGACTCACCAACATAGCATCGGATCTGTTGACGCTCTCGGAACTGGAGCGAGGCAAGGCCGCTACGAATCAACAGGTCTCGGTTCGCGCAGCGCTGGAATCCGCCTTACGTACGGTAGAAGCTAGTGCCACGGCACGAAGCGTCCGATTGGTACGCGGCAACATCGACGACGTGAAGGTGATGACCGAGGAGCTGAGGCTGGAGCAAGTATTCGTGAACCTGCTGGATAACGCGGTGAAATTCAACCGGCCTCAGGGCGAGGTTCGGGTGGAAGTCCAATCAACTGGAAAGAGTGCCTGCATCACCATCGTGGATACCGGAATTGGCATTCCCTCCGAAGACCTGCCTAGAGTATTTGAGCGATTTTATCGGGTGGACAAGGCACGATCGCGCGAGATGGGCGGAACCGGCCTGGGGCTGGCCATCGTCAAGCACGCGGTCGAACAGATGGGCGGGACCATTACAGTCCAGAGCCGCTTGGGTGAAGGGACGAGATTCACGGTGATAATCGCTGTTCTTTAAGCGAAGTTCGAGGAACCCCACGCCGAGGAACCTCTACAATAAGTGGGTTGGAACCGATCTCCCACTACTACTATTCCCATCGCCTGAAGCTGCAATTTTGGGATTGGGGACAAAACGGCAAGCCGTCGCTGCTGCTGGTCCACGGCGGGCTCGATCACGCCCGCAATTGGGATTGGGTAGCGCGGGCGCTACGTGAACATTTTCACGTCTACGCCATGGATCTGCGCGGACACGGCAACAGCGCCTGGGCGCCGGGCGCACTGTACAGCATCGCCGAGCACGTGCTCGATCTTTCGGCGCTGGCCGATGTGATCGCCGACTTTCCGATTTATCTGGTCGGCCATTCCCTGGGCGGCATTCTTACGCTGCTGTATTCCGGCATTTATCCGGATCGCGTGCGCAAGGCCGTATCGATCGAGGGTCTCGGACTGCCGATTACACATCGCGTTCACAAGCCGGCGCCGGAGCGTTTCCGCGGCTGGATCGAGAACATCCGCCAGGCGGAGCGGCGCGAACCACGCAGCTATCCGAATCTGGAGACTGCCGTGGCCCGAATGAAGGAGGCCAATCCGCATCTTTCCGACGAAGTGGCCCGCCATCTCACATCGCACGGCACCAACTGGAACGCGGATGGCTCGTTGATCTGGAAGTTCGATAACTACGCGCGCATCTTCCCGCCTTACGGCCATCACCTCGAGGACTTCCGGACCGTCCTGGGCGAGATTGCCTGTCCGGTGCTTCTTTTTTGGGGAATGGAGAGCTGGGCGCAGGACCCGGAGACCGACGGCCGGGCGTCCATGATCAAGAACCACCGGCTGGTGAAAGTGCCCGGAGCCGGACACTGGGTCCATCATGATCGGCTGGACGTATTCTTGGACGAAACCCAGCGCTTCCTACTCGAAAATTGATACGAAACGAAGTCTCCTCGGTGTGCTTCAATACGGGTAGGAGGAGGTCTCGATGCGAAGCCTATCCTGGTTTGTGGCTCTGTCGTCGCTGGTAGCCATTTGCACAGCGGCGGATTTCAACTCCGGCCTGACCGCATACAACAAAGGCGATTACACTGCCGCCGCCAAGGAGTGGCGCCCGCTCGCGGAGCAGGGTGTCGCTGCTGCCCAGTTCAATCTCGGCTTGATGTACTACGACGGTCATGGCGTGCCACTCGATTTTGCACAGGCTGCCGAGTGGTTCACCAAGGCCGCCGAGCAGGATTACGGCAAGGCTCAATACGACCTGGGCGCCATGTACGGGATCGGGAAGGGTGTTAAGCGCGATTACGTGCAAGCTTACAAGTGGCTCAATCTTTGCGCCGCCAAAGGGGATGCCCGATGCGCGGAACAGCGCGATCTGGTCGCCAAGAAGCTCAAAGGGTCACAACTCTCCGAAGCCCAGCGGATGTCGTCAGAGTTCGCTCCGAAAAAAGAACCCGGGAAGTAGGGATCAACGCCGGACCGTTCTGGGCCGCAAGACACCCAGGCTCCCGAGAAATGCTATGAGTGCGCCGGCGGCGAGCCAGACGGCGAACTGGAACTGATTCGCGCCCGCGAAAGAATAGCTCGACAGGAAGAACCCGCGGATCATCAGAGTCAGCACGAACAGGCACCATAGCGGGAAGATCCACTTTAGCCGGCTTCCCGCCAGCAGCACGCAGGCAATTCCCGCAGCGCCCAAAATCGGAAGCGTGCGCCTTAACGCCGCGCCTTCCCAGGGGAGCATGGGCAGGTTAAGATCGGCATCCGCGCTGACCCAAGCGATAGTTCCCACGCCCAGCGTCAGGAGCGACAACAACAGCTCAAACACCCAAGAGAACACCAGCAGCAGCCATCCCAGAGCGCTTCTCAAAGATGCCATTCTAACAATTCGTTTGAGACTTGGACAATCAGAAATCCCGCAAGTCGGTCCAGAAGGCGAGTTCGCTAATTGGGCTACAATTGTCGCCAATCCATTTTCATTCTGATCGATGACCTGCCCGATGTGTTCTAGCCCGATGCTGTTCGGCGAACCTTTTGGTAGCTTTCAACTGCTCGCAAAACGAAGAGCAACCGAATAGTGTCACATCGATCCCGGACGCGAGGTACGGTGAGCGAACGAATGCGCGCATCCGATACCAGCGGGAGGTTCTTAGCGCGGATGACGGCACCCGGTTATCCTAAATAGAGATGGCATTTCATTTAGAAGTCGACTACCGCCCGCGCGGCGATCAGGTGGCGGCCATCGATCAGCTTTTCCGCGGCGTGCTCGACGGCGAGCAGCACCAGGTGTTGCTGGGAGTCACCGGCTCAGGTAAGACCTTCACCATGGCGCAGGTCATCGAAAAAACTGGCCGTCCGGCGTTGGTCCTGGCCCACAACAAGACACTCGCGGCCCAGCTTTATCACGAGTTCAAGTCCTATTTCCCATCCAACGCGGTCGAGTACTTCGTCAGCTATTACGATTACTACCAGCCGGAGGCCTATCTTCCATCGGGCGACATCTACATCGAAAAAGAGGCGACTATCAATGACGAGCTGGACAAGCTCCGCTTATCCGCGACACGCTCTTTGTTCGAACGCCGCGATTGCATTATCGTCGCTAGCGTTAGCTGCATTTACGGCCTGGGTTCGCCCGAAGCCTACTACGGAATGTTGCTGATGCTCGAAAAGGGAGAGAAGATCTCCCGCCAGCAGATCGTTTCTCGATTGGTCGAGATCCTGTACGAGCGCAACGACAACAATTTCAGCCGTGGCACCTTTCGCGTCCGGGGCGATGTGATTGAAGTCTTCCCCACCTATGACGATTACGCGTATCGCATCGAGTTGTTTGGCGATCAGATCGACAGTCTTAGCCAGATCGATCCGCTGCTGGGGCAGGTACGTCAGACTTACCTCCGGCTGCCGATCTATCCGAAAACGCATTATGTGATGACCCCGGAAAGCCGTGAATCGGCGCTCCATAGCATCGAGCGCGAACTGGGGGAATGGCACAAAGAGCTCGAAAAGCAAGGCAAGCTGGTAGAAGCCCAGCGCCTCTACCAGCGCACTATGTTCGATCTGGAAATGATCCGGCAGATTGGATATTGTCACGGGATCGAGAACTACTCGAGGCATTTCTCAGGCCGCCTTCCGGGCGAAGCGCCGCCCACGCTGCTCGATTACCTGCCGCACGATCATTTGATCTTCATCGACGAGAGCCATCAGACCATACCGCAATTGCGGGGCATGTATCATGGCGACCGGTCGCGTAAAGAGATCCTGGTGAATTACGGCTTCCGCCTCCCGAGCGCGCTGGACAACCGGCCGCTCACCTTTGAGGAATTCGAGAACCGCGTGAGCCAGGTGCTCTACGTTT
>Ga0070713_100002342_pt1 | contig 12366 bp, 10 predicted proteins | sample LARL82metaG_FD_65465 | JGI IMG/M metagenome (GOLD analysis project Ga0070713, IMG submission 65465) | Corn, switchgrass and miscanthus rhizosphere microbial communities from Kellogg Biological Station, Michigan, USA - LAR L8-2 metaG | ecosystem: Host-associated > Plants > Roots > Rhizosphere ... | reverse complement strand
GAGGCTATGCGGCTCCTTTCATGGAAGCGCGTCTTGTGGTTGGCCGCCAATGGGATTGGTATCACGCTGTATCTGCGAGGCGCATCTAAAATATGGGCGCCACCCGGACGGGAGGGCGAGCCGGGAGGCCCAGGCGATCCTATCATTTGGGGATTTTATGCCGGGTTGATCTGGTATCCATTCCTGTTGCTGAACGTAGGGTGGCTGGTTTTGATCGTTCGGGCGTGGCTTCGGAATAAGCAGTGGCAGCCGATACTACTATGGATTCTTGTCGGATCGTCGTGGTACGGCGCTACGCGCTACGACCATTCCAGACAATTCACTGGAAGCGACTTGCGGAATTACGATTCACAAAAACATTGAAACAGGTTACGAACGAAATGTTCTGATCGTCAATTGTGCATGCGCGGAGCTGATCATCAGCAGGCTAACATTTACAGCTACACTTCACCGGAGGCGCGGGTTCGGGCGGACCATCCGCTACGAGCGATCCGCGTGATGGCGGATACGGCGCTGAGGAACATGTCGGAACGGTTCGATGCGATGTATGCCAAGACCGGTCGCCCATCGATTCCACCAGAGAAGTTGCTGCGAGCGCAATTGATCCAAATGCTGTACTCAGTTCGGAGCGAGCGCTTGCTGATGGAAGAGATCGACTACAGCATGCTGTTCCGCTGGTTCGTCGGGATGAACCTGGATGAGCCAGTGTGGGACGTGACGGTATTCACCAAGAACCGCAATCGGCTACTGGAGGGCGACGTGGCTCGTGAGTTCCTGCGTGAGGTGGTCCAGCAGGCCCAATCCAAAGGTCTGACTAGCGATGAGCATTTCACCGTGGTTGGTACGCTGATCGAGGCGTGGGCGAGTCTGAAGAGTTTCCAGCGTAAGAATCAGAAGAATCCGCCACCAGGCGATCCCGGCAATCCGACGGTGAACTTCCACGGTGAGAAGCGCAGCAACCAAACGCACGAGTCGACCACCGATCCAGATGCGCTGCTAGCGCGCAAGGGCAATGGCAAGGAAGCCAAACTGAGCTATAACGGCAACCTGCTCACCGAGAATCGCAGCGGACTGATCCTGAACACGGAAGTGTTTCAGGCTAACGGCACGGCCGAGCGTGACACCGCGCTGGTGATGCTGGAACAAGTTCCGGGTGGGCGTCGAGTCACGGTAGGTGCCGACAAAGGATATGACACCAAAGATTTCGTCGCTGAATGCCGGAATTTGAAAGCAACCCCGCACGTGGCTCAGAACACCACGCGCAATGGCGGCAGCGCCATCGATGAGAGGACAGCCCGGCACGGAGGATACGTGATCAGCCAGATGAAGCGGAAGCGGATCGAAGAGTGCTTCGGCTGGCTGAAGACGATCGCGCTAATGCGCAAGGTGCGGCACCGCGGGATTGAGAAGGTGGCCTGGCTGTTCACCTTTCCAGCGGCGGCTTACAACTTGGTCCGCATGCGGAGACTAATCGCCATCCGGGTTGGTGCCGCATGAGTCAGGGGAGACGTGTGCCCGCACGGAGCCGAGACGGGCAAAAGACGCCGCAGATCGAGAGACTTATCCTCTTCGCATAGACCTCAAGACGCGTCTCTCTTGGGCTCGGCATAATGCGGGTTGCGGATTTGGCTCAAACTACAAGTTTTTCCGCAGCCTGCTAGGGCGCGCGATTGCTGCTCGAAATCCGCTCCGCGGCTTCTTTCACCAGGAACCCCATTTTGGGATGCGATGGTTCGAATTCCGGCTTGACTCCGTACTCCTCGAGCGTTTCGGTGGTGGCCGGACCGATGGAACCGACGCAGGCACTTCTCAACCCGTCCAGCACGGCCGGCTCGATACCCATCTCCGCCGCCACGCGAGCAAGATGGGCGATCTGGATTCCAGTCGTGAAGAGAACCACGTCGACCCGGCGCGCCGCAAGCCGCCGGGCAGCTTCGCGCAGCGGTTCCAAATCCTCGGGCAAATCCCAGCGGTAAACCGGGACGCTGGTCACGTCGGCGCCGCGATCACGGAGGCCGGCGAGCAATTCCAGATTCGGCCGCCCATATTCCTGGACGGCGATTCGGCGTTCCGTCCGTCCGGCGGTCACAGCCAGAACTTCGCGCCAGGTGTTCGGTTCCCCTGCGATCAAGGCAGGCGTCACTCCCATTTCCCGCAGGGCCGCGGCCGGTTTCGGACCGCGCGCGACCACCGTGAGCCGGCGCAATGCTTCGGCGAATGCATCTTCGGCAAACCGCTCGGCCAGGACGCGAGCCAATTGTCTGGTGCCGACGCCGGTGAGCAGGATCATCATCTCGAACTCGCCGGCGAAAAGCCGGCCTGCGAAGGCGAAGGCGGCAGAGCTTTCGTCTAAAGGCGCTTCCCGCATGGAAGGAGCCACGAACGGAGTTCCACCTTGCTTTCGAATGAGCTCGGCGATTTCCGCGGCGCGCCGGCTCTCCAACGAAAGCACCTGCTTCCCCCGAAAGGCCATACATTGATTGTAGACATGGGGGGGGTGGCTTGTGGGCTTTTGGGCACATAATATAGAAGACTTGAAGCTATGGGGGCGCGGCCGCAAACCGGGTGGCAGCAAGGGCTGGAGGTACTGGCAGACGCCCCGATTGCGTGTCACGAACTTAACCTGGACGGAATCGTCGTCCGCGTAAATCCGGCCGGCTGCCGGCTGGCTGGCCTTCCAGAGGACCAGGTGATCGGGCGGCCGGCCTGGGATTTCATCGCACCCGAACAACAATGGCAAAGCCGGGAGAACCTGGCCAAGATCCTCTCGGGCGAGCCGCCCCCGGGGCCGCTCGAAAGGACGTGGATCCGAGCCGACGGCGTCCGCCTGGTAGTCGAAATCCATTCCAACCACGTTCGCGATGCGAGTGGAAGGATGATCGGGCTGCGCTCGTTCGTTCTCGATATCACCGCGCGCAAACAAGCCGAAGAAGCCGTTCGCAAGGTGCAGGAAGACCTGGAGAACAGGATCAAGGAACGCACCGTCGCCCTGGAGCTGACCAATGAGTTTCTCCGGCGGGAGATGGCCGAGCGTCAGAAACGCGAAGAAGAGCATCGCAAGCTGGAAGCGCAGGTGCAGCACGCGCAGCGGCTGGAAAGCCTGGGCGTGCTGGCCGGAGGCATCGCGCACGATTTCAATAATCTGCTGGCCAGCATCATGGGTTATGCCAGCCTGGCCGCCATGGACCTTCCCGAAGGCTCGCGGCCGCGAACAAGCCTCGAGCAGGTGCTGACCGCGGCCAAGAGCGCGGCCGATCTGACCCAGCAGATGCTGGCGTATTCGGGCCGCGGCAATTTTGTCCTCGACCTTCTCAATGTCACGCAGATCATCGAAGGGGTGGCCCGCCTTCTGGAGACAACCATTTCCAAAAAGGCGGCTTTGGAACTGCACCTGGAGACCGGATTGCCCGCCATCGTGGGCGACGCCAGCCAGATCCGCCAGGTCATCATGAACCTGATCACCAATGCGTCGGAGTCGCTCGGCGAGAATCGCGGCACGGTGCGGGTGACCACTGGCATCCGATGGGCGGACTCCGGCGAACTGGCGTCGCTGGAGCCCGGGCGCATGCTGCCCGAAGGCCGCTATGTCTTCATCGAGGTGGCCGACACCGGCTGCGGGATGGACGAAGAAACTCTCGGAAGAATCTTCGATCCATTCTTCACGACGAAATTCACTGGGCGCGGCCTGGGGCTCGCCGCCGTGCTGGGCATCATTCGAAGCCACCACGGCAGCATCCGGGTGGACAGCCATCCGGCCGCCGGCACTACCTTCCGCGTTCTATTCCCCGCCGCCGACGGGACGCCGTCACCGGAACTGACCACCGTTACCGAAGATTCGGAGTGGCACTGCGACGGAGTGGTTCTGGTGGTGGACGATCAAGCCGCCGTTCGTAATTTGGCGCGCACGGTCCTGGAGCGCGCCGGACTGCGCGTCCTCACCGCCGGCGACGGCAACGAAGCGGTGAGCGTGTTCACCGAGCATGCCGGCGAAATTCACGCCGTGCTGCTCGATCTCAGCATGCCCGGAATTGACGGCGGCGAGGTTTTCCGCCATATCACCCAGATTGTGCCGGATATTCGCGTCGTACTCTGCAGCGGGTTTAACGAGCAGGAAGTCGCCGCCAAGATGGAAGGCCGCAAGCCCGCCGGGTTCTTGCGAAAACCCTATCATCCTTCCGAACTGCTGACGCGTTTGCGGTCGATCTGGTAATCCCGCTATTTACCGGTCTTCACCCAGTTGGCGATGGCCTTCCAATCCGGGTCGTCTTTGGAAGTGAACTGGCGGCCGCCGCCATGGAAGATGTCGCCGCCGGCGGTTTCCGCCAAGGGGTGGATCAGCAGCCGGCTGCCTTCCGGGTTGCCGGCCTTCACCAGGCGCGACACGCTCTCGAAGTTTTTCCGGGACTGATCCTCGGTCCAAGCGGCGCCGCCCTGCGGCCTCGGCTGCAGACGGAACAAGCTGTTGCTGGCTTCATGACACACGACACACCGCGCGTGTCCCGGCCGCGCCTTCAGGAAAATCGGCTCGATCTTGGCCCGGTAAGTTTCGAAATCCAGAGACTGGGCCCAACCGAAAGAAGCGGAGGAACCCAGCAACGCAATTGCAAAAAGAATTCGCCGGCTCATGGTTGTCGAGGCGCTATCATATCACGCCCCTGCCGGAGATGCGTCTACTTCAGAATGTCGAGGAGTTCCACTTGGAAAACCAGGGTGGCGCCTCCTGGAATCGACGGGCGCCCCTGATCTCCGTAGGCCAGATCGGACGGGCACACCAGCTCGGATTTGCCCCCGACCTTCATGTGCTGCACGCCTTCGGTCCAGCACTTGATGACCCCGTTCAACGGGAACTCTGCCGGCATATTTCTGCTGTAGGAGCTGTCGAATTCCGTGCCGTTAGTCAACGTGCCCCGGTAGTGCACCTTCACCTTGTCAGTGGCCTTCGGGGAGGCTCCGGTTCCCGCCGTCAACTCGCGGTAAATCAGACCGCTCGGCGTCTTGACGGCGCCGGGCTCGGCAGCCGCTTTTGTCAGATAGGCCGCAGAGGCCGTCTTTTCGCGCTCCGCAGCACGGGCGCCGCGGCTGCGCGCGAGCGGGTCGATCTTCGGCCCCCACTCATTGATATCGATCGCCGGTTTGTTGGCGTGCGCATCGGTGAGAGCGCGCTTGAACACCTCCAGTTCTGCTGGAGAGAGGTCGAACTGGGTCAAAGAGCGATAAACCGTGAGGCCGAGGGCATAGATTGCCTTCTCGTCGTCGGTATTGAGTCCCGATGCGGCGGCAGCGGGTTTCGCGGGCGCTGCCTTTGTAGGCGCAGCCTTGGGAGCGGAGGCGGCAGGAGCCGATTTCGGCGGCGCACTGGAATTGGCAGCCCCCGAACGTGGTGGTGTGGTCTGCGCCACCAGGATTACAGGCAGGAACAGTAAGAATGCACGCATTTGCTCAGGCTAACACTGTTTCGCGAATTTCATCGTGAAATGGGGGTTTGGCGGCAGACTGGTGGATTTACCGGAGGATGGGTTTTTCTCCTGCGGGGGCCGCTACAGTCCTGTTATAATTGGTGGTTTCTTAGCCACTTACGCCCTATGCCCCTCAAGCCCTTTGTCCGCAATGAGAGTGCCGAAGGAAAGATCTTTCTGCTGAAGCCGCGCGGCTTCTGCGCGGGCGTGGTGCGCGCGATCGACGTAGTCAAGATTGCGCTCGACCTTTACGGGCCTCCCGTTTATGTCCGCAAGGAAATCGTCCATAACAAGCACGTAGTGGACGAGCTGCGCAATGCCGGCGCCATCTTCGTGGAAGAGTTGAACGAAGTCCCGGCCGGCGCCCGCGCCATCTTCAGCGCCCACGGCGTTGCACCTACGGTCCGCCGCGAGGCAAAAGAACGCAAACTGGAGATCATCGACGCCACCTGCCCGCTTGTCACCAAGGTGCATCTGGAAGCCGTCAAGTTCGCACGCGAAGGATTTAGCATCGTCCTCATCGGCCATAAGGACCATGACGAAGTCATCGGCACCTTGGGCGAGGTGCCCCACTGCAGCTACCTGGTGGAAACCGTGGAAGACGTCGACCACCTGACGCTTCCGAATCCCGAGCGTGTCCGATATCTCACGCAGACGACTCTCAGCCTCACCGAGACACGCGACATTGTCAGCCGCCTGAAGCAGCGCTTTCCTCACATTCAGGGTCCGCCTGCCCAAGACATCTGTTACGCCACCGAGAACCGCCAGATGGCGGTCAAGGCGATTTCGGAAGCCATCGATCTGCTCCTGGTTGTGGGCTCGCAGAACAGCTCCAATTCGAAGCGGCTGGTGGAAGTGGGCGACAATATTGGTGTTCGCTCGTATCTCGTAAATGATTGCAGCGAGGTCGACCGGTCGTGGCTCGAAATGGTTCGAAATGTCGGGGTAACGGCCGGCGCGTCCGCCCCGGAACACCTGGTTCAGGAATTGGTCGAATTCCTGCATGAACACGGGTTCCGTCAAATGGAGGAGATCGAAATGGTGGATGAAGACGTGCGATTTTCGCTTCCGTCGGAGCTGACTGTTTCGATCCGATGAGCGCGCCCGCACAAGTCCGCGGTACTCTCGAATCCGCTGCGCGGCCGGCCCTGGAACGTGCGGCCCGTTATCTGACCGGCCTGCAGGCTCGCGATGGGCACTGGTGCGCCGAACTCACGGCTGATTCCACGCTCGAATCCGATTTCATTCTGTTTCAGCTTTGGCTTTATCCGCCGCAGGACGGCAAATGGGAGCCGCGCACGCGTCCGCTGATTGAAAAGGCGGCACGCTCGATTCTCGACCGCCAGCTTCCCGACGGCGGCTTCAACATTTACGTGCAAGGCCCGTCGGAAGTGAGCGCCTCGGTGAAGGCGTACTTCGCCCTGAAACTGGCTGGTCTTGCGACCGAAGACCCGCGCATGATGCGGCTGCGGGAGCGCATCCTGGCGCTCGGCGGCATTCAGGCCGCCAACAGTTACGTCAAGATCAACCTCAGCCTCTTCGACCAGTATCCGCGCGAGCACTGCCCCAGCATCCCACCCGAAGTGGCGCTGCTGCCGTTCGATTTTCTTTACCAGATGTCGTCCTGGACGCGGGCAATCGTGGTCTCGCTTTCGCTGATTCATGCAGCGAACCCGCGCCGCCCGGTTCCGGCGGGCTTTGATCTTTCGGAATTGTGGCTGCCCGGAGTCGAAGCCGGTTTCCGGCGAGACAGCTCGCTAGTTAGCTGGCGCAACACGTTCTTAGCGATTGACCGCTTCCTGAAGTGGTGGGAGAGTCACGGTCTGAAATCGGTCCGGCGCAAAGCCGTGGAGCGCTGCAAGGACTGGATGCTCGAGCGGCTGCAGGATAGCGACGGGCTGGGCGCGATCTATCCGCCGATGATGTACTCGGTGATGGCGCTGGATGTGCTCGGTTATGCCGAGGATCATCCGCTGCGCCTCGAAGCGCTTCGCCAGTTCAACAGCCTGATGGTGGATGAAGGCGAGCGGTTTTTCTTCCAGCCGTGCTTTTCTCCGATCTGGGATACGGCGCTTGCCTGTTACGCGCTGGCGCATACCGACGCCGCCAATCCGTCTTTGCGCAAAGCAGCCGACTGGCTGCTCTCGAGGGAAATCCGCCGCAAAGGCGACTGGTCGGTCAAGCGGCCCGACACCGAGCCATCCGGCTGGGCGTTTGAATACTCCAACGCGTTTTACCCCGATATCGACGACACCGCCATGGTGATGTTGGCCTTGAGCCAAGCCGGCGCAGGCGATCCCGGCGCCCAAAAAGCGGCGCACCGCCGCGGCCTCGAGTGGCTGCTCGCCATGCAATCGAGCGATGGCGGCTGGGCTGCCTTCGATGCCGATAACAATTGGAACTTCCTGAGCCACGTCCCCTTCGCCGATCACAACGCCATGCTGGACCCGGCCTGCGCCGATATCACGGGGCGTGTCCTGGAAGCGCTGGGCGCGCACGGGCTGGACCACAACCATCGCGCCGTGCGCCGGGGCGTGGACTGGCTGGTTCGCAATCAGGAAGCCGATGGAAGCTGGTATGGACGCTGGGGCGTCGCCTACATCTACGGAACCTGTTTCGCGCTTCGCGGGCTCGCCGCCTCGGGGGAAAGCGATCGCGAAGCCCACATTCTGCGCGCCGGAGAGTGGCTGCGCTCGATTCAAAACGCCGACGGCGGCTGGGGCGAAAGCTGCGCGAGCTACGACCGCCATACGTTCGTCCAAGGTCCCAGCACGCCGTCGCAGACGGCTTGGGCGATTCTCGGCCTGCTGGCCGGCGGCGATGGCACCAGCCTGAGCGTCCTCCACGGCATCGAATATCTACTGGAGACCCAGAAGCCCGATGGGAGCTGGGACGAAGAGCTTGCCACCGGAACCGGATTTCCCGGCGTCTTCTATCTGAATTACCACTTGTACAAGGACTATTTCCCGATGCTGGCGCTGGCTTGTTATGCGCGCCATTCCCGTTCGAACGGTTAGACAATATGAAATTTCCTCTCGCGATGACCGCCGGCCTGGCCGGATACATCTTCAAGAACAAGATGCGCCCGCGCCCGGAGTGGCAGAAGAACGTCACCCCCGAAGCCTCCGCATCCAATCCGTTCCGGATTTTGCCGGCTAAGACCGGCGAAAAGCGGCAGCCGCATCCGATGATCAACAAGCGGTTTCCCATCGTGCTGATGCTCGAGCCGCTGCACGCCTGCAATCTGACCTGCACCGGCTGCGGGCGCATTCGCGAGTATGAAAGCACCATGACCGAGCGCGTGCCGCTCGAAGAGTGCCTGGCCGCGGTGGACGAGTGCGGCGCGCCGGTGGTCTCGATTTGCGGCGGCGAGCCGATGATGTATCCGCAAATCGGCGAACTGGTGGCCGGCATTCTCGAACGCAACCGCCACATTTACCTCTGCACCAACGGCATGTTCATGCGCAAGCGGCTGAAGGAGTTTCAGCCGGACCGGCGCTTCTATTTCAACGTGCACTTGGACGGCATGGAGAAGAACCACGACATCGCCGTCGAAAAGCAGGGCGTCTTCCGCGAGGCCATCGAAGGAATCAAGGCCGCCAAAGCCGCCGGCTTCCAGGTCTGCACCAACACCACGGTCTACAAAGAGACCGATATGCGCGAGATTGAGGAACTGTTCGAGTACCTCAAACAGTTCAACGTGGACGGGCACCAGATTGCGCCCGCCTACGGCTACTCCTCGGTCAACGACCGCGAGATCTTCCTGACGCGTGACGACATTCACGAGAAGTTCAAGGATTTCGATCGCATCTCCCGCAAGTACGCGGTCCGGCAGACGCCCCTCTACGTCGATTTTCTGAAGGGCGAAAAGGAACTGCCCTGCACGGCCTGGGGCAATCCGACGTACAACGTCAAGGGCTGGAAAGGCCCCTGCTATCTCATCACCGACGGCCATTACAAAACATTCGAAGCTCTCATGACGGAAACCCCGTGGGAGAGCTACGGCCACGGCAACGATCCACGCTGCGAGCACTGCATGGTGCACTGCGGCTACGAAGCGTCGGCGGCTTTCGGCATCAATGCCGGCGTCGCGGACAACCTGAAAATGCTGGCGTGGATGCTGCGCTAGTTTTCCTGGTGGGGCAGGCAATCCGGCCTGCCGCCGGCTTTCAGCCGGCGCGATCGTAATATGAAGCCCGTTCTCGTTACCGGCGCTACCGGTTTCCTCGGCTGGCATGTGGCCCGCCTTTTGCGCGAACGCGGCTACCCGGTGCGCGCCCTGGTGCGCTCCGGCAGCCGCCTCACTGAACTTGACGCCGAACCGGTCACAGGCGACTTGCGCGACCCCGCCTCGCTTGAGCGGGCCGTCGCCGGTTGCGGCCTGGTGTTCCATGTGGCCGCCGATTACCGGCTCTGGGCCAAAGATCCGCGCGAGATGTACCAGTCGAATGTCGAAGGCACCCGCGCCCTGCTGCAGGCGGCCCGCCGAGCCGGCGTCGAGCGCGTCGTCTATACCAGCACGGTAGGGTGCATCGGAATTCCGCGCGATGGCCTGGGCGATGAGAACACCCCTGTTTCTCTGGACGACATGTCCGGGGACTACAAGCGGTCGAAATTCCTGGCCGAACAGGTGGCTCTCGAGTTCGCCCGCGAGGGTTTTCCGGTGGTGATCGTCAATCCGACGGCGCCCGTTGGCGATCACGATTTCAAGCCGACTCCCACCGGGCAGACCGTGCTCGATTTTCTTAACGGGAAGATGCCGGCGTTCATCGACACCGGGCTGAACATCGTGGACGCGCGCGATACCGCTGAAGGCCACCTGCTTGCGTGCGAGCGCGGCCGGCCGGGCGAGCGCTATATTCTCGGCTCCGAAAACCTGACGCTCGCCCAAATCTTGCAATTGCTGGCGAAGATTACGGGACGGAAGGCGCCGACGCTCCGTCTGCCGTATGCGGTGGCGTACTGCGCCGGCGTCTGCAGCACGGCGTGGGCGGAAATGACCGGCGTACCGCCGCGTGTGCCGATCGACGCGGTCCGCATGGCGCGCAAGAAAATGTGGGTGCGGCAGGAGAAGGCCGTCCAGGAATTGGGCTTTCACCCCGGACCAGCGGAGACCGCGTTGCGGCGGGCGGTGGACTGGTTCACTGGCGCCTGGCGCAGCCCGGCTCGTGTGCCGGCTGCCTGATGCGGCTTCTGGTGGTAGCGGCAGACCCGATGGAGTTTCGCGGCATCCGATTTGCCGGAGGGCCGCGGAAGCTCTCAATCGCGGTGGACTGGGCACGCATGGGAAAGATGGGAGGACACGAAGTCTTGTTAATCGCCAATGGCGTTGGACAAAAGCGCGCGGCCGCGGCAGTCGATCAGGGCTGCGCCGCGTTCACGCCGGATCGGGTGATCAGCTTCGGTTTTTGTGGAGCGCTCGATCCGCAGCTCACGCCGGCCGCCGTCGTCGTGGGTTCCGGCGTAGCCGCGGGCGGGCGACAATATCCGGCCGTTCCGGTCGCCGGAAACGCTCCGTTTACCGAAGGCGTGGTCTGTTCCATCGACCATATTGCCCGCACCACGGAGGAGAAGCGGCGCTTGCGCGCGGAGGGCGGCAGCGTGGTGGAAATGGAAGCCGGCGGCGTCGCGGAGCGCGCCGAAGCGCTCGGGTTACCCTTGTCCTGCATCCGTGCCGTGACCGATCTGGCAAGCGAAGAAATGGCGAATGACTTTAACCGGGCGCTGCGTTCCGACGGGCACTTCGGTACAATGCGTATTTTCGGGGATGCTTTGCGCCAACCGGGTACCCGTGTACCCGAGCTAATCCGCCTGCTGCGACGCAGCTCAATGGCGGCCCGAGCCTTGGGGGACTTTTTTGCAGATTGCCGGTTCTGACGTGAGCGCCATACCTGCGACGATGCACGCCGCGGTTTATCGCGGCGCGAGCACGGTCAACGTGGAAGAGATCCCGACGCCCGCTATCGGGCCCGGAGAGCTACTCGTCCGCGTGGAAGCCTGCGGCATCTGCCACACCGATCTCAAAAAGATCGAGCACAATCTTCTGGCGCCGCCGCGGGTCTATGGTCACGAAACCGCGGGTGTGGTGGTGGCGGCGGGAGCCGGCGTCACTCGCTTTCAGCCCGGCGATCGCGTCGTCGCTTTTCATCACATCCCCTGCCTGGATTGCTTCTACTGCGAGCGCAAGCTCTACGCACAGTGCCCCGTGTACAAGCGTGTGGGAATTACGGCGGGCTTCGAGCCGGCCGGCGGCGGCTTCGCTCAATATGTCCGCGTCATGAGCTGGATTGCGGAGCGCGGCGTGGAAAAAATTCCCGACGGAGTTTCGTTCGAGCGCGCCACATTAGTCGAGCCGCTCAACACCTGTCTCAAAGCCGTGGTGCAATGTGATCCGCAGCCCGGAGAGCTCGTGCTGGTGATGGGGCAGGGCCCCATTGGCCTGATGTTCACCATGCTGGCTCACCGGACCGGAGCGCGCGTAGCGGTCACCGATACCATTCCCGAGCGCCTGGCGATTGCCGCGCGCTGCGGCGCCGAGTTCGCCTGGGATCCGCGAACCGTCGACGTAGCGGCAGAACTGCGCAAATTGAGCGACAGCCGCGGAGCCGATCTGGTGATGGTCGCCGCATCGGTGCCGGGAATTGTGCAGCAGGCGGTCGCCTGCTCGCGACCCGGCGCCCGCATATTACTTTTCGCCCAGACTGCGGCCACCGAGCAGATTGAAGTGTCGGGCGCCGACATTTGCGCCGGGGAACGCAGCCTCTTTGGCTGTTACAGTGCATCGGTGGATTTGCAGAAAGAATCGGCAGATCTGGTTTTCAATGATGCGCTACCATTAGAAGAACTGATTAGCCATCGGTTGCCTTTGGTTAAAATACGTTCAGGTTTTGATTTAGCATTGCATCCTGGA
>Ga0070713_100002341_pt1 | contig 12368 bp, 10 predicted proteins | sample LARL82metaG_FD_65465 | JGI IMG/M metagenome (GOLD analysis project Ga0070713, IMG submission 65465) | Corn, switchgrass and miscanthus rhizosphere microbial communities from Kellogg Biological Station, Michigan, USA - LAR L8-2 metaG | ecosystem: Host-associated > Plants > Roots > Rhizosphere ... | reverse complement strand
GCATCCGGCGATGAAGCGGTCGGCATACTGCGGATCGTCGATGGGCGTGGTGACGAACAGGCCGCCGGTGTCCTCGATGCAGTCGGCGGCAATGCGGCGCAGCACGACGTTCTCCGCGATGCATTCCCGCGCCGCCTGCGGATCCTTCACGGCGTACCTGCCGCCGGAGTGCAGCAGGCCGTGGAACCGGCCCGTGGTGCCGGTGGCCAAGTCGCCGCGTTCCACCAAGACGGTGGAAAAGCCGCGCATGGCGGCGTCCCTGGCGACGCCGACTCCGGTGGAGCCGCCGCCGATGACGAGGACCTCGCACTCGAGGCGGCCATCAGCCGACCCGGCCGGGCTGGGCGGCCTGGCGACTGAGGGCTGGCTGATGGCCGCTGGCGTCGTGGCCGCTACTCCACCCAGTCGAACGCTCTGGTTACGGCCTTCTTCCACAGGGCGTACTCCCGGTCCACCTCGGCGTGATCCATGTGCGGGTCCCACTCCTTGTCCTTACCCCAGTTCGCCCGCAGATCCTCGACTTCGCGCCAGAAACCTACCGCCAGGCCGGCCGCGTAGGCGGCGCCGAGTGAGGTGGTCTCCGCGACCGTGGGCCTGATCACAGGCACGCCCAGGACGTCCGCCTGGAACTGCATCAGCAGGTCGTTGTAGACCATGCCGCCGTCGACCTTAAGCGAGGTCAGGGTCACGCCGGAGTCGGCGTTCATGGCGTCGACGACTTCCTTCGTCTGCCAGGCCGTGGCCTCCAGGGTGGCCCGGGCGATATGGCCGGCGTTGACGTACCGGGTCAGCCCGGCGACCACCCCGCGGGCGTCGCTGCGCCAGTACGGCGCGAACAGGCCGGAGAAGGCCGGCACGAAGTACACGCCGCCGTTGTCCTCCACGCTCTTGGCGAGCGTCTCCACCTCTGCCGAGGTTGAGATCATCTTCAGGTTATCCCGCAGCCACTGGACCAGCGCTCCGGTGATGGCGATCGACCCCTCGAGCATGTAGACGGCCGGCTGGTCCCCGATCTTGTAGCCGAGGCCGGTGATCAGGCCGCTCTTCGAAGGGACGGGCGAGGTACCGGTGTTGAGCAGCAGGAAGTTGCCCGTGCCGTAGGTGTTCTTGGCCTCGCCGACCGAGAAGCAGGTCTGGCCGAACAGCGCGGCCTGCTGGTCGCCGAGGTCGCCGGCGACCGGGATGCCGGCCAGGCCGCCGGTGGCATCTCCGTAGACCTGGCTGGAGGGCCGGATGTCCGGAAGCATGCTCTTCGGGATGCCCAGCGTCGACAGGATCCCGTCGTCCCACTGCAGGGTGGCCAGGTCCATCAGCATCGTCCGGCTGGCGTTGGTCACGTCGGTGACGTGGGCCCCGCCGTTGGTCCCACCGGTCAGGTTCCAGATGCACCAGGTGTCGATGTTGCCGAAGATCAGGTCGCCGGCCTCGGCCCGCGCCCGCGCGCCGTCGACGTTGTCGAGGATCCACTTGACCTTCGGGCCGGAGAAGTAGGTGGCGATGGGCAGGCCGGTCGTGCCGCGGAACCGGTCCTGGCCGCCGTTGGCCGACAGGTCGTTGCAGATGCGGTCGGTCCTGGTGTCCTGCCAGACGATCGCGTTGTGCACCGGCTGTCCGGTGTTCCGGTCCCAGACCACGGTGGTCTCGCGCTGGTTGGTGACGCCAACAGCGGCGAGGTCAGAAGCCGAGAGACCGGCCTTGCTCAGGGCTCCCTGAATCACCTCCTGGCAGCGCGTCCAGATCTCGTTGGCGTCGTGCTCCACCCAGCCTGGCTGCGGGAAGATCTGCTCGTGTTCCTTCTGATCTATCGACACGACCTGGCCCCGGTGGTCAAAGATCATGAAGCGAGTCGAGGTCGTGCCCTGGTCGAGCGCTCCTGCGTAGTCAGCCATCTGCTTTCTCCTTTGTCACATCTGTTACTGCTACTAGCTGCCCGCGGCAGCGAGCGTCTCCGCTGCTGTCCGCAGCAGCAGCCAGGACGACGTCGCCCCGGGGTCTTGGTGATTTGCGCTCCGTTCGCCCAGGTAGCTGGCGCGTCCCTTCCGTGCTACCAGCGGGATGGTGGCGGTCATGCCCTGCTGGGCGGCTTCCGCCGACCGGCGCAGCGCCTGGTCCAGGGTGGAGCCGTCGGCCAGCGCGGAGCTGACCGCCTCCACGGCGGGCACCAGGGCGTCGATCATGGTCTTGTCGCCCAGCTCGGCCTTGCCCCGCCTTTGCACGCCGACCACCCCGGCGGCCAGGGCGGCCGCCCAGTCGTCGCCCGACAGGTCCGACTTGCCGGTGGCCGACGTGCCCATCTGAAGGAACAGGGTTCCGTAGAGCGGCCCGCCCGCGCCGCCAACGGTGGAGACCAGGGTCATGCCGACGGTTTTCAGCAGGGCGCCGATGTCGGCCGACTCACCTGCGTCCATCTTCCCGAGCACGGCCTGCATGCCGCGGTTCATGTTGATCCCGTGATCCGCGTCGCCGATGGCGGAGTCCAGTTCGGTCAGGTACTCCTTGTTCTCCGCGACCACCGCGGCGAACGCCCTGATCCATTCGGAGACCTGGCCGTAGGAAACCGGCACCTACGCACCCCACCGCAGGCCGGGCGTGTTGACTGGCGCGTCCCACATCGCGGTGAGCTCGTCGTCGAGCTTCAGCAGCGTGATTGAGCAGCCCTGCATCTCCAGCGAGGTGATGTAGGGGCCGATAAGGCTGCGGCTGATCTCGATCCCGCGGTCGGACAGGAACCGGCGCAGGTCGTTGTAGACGACGTACAGCTCGATCAGCGGCGTCCCGCCCATGCTGTTGACGAAGGCGAGCACCCGGTCACCCGATGTGAACGGCAGGTCTTCCACGATCGGCGTCGCGAGCATCTCCACCACCTCGCGGGCGGGCGCGACAGTCCTGCGCTCGCGGCCCGGCTCGCCGTGGATACCGATGCCGATCTCCATTTCCGTCGCCCCGAGCTCGAACGTGGGCTTGCCGGCCGCGGGTACGGTGCACGAGGTGAGGGCCATCCCCATGCTGCGCCCGTTCGCGTTCACCCTGCGGCACAGCTCCGCCACCTCCGCCAGCGGCCTGCGCTGCTCGGCCGCGGCACCGCAGATCTTCTCGGCGAGCACGGTCGTCCCGACGCCGCGGCGGCCCGCGGTGTACAGGCTGTCCTTGACGGCCACGTCGTCGTCGATCACGACCGCCTCGACCTCGATTTTCTCCTCCCGGGCCAGATCCGCCGCCATCTCGAAGTTCAGGATGTCGCCGGTGTAGTTCTTGACGATGTGCACCACGCCGGCGCCGCCGTTGACCGCCTTGGTGGCGGCTAGCATCTGGTCGGGGGTCGGCGAGGTGAACACCTCGCCGGGACAGGCCGCGTCGAGCATGCCCATGCCGACGAAGCCTCCGTGCATGGGCTCATGCCCCGACCCGCCGCCCGACACCAGGCCGACTTTGCCCTGAACCGGCGCGTCGGCTCTGACCACCACATTGGGATCGGTCATCACCCTCAGGCTGTCCGCGTGCGCGGCAGCGACGCCTTGCAGTGCTTCCTTGACCACGTCGACCGGATCGTTAATCAGCTTCTTCATCCTCGGGGCCTCCTGTTCCCGCTTAGCTTCCGGCTGGTTCTGGGCGGAAGACGGGCCACCGAACTGGTGCGCGGCACAAGGCCGGTGGCCCGTCTGGACTCGCGGTCAGACGATCTCGCCTGTCTCGCGCTCTGGGCCCGCCTCGCCCACGGGGACTTCCTCCGGCTTGCCGGCGGCCTGGGCCTTCAGCCTCGCGTGCAGGATGTCGCCGATGAAGAGGTCGTAGAGGAGCACCCCGATGATGCCGCCGACCAGCGGGCCGACTATCGGTATCCAGAAGTAATTACTGAAACCTCCGGGCCCATTGAAGGTCCCGGGAAGGGCCACCTTTCCCCACCCCGCGAAGTAGGCGAACAGCCGGGGCCCGAAGTCACGGGCCGGGTTGATGGCGTAACCGGTGTTGGCGCCGAACGACGTGCCGATCGCGAACACCGCCCAGCCGATGGCCAGCGGCACCATGTTCGACCCTGGCAGCAGGTTCCTGCCGTCCGTGATGGCCACGACGAGGATGAGCAGCAACATCGTGGCGATTGCTTCGTCGAAGAACGGCCAGAAGACCGATCCCTGGTAGTAGGGGGCGGGGAAGGTGGCGAATATCGAGTACGTCGCCAACGCCTGGCCCCCGGCCTTCGGGGTCTTGGCCGCCAGGTTGAACGCGTTGATGGCCTGGTGGTAAATGGCGAAGAGCAGGGAGGCCGCGACGAACGCGCCGGCCACCTGGGCGACCACGTAGGGACCGACGCTCTTCCACGGGAACTTGCGCCGGACGGCGAGCGCCACGGTGACGGCCGGGTTGATGTGGGCGCCGCTCACCCCGCCGGCTACCCAGATCGCCATCGCGACGGCGAACCCCCATCCGAGCGTGATCAGCAGCCAGTCGCCGCTCGCCAAGAAGATGGTCGTGGGGGTGGCGGCACGCCCCGAGCCGGGCAAGGCGGCCACCGCCATGGCCACCACGCCGTCGCCGAACATGATCAGGACGAACACGCCGAAGAACTCCGCAAGGCACTCGCCCCACAGCCCGGCGATCCGCCCGACCGTGCGGCCTTCTCCCCGCAAGGGGGTTATATCAGCCACTTCTACCCTCCTAACCCTTCTTGTGCATGCGGGTACGGCCCGCATGCACCGCAACCGCGCGGCCAGGATCGGCCTGGTCGCGCCAAGCACCTTGTTACGTGTGTAACTCGACGCGGGAACTAGGGCGCTGCCGTGGGTTCGGCCCTAGGCCGCCCGCGCGGCCGGGGCTTCTCACCTCCTCCTGAGAACGGTATCCTTAACGTGTTTGACATCGTCGAACACCGTTTCATGAAACATAAACCTGACGCCAGGGCCGGTCAAGAGGGATCAGCCAGCCTCCGTGATCATGAACCGCTAGCGGCGGCAGCTTCCGCGAACAGCCTCGTGAACCTAGCGGCAGGAGCCGGGTCACCACGCCGCTGCGGTGGCTGCGCGGCAAGGTTCGCGCGACTTCACTGCAGGGCAGTGCGGATCCGCTACCTGGCCGTGGCGGCGGGCTCAGACCTGTCCTGACTGATGTTCGGTATGGCTGAAGGGGCGACATGATCCAGTCGGTCGAGCGGGCGGCGCAGATTCTCGGCGTGCTGGGCTCAGGAACGCCGCGGCTGGGGCTGACCGAGATCGCCGGGCGGGTCGGCCTGGCCAAGCCCACGGTGCACGGGCTGCTGCGCACCCTGGAGGCCCATGACCTGGTCACCCAGGACCCGGACACCGGCAAGTACAGCCTGGGCCCGGGGGTGCTCCAGCTCGGCAACGCCTACCTGGACGGGTCGGAGCTGCGGGCCCGGTCGATGCGGTGGGCCGAGTCGCTGGCCCAGCGGGCCGACGAGGCGGTGTGGGTGGCCACCTTGTCTGGGTCACGGGTGATCGTGCTGCACCACGTGTTCCGCCCGGACGACACAGTGCAGATTCTCGAGGTCGGCGCGGCCATCCCCTGGCACGCCTGCGCGCTGGGCCACGCCATCGTGGCCCACCTGCCCGGCGCCGCCCGCACCCGCGCGCTGGCCGCCGACCTGGCCCCGCTGACCGGCAAGACCAAGACCACCCGGCCCGCCTTGACCCGCGCCTTGACCCGGGCCCGCCAGCGCGGCTACGCCGTCGAAGACCAGGAAGCCACCGTCGGCGACGCCGGCCTCGCCGCCCCCGTCTTCGCCCGCGACGGCGTCGTGGCCGGCGCCATCGGCGTCGTCGGCGCCGCCAGCCGGCTGTTGTCCCCCGGCACCCGCGACTCCTTGGCCGCCCTCGTCACCGAGGCCGCCCGCGCCGTCTCCCGGGACATGGGCGCGGGCCGCGGCGACGCCGCCTTGTCTGCGCTTATCTGACGGCGGGGCCAGGGACGGTCAGCGTCATGGCCCGGGCGGCGTCCCGCAGCGCGCCGCAGATGAGCGCGGCCGAGGTGGCGCCCGGGTCCTGGTGGCCGACGCTGCGCGACCCCAGATAGCTGGCCCGGCCCTTCAGCGCCTGCATGGGAATGGTAGCGATCGCGGCCGCCGAGGCGGCCTCCGCGAGCACGGACAGGGCATCGTCCTGCGACGCTCCCGCCGCGATCGCCCGGCGGAAGCCCCCGAGCGCCGCCTGGAGCGCGTCGACCATGGTCTTGTCGCCCTCGCGGGCGGCACCGAGGTCCTGGATGCCCGCCAGCGCCGCCTCCAGCGCGGCGGACAGCGCGGACAGGTCCACGTCGGTGGCAGCGCCGAGCGCGTGCCCGGCCCGGCGGAAGGCCACGCCGTACAGCGGCCCGGCCGCACCGCCCACCTCGCAGACGATGGTGCTGCCGGTGACGGCCAGGATCCGTCCGGGTGTCATGTGCACCGCGGCCCCGTTGCCGGCGTTCAGCGCGCGGAGCACCGCGGTGAAGCCACGGTCGAGGTTGATGCCGTGATCGGCATCACCGATCGCCGCGTCCAGCGCGGTCAGGTAGTCGCGGTTGGCGTGGATGACTTCCGCGGCGGACGTTATCCAGGCCCGGAAGACTTCAGCGTCCATCTGGCCCCCTCGTTGACGACGGCCCGAACGGGTGCGGCCACCGGACATGGATGGTCACATAGAGGGCGTGTGGCCTTAGTCACGGCTCCTAGGACGCTAAGCCGCCAGGCAAAGCGGCGTCAACAAACAGGTGCCGACATTGCCGAATCGCGGTGCGGCGCGGCGAGGCCGGACCATCGCCCTGCCGCGGGGCTGGCTTTCGTTACGGGTCTGCCATAAGGCACCAGAGGTGCCTGCATTGTCGGGCGCCTGCCGACGACGGTAGGGTTCCACGCATGCCCGGCCCGATTCAGTCAATCGAGCGTGCGGCCGCGATCCTCCGACTACTGGCCGACGGCTCGAGGCGGCTGGGGGTCAGCGAGATCGCCGACTCGCTCGGCCTGGCCCGCGGCACCGCCCACGGCATCTTGCGGACGCTCCAGGGCGTCGGCTTTGTCGAACAGGACGACGAGACCGGCAAGTACCAGCTTGGGGCACGACTGCTTCACCTGGGCACCAGTTACCTTGACGTCAACGAGTTGCGATCGCGCGCGATCAACTGGGCGGATGCGCTCGCAGCGCGCAGCGGCGAGGCGGTGCGGCTCGGCACCCTGCTCGAGGGCAGGGTGCTCGTCGTCCACCATGTCTTCCGGCCCGATGACACACTGCAGACGCTGGACGTCGGCGCCCTGCTGCCGCTGCACGCCAGCGCGCTCGGCAAGGTACTGCTGGCCTACGACGCGAACGCCGCGGCCGCGCTCAGCCAAAACCTGCTGGAGCCATATACCCGGCGTACAATTACCTCAGCCATGGCACTCGCCCGCGCGCTGGCCGAGGTGCGTGACAACGGCTGGGCCGCCGAGGTGGGGGAAATGACCGTGGGTGAAGCGAGCGTGGCATGGCCGATTCGCGGTCACGGTGGGCTCGTGGTCGGCGCCATAGGGATATCCGGGGCCGTCGAGCGCATCTGCGACGGCAAGGGACAGCCGAAGTCGACGCTCGTCACCTACGTACGCGACGCGGCGCGCGCGGTGTCTCGCGACCTTGGGGTCTCCCGCTAGTGACGTCCGCCTTCCGCACAAGGAGGTGGGAACAGGGTGGTGGAACGCTACGTAATGGCCGTGGACCAGGGCACTAGCTCGACCCGGTGCATCCTGTTCGACCATGGCGGCCGGCTGGTCGCGGTCACGCAGCGTGAGCACAAGCAGCACTTTCCCAAGCCGGGCTGGGTCGAGCACGACCCGGTCGAGATCTGGCACAACCTCGAACGCATCGCGCCCGAGGCCCTCGCCCAAGCCGGCGCCACCACCGGCCAGGTCGTCGCGCTTGGCATCGCCAACCAGAGGGAAACCACCGTGTTGTGGGACCGCCACACCGGACGGCCGGTCGGCCGAGCTGTCGTGTGGCAGGACACCCGCACCGACACCCTCGTCGATGAGCTGTCCGGCAGCACCGAGGAACAGATCGTGCGTAAGCGCTGCGGCTTGCCGCCGGCAACGTACTTCTCCGCCCCGAAGGTGCGCTGGCTACTCGACCACACCCCGGGCCTGCGCCAGCGCGCCGAGCACGGCGACGTGCTGTTCGGAACCATGGAGAGCTGGCTGATCTGGAACCTTACCGGCGGCCCTGACGGCGGCACGCACGTCACCGACGTGACGAACGCCAGCCGTACCCTCCTGATGGACCTCACGACCCTGAACTGGCACGACGAGCTGCTGGCGATCTTCGGCGTGCCACGCCAGATGCTCCCGGAGATTCGCCCGTCGGCCGAGACATATGGCCTTGCACGCCGGGTTCTGCCCGGCGTGCGCATCTCGGCCGCGCTGGGCGACCAGCAAGCCGCGCTGTTCGGGCAGACCTGCTTCACCCAGGGAGAGGCCAAGTGCACGTATGGCACGGGCAGCTTCTTGCTCCTCAACACCGGCCACGAGCCGATCCGCTCGACGCACGGCCTGCTCACCACCGTCGGCTACAAGATCGGCAACGAGCCCGCCGTGTACGCCCTGGAAGGCTCGATCGCCATCACCGGCGCGCTCGTGCAGTGGTTCCGCGACGGGCTCGGGCTGATCGGCACCGCGGCAGAGATAGAGACGCTCGCGCGTTCGGTCGATGACAACGGCGGCTGCTACATCGTCCCGGCGTTTTCCGGCTTGTTCGCACCGCACTGGCGCAACGAGGCCCGTGGCGTCATCGTGGGCCTGACCTCGTATGTCACCAAGGGTCACCTGGCCCGCGCGGTCCTCGAGGCGACCGGCTGGCAGACCCGGGAGGTCGTTGACGCGATGAACGCCGACACCGAGCTCGCGCTGAAGGCGCTCAAGGTAGACGGCGGCATGACCGCCGACAACCTCCTCATGCAGTTCATCGCCGACGTCCTCGACATTCCCGTCATGCGGCCGATGGCCATCGAAACCGTCTCGCTCGGAGCCGCGTACGCCGCCGGACTGGCCGCCGGTTACTGGCCCGACCTGGAGGTGCTGCACCGTAACTGGCACCGCGCGGCGCAGTGGCTGCCGGCCATGAATGCCGGGCGCCGCGAGGTCGAATACGAGAACTGGCACAGGGCGGTCGAACGCACCTTTGACTGGATAAAGCCGAGTGAGCGGTTATGTGCAGTCAGCACGTCCGCCCGGGGTGCAGATCGTGCGGGTAGTCAATCGCCGCTCCATGGGAAAGCGGGTCGGCGGCGCAAGCGCTCAGGCCACCGGATCGACCTCGGCGAACTTCTGGCCGGACAGATCGCGGATCGCCGCCATCACCTGTTCGGTGGCGTCCCGGCTCAGCGACGCGCTCCGCGCCCTGTCACCGGGCACGGCGAACCGCAGCGGCGGCCCGAAGGCGATGCGCACGGAGCGCGGCCGGGGCAGCTTGGCACCGCGCGGAAAGGCGAGGTCGGTGCCGATGATCCCGGCCGGGATCACTGGCGCGCCGGTCTCGAACGCGATCCTGGCCACCCCGGTCTTCCCCCGCTGCAGCCGGCCATCGGGCGACCTCGTGCCCTCGGGGAAGATGCCAACGAGCCGCCCGGAACGTACGGCCTCGGCCGCCGCCGCCACGGCCCCGCTGACCGCACGCGGATCGTCCGTGGCCACGGGTATGACGCCGGCCCCGGCCAGGATCCAGCGCAACGCCGGCTTGTCGATGTACTTCACCTTGGTCAGGAACATGAGCCGACGGCGGGGGATGAGCAGCGGAAGCATCAGGGGATCAAGGAACGAGACATGATTGGCTGCGATAATGGCGCCGCCGGTTCGCGGGATGTGCTCCAGGCCGGTGACCTTGGGCCGGAACAGCAGTCGCAGCGCCAGGCCAGGCAGCACGAACTTCAGGAACCACCAGAAGACCCGGGAGCCATCTAGAGTTGGGTGCTGTGCCATCGGTCTCCTCATGCTGGGCCGTTCGCGGCGTGCCTGGATGCCAGGAGGGTACCAAGCTCGCCGGACGGTTGCGGCGCGGGCACGCGTGAATGCCACAGCCGATCATGGCGCCATGCCGGGCTCCGGCCTATACTCGAAAACATGCTTGCCAGGCAGCCGACGTCGCCACCGGATGTCGTAACCGAAGGAGGGTCGGGGGCTGGTTCGGATGCTCACGCTCGGAGTGCCCCATGACCGGCACCGAGGTGCAGCACGGTAGTGAACACGCAGACGGCGTGATCGACCTGCTCGGAATGCTGGCCTATGCCTCCCTGAGTAGTTACTTCCGGCTATCCGCCGACGCGTCCGTGGCTGCCTCCCTGCCAGACAGGGTTGTGCTTGCCGAGATGGCCGTCGGCGAGTACGACCACTTCCGGCGCCTGCAGCGGCGGCTTGAGGAGCTGAACGCGGACCCGAACGCCGCCATGCAGCCGTTCGTGCAGGCGCTAGACGCGTTCCATGCCAGCACCCGCCCCGCCGACTGGCTCGAGGGACTTGTCAAGGCGTACGTGGGTGACGGCTTTTCGGCTGACTTCTACCGCACGATCGCCGACCTCGCCGATCCGCAGACGCAGGCTCTCGTGAATGAGGTGCTGGCGGATACGGGACAATCCGATTTCGTGATTACCAGGGTGCGCGAGGCGATCGTGGCGGATCCTCCGCTGGCCGGCCGACTGACGCTGTGGGCCCGGCGCCTGGTGGGCGAGGCGCTTGGCGAGGTGCAACGCATAGCCGCGGAGCGTGAGCCGCTCGCTCGCCTCCTGGGCAGCGGTGACTCGTCGCAGCCTGGCAAGATCGGCAGGATGTTCGCCAAGCTCACCGACGGGCATTCCCGTCGTATGGACGCGCTCGGGCTGGCGCGGCCAGATCGCCGGGGGACCACCGGCGGCGCCGCCAACCGGTCGTTCCGGGCCATCCGGACGCGGGTGAAGGATCGCAACCGATCAGCAAATCCCCAGTAGCCGCCGGCCTGGCGGTCAGGCGGCTAAGCACCTGCCCGGGTTGCGGCGCGGCGGCTGGGGTTTGTATTTGCAGCAGTTCTTCTTGCCGGATGGGCTCAGCGTGCTGGCCAACGTCGGCGGCTACCTGCTGTAGGCGGCGCGCTGGGGAGTTGAGGTATCGGCCTAGGGGCTACTCGAGGAGAGCGCGGAGGCGGGCGGCGGTGAGGGCCCAGGACCAGTCGCGCTCCACCCAGGCGCGGCCCTTTTCGCCCATCGCGCGCGCCGTGGCCGGGTCGGACAGCACCGCGACCAGGCATTCGGCCAGCGCGGCGCTGTCGCGGCCTGGTACCACGTAGCCGGTCTCCCCCTCGAGGATCGCATCCGGGGCGCCGCCCGAGTCGCCGCCGACCACCGGCAGCCCGGTGGCCGACGCCTCCAGATACACGATGCCGAGGCCCTCGACGTCCAGGCCGCCGCGCCTGGTCCGGCACGGCATGGCGAAGACGTCGCCGGCCGCGTAGTGCGCGGGCAGCTCGGCGGCCGGCACCGGGCCGGTGAAGCGGACGCTGGGAGTCAGCCGCATGCGTTCGGACAACTCGCGAAGAGCGGCCGACCGCGGACCGTCGCCGACGAGCAGCAGGGATGCGTCGGGGACCTGCCTGAGCACCCGTGGCCAGGCAGCGAGCAGCGTGTCCTGCCCCTTGCGGCGCACCAGGCGGGACACGCAGACGACCACGGGGCGGCCCGTCAGGCCGTACCGCTCCCTGATCGCGGCGCCCGCCTCGGGGTCGGGGCGGAAGCGCGCCGCGTCCACACCGGGGTGCAGCCGGGTCATGCGCGCGGCGGCCTGCGGGGTCAGCGCCCGGGACAGCCGGACGCGAAAGTACTCCCCTAGGTACGTGACCACGTCGGTTTCCTCGCCGATCCGGCGCAGCAGGGCGCGCGCGCCGGGGAGCGCCGCCCAGCCCGCCTCGTGGCCGTGGGTGATAGCCACCGCCCGCGTGATTCCGGCCCGGCGGAGGGCCGGCGTGATCAGGCCGAGCGGGGCCGCGGCGCCGAAGACTACCGCCCCCGCGTCGCGCTGCCGCGCGATCGCCACGGCGCGGCGGGTGACGGCCGGGCCGCCGATCATGAGCGACGTCGGGTGCCTGATCACCTCGAACTGCGCGGCGGCGTCGAAGGCCGCGTCCCCGTCCCACTTCGGCGCGTAGACCGTCAGCCGGTCCGGCGGGAGCCGGCGCGCGAGCTCGTGCACGAACGACTGGATGCCGCCCTGCCTTGGCGGGAAGTCGTTGGTGACGATGAGCGTGCGGAGCATGGCGCCCATCAGTGTAGCGGCGCTGGCCGGCGGGTTACGGCTACGGGCGCGCGGCGCCGTCGAAGCTGTCCGCGTACCAGGCGGTACTCATCGGGATCTTCTCCACGTCGTACCCGCTTGACGGCGCGTCGATGATGTACCCGCC
>Ga0070713_100002340_pt1 | contig 12368 bp, 9 predicted proteins | sample LARL82metaG_FD_65465 | JGI IMG/M metagenome (GOLD analysis project Ga0070713, IMG submission 65465) | Corn, switchgrass and miscanthus rhizosphere microbial communities from Kellogg Biological Station, Michigan, USA - LAR L8-2 metaG | ecosystem: Host-associated > Plants > Roots > Rhizosphere ... | reverse complement strand
CTCCGGCGTCATTCCGGCTCACGGGCCGTCGATGTCTAGGGTATGACCTCGAACGTCCCGCTCTGGGAGGACCACTCCTTCTCGTTCGAGGCGAACCCGGTCACCCGGCCAGTCGCGACATTGAGCACGGCCGTGAGCGTATGGCCGGACGCGGCGAGATACGAAATCGTATGCACTTCGTCCGACACGCGCTCCGTTGCGCACCGCGCTTCGCGCGCCGACGCGCCCTTGCCCGGCCCGTCGACAATGCGCCAGACAACGCTGCCGTCTTCGTTGAAGGTGTGCTCGAAGCGCATGCCGGCCACCTGTCCATCTGAGAACGTCCACCGAACGGTCTTCCCGCGAAGCGTCTCGATCACGCAGTCTCCTCTCAGCCCGTCTTGTGTTCCAGCATGGCGGCGAGCCACTCTCCGGCCCTGATGAACGGACCGTGCGCAGCGCCACGTCATCGGATTCGTCGTGCGTCACGGCGCCAATGGCGCAGCCCTTGTGCGCGCCGCCGCGGTCGAAGAACGATTTATATAATCGTCTACTCGATCCGCCAGCATCGGGATGTCGAGTGGACCAGGTCGGCCGATCGGCGTAGAATCCCCGCACGCACCGCATCATTTCGACGATCGCGCTGGCGGCCGGATGCACGGCGGCAGCTCTGATGCCGGGTGCGACCGTCGCCGCACAGACGAAATCCGCACCGCCGCCAACTGCCGCGGACATCGCGGCGGGCAAGAAACTGTTCGCCGGGCAGTGCGCGCTCTGCCACGGAGCTGAGGGCGTAGGCGGCTCCGGGCCCACGCTCCGCCTCAGCGTCCTCCGTCACGCGCCTGACGATACGGCGCTTCTCGACGTGATCCGCACCGGTATCAACGGCACAGGCATGCCCCCGTTTGGCTATGCGCTGAGCGACCGCTCTGTCCACCAGGTCGGCGCGTACGTGCGGTCGCTTGGACGGACGCCCTCGGTCCACATTCCCGGCGATCCCGCGCGCGGGCTGGCGATCTATCAACGGAGCGAATGCACCGTCTGTCACACCATCGCCGGCGCCGGCGGCGTGGTCGGTCCGGATCTGTCAGGGATCGGCGCGGCGCGGGGACCTCAGTCGCTGCGCCAGTCCCTCGTCGACCCCGGAGCGGAGCACCCCCCGGGTTATCTCGTCGCGACGGTCACTGCGGGAAGCGCAGCACCCGCCCGGGGCATCGTCATCGACGAAGACGTGTTCTGGATCCACCTGCGCGATTCGACCGGTCAGGTGCGGACCATCCGGAAGACGGACGGCGTCCGTGTGGAGCGCGACACCAAGGGATCGATCATGCCGTCGTACGCCACTCGATTCTCCGACGCGGAACTGACGGATCTCGTCGCCTATCTGAGCTCGTTGAGGGGCGTCCAATGAAACGGACACTGACCGCGGCAACGCTGCTGGCCGTCATTCTGCTCGTCCCCATGCAGGCGCAGGTCACGTTTTCCCGGATCGTGGCGGCGCCCGACGGCTCGGGCGAGTGGCTGACGTACTCCGGATCGTACCGGTCGATCCGGTTCTCTCCGCTCAAGCAGATCTCCGTCGAGAACGTGGCGCGCCTGCGTCCCGCGTGGGTGTATCAGCCGCCAGGCGCCGGAACTCTCGAAACGACGCCGATCGTGGCAGACGGCAGGATGTACATCACCGGTCCGCCCAACAGCGTCATGGCGCTGCATCTCGACAGCGGTCGGCCGTTGTGGAAGTGGAGCCGCCCGATCGCGCGTGGGGCATCGACGCTGGGATTCGGGCGAGTCAATCGAGGTGTCGCGTTGCTTGGCGACAAGGTGTACGTCGGCACGATCGAGGGCCATCTCGTCGCGCTCGACGCGCGCTCCGGAATCGAGCGGTGGGATGCGGCGGTCGCCGACAACACCGTGGGCTACGCCATCACGGGCGCGCCGCTGGCCATCGACGGAAAGATTCTTGTCGGGATCAGCGGCGGTGAGGCGGGCGTGCGCGGCTTTCTCGACGCGTACGATGCCGCAACGGGGAAGCGTCTCTGGCGGTTCTGGACGATCCCCGAGCCGGGCCAGCCACACGCCGAATCATGGCCGCGAGAGGCCTGGAAGCACGGAGGCGCGACCACCTGGCTGACCGGTTCCTACGATCCGGAGTTGAAGCTTGTGTACTGGGGTACCGGAAATCCGGGACCGTGGAACGGCGAGACACGGGAGGGAGACAACCTGTACAGCTGTTCGCTGCTCGCACTCGACCCGGAGACCGGCACGCTGAAATGGCACTTCCAGTTCACGCCCCATGACGTCCACGACTGGGACGCGAATCAGATTCCAATGCTCATCGACGCGACCGTCGACGGCCGCGAGCGCCATCTGATCGCAACCGCGAACCGTAACGGCTTCCTGTATCTGCTCGACCGCGCCACGGGTGAGTTCGTCCGGGGAACCGCGTTCGCGAAACAGACATGGGCGAGTGGCCTCGATGCTCACGGCCGGCCACTCGTTCTTCCGGATGTGGAACCGAATGAGACCGGTGCGCTCGTGTACCCAAGCCTGCAAGGCGCGACGAACTGGGGGAATCCTGCCTACGATCCTGGGTCGGGACTTCTTGTCGTTCCCGTTCGCGAGATGGGCTCTCTGTACTTCAAGGCGCCGGCTGAATACCGCGCGGGCACCTATTACACCGGGATGAGCGAACGCTCACTGATGGAAGAAGCCACGGGTGCGATTCGCGCGTTCGACGTCAAGACGGGGCAGCAGGCCTGGAGCTTTCCCCTGCCCTCACCGCCCTGGGCCGGCGTGCTGTCGACGGCTGGCGGTCTGGTGTTCGGTGGCTCGAACGAAGGCAATTTCTTTGCGTTGGATGCGACTACCGGAAAGCCGCTCTGGCAGTTTCAGACAGGCGGGGGGATCGAAGCGGGGCCGATGTCCTATGCCGCTGACGGCAAACAGTACGTCGCCGTCGCTGCGGGCCGCGCGCTGTTCGTCTTCGCGCTCGACTGAGCGTCAGGAACACGGCGCGCGGTTCCCAGCTATCACCCGATAATCTGCTTTGCGATCGTCTGAAGCTGGAGGTTGGAGGTGCCTTCGTAGATCTGGCCGATCTTCGCGTCGCGGAACAGCTTCTCGACCGGATACTCCTTGACGAACCCGTTGCCGCCGAACAGGTTCACCGCGAGCGACGAGACGCGCTCGGCGACCTCGGACGAGAAGATCTTGCAGATCGCCGCCTCCGTGAGGAACGGCTTGCCCGCGTCGCGCAGGCGCGCCGCGTTGTAGACCGTCAGCCGCGCCGCTTCCACGTCGACGGCCGCGCGCGCGATCTGGTGCTGGACGGCCTGGAACTCCGCGATCGCCTTGCCGAACTGCTTGCGTTCTTTCGTGTACCGGATCGTATGGTCGAGGGCGCCCGCGGCCAGCCCGATCATCTGCGCGCCGATGCCGATCCGCCCCTCGTTCAGCGTCTCGATCGCGGTCTTGTATCCCTTCCCGACTTCGCCGAGCACGTTCGCCTTCGGCACGCGGCACTCATCGAAGATCAGCTCGCACGTGCTGCTCGCGCGGATGCCGAGCTTGTCTTCCTTCTTGCCGACGGTGAAACCCGTAAAACCGCGCTCGACCACGAACGCAGTGATACCCCGATAGCCTGCGTCTGGATTCACGGTCGCGAACACGAGGAACACGTCAGCTTCGTTGCCGTTGGTGATCCACAGCTTGCGCCCGGTGATCACGTAATGGTCCCCGTCCTCGCGCGCGCGGGTAGCCAGCGCGAAGGCATCACTGCCGGATCCCGCCTCTGACAGCGCGTACGCGCCGACCGTATTCGAGGCGAGGCGGGGCAGATATCGCCGCTTGATCTCCTCGCTGCCCCAGCGCAGCAGCGCGTTGACGACAAGCGTGTTCTGGACGTCCACGAGGACGCCGATTGACGGATCCACGCGTGACAATTCCTCGACAGCCAGCACGGCGTGGAAGAAGCTCGCGCCGGCGCCGCCGTAGACCTCGGGAATCTCAATCCCCATCACCCCAAGATCGAACAGCTGGCTGACGAGATCCCGCGAAATCTTGGCGTGCTCGTCCATCTCGCGGACGTGGGGCCGGATTTGTGCCTCGGCGAACTCGCGCACGCTGTCGCGGAAGAGCAGCTCGTCCTCGGCGAGAACGGTCAGAGGCTGGGCGTGCTCCATCGTCTGTTCGGCCATACGCCGAATGTTATCATCGGGCTATGCGAGTGTACGCGCTTCTCGCCGTCGGACTTCTGCTCGCCGCGCCGGGCCTGTCGGCCCAGAACCCGCCTTCACAACCGCCCACGCAGCAGTCGCCGCAGCAACGTCCACCGGTGATCCGCAGCGGCATCAACTTTGTCAGCGTCGACGTCATCGTCACTGACAAGAAATCAGGAAACGTCGTCCTCGACATGAAGCAGGACGACTTCGAAGTCCGGGAAGACAAGAAGCCGCAGACGATTCAGACGTTCGACCGCGTAACAATCGATCCGCTGACAGCGGATGCGGCGCCGCCGCACGCCATCACGAGCGTGGACGAAGAGGAGGCGGCGGCTCGCGACCCGAACACGCGGCTGTTCATTCTGTTTCTCGACGACTATCACGTGAAGCGCGGCAGCGACCTCTCCGTCCGGCCGCCCTTGATCGACTTCATTCAGAACCAGCTCGCGCCGCAGGACATGGTCGCCGTGATGTATCCGTTGACGCCCGTTACGGCGCTGACCTTCACGCGCAGCAAGAGCTCGCTCATCAGTTCGGTGAACAATTTCCTCGGGCGCAAGGGCGACTACACGCCGCGCAACGAGTTCGAAGAGAAGTACGCCTACTATCCCGCGCAGCAGGTGGAGCAGATCCGCAACGACATCACGATCACGGCCCTCGAAGGTGCCGCGATCAAGCTCGGCGGGATGCGCGAGGGACGGAAGTCGATCATCTACGTGAGCGAGGGGTTCACCTCGAACCTTCCCATGCAGCTCAACGACCCGGTGGCCGCGCTGCCGCACGTCGGCAACACCGCGCAGCCGGGGCGCGACCCCGCCTACGATCCACGCGCCGAGGCGCAGAAGTTTTTCAACAGCACGGATCTGCAAAGCCGGCTCAAGGAAGTGTTCGACACGTGCAACCGCAACAACACCTCGATCTACGCGGTCGACCCGCGGGGGCTTGCCGCGACCGAGTACGACATCGACAAGGGCGTCAGCCTGCAGACCGATCACGACAACCTGAACTCGACGATCGACACGCTCTATACGCTGGCGAACAACACGGACGGCCGCGCGATCGTCAACCGCAACGATCTGGCGGCGGGCATGAAGCAGATCATCCGCGACGCGAGCGGCTACTACCTGCTCGGCTATACGTCGGCGACTGCCCCGACCGACGGCAAGTACCACCAGATTGAAGTACGCGTGAAGCGCCCCAACGTCGAAGTCCGCTATCGCAAGGGTTACTTTGCTTACACGGCTGAGGAAGCCGCACGCGCAAAAGAGCCGCCGAAGGCAGGGCCCCCACCGGCGATCGCGAACGCACTCAATGCGATTGTCGAACCCACGAAGACAGGACACGCAGCCCGCTTCTGGACCGGCACAGACCGGGGCGCCAATGGACAGACGCGTCTGACGTTCGTGTGGGAAGGCATCGTGACCGGCGACGCGACGCGCGCGAGCGAAGTTCCCGCGCGGGTCATGTTGACGGCGATGACGGGTGAAGGGCGTCCGGTGTTCCGCGGCCGCGTTCCCGATCCGTCGATGCCGCCGCCGGTGACGGATCTTGGCGCCGGCTCGACCCCGGCACCGAGTGGTCAGCCGCCTGCCGCGCCGCCAGGCGCCAGCGTTTCGTTCAACGCACCGCCGGGACCCCTCGAACTGCGCGTGGTCGTCGAGAACGATCACGGACAAGTCGTCGACTCCACGACGGAGTCAGTCACCCTGCCGGATTACAGCAAGACGGAAGTCTCGTTCGGCACGCCACGCGTCTACCGCGCACGCACGGCGCGCGAGATGATGCTGCTCAAGAACAACCTCGACGCGGCGCCGATCGCCAAGCGCGATTTCAGCCGCGCCGAACGCCTGCTGATCCGCGTGGACGCCTACGCCGCGTCGGGCGCGAAGCCGGAAGTGACCGCCAAGCTCCTGAACCGCGACGGCAACGCGATGGCCGACGTTCCCGTGCAGGCCGCCGAGGGCAAGCCGTTCTCGATCGACCTCCCGCTCGCGTCACTCGCTCCGGGGGAATACGTCCTCGAGCTGGACGCGAAAGCCGGGTCCGGCACCGCTCAACAGATGGTCGGGTTCAAGATCGGCACGTAGGCAGCGTTCCGTCAGGCATACATGCCGCGCATCTTCGTCACGGTCGCCACGCGATTGATCGCGACGATATAGGCGGCCGTGCGCATGTCCGTCTTGTAGCGCTGCGATGTGCTGAGCACGTCCTCAAACGCCTCCACCATCTTGCTCCCGAGGCGCTTGTTGACCTCCGCTTCCTCCCAGAAGTACCCATGGCGGTCCTGGACCCACTCGAAGTAAGACGTCGTCACGCCGCCGGCGTTGGCGAGAATGTCGGGGATGACGAAGACGCCGCGCTCGTGGAGGTGCTTGTGGGCGTCGGGCGTCGTCGGGCCGTTCGCGCCTTCGGCGATGATCTTCGCCTTGATCTTCGGCGCGTTCTCCATCGTGATCTGGTTTTCGAGCGCCGCCGGGATCAGCACGTCGACGGGCAGCTCGAATAGCGCGTTGTTGTCGAGCGGCTCGCCGCCCGGGAATCCTTCGATCGATCGGTGCTGCCGCGCGTAGTCGAGCATCCGCGTGATGTCGAGGCCGTCCTTGTTGTAGACGCCGCCTTTCCAGTCGGTGACGGCCACGATCCTGGCGCCGATCTTCGCGAGCAGGTCTGCCGACACGGAGCCGACGTTGCCGAAGCCCTGGACGGCGACGGTCGCGTTCTTGATCTCGAGCTTGAGGTGCGCCGCGGCTTCGCGGGTCACGATCATCACGCCGCGTCCGGTCGCCTCGCGTCGGCCGAGCGACCCGCCCATCTCGATCGGTTTGCCGGTGACGACGGCGGTCGACGTGTGGCCGACGTGCATGCTGTAGGTGTCCATCACCCACGCCATGATCTGATCGTTGGTGTTGACGTCAGGGGCAGGGACGTCCTTCTCGGGGCCGATTGCGTCGACAATCTCGGCGACGTAGCGGCGCGTGAGCGCCTCGAGCTCGCGCCGAGAGAGGCGGTTCGGATCGACGATGATGCCTCCCTTGCCGCCGCCGAACGGCACGTGCGCGACGGCACATTTCCATGTCATCCACGCGGCCAGCGCCGTGACCTCGTCGAGCGAGACACCCGGATGGTAGCGGATGCCGCCTTTCGCCGGTCCCAGCGTGATGTTGTACTGGACGCGATAGCCCGTGAACACCTCGATCTCGCCGTTGTCCATCTGGATCGGGCACGAGACGGTGATCTGGCGCTTGGGATGCGTGAGGACTTTCCAGATTCCCGGGTCAAGCCCGAGCAGGCGCGCGGCGCCGTCGAACTCTTCGAGCATCGCGTTGAAAATGCTGCCGGTGGATTCCATATGACTCCCGCACTAGAGAAGTGCAAACAGATCAAGCTACTGCGGGAGTCAGATCCCCGTCAAGGCGCCACGGGCATCAACCGGCCCAACTGCGGCGGTTGTTATACTGTTTGTTTATGAAGGCCACCGCCATGGACGCGCCGCCGCAGAAACCCGCAGCGGAACGTCCGGGGCCGTTCACGACGATCTCCGGCCGTCCAATCAACCGGCTCTATACGCGCGAAGACATTGCGGCCCTTGAATACGGACGCGATCTCGCCGACCCCGGCACGTTCCCCTATACGCGTGGCATCCATCCGACGGGGTACCGCGGCAGGCTCTGGACCATGCGGCAGTTTGCCGGGTTCGGGACGCCGGAGGAAACCAACGCCCGCTACAAAACACTGCTGAAGGCAGGCGGTACGGGCCTGAGCGTGGCCTTCGATCTGCCGACGCTGATGGGACGCGATCCGGATCACGAGCTGTCGCTCGGCGAAGTCGGCAAATGCGGCGTCAGCGTCGTCTCGCTGGCGGACATGGAGCGGCTGTTCGACGGCATCGGCCTCAGCGGTATCACGACGTCGATGACGATCAACTCGCCGGCGCCGATGATCTTCGCGATGTATCTCGCGGTCGCCGAGAAGCAGGGCGCGAGCTGGAAGACGCTCTCGGGCACGATTCAGAACGACATCCTCAAGGAATTCATCGCGCAGAAGGAATACATCTTTCCTCCGCGTCAGTCGATGCGGCTCATCACCGACATCTTCGCGTTCTGCGCGAAGGAAGTGCCCAAGTGGAACACGATCTCGGTCAGCGGATATCACATTCGCGAAGCCGGATCGACGTCGGTGCAGGAACTGGCGTTCACGCTGCGCGATGGCTTCGAGTACGTGCAGTATGGAATCGACGCAGGGCTTGACGTGGATGCGTTTGCTCCGCAGATCTCCTATTTCTTCAACTCGCACAGCGACTTCTTCGAGGAGATCGCGAAGTTCCGGGCGGCGCGGCGCCTCTACGCGGAGGTGATGCGCGAGAAGTTCAAGGCGAAAAACGAACGCTCGTGGAAGCTGCGGTTCCATACGCAGACGGCCGGCGTGTCGCTGACGGCGCAGCAGCCGTACAACAACGTCGTGCGGACGGCGCTGCAGGCGCTCGCGGCCGTGCTCGGCGGCACCCAGTCGCTGCACACGAATTCGCTCGACGAGGCGCTCGCCCTGCCGACGGCGGAGGCAGCCACGCTCGCGCTGCGCACGCAGCAGATCATCGCGCACGAAAGCGGCGTGACGAACGTCGTCGATCCGCTCGGCGGCTCGTACTTCGTCGAAAAGCTCACCCTCGACATGGAGCAGGAAGCGCGGACCTATTTCGACATCATCGACCGGATGGGCGGCATGGTCGAGGCGATCGAGCAGGGCTTCCCGCAGAAAGAGATCGCGGAAGCGTCGTACCGCTTCCAGCAGTCGGTCGAGAAGCGCGAGAAGATCATCGTCGGGGTCAACGACTTCGTCCAGGAGGACGAGGAGCCGATCCCGATCCTGTACATCGACGATTCGACCGCAAACCGTCAGCTCGCGCGGCTGGACGATCTCCGGAAGACGCGCGACAACGACAAGGCGCGCCGAGCGCTCGACGCGCTGAGGGATACCGCACGCGGCACCGGGAACACGATGTATCCATTGATGGACTGCGTTCGCGCCTATGCGACGGTTGGTGAGATGTGCGACGCCCTCCGCGAAGTCTGGGGCGAGTACGAAGAGGTGCCTCTCATTTGAGCCAGAAAATCCGAGTCGTTATCGCCAAGCCCGGCCTGGACGGCCACGATCGCGGCGCGAAAGTGATCGCGCGCGCGCTTCGCGACGCGGGCATGGAGGTCATCTACACCGGCTTGCGGCAGACGCCGGACCAGATCGTCGGCGCGGCGCTTCAGGAAGACGCCGATGTGATCGGCCTGTCGATTCTCTCCGGCGCCCACATGCATATCTGTCCGCGCGTGATGGAGCTGCTCAAGGAGAAGGGCCTGACCGACGTGCTCGTCGTCATCGGCGGCATTATTCCCGACGTCGACATTCCGAAGCTGCAGGAGATCGGCATCCGCGGCATCTTCCTGCCCGGAAGCCCGATGCAGCAGATCATCGACTTCATCAACGCGAACGTCCGTCCGCGCGCGCAAGCTATCTGAATCGATAGAGCGCGATCGGCTGCGCCTGCCACGTCGACGCGGCCACGATCTGCAGCGAAGGATTGGCGTCGAGCGCGGCCAGGACGTCCTTGCAGCGTCTCCAGTCGAACGCACAGTTGTACGTCAGGTGCGTTGCGCCGAGGCTCCGGAACCTGGCGATGGCGTCGGGGTGCGGAAAGCTGCGGACGGCGTCCTCGAAGTCGGACTCGTTCGGCATGAAGCCGCTGTAGCCGCTGAGCAGGTGCGCCCAGTGCTGCGTGGAAAAGTACATATACGCCGGCGCGAAGAACCGGTCGAAGCGGTCGCGGTCGCGCGGCATTTCCATGAGCACCATGTCGGGCGTGACGGATCCGTAGATGCCGGGGATCTGCGGGAAGGGCACGACGTGCGGGTTCATCCGGAGATCGAACAGCACGATCAACACGAGTGCCGCGCAGATGACGCTGCGAGTAGCGGGCGTCCGCCCGAGTCCCAGGATGCGCCGCGCGCCGTATCCTCCGAGCAGCGCCAGCGCGGAGCCCACCAGGACGCTGAACCGCGCGGGCACGCGCATTCCGCGAAACACGAGAAATCGCTTGTAGAAATCGTCGTAGGTCAGGCCGCGGAACCCGAGCGACCATTCAAACGCTGCCGCGCCGGCGGCGGTCGTTGCGATCGCCGCGCCGCTGAGCGGTGGCACCAGGCCGACCGCGGCGAGTGCGAGCGTGCTCGTGCCGGGGAAGAGCTCACGCTCACCGACATGTCCTTCTTTGCTCAGCGATTCGTACGTCACAAGGCGGAAGTGCGCCTTGCCGTAGTCTGATGGTTCCGCGCTATAGGTAAAGACGTCGAGCTTTGTCCTCTCGCCGCGCGCTTCGCGACTCTTCATGTATGGAATGCCGAGCGCGATGACGGCCGGGACGACGACGATCGCCAGCGCAGCCGCCGCGCGGAGGACGCTTCGCGTCGGCCTGACACGCCAGGCGGCGATCATGATGACGGCGACTGGAACCAGGACGCACATCAGCATGACGCCGAGATACATCGACGCGAGCCATTGTGCCGCCACGGCCGCGCCGAAGAGTGCTCCGGTGCGCCAGCCGGGTGCTGCGAGCGCGCGTAGCAGCGTGACGATCGCCAGCGGGACGAACATGTACCACTGCAGTTCCAGGTGGCTGTAATGCTCGGCGTGGAACGGATACCACGTGCCAAGCATCGCGGCTACGAGCGCCGCCTGCGGATCGTCCGTCAACCGCCACGCCGTATAAAAGAACGCCAGCGCGCACGCCGGAAACGTGAGCAGCTCCAGCGCGTTCGACACGACGAGCGGATCGGCGCCCGCCAGCACGAACGGCGCGCCCACCAGCGCTTCGAGCACCGTCGCGTCCGAATACGTCAACGTGAGCGGGCGGGGGTAAAAGGTGTTGCCGTCGAACAGATGCCGCGGATCCGTCGCGAGCTGATGCGCAAACCGGGCGATCCGCCACGCGGAAAACAGCGGATCGCCGGTATCAGGAACGTCGCGAATATGCATGAGGTGCGGAACGATCCAGACGAGCGAACCGAGCAGGGCCGCTGCGGCGTACATGCGCACGCGCCGCGAAAACACTGCAGGCGCAGCGAGGCGTTCCCGCTCGCGCAGAATCGGTCCGGCATCCGGGACCCCGAACGCCGGCAGAGGCCGGAGGGTCCCGCCGATCGTCAAACGCAGGACGGCAAACACCGCGGCGCCAACGAGCGCGTTCATCGGCGATCGCGCGCTGATCAGGGCATCGCCATAATGTAGCCGTGCCCGTCCGCCAAGCTGAATGACGATCGCAGCGGCGCCGCAGACGATCAGACCGAGATCGATCAGGGTGATTGTGAGCGGACGCGAGCGCATCTTTACCGGCGTCCGCGCTGAACGACGACGACAGCTCGATCGACGGATTCATCGGCTGCCGGCAGGTTGAGCGCGTCGCGCACGATATAGAGCGGGCGCCGCTTCGATTCGTCGTAGATACGCGCGAGATACTCCCCCATGAGTCCTATCGAAAGCAGCGTTGCGCCCGAAAAGAAGATCTGCAGGAAGACCAGCGACGTCCAGCCTGGCACCGTCGCATGCGCGATCAGCTCGCGATAGAGCGCGTACACGAAATAGACGACGCCCAGCAGCGTCATGGAAAGGCCGGCGAGCACGCCAATGCGGAGGGGAAGCGCCGAGAACGACGTTATCGCCGTCCACGCGAATGCCGCCATCTTCAGCGTCGGATACTTCGTCGACCCCGCCGCGCGCGGGCCGCGCTCGAACGGCACGACGGCCTCCCGGAATCCGAGCCACGCAATCAGTCCGCGCATGAAGCGATGCTGTTCGCGGAACTGACGCAGCGCGCGCACAACCGCACTGCTGAGGAGGCGGAAATCGCCGACCTCAGGCACGACCCGCTCGTCGACCGTCTTGCGCATGATCCAGTAAAACGCGGACGCCGACGTCCGCTTCCACCAGCCGTCGCCGTCGCGCCCGACGCGCTGCGCGGAGACGACGTCGTAGCCTTCGCGATAGAGCTGCACCATGCGCGCCAGGATCTCGGGAGGATCCTGCAGGTCCGCGTCCATCATGACGACGGCGTCGCCCGATGCGACGTCGAGCCCAGCAGTGATCGCGGCCTGGTGGCCGAAGTTGCGCGAAAAGGACAGCCCGCGA
>Ga0070713_100002339_pt1 | contig 12368 bp, 8 predicted proteins | sample LARL82metaG_FD_65465 | JGI IMG/M metagenome (GOLD analysis project Ga0070713, IMG submission 65465) | Corn, switchgrass and miscanthus rhizosphere microbial communities from Kellogg Biological Station, Michigan, USA - LAR L8-2 metaG | ecosystem: Host-associated > Plants > Roots > Rhizosphere ... | reverse complement strand
CCGGTGCTCTTGGTGCCGCCGAATGGGAGCTGGATTTCAGCGCCGATGGTTGGCGCATTCACGTAGACGATCCCCGTTTGCAGATCCCTCATGGCGCGGTAGGCCCGATTCACATCCCGCGTGTAGATGGAAGCCGACAGGCCATATTTCACGTTGTTGGCGATCTCGATGGCCTCGTCAAAATTATCAAAGGCCAGTAGCGACACCACAGGGCCAAAGATTTCTTCCTGAGCGATGCGCATGGCGGGATCCACATCGGCAAAAATCGTGGGTTCGTGGAACCAGCCGCCGGCCAGTTTGCCGGAATCAACGCGATGCCCTCCAACGATGAGCTTGGCGTTCTCTTGTTTTCCGATCTCGACGTACTTGATGACCGTCTGCAGTTGCGTCTCATTGACCAGCGGGCCGACTTCGGTCCCCGCATCGAGTCCATCGCCGATCTTGAGCGCGCGCACGCGCTGCGCGAAGCGGTCCAGAAATTCCCGGTACACTTTTTTGTGAACGGCGACGCGGCTGGCCGCCGTGCAGCGCTGGCCGCTGGTGCCGAATCCGCCCCATACCGCGCCTTCCATGGCCAGATCGAGGTTGGCGTCGTCCATGACGATAATGATGTTCTTGCCGCCCATCTCCAGATGACACGGCTTGAAGGAGGCGGCGCACGCCTGGTTCACAAGCCGACCGGTTTCAGTGGAACCCGTGAAGCTCACCGCCGCGACGTCTTTGTGCGTCACGAGCGGCGCGCCTGCATCCGGTCCCATTCCGTAGATCACATTGACGACTCCGTTGGGCAGTCCTGCTTCGATCAGGATCTGCAGTAGATTGTGCGTCGAGAGCGGCGTGTCTTCGGCGGGCTTGATCACGATAGTATTGCCGCAAATCAATGCAGGCATGATTTTCCAGGATGGAATGGCCATGGGAAAATTCCATGGCGTGATCATGCCCACCACGCCCAGGGGATCGCGCACCGACATGGCGAATTTGTTGGGCAGCTCCGAGGGAACGGTCTGGCCGAACAATCTGCGCCCCTCCCCGGCCATGTAATAGGTCATGTCAATGGCTTCCTGCACATCGCCGCGCGTTTCCGACAGCGGCTTGCCCATTTCCATGGTCATGTCCCGCGCCAACTCTTCCTTGCGTTTCACCAGAGTCTCCGCGGCGCGATACAAAATCTCCGCGCGCCGTGGAGCAGGCACGAGCCGCCATTTCGTGTAAGCCGCTTTCGCGGCGTCCACCGCGTCGTTTACGTCTTCCTCGGTCGAAGACGGAAAAATTCCTATGAGTTCGGAATGGTTGGCGGGATTACGATTCTCAAAAGAGCGCCCCGAGCGGGCTTCCACCCACTCACCATTAATAAAATTCTTGTGAAACTTGGGAACGGCCACGGTTGCCATATTGCCTCCTGAAGGTTTGCTGACGGGAGGTCCGCTGCACGAGCCGGAAAGACGCGGGCGCAAATTCCGCGCGAAATCTGAATGTAGCAGAGGCAGCGGAAGCGCGTCAAACAGCGGTGTTAGCCGGAGACAGCAAAAGTTAACTGCGGGCTAAAGGGCGCCCCACAAGATCTCTTCCTGGCCGCGGGATCGCGAAAGGCGCTTTTGGGGACTTTGGGGAATTTTTGAGTTGCTGGCCCGGTTTATAGGACTGTAGAGCATCTCGGGCCACGTCAGCCATGATCGCTTGACGCCGCGGAAGCTCGTGATTCGGAAATTCTCAAAAGGAGAGATGACGTGAAATCAGTTGCCAGCCGAAATGGCTCTCACAGTCCCAATAGGAATCAGATCACTATTCTGTATGAGGCCTTTGGTAAGCAATCGATATTAAAGTAAGATTGGGGCTATTCCGCATTGATTGAGTACGGCCGAAAGAGGATTCTTTTCGATACCGGAAACAGTGCGCAGTGGCTCAAGCACAACGTCGAAGCTCTGGGTATTGATCTGAAGGAACTCGATTTCGCAGTTCTCTCCCACCGCCATGGAGACCATACCAGCGGATTAAGCTACCTGCTCAGCGTGAACCCCGACGTGGCCATCTACACTCCCTACGAGGTCTCTGGGTTTGGCTCGCCGGTACTTCCCGGAATTGTGGCCGCCATGAACCGGCACATTCCCACGCTCCCCAATTATATGCACTACTTTGACGGCCACCTTCAAGAGTCCAGGCCGAGCGGCAGCCCTTGGCCGACCGCGCGTTTTATTCAGATTGAGAAAACTCGTGAAGTTGCGCCTGGTTTTTTTCTGATCCCACTGATCTCTCATGCCATAGGCACGAAGGAGTTGTACGAAATCTCACTTGCTTTCCAGACGGCAAGCGGGCTCGTCCTGGTAGTGGGATGCTCGCATGCCGGAATTCAGAACATTGTTCGGGAAGCGACGCGCCTGGACGAGCGGATCTTTTCGGTCTTCGGGGGATTTCATCACCTGGGCGCCTCCGATGCGGAGAGCCGGAGCACCGCTGTCGCTCTCCACGATCAGTGGAAGGTCGAGCGAATCGGGCCAGGACACTGTTCGGGGTTGCCCACCTTCGCCGCCCTGCAGGAACTTTATCAGGAGAAATATCTCTACGCTGGACTAGGGAGCATCATTCCCTTGCCTTAGGGACGCAAGTGCCTGATTTCAGCAGTCAGCTCCGCCCTGGCTCCTTAGCGGCGCACGAGGCATCCGGCTATCCCGAACTTCCTTGCTACTTTGAGGGGTCGTTTATGTTTAACCGCACGGTAGGTTGCGGACGAGGCTTCTGCCGGACGCGCAACTTGGGATGGAAGCTTTCCCACAAAATCAGGGTCATGGTAACGGCAGCGTACGCAAGCGCGAGCACTTCAAACACCCGACCCTGCCGGGCGAGCACAAACATTGGAGCCATGAGCGGGCCCAGCACAAACGAGCGTGGCGGCTTCATTTCCAGCCTGGTCTTGCATTGAGGGCAGGCTAGGTGCGTCCAGGCGTCGAGATTGACGAAAAATGGTGTGCTGACCTCGTGGCCGCAGACAGGACATTTTTCCATAGAGCGACTCCTTCCAGCTCTTGATTACTGTGACGCGGCACATTGCCGGCTGTCAATGGAACGATCCGCGAATGAAGCACCCTCAGGATTTAAAGCGCCAGGATTCAAGGGGCAGGTTGTAGCGCCCACCTGAGGATGGGCGTGTGCGCAGGCGAAGTTCAGCGTGCAGGTTTCAGGAGATTGGAATGACGCAATGTAAGCAATCTTAAGGTCAGTGAGCGGAACTTGATGCCGGAACAGCGGAGGTAGTTGCGGGAACAGCGGAAGCGGCAACGGGAACAGGAGCGCCTTTGCCGGCTGTCTCAGAACCTAATCCGAGCTTGTTCAGCGTGCCGGCATCGATTTTTCCCGTGGGATTAAGGCCGTGATTCTCCTGGAATTTTCTCATGGCTTCTGTCGTGGCGTCGTCCCACTTCCCGGTAGGATCTCCGCTCAGGGCGCCCTCGCGATTTAAGGCACTCTGGATTTCCCGGATGCGATCGGAAGTGGGGGCAGTCTGACCGTGGACTTTGGGAGCAGCCTTCTTCTTGCCCTTGGAGGAAACGCTCTTTTTCCTCTTCGAAGACGACTGCGCAGCCGCCGCACTGCGGGCGGCGGACACAACAGGGGCCGCGCTCATGGCAAGCACGGCCCCAAGAATAAAGAGCCAGGTTTTTTTCTTCATCGGTCCTTAAGTTATGGCCGCTCCGTTATTTTTCAGGAGCCGGAACCGCGCCGGCCAGGAATACTGTATCGAACTGGTCTCCGCCGGTGCGCCGCCGGATCTTGAATAACACATTTTCTCCCGGCTTCAGCCCGGAAACAACGCGCCGATATTCCGAGACGGACGAAACAGTACTGTGGTTGACTTCGGTGATAACGTCACCGCGAACGAAACCGATATCCTCGGCGAAGCTGGCCGGATCGACCTCGGTCACCAGCACGCCTTTCATGTCCTCGAATCCGGCGCGTCGCGCACGATCGGTTCCGAGATCTTCGACACGCAGCCCGAATTCCACCGGGGTCGGTCCGTTATCGTTATTGCCGCCGTTGGCGGTGCGATCGGGGAAAATCTTGGTGCGATCCGCGACCGTCAGGTTGGCTTCATGCTCTTTCTTGTCACGAATGTAAGTGACGCGGATGGTTCCCCCGACGGCTGTGGAGGCGATGGGATTCACAAGGTCGCTCCCGGTATGAACGGGCTTGCCGTTCACGCTGGTGATGACGTCGCCGGATTGCAATCCCGCCTTCTCTGCCGGGCTGCCCGATTCGACTCGCTGCAACACGATTCCGTAGGGCGCGCCGAGCTCTTTCAGAACGATGGGATTGCTTCCCTGGGTTTCGGTGAAGCTGACGCCGATGGAGCCGCGGGTAACTTTGCCGTTGGCGATGAGCTGGTTATAAACACCGATTGCTGAATTTGAGGGCAGCGCGAAACCCACACCTTCGTTTCCGTGGCCTCCCGTAATGATGGCCGTATTGATGCCGATCACCTGCCCCGACATATTCACCAGCGGTCCGCCGGAATTTCCCGGATTGATTGCCGCATCGGTCTGCAGGAATCGTTGGAATTGCTGTCCGACGTTGCCGCGATCCTTGGCGCTGATGATTCCAGCCGTAACGCTGCCCTGCAGGAATCCGAATGGATTGCCGATGGCCAGGGCCCAGTCGCCCACCTGAACGGCGTCGGAATTGCCCAGCTTAGCCGCCGGCAGATCATGTCCCACATCAATCTTGATGACGGCAAGATCGGTCTCTTCGTCCACGCCGACTACCTTCGCCGTGTAGGGCGTTTGTTCGCCATTGAGGGTCACCTGGACTTTGGTGGCCTGGTCCACGACGTGATTGTTGGTGAGAATGTATCCTTTTTTGTCGACGATCACGCCGGATCCCAGACTGCGTTCGGCGGTGGGTCCCTGATCGGGAAAATCAAAGAAGCGATTGAAGAAATCCTGGAAGGGCTGTTGATCCTGATCGTCTCCCGGTCCCTGAGGGCCCTGGGGACCTTGCGGGCCCATTTGTCCACGGCCACGGGGCATGCCCTTGCGGCGCTCAATCACCTGCGTCGTGGAAATATTGACGACGGCGGGCTGAATTCTTGTGACGATGGAAGCGAAGGCGCTCGATAGTTGCACTGGATCCGGAATTACCAGCGGCGTGGCGTCGGTTCCCGCTGCCGCGGGATGCGATGCGCCTACGCGCCCGGAGGCGACCGTACCAATCACGATGCCGATCGCCAACGTCACTGTTACCAGAAGGGTCGCCAGAATCTTACGATTTCGCGCCCAGGCAGCGAATTCCCTTAGCTGCATGCCCATGTTGTTCACTCCTCCGTCCAGATCGTACTGTGCGAGCTCCGCTGACAGGCCGCCCGGAACTCGACGAAACCCGTTCGCAATTATATCACCCTCCGGCCCTCGAGGCATGCCATTGACTTGCGCGCTGATCCTTGTCAGCCACTTGGGCAGGCAGCGAGTTGCGAAATTTCCCTACCCTGCTAGACTAGATGCATAAAAATGACTTCACGCACAATGTACCGCAAAATTTGGGATGCTCACGTCGTCCATGAGGCGCCGGGAGAACCTTCGCTGATCTATATTGACCGCCACCTGGTTCATGAGGGCACCTCGCCGCAGGCGTTTGCCGGGCTCAAGGAAGCGGGCCGAAAAGTCAGGCGGCCTGACCTGACGTTCGCTGTAATGGATCACTCTGTCCCCACGAAAAATCGCAATTTGCCCATCCTCGATGCGGACGCCATGGGACAATTTTCGGCGCTGGAGCGCAACTGTCGAGAGGCGGGCGTAACGCTTTTCGACATGTTCAGCCACAACCAGGGCATCGTGCACGTAATTGGTCCTGAGCTGGGCATCACGCAGCCGGGGCAGACGATCGTCTGCGGCGATAGCCATACCTCGACCCACGGCGCGTTCGGCACGTTGGCATTCGGCATCGGCACGAGCGAAGTTGAGCATGTGCTGGCAACTCAGTGTCTTTCCCAATACGCATCGAAGACCATGCACATCGTCGTGAACGGCAAGCGTGCCAAAGGCGTTTCCGCGAAAGACATCATTCTCGCTATCATTGGAAAAATTGGCATCGCCGGAGGAACCAGCCGCGTTGTGGAATATTCCGGCGAGGCCATACGCGCTCTCTCGATGGATGGACGCATGACGGTCTGCAATATGTCCATCGAAGGCGGCGCGCGCGCCGGAATGATTGCGCCCGACGATACGACATTCGCTTACCTGGAAGGCCGCCCCTACGTTCCCCGCGGAAAATCGTTTCAGGAAGCGGTCGAGCGATGGAAGGCGCTGGCCAGCGATCCGGGAGCGGAATTCGAGGCTACGGTTACACTCGATGCTGCGAAGATTTCGCCGCAGGTTACCTGGGGAACGAATCCAGGAATGGTGACCGGAGTGTCGGATCGTGTTCCGGATCCAGCGTCGTTCCGCGAAGCGGATGATCAAAAGGCCGCCGCTCGCGCTCTCGAATACATGGGCCTCAAGCCGGGCACGCCGCTGGTGGATATTCCCGTGGATCGCGTGTTTATCGGATCGTGCACCAATTCGCGATTGAATGATTTGCGCGCGGCTGCACGCGTGGTGGCCGGAAAACATGTCTCCAAAAATCTCAAAGAGGCTCTGGTCGTACCGGGTTCGATGACCATTAAAGCCAAGGCAGAAGCAGAAGGCCTGGACAAGATTTTCCGCGATGCCGGGTTTGAATGGCGCGACGCGGGTTGCAGTATGTGCATTGCCATGAATCCTGATGTGCTGCCTCCCGGGGAACGGGCCGCCAGCACTTCCAACCGGAACTTTGAAGGACGCCAGGGTAAAGACAGCCGGACTCACCTGGTCAGCCCCATCATGGCGGCAGCGGCTGCCATTGCCGGGCACTTTGTGGACATTCGCGAGTGGAACGTGGACGCAACGGAATAGCTCCTGGAGAAACTAAATCAATGAAACCGTTTTCAACTCATACTGGATTAGTTCTCCCGCTAGATCGCATCAACGTGGATACCGACCAGATGGTGCCCAAGCAGTTCCTGAAGCTGCAGACCAAGCAGGGCTTTGGACGGGTTTTGTTTTATGACTGGCGTTATCTTCCCGGCGAAAAACCGAATCCCGATTTCATTCTCAACCAGCCGCGCTATAAAGACGCCTCGGTAATGCTGGCTCGCGCTAACTTTGGCTGCGGGTCCAGCCGCGAGCACGCGCCCTGGGCCGTTGCCGACTACGGTTTTCGCGTCCTGATTGCGCCGAGCTTTGCCGATATTTTTTATAACAACTGTTTCAAGAATGGAATTCTGCCGGTCACGCTTCCCGAGGAAAAAATCGAGGAGCTTTTCAAGCGCGCCGAAAAGGAACCGGGTTACTCACTGACGGCGGACCTGCCCCGGCAGACCATCAGCGACTCTGGCGGCCTGAATTATTCGTTCGAAATTGACAAGTTCCGCAAGCATGTTCTTCTCGAGGGCCTCGACGATATCGGCCTGACGCTCAAGCATGAGCAGGAGATTACCGCGTTCGAACAGGCCAGGCATCCGGGCGCCACGATGTACGAGCCCGTGGACGCGAAATATTCTCCCAAACAGCAATAAGCGGTCGCCCCCCGCTTCAGGCTGGCCCTTTCAATTCCGCGACCAGGATTCCGCCCAGGATGAGCGCTGCGCCTAAGAGCGCCCGCGCGCCGAGCCGTTCATTGAGTACGATGTAAGAAGTGACGGCCGCGAAGACGGGCTCTCCGGCAAGGATCAGCGCGGTGTTCGCAGCGCTGGTGTGGCTCTGCCCCCAAACCAGCAAGGGATAAGCAATCGCCGTGGTGAACACAGCCGTGACGATGACGGCGAAAATGAGCCCTGAAGTGAGATGGAAACGGTACGCTTCCAGGTGCGTTGCGGCGAGCAGCGGAACCGCGGCAAGCGACAATGCCGCCGTCACCGCGACCTGCAGAAAACTCAGGGCGGCCAGGGGATGCCGCGCGCTGTAGCGTTCGATGAAAATAATCTGGAAGGCGTAGCAAAACGCGCAGCCGGTCACCAGCAAATCGCCGCGATTCAGTTCGGCGATTCCCTCACGCGGAACCGTGAGGAAGTAGAGTCCCGCCAAAGAAGCAAAAGCGCCGGTCCAGGCCCAGGCACTGATGCGCCGCCGCCAGACGACCGCCATCAACACGGGAACCAGAACGACGCTGAATCCGGTGATGAAGGCCGCTTTCGACGCCGTGGTTTCCGCAATCCCGGCGGTTTGGAACGCGTAGCCGCCAAACATCAGTACGCCGATGCGCACACCGGCCCAAAAATCGGCGGCTGAAATTTTGTGAAGGTCCGCGCGATAAAACCACCACAGCGGCGGGATGGCCAGAGTAAAGCGAGCGGCCAGATAGGCGAAGACGGAGGAATCGTTTAAGGCATCCTTGACAACGACAAAGGTGACGCCCCAAAAAAAGGCGCAAAGAAGCAACGCCAAATGGGCTTTGAATCGCAGGCTCACGACTCAGGCATCGCCCGGCGCTGAGAATGGCGCAATTTAAGAAACCGCCATCGAGCTGGCAAGCGTCTCATGGAATGCATGAGTCTAGTGGCACCGCAAAACAAAGGCAACCTGCCAGGCATGGATCGAATCGCAACTTTGATGGGTTTTGGCGACAATTTGGGGATACGTGCGGCCATGGGCCTTACGCTGATTTGCTTCGTTGACACGGGAGTAACCTCTTGCTACACCTAACAGCGGTGCCTGCCCGTCGCCATTCTCGTTCAATTTTCTTGTGGGTCTTGCTGCCTTTGCTGGCTGGAGCGCTCTCCGCTTCTGCACGCTCGGCGGATAAGGCGGACAAAGCCGACAAGAAAGTGGAGAAGGTGGAACCCTGGGTGGAGCTGCGCACGCCGCATTTCGTGGTGATGAGCGATGGCGGCGAAAAATTGGCGCGCCACGTCGCGGACCAGTTCGAACTGGTTCGCCGCGTTTTCCAGGCAACCATGCCCAACGCGCACCTCGATACCGGAGTCCCCATCCGCATTATGGCCGCGAAGGATGGAAAATCCTTTGCCACGCTGCTGCCCGAATATCCCTTCGACAAACGGCATCAGCAACCTGAGGGACTCTTCATCCCCGGCACGGAAAAGAATTACATCGTTTTGCGCACCAATGTTTCCGGCCCGGTACCCTACGAGGATATTTACCACGCCTATGCGCAGCTGGTTCTGAAGTTGAGCTATCACAGCCTGCCTCCCTGGCTGGCAGACGGCTACGCCAACGTGTACGGCGGGATGTCGCTGACCGACAAAGGCGCTAAAATCGGCAAGCCTGATCCCGAAGACTTGAGCGCGCTGTGGGAGAGTCCGCTGCTTCCTCTCGACATCGTGCTGCACGTGGATCGCTCGTCGCCCTACTACAACACCAACGGCCAGACCACGGTGTACTCCGCGGAATCGCGCGCCCTGGTGCATTACCTGTTGACCCAGGCTCAGCCTTCGGGAATCAAATCGCTGGAACAATTCATCGCCCAGGTCGAAGGCGGCGCCGATGCGTTACAAACAGCACGCCAGGTGTTCGGCGACCTGAATCAGCTGCAAAGCAGGCTCGAAGCCTACATCAAGCAGACTTCCACGACGCCCACGGAAATTCAGGCTGCCGGCGGAAGCGAAACCTCTTCCGGAGTGCGCACGTTAACACCCGCTGAAACCGAAGCGCGTCTCGGCGACCTCGATCTGGGCCGCGGCCGGCGCGACGATGCCCAGACGAAACTGGAAGATGCGCTCAAACTTGATCCTTCTCTCGCAGGCGCCGAAGAAAGCCTGGGGTTCTATCTGCTGCAAGTCAGTCAGCTGGAAGAAGCGGAGAAACATTTCATGCGCGCCGCCGAGCTCGATCCCCAATTGCCTCTGGCCTATTACGGACAGGGAATGGTGGCCATGTCGCGGGGCGGGTACGTAGGCGTGCCCGTGGGCGCAGTGGTGGCATTCGAAAAAACAGTCGCGCTGAGTCCCGAGTTTGCGCCCGCCTGGTTCAACCTGGCCTCCATTTATGCCTTGCGGCCGGAGAACCTGCAGAAAGCCCTGGACGCCGCACAACACGCCGCGTCGCTCGTGCCGGGCGATTCCGGATATCAATACCAGGTAGCTGTGATTCTCGAAAATATGGGACGATCCGAGGAAGCGCGCAAGGTCGCCGAGCGGATTCGCAATTCCTCTAGTGATCTGCGGGCTGCAGACAGGGCCACTGACCTGATCGCGCAGATTTCCCAGCCGCGCCCCGCCGTATCTCCAACAGCAAGTCCAGCCGCGCCGCCAACACCCGCCGACAATCGCCAAGTCCGTCTGGAGCGAAAGACAGAGCCCGATGACAAACCCGCGCAGACACTTTCGAACAGAACCGCGGAAGCAAGCGCGGCACCTGCGGCGCCCGCGCCTTTGCCCAAAACGGCGGAAGCGCGCGTCTACTCCATGGTAGGCACCATCACGGATGTAAGCTGCACGGACGCTCCACAGGTGCAGCTCACATTAAAGGCGCAGACCATCGTGATGCACCTGCACGCAGCCGATGCGGCGCATTTGACCATCAAGCCTGCGCCCGCGAAAAACGTGGCCTGCCCGGGCCTGCGAGGACGAAGCGCGCGCGTCACCTATCAGCTCGTGTCGGAACAGAAATGGGATGGCGAGATTCAGTCAGTGGAACTGCGGGACTTGCCTTAAGATATCACTCCGCAAGCCAAAGAAAACTTCATTAAACAGGCGCGTGAATTCGGTAGTCGCCGCGCTTGACACTCGCCAACCTGCTGCGATACATCTTCCGTAATGTCACCCACCCGGTACTCAGGCATCGTGCTGGCATCGATGATCGCCGCGTTTGCGGCTGCCACTGCCTGGGGCGCGCCTTATCCGGCCGAAAAACAGGACATTTGGACCGAGGTGCGCACTCCCCACTTCATTGTGGCCAGCAATGATGGCGAAACTACCGCGCGCCGCATTGCCGACCAATTCGAGCAGATTCGTTTTCTATACTCCAGAGCCCTGAACCAAAAATTGCGCCTGGACCCGGGCACTCCCATCCTGATTTTTGCCGTGAAGAACGAAAAAGCGCTTTCGCAATTGATGCCCGAGAACTGGGCGCAAAAGGGCCACACTCACCCGGCGGGAATGTTCGTTCCCGGCCAGGAAAAGAATTACATCGCGCTAAGAACGGACGTGGAAGCGGAATTTCCCTACCTGCCCATCTACCACGAATACGTGCACTTGATTATCAACCTCAATTACCAGCATTTTCCTTTGTGGCTGAACGAAGGATTTGCCGATTTCCTGGGCTGCGCGACGCTCACCGGCAAGGGCGGTAAACTGGGACAACCGAGCGCCTCGGAACTCGACATTCTGCAGAGAAACAAATTATTGCCGCTCGATACTTTATTCCAAGTGGATCATCAGTCTCCCTACTATAACGAAGCCAACAAGACCACCATCTTTTACGCGGAATCCTGGGCGCTGGTTCATTACCTGATGCTCGATCCAGAAAGACAGAAAAATCAGGCGTTGAGCAAGTATATTGCCCTCGTTGAGAGTGGCGCGGATCCGGTGGAGGCGGCCACGCGAGCCTTTGGCGATCTGGCGCAGCTTCAGAAGACGCTGCAGTCCTACACCTCCAGAACGTCCTACATGGAACTTAACGTAGCGGTGCCGGCAAAACCGGAGACACAGGATTATTCGGTTCGCACCATTTCCGCCGCTGAAGCGCAAGCCCGGCTGGGCGATTTCGACCTGCATCGCGGCCAACGGGAAGCGGCGCAAAAAAAACTGGAAGAAGCGATTCGCCTTGATCCCAACCTTGCGGCGGCGCAGGAAAGCATGGGGCTGCTGCTCTTCCGCCAGAACGAGAGTTACGCAGCGGAAAAATATTTTGCCCGCGCCGTGGAGCTCGATTCCAAGAGCGCTTTGGCATATTTCTACCACGCCATGTTGCTGACCTCCCAGGCGCCCGACGCCGAGGAAACAGCAGAGGCCCGCGCGTCTCTGGAAAAAGCGGTGGCGCTGAATCCCGGACTGGGTTCGGCGTGGTCTAATCTCGGACTTTTGTATGCCGACGCAGGCGAATTTGATAAAGCGCTGAGCGCCGCAAAACGCGCGGTGGACAGCGTGCCCGGCGAACCTCATTTTCAATATAATCTCGCCGTGGTGCTGGCGCGCATGGAACGATTCGACGATGCGCGGAGTATCGCGCGGAAACTTCAGTCCTCGGGAGACCCGGTCATCGTTTCTATCGCCGATAAATTTTTGGCGCAGCTTGACCAGGCGGAGCAGTACGCCGCGTTTAAGAAAATGAACGAATCAAGTTCCTCGGGCGCAGTGGCGATGAATGACGAAAACAGATTCGCCGCCGATTCTTCCGCGCCGGTATTGA
>Ga0070713_100002338_pt1 | contig 12369 bp, 10 predicted proteins | sample LARL82metaG_FD_65465 | JGI IMG/M metagenome (GOLD analysis project Ga0070713, IMG submission 65465) | Corn, switchgrass and miscanthus rhizosphere microbial communities from Kellogg Biological Station, Michigan, USA - LAR L8-2 metaG | ecosystem: Host-associated > Plants > Roots > Rhizosphere ... | reverse complement strand
AAGATGACGGCAATGACGTTCGCGTCGGCCGCCGTGCTCCTCGTGGCCGCGGGGCTGATCGAGCTGTGGGGCGTCCATCACCAGCTCGAGCTCGTGCGCCGGCAGCGCGCCGAACTTCGTCCGGCGCTGTCGTCCACGTTGATCGGGCGCACGACGGTCGAAGCGACGTATCGACACCTCGCCGTGCTCAATGGAATCGAGCGATCGACGCCGCAGTGGGCGGCGGTGATCTTGACGTTGAGCACGTCGATTCCGAGCGACGCGTATCTCACGGCGATTCGCTCGCGTGACGACTCGGTGATCGTCGACGGATTGGCGGAGCGCGCGGCACGCGTGTTCGACGCGCTCGAGAAGGCGCCTGGCTTGGCGGACGTGAAAGCGGCGGCGGCCGTGCGACGCGAGCTGCAGGACGACGGCACCGCGCTCGATCATTTCACGATCGCGGCGCGCGTCGTGACCAATCCGCCGGCGCGCGCGACGACGTCGCCCGTGTCGAACCCGGCGGGTCGGAGGCCGGCGCCATGAGGTGGAGCACGATGAGCGGCCGCGAACGTCGCGCGATCGTCCTGGGCGCGGGCGTCATCCTGGCCGGCTTCGCGCTCATCTGGGGGCGGATGTATCGCGACGCCCTGGCCGACGCGCGCGATCAATTGGCCACGGAGCGGGCGACGCTGGCGCGTGAGCGCACCGCCGTGTCGACCGCGCGACACAATCCGCAGCTCCAGCACATCGCCGACTCGGCGATGCGCGCCATGCGCCCGCGATTGTTCGAGGGCAAGGACGACGTGATGGCGAGCGCCGAGCTGGCGTCGTACGTCGGCGACGTGGCGCGGCGGGCGCGCGTATGGCTTCAGGACGCCGGTACGCGGCCCGCCACGCCGGCCGCGGAAGGCGTGCGCACGCTGCGCATCGAGATTCGCGCCGAGTCCGACCTGCAAGGCGCGCTGCTCTTTCTGCAGGGACTCGAGCGCGGCGACAAGTTGGTTCGCATCGATCGGCTCGACATCTCGCACGCCGCGCGGTCCGACGAAAAGGATGCGGAGGTTCTCTCGATCGCCGCGACGATCTCCGGCTTCGCGGTGAGCGACTCGATGCCGACGACGGGGACGACGCGGCCGGCGGTCGCGTCGGTCGCCCCGATCGTGGAGGCGCCGCGATGACCGCGCGTACGAGCGCCCCGGGAATGCGCGTCGCGATCGGCGTGTTGGTGATCTCCGTCGCGCTCGTGACGTGGACGTTGGCGCAGGCGCTGCGCAGCCAGCCGCTCCCGGACACGCCGCCGACCACCGTGGCAAGTCTCGAGATGATCACCCACGGGTCCGCGCGTCCACCGGCGGACATCGAGATGGCGGTCGACAAGGATCTCTTCGCCGCCGACCGCAGCGCGCCCGACGCCCCGTATCGCATGCCGGGCGAGAGTGACGGAAAGGAGAAATCGACCGTCGAACCCATGAAGCCAATCGTTCTGGGGACGGCGGTCGCGACCGATGGACGCAGTTTCGCGACGCTTCAACTCGGTGACGCATCTCCGACGATCGTGCGTGTCGGGGACAAGATCGGTGAGTGGGTCGTCAAAGCGATCGAGCGTGGCAAGATCGTGCTAGTCAGCACGGCCGGCACGCGCGCCGATCTCACCGTGCCCAAGCCAGGAACCTGATATGTCCTTCGTTCATAGAATTGTCATGATCGGCGCGACGACGATGTCGCTGGCACAGTCCACCCTCGCTCAGCGCGGCGCGACTGGTCAAACACCGACGCGCATTCCGGCCGCGCCTCCCAAGGCGCAAGCGTCCAAGGCCGATTCGGTGAAGAAGACGGCCGCCGTCTCGCTCGACTTCCAGGACCAAGAGCTGCGCGTGGTGCTCGATGCGCTCGCAGCCGCCGGCGATCTCAACGTGTCGATGACGAACATTCCATCGCAGCGTGTGTCGGTGCACATGGGCCGGCCGGTAACGCGCGAAGGGATGATCGAGCTGGTGAAGAACGTCGCCGAGTCGAATGGCCTCAAGGTCACGGAGACGCCGACGCTGATCCAAATCGCCGGACCACAACCGGCGCCGGACGTGCGTCAGAGCGCCGCGCAGCAGTTGCTCACCCAACAGCTGCTGCAGAACCAGCAACAGCAGGTGCGTCTGTACACGTATCGCCTCAAGCACGCGAGCGCAGTGCAGTTGGCTCCGGTGCTCACCAATCTCTTTTCGGGATTCGGCGGCGGCGGGTTCAACGGCGGCCGCGGTACGACGGTCATTCCGAACGGCAACGGCGGCTTCCAAGTCTTCACGCCCAACGTTGCCGGCGTTGCCGGCGGACCGCCGGGGAACGTTTCCACGATTCAGCCGCCGTTCGCGAACCCCGGCCGCGGCGGGAATGGGGGCCGCGGGAACGCCGGCGGCGGTGGGAATCCGAACGTCGGCGGCAATGTGGCGAATGCGATCAACACCGCGTTCGCGCAGGCGGTCGGTCTCTCGAGCCAGTCGGGCGACATTCGTATCATCGCCGAGGAGACGAGCAACTCGCTGCTCATTCGGGCGACGGAATCGGACTGGGGTTTGGTGCAGCAGATCATTCAAGGCGTCGACCTCCGGCCGCTGCAAGTATTGATCGAGGTGACGATCGCCGAGGTGCAGCGCACGCACGATCTCGACCTTGGCGTGTCGGGCACAGTGAAGCGCATTCCCAACGGGAAGGTCACGGCCGACGTCACGGCGACGGCGCCGTCACAGGCGAGCGCGCGCGATTTCATCGTCGAGCTCACGGGCGGCCACGGGACCATCAACTACGACGTCGCGATCGCCGCACTCCAGGAGCGCGGCGACGTGCGGGTGCTGTCACTGCCGGTCATCATCGCGCAGAACAATCGCCAGGCTGTACTCAACGTCGGCTCGTCTCGGCCGTTCGTGCAGGTGTCCCAGACCGTGCCCAACGATCCGACGGGGCGCGTGCAGACGATTCAGTACATCGACGTCGCGACGACGCTCACGATCACGCCGACGATCAACCCCGACGGCTACGTCAACCTCCAGGTGTCGCAGACTGACAACAGCGCGACGAACGAGGTGCAGTTCGACGCGCCGGTGATCAACAAGCGCGAAGCGACGACCCAGATCTTCATTCGCGATGGACAGACGACGGTCATCGGCGGACTCGCCGACAACACGCGCAGCAGTGACATCAGCGGCATTCCGTTCTTGAGTCGCATTCCGCTCGTCGGGCCGTTCCTGTTCGGCCGGGTGACGAAGAACGAGACGACCAACGAGCTGTTTCTCTTTCTGACGCCGCACATCATCTCGAGCGACGGCGATGTCGACAAGCTGCGCGACGCGCTCAGGGACGGCAGCGACTTGCTCAAGCAGCTCGACGTCGGGCCGCGCATCATCCCGCGCGCCGACACGCTGCCGCCGTTCATCAGGCCGGACACGCTCAAGAAGCCTGACTCGTTGACGACCCTTCGCCGGCGTCCGCCCGCTCCCCGATGACGCTGATCGATCGGCCCGATACCGAGCACTCGGCGACGGAGCTGCTCGAGGTCGAGCGGCTCACGACCGCGCTCTCGGCGGATTGGCTCGAGCAGTATGGCGTGCTGCCGTTGCGGCTGGACGACGACACGCTCGTGGTGGGAACGTGGTTGGATCGCGTCGAGCCGTTGGCGCTCGACGATCTCCGATTGCTGTTCGGCGCGCGCGTCGTCGTCGAGCGGTTCAGCGAGCACGAGTTGCGCTCGGCCATTCGTCGCGCGTACGCGCCCGAGGCGGCGACGGCCGAGGGGCTCATTGCCGGGCTGACGAGCGAGGCGCGGGTCGTGGATGTCGACGATATCGCGCTCGACGATCTGCTGCACCTGGCGAACGAAGCGCCCGTCGTGCGGCTGGTCAATCTCCTGCTCATCGAAGCGCTCGATGCACGCGCGTCGGACGTGCACCTCGAGTCGTACCAGGACGGACTGCACGTGCGGTATCGCGTCGACGGCGTCTTGCAGAACGCGCCGTCGCCGCCACTGCATCTCACGGCAGCGATCATCAGCCGCCTCAAGATCATGGCCGAGCTGGACATCGCCGAGCGCCGGCTGCCGCAGGACGGACGCATTCGTCTACGATTGCAGAATCGCCAAGTCGACGTTCGCGTGTCGACCGTGCCGACGCTGCGCGGTGAGAGCGTCGTGCTGCGACTGCTCGACAAGGAGCGCGGCCGGATCTCGCTGCCGGAACTCGGCATGGCGCCCGACACGCTCGAGCTGTTCACCGAGGTGGTCTCGCGGCCGCATGGCATCGTGCTCGTCACCGGCCCGACGGGCTCCGGCAAGACCACCACGCTGTACGCGGCGGTCGAGATGATCCGTACGGGGCGTGAGAAAATTCTCACCGTCGAGGATCCGGTCGAGTACGAGCTGCCCGGCGTGCCGCAGGTGCCGGTGAACGAGAAGGTCGGCATGACGTTCGCCGGCGCGTTGCGCGCGCTCCTCCGACAGGACCCCGACATCATTCTCGTCGGCGAGATCCGCGATGCCGACACGGCGCAGATCGCGACGCAAGCCGCGCTCACCGGCCATCTCGTGCTCTCGACGCTGCATACGAACGATGCGCCGACCGCGCTCACGCGTCTACTCGACCTGGACGTGGCGGCGTACCTCGTGGCCAGCACCGTCGACGCGGTGCTCGCGCAGCGACTCGTGCGCGTGATCTGCAAGAACTGCAAAGTCGAGACGCGCCCGGACAAGGCCGCCGAGCGCCGGATCGACGTGGAGGCGGCGGGGCTGACACGCATCTGGAAGGGCGCCGGCTGCGACGAATGCCGAGGCACCGGCTTCCGCGGGAGAACCGGCATCTACGAGCTCGTCGTGATGGACAACGAACTGCGCATCGAAGTGCAGCGGCGGCGCGGATCGGAAGAGCTGCGGACGATGGCGATCGCGAAGGGCATGCGCACGCTGCTCGACGACGGGCTTCGCGCGGCGCGAGCCGGCATCACGACGCTGGACGAGGTGCTGCGCGTCGCACGGGCGTAGGCGTTCGTGCGGTCATTAAGATTCGTCGATGCCGCATCGCGCCAATCACTCAATAACTCACAAGGCCGCGTACGTCGCGCTCGCGGTCGGCGTGCTCGGCGTGGGCTGGTCCGCGATCTTCGTTCGCTTGTCGGACGTGCCAGGCTCGACGTCGGCGTTCTACCGCATGGCGCTGGCGCAGTTGGTGTTCGTGCCCTGGCGTCTTGGCGCGCCGTCGCCCAGCGCGCGCCTCACTCGCGGTGCGGTCGTCGCCGCGATCTGGGCGGGAATCGCGTTCGCCGTCGATCTCGCGCTGTTCAACACGGCGATCATGCGCACGTCGGTCGGCAACGCGACGCTGCTCGGCGTGAACGCGCCGATCTTCGTCGCGCTCGGCGCGTGGATGTTCTTCGGGCAACGGCCGACCGTTGCGTTCTGGAGCGGCTTCGCGCTCAGCTTCATCGGCATGGTGGCCATCGTCGGGACGGATGTGATTCGCCACCCCGTGCTCGGTATCGGTGATGCGATGGCCGTCGGCGGCGCGATCTCGTACGCTGTCTATCTGCTGTACGTGCAACGAAGCCGCGCCGAAATCGACGCGCTCAGCTTCAGTGCGATCTCTGGCGTGGTTGCATCGATCACGCTGCTGTTCATCTGCCTTGCGATCGGCGCGCCGCTCGGCGGATTTCCCGCCGCGAGCTGGGCCGCGTTGATCGCTCTCGCGTTGGTCACGCAGGTGGCCGGCCATCTGTGCATTGCGTATGCGTTGGGTAAGATCCCTGCGTCGATCGCGTCGGTCGTGCTATTGGGACAGGCCCCGATCACGGTCATCCTCGCCGTTCCCGTGCTGCACGAGCGAGTCACGGTGGCGCAACTCGTCGGCGGCGCGCTCGTGCTCGCCGGCATTTGTGTCGTCAATCTCAGGACGTCACGCGCCGCGCGACTCGGTCGAGCGGTGCAAGAAGTCCCGGCCGTCAGTTGACGATTGTCGATCGATGACGCGACGCAGTTTCCGCATTCGAACGTCGATCTTCGCTCGCCTGGCCGCGTACTACGGGCTGTGCTGGGGATTTCTCGCGGTGCTCGCGCATGGTGCGTTCCCGTTTGCCGTCGCCGCGACGCTCGCTGTCGCCGCTTACACGACAGTCCCGCTCGTCGTTTTTCTGCGCGGCGGCGGTTGGACGTTCTATCCCACCGCCGCGTATCGCGTGTTGGTGATTCGGCCGTTGTTGTACGTCCAAACGGCGCTGCCGCTGGTTGTCGCCTCCGCCGTGCTCGGCTTGTTGATTGGTGCGGTCGCTGGACATCCGCTGACGGGCGCGCGTTGGTTTGCGCTCGCGATCGGAACGATGCTGGCGCTGATGTTCGTCGTCGGCTACGTGGGTTCGCGCCGGTTGGTCGTGCACGCGCTCGAGGCCTCGATGCCGAATCTTCCGCCGGCGTTCGACGGCGCGACGATCGCGCAGATCTCCGATCTGCATGTCGGACCGCAGACTTCGCGCCGCTATCTGCGCCGCGTCGTGACCGCGATCGACTCGCTCACGCCGGACCTCATTGCGATCACCGGCGATCAGATCGACGACCGCCCGGAGGACGTCGCGCACTTCGCCGCCGCCTTCGCCGACCTGCGGGCGCCGCTCGGTGTCTTTCTCATCGTCGGCAACCACGACGTATACGCGGGTTGGGACGACGTCGAGCGGGAATTGCAAGCGCGCGTCCCCGCGACGCGGCTCATCAACGACGCGCTTCCACTTCGCCGCGATGGCGCGGTGATCTATCTCGCCGGCACCGGCGACCCCGCCGGCGTTCAGACGCAATCACGTCGCGTCGCGCCCGACATCGAGCGAACGTTGGCTCGCGTCCCGCGCGGCGCGCCCGTGATTGCTTTGGCACACAACCCGGCGCTCTGGCCGGCGCTCGCCGATCGCGGCGTCGCGCTCACGCTGAGTGGACACACGCACTGGGGACAATTCTCCTTTCCGAAATGGGGATGGAGCCTGGCCTCTCCATTCCTCGAACTCGCGTTCGGCTCGTACGAGCGTGGTGACTCCCTCCTCTACATCTCGCCGGGCACCGGATACTGGGGACTTCCATTTCGCATTGGCGCGCCGGCGGAGGTCACGCACGTCACGCTGCGACGCGGACCTGTGGCGATGCGCGACGGCGGACGTCATGCGATCGGCAACAACGTATCGTCGAGCTCACGCGGCTCTCGCTCGCGCGCCGGCGGTCGCGAGTCGTAATCGTTCGGCCGACGCGCGCCCATAGCCGAAGTAGATCGCGAGTCCGACGAAGAGCCACGCAATGAGTCGGATCCACGTCGTGCCGGGCAGTCCGGCCATCTGCGCGAGGCAGATCAACGCGCCGAGGATCGGGACCCACGGCATGCCCGGCGTCTTGAACGGACGGGCGAGGTTCGGATGCGTGCGACGGAGTACCAAAATACCGAGTGAGACCATGACGAACGCCAGCAACGTTCCCATCGACGTGAGTTGTGTGAGCGTCGCGATGGGGAAGAGACCGGCGACAAGCGCCACGATCGCACCGGTGAGCGCTGTCGTGATGTACGGCGTCTTGAACCTCGGGTGCACTCTGCTGAAGAGCGGCGGGAGCAATCCGTCACGGCTCATTGAATAGAAGATGCGCGGCTGCCCGAGCAGCATGACGAGCATCGTACTCGACAGCCCGGCAATCGCGCCGAGCTTGATGATCGGACGAAGCCATGTGAGCCCCGTCGAGTCGACGCCGAGTGCGATCGGCGCCGGAACGTTGAGCTTGGAGTAGTGGACGATGCCCGTGAGGACGAGTGCGACGGCGATGTACAGGATCGTGCAGACGACGAGCGAGATGAGAATGCCGCGCGGCATGTCGCGCTGCGGGTTGCGCGCTTCTTGCGCCGCGGTCGAGACGGCATCGAATCCAATGAAGGCGAAGAAGATCACGCCGGCGCCGCGCAGCACGCCGCTCCAGCCGAACTCCCCGAACTTGCCCGTGTTCGGCGGAACGAACGGATGCCAATTCGCCGTGTTGATGTACTTGATGCCGAACGCGATGAACAGCAGCAGCACGGCCACTTTCACGACGACGATGACCGTGTTGAATCCCGCCGATTCTCGGATGCCGACGATGAGAATCGCCGATACCAGCAGCACGATCATCGCCGCCGGAAGATTGAACACTCCGGTCACGGTGCTGCCGTCCGGCAGCGCGACGAGCGACCCGGGCGGTCCGGCGAGCGTTGCTGGAAACTGAATGCCCATGTCTTGTAGAATGCTGATGAAGTTGCCCGCCCATCCTACCGCGATCGTCGATGCGCCGAGCGCATACTCCAGGATCAAGTCCCAGCCGATGATCCAGGCGAACAACTCGCCAAGCGTCGCGTATGAATACGTGTACGCGCTGCCGGCCACCGGGATCATGCTGGCGAACTCCGCGTAGCAGAGTCCCGCGAACGCGCATCCGATCGCGGCGAATATCATCGACAGCACGAGCGACGGTCCCGCGTATTGCGCCGCCGCTGTCCCCGTGATCACGAAAATTCCGGCGCCGATGATCGCGCCGACGCCGAGCGTGGTGAGGCTGAACGGCCCCAACGTTCGCCGCAGCGTGCTGGTGTTCGCCTCGGCGGTCAGCTCGTCGATCGACTTGCGTGTCATGAGATTCATCGGGGCTCCAGGGAGGGAGTGGTAGAATGGAATGGGCCGCCCGATCTCGTGTGCTGCTGCGGTGGGCAGCGTGTCAGAGCCGTGTCAGAATTCGGCCTCACGCGTGCTGACAACCATTGCCCCACGTGCGTCCCCGACGGCAGATTCGCTGAATGGCCGCTTCGTACTTCCGCCCGGGCGCCCGCCCACGATCGCACGCCATGTTGCTGGCGACGCTGCTCGTGTGCACGCTGATTCTGGCGACGATGCTCGCGTACGTCGCGCACGATGCGGCCCGTTCTCATCGCGCGACGGCGGAGCGCGCGCTGCACGATTACGCGGCGGTCGCGGCGTGGGAGCTCGTGGCCGGCGTGAACGACCGACTGCAGTCGACGCTCGGCACGGCGCTCGCGCCGATGACGCGCGTCCGCGCCACCACGCCATACGAGCTCCTGCCCGCGCCGAGTGTGCTGGCCACGAGCGCGGACAGCGTGCTCCGATGCCCGACGCCGGCCGGCGACTCGTCGCGCTTCTATTTTCGCATCGACTTTCGCGACGGGTCGCTCACCACGTTCGGCGCGCCGGCCGCCCCGGCGGTGCGACAGTGGCTACTCGATACGATCGTCAGCCACGGCCGCGGCGTCTATCAACCGGATTGGACGTACGCGATCGTGTTTGGCGAACCGCGCGGCGTGACACGGCCCGCCATCGCGTACGCCGTGAAGTACGCCGAGCACCGTGCGCCGATCGCGGCGTACGGATTCACGACGTGCGCCGACGTCATTGGTGCGCCGACGTTTCGCGACGTCTTGTCGCGTCGCGCGTTGATTCCGGCGGCGGTCTCGAGCGGCGCGAGCAACGACTCGATCGTCGCCATCACGGTCCGTGATCCCGCCGGCCAAACCGTGTTTCAATCGGGCGGTGTGCAATCGTCGCCGTATTCCGCCGAGGCGCGGCTCGATCAAGCGGGGTCATTGACCGTGCGGGCGACGATCCGTCCGCACGCCGTCGAGCTGCTCGCACTCGGTGCGCTGCCGGAGTCGCGCGTGCCGATTCTGGTGGGATTGCTCACGCTCACGGCGGCGATGGTCGTGATCACCATCATGCAACTCCGTCGCGAGCACGAGCTGTCGCGGCTGCGCTCGGACTTTATCTCGAGCGTGTCGCACGAATTGCGCACGCCGCTCTCGCAGATCTTGCTCTTTGCCGAGACGTTGAATCTTGGCCGCGTGCGCACGGAGGACGAGCGACACACGGCGACCGGCGTCATCGTGCAGGAAGGGCGACGCTTGATGCACTTGGTCGAGAACATCCTGCACTTCTCACGCGCCGAGCGACAGATGACGCGCCTCGGTCCCGAGCCGCTCGACCTGAATCACGCCGTGCAGAATATCGTCGACGATTGGCGGCCGCTGGCCAGCGCGGCCGACGTGCGCCTTCGCTTGCAGTTCGCGCCCGACGTGCACGCCGTCGCCGATCCGAGCGCGCTGCGGCAGATGGTGCTCAACCTGCTCGACAACGCGGTGAAGTACGGACCCGCGTCGCAGCTCGTCACCATCGGGACGAGTGTCGCGGGCGATCGCGCGCGTCTCTGGGTCGACGACCAGGGCGAAGGAATTCCGGTTCGCGAGCGCGAGCGGGTGTGGAGCTCGTTTTATCGCCTCGATCGTCACGCGAATTCCTCGGTCGCGGGGAGCGGCATTGGACTCTACGTCGTGCGCGAGCTCGCGCGCCTACACGGCGGCGACGCGTGGGTGGAGGACGCGCCGGGCGGCGGCGCGCGGTTCGTCATCGAGCTGCCCGCAGCGGCGCGCGCCTCCGGCTTCACCGACGAGCATCCGTCCGCGACGAGCGCCGCGCCAACTGGGAAGACCCTGGGGTCCGGCGTGTGACGCGGATTCTCGTCATCGAAGACAATCGCAACCTGGCGACGGGGCTGCGCAACAATCTCGAGATCGAAGGCTACGAAGTCGGCGTTGCCGGCGACGGGACGAGCGGCCTCGCGCTCGCACGATCGACAACGCCCGACTTGATCATTCTCGACTTGATGCTGCCGGGTATGGACGGCTATCGCGTGCTGAAGACGCTCCGCGACGACGGGATCGACACGCCCGTCCTCATCCTCAGCGCGCGCGGCGAAGAGACCGACAAAGTCCTCGGCTTCCATCTCGGCGCGGACGACTATGTCGCCAAGCCGTTCGGTCTCCTCGAGCTGCTGGCGCGCGTCGACGCCTTGCTTCGACGGGCCGCGAGCGCGAGCACGAAGCACAAGCTCTCGACGCCGGTCACCTTTGGCGACGTGCAGGTCGATCCAGGTACGCACACGGTGCGACGCGGCGGTGAGGCGGTCACGCTGCGCCCCAAGGAGTATGACTTGCTGGTCGCGCTCCTCCAGCGTCGCGGCCAGGTGGCGTCGCGCGCCGAGCTGCTCGAGGAAGTGTGGGGCTACTCAGGCGAAGTCTACAGTCGCACGGTCGACACGCATGTCGCCGAGCTGCGACGAAAGCTCGAAGAGAACGCCGCCGAGCCTCGGCACATCCTCACCGTTCGGAAGACCGGGTACAGGATTCAGGCGTAGACCGCCGAGTGGTCCGAACTAGTGTATGCTTCGGCATGGGGGACGGTGCGGCGGCCGATCTCCTCTCGCCGTCCAAGCGCTGGATGACTGCGAACCCCCCGCGATCCATCACGCGGGGGGACCATGTGCTTTTCAGCCACGGGGAGTTTCGCGCTTGCCGCGATTCTGACTGGAGTCGGCGTCGCATCGATCGCGCGTAGCTCGTCGCGATCGAACCGGATGTTCGCGGCGGCTCCTCTTCTGTTCGCCGCGCAGCAGGCGGCCGAAGGTGTCGTCTGGCTGACGATCGGCGTTCCGTCGGAAGCCATGCTTCAGCGTCTCGCGGTGGACGCGTTTCTCGGATTCGCGCTCGTCGTATGGCCGCTGTGGGTGCCGATTTCGCTTCAACGCATGGAGCGAGATCCGGCGCGCCGCCGCGTCCTTACCGCGATGTCCTGGTTCAGCGGAACCGCGTCAGCATCGGCGGTACTGCTGCTGTCGCGCTGGCAACCGTTTGCTCGCGTGAGCGGAAGAAGTCTCAGCTACGATTATCCGGGAACGAGCAACGCATTGTTGCACGTCGCTCTCGTCGTCGTGTACGTCGTGTCTACGATTGCTCCATTCTTCGTCTCGACTGCGAGGCTCGTGCGAACGATCGGCGTCACACTCGTTGGATCGTTGCTGGCTGCGATCGTGATTCGGCGCGAGGCGCTGACGTCGGTCTGGTGTTTCTTCGCCGCGATCCTGAGCGGAATGATCATGATCGCTGTCCGCCACGAGGAGCCGTCGCGCGAAAAGCTCGAGGTGGTCGGCGGTCAGGCGGATGGTCGCGCGAGTCGCGTCGATCAGAACTGAGTTCGACGCGTCGACCACCGCTGTCGCGAGAGCTCGTCACTCACGACGAAAAGTTGGCCAGCGCACGGAGGTCGTCCCAACCGTACCAGCTCTCCAGATACGGCTGACCGGCGATCGGAAGCATCGCGTCCTTGAGCCAACGCGCCCCGAGTCGCTGATAGAAGCCGCAGGCGGGGTTCGCCGTCAGCACGCGAACGACGGCCGCTCGAAGACCGCGTGCTCCGGCGAGCGTCGCCCACTGACGAACGAGCGCGTCCAATGCCGGTGGCTTGGTCGCGCAGGCGTCGTTCCCAGATGCGTGTTCGTTCGTCGATTGAGAGTCCGTCGATATA
>Ga0070713_100002336_pt1 | contig 12373 bp, 14 predicted proteins | sample LARL82metaG_FD_65465 | JGI IMG/M metagenome (GOLD analysis project Ga0070713, IMG submission 65465) | Corn, switchgrass and miscanthus rhizosphere microbial communities from Kellogg Biological Station, Michigan, USA - LAR L8-2 metaG | ecosystem: Host-associated > Plants > Roots > Rhizosphere ... | reverse complement strand
AGGCCATGGCGGCCGTCGTGCTAACCCTTGCAATTATCCATGCCGAGCGTTTGCGGCACTGTGTAGACAGCCGCGCGTGGCTCAAAGCGTCGGCGGCGGGTGCGCAATCATGATCGATACCAAGACCAACGATGGAATTGCGGTTTTGACAATGCGTCACGGCAAGGCCAATGCGCTGGATATCGAATTCTGCGATGCGCTGGCGACACATTTTTTCGAGCTGCGTAAGTCTGATGCGAGGGCCATAGTCCTGACCGGGCAGGGCAAGATCTTTTCCGCCGGCGTCAATCTCATACGTCTGAGTGAAAGTGGGGTTGATTACATCCGTCAGTTTCTGCCGGTTCTGCACCGGCTCTATGACGCCGTATTCTTCCACCCAAAGCCGGTCATCGCGGCCATCAATGGTCACGCCATCGCAGGCGGTGCGGTACTGGCCTGTTGCGCGGATCGCCGCATCATGGCGCGCGAGTCCGGACGTATCGGAGTCACCGAAATTCTGGTCGGGGTGCCGTTTCCTGCGCTCGCTTTCGAGATTGTGCGGTTCGCGGTGCCCCCGCGTTATGTGTCCGAGTTCACGTTGACCGGTGCGACCTATCCGACCGATGCCGCTTTGCAGCGCGGATGGGTCGACGAAGTGGCGGAACCGGACGAGTTGCTGGACGATGCGCTGGCGGTTGCACGCGAACTTGCAATGCTGTCGCCGCCCGCCTTCGCACAGACGAAATCGCAAATCCGTCAGCTCGTCACCGAGCGCCTGCAGCGCAGTGGCGAGGCGACGGACAAGGCGGTCACCGACATTTGGACTGCCCCGCCCACGCTGAGCTATATCCGCGACTATGTGGCGCGGACTTTGAAAAAATCGTAGCGCTTATTTTGCTTTCAGGCCTTGTTCGAGGTCCGCGATGATATCGTCTTTGTCTTCCAAACCAACCGAAAGGCGAACGACATCCGGGCCGGCACCCGCCTGCACCTTTTGCGCATCGGACAATTGTCGATGCGTGGTCGATGCGGGGTGAATGATGAGCGAGCGCGTGTCGCCGATATTGGCGAGATGCGACAAGAGTTTCACGTTTGACACGAGCTTCACGCCGGCGTCATAGCCGCCTTTCAATCCGAACGTGAACACGGCGCCACTGCCTTTCGGCACGTATTTTTTGGCAAGCGCATGATATTTATCGCCGGGCAGGCCGGGATAGCTGACCCAGGCGACTTCCGGTCTTTTGGACAGCCACTGGGCGACCGCGAGCGTGTTCTCGCAATGGCGTTGCATGCGCAGGGGCAATGTTTCTGTCCCGGTGAGGATCAGGAAGGCGTTGAACGGCGAAAGCGCCGGGCCGAGATCGCGCAACCCCAGCACACGGCAGGCAATCGCAAAAGCGAAGTTGCCGAAGGTCTCATGCAGGACGATGCCCTGATATTCCGGGCGCGGCTCCGATAACATCGGATAGCGCCCCTTGCTTGCGCCCCAGTCGAAGGTGCCGCCGTCGACGATCAAACCGCCGATCGAATTGCCATGGCCGCCGATAAATTTGGTCAGCGAATGCACAACGATGTCGGCGCCGAAATCGATCGGTTTGCAGAGATAGGGTGTGGCGAGCGTGTTGTCGACGATGAGCGGGATGCCGGCCTTACGCGCAATTTTCGAAATTGCTTCGATATCGGTGATGACACCGCCCGGATTGGCGATGGATTCAATAAAGATGCATTTTGTTTTTGGCGTCACCGCCTTCTCGAACGAGGACAGATCATCAGGGTCGGCCCAAACGACATTCCATCCGAAGTTCTTATAGGAATGATTGAACTGATTGATCGATCCACCGTAAAGCTTCTTCGAGGCAACGAACTCATCGCCCGGCGTCATCATTGCATGCATAACGATGACCTGGGCGGCATGGCCGGACGCGACCGCCAGGCCTGCGGTGCCGCCCTCTAGCGCGGCAATGCGTTCTTCCAGGACGGCACAGGTCGGGTTGCCGATACGCGTATAAATGTTGCCGAAGGCCTGCAGGCCGAATAGCGCGGCAGCATGGTCGACGTCGTCGAATACGAACGACGTTGTCTGGTAAATTGGCGTTGCTCGCGCGCCCGTCGTTGGATCAGGCTTGGCGCCGGCATGAATTGCCAGAGTTGCAAAACCCGGAATGCGTTCCGCTTCAGCCATGGAGTCCTCGCTGAACTGATATGCAGGAATTCTATATTCAATTGGAATATGCGCGGCGCATACAAAGGCCTGACAGGCGCGCCGTCAAGACACCTAACCGCTATTGTCGTTGTCAGACGCAGGGCCAAGACGCATGCGTTGCACACCGGCGCCGAGCGTGCGCGGGCGTTTTGACGACAAAGTGCGCGAATTGACACCCATCCATGAAATTTCCGAGGACAAGCGGCCATATTCGATTTTCGGGCAGCGGTTCATCACAACCTTGAGATCGGCGGCTTCCGCGAGTTTGGCTGCCTCATTGTTGCGCACGCTGAGCTGCATCCAGATCACTTTTGGTTTTGTTTTGAGTGTTAGCGCCTCTTCGACAATCGGAATGACGTGTTCGGCAGCGCGGAAAATATCGACCATATCGATTGGCTCAGGGATATCGGAGAGTTTGGCGTAAACCTTCTGCCCGAGGATGTTCTTGCCGGCTTGGCCGGGGTTGACGGGGATCATGCGGTAGCCGCGTTCGAGCAAATATTTGAATGCAAAATAGCTCGGCCGGTTCTCCTTCGGAGAAATGCCGACCATGGCGATCGTCTTCACTGTATTGAGAATGCCGCGGATGTAAGCGTCGCTATAGGCGTCGTGGTTCATACGGCGACCATAGAAGCGACCATGATGGAGTGGAAGGGTCCCGGTTTCCTGTCACGGGCAGGAGTGGCATAGTTTCATGGCCTCGCGCGATTCGGCGCCAAGCCCGTATAGCCTGCCATGGTCGACCCGAACGCCCTGCAGCTGCTCACTCAGCTCACGCACCTGAACTACGAAATGTCGCTGAACTGGCGACGGCTGGATGTTGAGCGCTATCGCATGCAGGAGCTTGCGACACCCCGTTATGCCGAGCCCAAGCGTCTCGTCCGCCATGGGTTCAAGGTCTACTCGCAATCCGACGAGGACGGCATCATCCAGGAAATCTTCAAACGCATTGGCGCCGCGAGCCGCACGTTTATTGAATTCGGGGTCGAGACCGGCGTCGAATGCAATTCGGTCAAGCTGTTGGTGGAGGGCTGGAGCGGGCTATGGATCGAAGCGGCGCCACAATATGTCACCGAAATCCAGAATCATTTCGGGCCGTTTCTGGCGCAGAACAAACTTCGGCTCAGTCAAAATTTGATCACCGCAGAAAATATCAACGCGGTTTTCGAACAGGCCGGCGTGTCGGGAGACATCGACCTCCTCAGCATCGACATCGATTATAATGACTACTGGGTTTGGAAGGCGCTCACGACGGTCAAACCACGCGTCGTCGTCATCGAATATAATGCGACGCTGCGCCCGCCGATGTCGCTGGTTGTTCCCTATGAACCGGCACGGTCGTGGGATGGGTCCAATTATTTCGGCGCCAGTCTGGAAGCCCTTGTCCGGCTTGGCCGCGAAAAAGGTTATCGCGTCGTCGGCTGCAACTATGCGGGCGCGAATGCTTTCTTTGTGCGCGATGATGTCGCGGGCAGCCACTTCCTCGATCCGGCGACGTCCGAGGAACACTATGAGCCGCCGCGCTATATTTATGCTTCTCAGTTTGCGGGCCACCGCGCGCGGCCGGGACCTTACGTCAACGTCTAGCGGTCGCCTTCCACGATCACGTTCTTGTCGTTGCCTGCCGCGAGGGCCGCGCGCAGACGCGTGTTCTCGGCCTGTAGCTCGGCAATCTTGGCCTGCACGGCGGAAAACGCCTGCTCGACCTCGGCTTCGGTGAAACGCGTGACAATGTGCGACGAACAATTCACATCCCAGGCTTCGATCGTAAACAGAATGGCGCGCTCGGGACGCGCCTTGTAGCCTTTGTCGAAGAGCCGTTCGATGAGCGCGGGATCATTTTCGATCACGCGCGCGCGTCCCCAAAGCTTGATGCGTTGCCGGCGTGCGGGATCGAGCAGAAACAAATAGGCGCGATCGTTCTCGGATAGATTCGCGAGCGTGATGTATTGGCGGTTGCCGCGATAGTCGGCAAAGCCAAGCGTGTGATCGTCGATAACTTTAATAAACCCCTTCGGTCCGCCGCGATGCTGGACATAGGGCGCGCCATCAGCCGTCGCAGTCGCGAGGAAAGCGGTATCCTGTTCTGCGATGAACGCGGCAAGCTCCGGCGTGACGCGATCGGGAAAGCCCTCGGCCGTGCGCTGTTCATAGGCTTTGGCCGAGCCGCGCTCGGCCTGCGCTTGCCGCGCCGCCGGCGTGAAGACCCGTTCGGAATTATTCATGCGCAAAATGTCCTCGCTGCCAAAATCCGCGGGAACAAAGATAACGGCTTGCTGTTGCTCACGGTAGGGCCGCGCTTGTTGAATCGGGCAGGATTGCGGTGACGCGCGACATAAGTTGGTCACGCTGGTTTGCTGCGATCCGGGGGCTGAGGGGCGCCGCCGAGGTGTGCACAAACAGGAGGCGTTCGATGTGTGACTACAGCCTACACGACATTGCGTCCCGACCCGCTAAGGTTGGCGACAAATTGGTCTCGAGCCAATTCCCAAATGCGATCACGCGTGGATTCTCCGATCCGACACAGCCGCGTGTGGCGGTCTGCTTGTTGCCCGGGACAGAGCTTGCGTTTGAAAGAGAGGTCGAGTGCGACGCGTCGTTTCGATTTCTGCCGACGCGGAAGTCCGCGCACAAGGTGGCGCGTTTCAGGCAGGTCAATCTCAATCGGCCGGCGGCCCACCACGATGCCCTGGAATTCCCCGACGGTAAGATCGTGCTTGTGACGGATCTGTGCGAAGGCCAGCACGCCACCGTGCTGCAGTTGCCGAGCACTGGCCGGCCGGCGGAACAGGACCAGACCGAAATCGAGCAGACGGAAAATCTGATCGTCTGACGACGTCGGAAGAAACCTGCGTAAAATCAGAGAGCCACCGGCTTTCCGGTGGCTCTTGATCCGATAGTTTTGGCCCGCGCTACTTTTTTTGCGCGTCGACGACTTTTTTGCAGGTCTCGCTCAGGGCGGCATATTGGCTGGCAAGACAGGCGAGCACACGGCCGCCGCCGGGCCTCGTTCCGTTGCAGAATTTCTGGTAGTCACCCCTGCAGGCGGTGCGTTGCGCGGCGGTGAAATCCTGCGCAAGGGCAGGGACAAACCCGCCGAAGGTCAAAAGACCGGCGACCAGAATCCTGCCCATCAATGACATCATCGATCCTCCCATTGAGGATCACGCTTGTCGATGAAGGCGCAGATTCCCTCTTCCGCGTCGCGCGCCATCATGTTCTCGGTCATCACTTCGGACGCGTAGTTGTATGCGTCGGCGAGGCTCATTTCAGCTTGCCGGTAGAAGGCCTGCTTCCCGATCTTCAGGACATAAGATGATTTTGACGCGATTTTCCGCGCCAGCGAAAGTGCCGCCTTGCGTTCTTCGCCCGGCCCCACGACGTGATTAATCAGCCCGATCTGGGCTGCCCGTTCCGCGGAGACCATGTCGCCGGTCAGCAGCATTTCCATTGCGTGCTTGCGGGGGACGTTGCGGGACAGTGCAACCATGGGCGTCGAACAGAACAGGCCGATGTCGACACCGGGTGTGGCGAATTTGGCAGCCGTCGAAGCAATCGCGAGATCGCAGCTGGCGACAAGTTGACAGCCGGCCGCACTGGCGGGGCCCTGGATGGCGGCAATTACCGGCTGCGGCAAGTTGACGAACTGCTGCATCATCGCGCTACAGATGGTCATGATGTGACGAAAATAATCGCGGCCACCATCGCCATCGCTGCGGTGGCTGGTGAGTTCCTTGAGGTCATGGCCGGCGCAAAAGGCGGGGCCGTTTGCGGCGAGCACCACGGCGCGGATATCCTTGTCAGCGGCGATTTCACTGAAGGCGCCGGACAGTGCGGTCAGCAGCGCTTCGGACAAACTGTTCCGAGCCTGCGGGCGGTTGAGCACAAGGACGGCGATGTCCTGATCGCGTTCGCGCAACAGTACGGACGCGGAGCCATCAATGGTACGGGCAACGGTTGGCGCGTTCATACAAATAGTCCGGATCCGAACGCGATACTTACCCCGCAGCATGGTGCGCGCAAGGCCGGGAACGCCAGTGTGGCCCGATGGACGCCCTGCGTGAGCTCTACGGAAAAGTGTGAAATTCGGCGATTGACCTGAACGCAGCGCCCACTAAGACCAAGGCGCCGGATTGGCCGGCGAGGGGGCGCCTATGCCGGCGGCGGTCATGACTGCTGATGCGATCGGGGAGCTGCTGCACGAGGTATTCCCGCAGGCGTTCTATCCAGGGTGCGGCTTGACGATCGAGCGCGTGGACCACGGGGACATTCGGGTACGTCGGCACTTCCGGGAGGATCAGCTGCGGCCGGGGGGCACCGTTTCAGGCCCGACGATGATGGAGCTGGCCGACTTTGCGATGTATGTCGCGGTTTTTTCCGCGGTGGGGCCGCAGCCGCTGGCGGTGACGACCAACCTCAACATCAATTTCCTCCGCAAGCCGGCGCGTGCCGACATCATCGCGGAAGCGCGCCTGATGAAGGTCGGCAAGCGGCTCGCGGTCGGGGAGGTCACGATATTTTCCGAGGGATCGAGCGAACCGGTGGCGCACGTCACGTCGACCTATTCCATTCCCAATGGCGGTAATTAGCCTTGGGTATCAAAATACCATTCTTATAAGTACTTGTGATATAAGTAGTATTTACTGTCAGTGAGCGTTGACCGTGAGGGCATGCGTCGGCTAGAAACCTGCTCCTTCGGCGCGGTTGGGCGCGCGAGCACTCCGGGACAGCCCGAATTCTCTAGGACAGATCGTCATGAAGACTTACTCGGCAAAGCCGGCCGACATCGAGAAGAAATGGATCACCATCGACGCCAGCGGGCTGGTCGTTGGTCGCCTGGCCTCGATCGTTGCGCTGCGGCTGCGCGGCAAGCACAAGCCCACCTTCACGCCACACATGGATGATGGTGACAATGTCATCGTTATCAACGCCGCGAAGGCCGTTCTCACGGGCCGCAAGCGCGAGAAGAAAGTTTATCACCACCACACCGGTTTCATTGGCGGCATCAAAGAACGTACGGCCAAGTCAATTTTGGAAGGCCGTTTCCCGGAGCGCATCGTCGAGAAGGCTGTCGAACGCATGCTGCCGCGGGGTCCGCTTGGCCGTGTCCAACTCGGAAACTTACGCGTTTATCCCGGTCCTGAGCATCCGCATGAGGCGCAGAAACCCGAGACGCTCGATGTTGGCGCAATGAATCGCAAGAACGTGAGGAGTGCCTAACCGTGGCCGAAACCGTGCAATCGCTCGAAGGTTTGGCAACTCTGAAGCCGGCCGCGCCCGAAGCGCCGAAATATGAAAAGAAAGTCGATGCGCAAGGTCGCGCCTATGCGACCGGTAAGCGCAAAAACGCCGTTGCCCGCGTGTGGATCAAGCCGGGCTCCGGCAAGATCCTGGTCAATACGAAAGCGGTCGAGGCTTTTTTCGCGCGGCCGGTGCTGCGCATGATGATCCAGCAGCCGCTGGTTGCCGCGAACCGCGCCGGACAATACGACGTGACGTGCACGGTCTCGGGCGGCGGTCTGTCCGGCCAGGCCGGTGCCGTGCGTCATGGATTGTCTAAGGCACTGACGTATTTCGAGCCTGAGCTGCGCTCCGCATTGAAGCGGGGCGGGTTCCTCACGCGCGACTCGCGCGTCGTTGAGCGCAAGAAGTACGGCCGGGCAAAGGCGCGCCGCTCGTTCCAGTTCTCGAAACGCTAGCCGACCGATTTGTCCGCAAGGTTGCAGAGGCCCGCCGAAAAGCGGGCCTTTTGCTTGCGTTTTTGAATAATTAAAATTTGAGCGAATTTGTTCACGCGGTGCTGCCTGTGTTCCGTCCAGGTATTGCGGGGGCAGGGCTCGAAATTCATTACAATTCGCCGCAGTCTTTCATCGAAGCCCCCTTAAAAGCGCAACGGATTACCCACGGCACGGCGCTATTTTACCGGCACGGTCCGGGTGCTTGTCGGCTGGACTGAGGTGGGAGTTCGTATGTTGCTCGCAGGCGGCCTGCAATCCACGTCGTTGGATATGCCGACCTTGTCGTTGGTGGCGGTATGTATCGCCGGCCTGCTCGGGCTATTTCTCATCATCGATTGGATGCAGCAGCGCAATGTGCGTGCGCTGGCCTGGTGGGGCTCGGCCTATCTGATCGGCGCCTCCGCAATGGCGCTCGGCAACATGCCGCCGTCGCTCATCAAGATACCGCTGTCCGCTCCCGGTGCCCTGACCTTTCTTGCATGCGGCATGGTTTGGAACGGCGTCCGTCTATTCCAGGGGCGTCCGGTGTTACCGCTGGCGACGTTCATCGGCGCAGCCGTGTGGCTCGGTCTCGCCCGCATTCCGGGCCTGATGGAAAATGGCAATGGGCCCATCCTCGGCGCGATGATCGTTCCGGTCTACACGTTCTTCATCGCCATCGAACTTTGGCGAGAACGGCGCCGGACGCGATATTCACGCGCCGCCGCGATCGTAGTGCCGTGTCTGCATGCCGGTATCTTCCTTGTACCGCTGGCCATGCGGGCCTTCCTGCCGGACGGCTATAACGCCGCGTGGCTGACGGTCTTCACGCTTGAAACAATTCTGTACGCCGTCGGCACGGCGTTCATCGTGATGTTGATGGTCAAGGACCATCATGTCCATGTCTATCGCACCGCGGCGTGCACCGATCATTTGACCGGTCTGTTGAACCGCCGCACCTTCCTGGATAACGCACTGGCGTTGTGCGCAAAGCAGGGCAAGCGCAGCGAACCGGTAGCGATGCTCATGTTCGACCTTGATCATTTCAAGTCGATCAATGATCGCTTTGGCCATGCTGCGGGCGACGAGGTTTTGCGCGTATTTGGCCGCGTCGTGCGGGCCAGTACGCGTATGGACGACATCATTGGCCGGTTCGGCGGCGAAGAATTTATCGCGATCGTCCCGGGCGGACTGGAGAGCGCCAATAAGATTGCCGAACGCGTTCGCGCAAGCTTCGAAAATGCCGGCGCGACGGTCGCCTCTCACGCCATCGGCGCGACGGTAAGCATCGGTGCAGCTATCTCGTACGACCCGGTCAAATCGATCGATGCCCTGATCGCGCGGGCTGATGCCGCGCTTTACCGCGCCAAGCACGAGGGCCGCAATCGTCTGCACATTGCCGAAGAGGAAATGGCAGCCGAGCGCGCGCGCCTGATCGCCGCCGCGCGCCGCCCCCATGCCCAGCGCATGCCGGCTTTTGCAAGAATTTCGCGCCGCAGCACGGGCGCCTGATCGACGGCGGCCGGGTGCGCTCGATCGCAACCTCTCATTTACCCTATTCGCTGTACCATGCGGGCATGTGGCGTTCACCGAGTCTTGCCCGCACCGGCGCCGATACGCTTGAGGCCTATGCCCAGCGTGCGGGCGCTGCATTGGCCTGCGCCTATTCGAACTCAGCCGAGTTCGATGCGGCCCTGATTGCAGAGCGCCGCGCGGCCGGCGTGTATGGCCCGCGCCGTCATCGCCGCCAGATGCTGGCGACCGCGGCCGGCATTGCCGCCGGGCTCGCGATGGTTGTTTTCCTGATCGCGTAGCGGCTTACCTGCATCCGCAAAAGAAAACGGGCTCTTCTTGCGAAGAGCCCGATGAGTTGCATCGCGAATGCGATGGTTGGGAGGAACGCTTACGACGAATAGTACATGTCGTATTCGACCGGATGCGGGGTGTGCTCGAAGCGGATCACTTCCTGCATCTTGAGATCAATATACGAATCGATGAAGTCGTCATCGAAGACGCCGCCCGACTTGAGGAAGTCGCGGTCCTTGTCGAGGTTTTGCAACGCCTCGCGCAAGCTGCCGCAAACAGTCGGGATCTGCTTGAGCTCGGCCGGCGGCAGATCGTAGAGATCCTTGTCCATCGCTGAACCCGGATCGAGCTTGTGCTTGATGCCATCGAGACCGGCCAGCAGCATCGCGGCGAAGGCCAAATACGGATTGGCGAGCGGATCGGGGAAACGGACCTCGACGCGCTTGGCCTTCGGATTTGTCGTGTAGGGAATACGGCACGACGCCGACCGATTGCGCGCTGAATAGGCCAGCAACACTGGCGCTTCAAAGCCCGGCACCAGACGCTTGTAGGAGTTGGTGGTCGGGTTGGTGAAGGCGTTGATGGCTTTGGCGTGCTTGATGATGCCGGCGATGTAGGACAGGCAGGTCTCCGACAGATCGGAATACTTGTTACCCGCAAACACCGGCTTGCCGGCTTTCCAGATCGACTGGTGGCAGTGCATGCCCGAACCGTTATCGCCGTAGACCGGCTTGGGCATGAATGTCGCTGTCTTGCCGTAGATCTGGGCCACTTGCTGGATGCAGTATTTGTAGACTTGCATCATGTCGGCCATCTGCGTCAGCGGCGAGAACTTCAATCCAAGTTCGTGCTGAGCCGACGCCACCTCGTGATGGTGCTTCTCGATCTTCGCGCCCATCTTGGCCATGGCAGCAAGCATTTCGCTGCGCATGTCCTGGGCGGAGTCTTGCGGCGGCACGGGGAAGTAACCCTTCTTGGTGCCGATGCGGTGGCCGAGGTTGCCGCCTTCATATTCGGTGGCGGTGTTGGACGGCAGTTCGATCGAGTCGAGCTTGAAACCGGTGTTGTACGGATCCGTCGCGTATTTGACGTCGTCGAACACGAAGAACTCGGCTTCGGGACCGAAGTAGATCGTGTCGCCAATGCCCGATGACTTGACCAGCGCTTCGGCTTTCTTCGCCATGCCGCGCGGGTCGCGATTGTAGGGCTCCCCGGTGGTCGGCTCCAGAACGTCGCAAACGAGTACGAGCGTGGTCTCGGCGAAGAATGGATCGATACAGGCCGTCGCGGGGTCGGGCATCAGATTCATGTCCGACTCGTTGATCGCTTTCCATCCGGCGATCGACGATCCGTCGAACATGATGCCTTCGGCAAAAGTTTCCTCTTCGATCATCGTGACGTCGAAGGTGACGTGCTGCCACTTGCCGCGCGGGTCGGTAAAACGGAAATCGACGTATTTCACGTCGTTATCCTTGATCATCTTCATGACTTCTTTGGCTGTCGTCATGGACTGCATTCCCCCTTATTTAATGAAATTGCCGCGAGGACGGTTGCCTGCGGATTAGATTGCATCAATTCCGGATTCCCCGGTCCTGATCCGAATGGCTTCTTCGATGTTGGAAACGAAAATCTTTCCGTCGCCAATCCGGCCAGTCTGAGCAGCGCGCCGGATTGCATCGATCGCTTTTTCCACCATGTCGTCACCGAGGACGATCTCGATTTTCACTTTTGGGAGAAAATCGACGACGTATTCGGCGCCGCGGTATAGCTCGGTATGTCCTTTCTGTCGTCCGAAGCCCTTGGCTTCGGTCACGGTTATCCCCTGTAGGCCGACCTCCTGGAGTGCTTCCTTCACCTCGTCGAGCTTGAAGGGTTTGATGATGGCTTCGATTTTTTTCATTGCCTGTCCTTCCACCCAGCTCACCGGTTACTGATCCGGGGAGCCAGGTACCGGTTAGCAGGTCCCGTGCCAAGCCTGCGAGACCAAAGAATCCTTTTAGTAACAGCGGCTTATGAGAAAGTCAGGGAGCCGGCGCGAGGATTGCCTAATGTTCAGCGCCCAGAAGTTAAGCAAACTGTCTAGATTTTAGCCAGCAGCCAAAGAGTTGTGGTGCGTCAATCCATTGCTGCCAATTCTTCGGTAGGCTTTCAGCGATGATTGAATTGCTCACCACAGCCGAGATGGCGGAAGCGGACCGGCTCGCGATCGCGGGTGGTATCGCCAGCCTTGAACTGATGGAGAACGCCGGCCACGCGGTCGCGGATGCGGCGGGCCGAATGCAGAGTCGGCGGGTGGTGGTGGTCGCCGGTCCCGGAAACAACGGCGGCGATGGTTTTGTTGCGGCCCGCTATCTGGCCGAGCGCGGCGCGGCTGTCCGCGTCAGTTTCGTAGGCGACAGGAAGCGTCTGAAAGGCGATGCGGCACTCGCCGCCCAGCGCTGGACTGGGGCGGTGGAAGAAGCCTCTCCGGCTTCGCTCAGGGATAGCGATCTGATCGTCGACGCGCTGTTTGGGGCGGGTCTTGACCGCGACGTCGATGGACTGCCGCGCGCAATGATTGACGCGATGAACGCGAGCCGCGTCCCGATCGTGGCGGTGGACCTTCCGAGTGGCGTGAATGGCACCACCGGCAATGTGATGGGAGTCGCGGTCGCGGCGACGCACACCG